>Ga0182030_10004120_pt1 | contig 30976 bp, 26 predicted proteins | sample 812S3MmetaG_FD_121299 | JGI IMG/M metagenome (GOLD analysis project Ga0182030, IMG submission 121299) | Permafrost microbial communities from Stordalen Mire, Sweden - 812S3M metaG (Illumina Assembly) | ecosystem: Environmental > Terrestrial > Soil > Wetlands > Permafrost | place: Sweden...
CTCATGCGCGACATCGGCGGCGAAATGCTCGATCGCCTCGATGCGGTTGTAAAGCGCCTTGGTCATGTCGCGCAGCGCGCCGGAGAGATGGCCGATCTCGTCCTGGCGGTCGGTGAAATCGGGAATCTCCTGGCGCGATTTGACGCCGCGCCGAACACGCTCGGCGGCCTCGGCGAGCCGCCGCATCGGTTCGGCGATGGCGCCCGCGAACAGCAGCGACAGCAGCAGCATGACGCCGGCGGACACCAGAAAGATGCGGATGATCGCCCAGCGTTCGGTGGCGATCACCACGTCGATGTCGCCGCCCAGCGTCGACAGCAGCAGGGCGCCGCGCACGGAGCGGAAGCGCTGGACGGGGACCGCGACCGAAATGATCGTCTCGCCTTTGGCGTTGGCGCGCACCACCCAGCGCGCGTTTCCGGCCAGCGCGTCCGCGACTTCGGGATAGGCCTTGCCGTTGCCCGTGCCAATGTCCTCGTAGAGCGGCAGTCCAGGACGGCTCCAGCGCCGCAGCGTGCTGACGGTCTGTTCGTAAAGCGTCGGCGCATCGGCGAATTGCGCCGCGCCGGACGGCAGGTCGAGGCGCAAAATATTCGAGCGCCCGGAAATCGAGCGCGAATCGAGCAGAAGCTCGCCGTCGCGGTCGTAAATGCGCGCCCTGGTGCGGGTCGGCGACACCAGCCGCCGCAGCAAGGGGCCGACATGCTCGGGATTGAGCGAAAACTCCAGCGCCGCCTGGCCGCCGGCGGCGGCGTTGTAGCTCTCGCCCGGCGCCAGTTTTAACAGTTTTTCCGGGTCTATCGTGATGGCGTCGGTGTCCACCGTGGCCGAGGCCGCCACCGCCGCCGCGATGATCTCGCCCTGCGTCTGCAAACTCGTCACGCGGGCCTCGATCAGCCCCTCGCGAAACTGGTTGAGGTAAAGGAATCCGCCGAGCAGCGCGACCAGGCCGCCGAGATTGAGCACGACAATGCGGCGCGTCAGCGACGACGCCAGCCGCGTTTGCGCGGCCCGCATCAGCCGCATCAGCCGCACGGAAGCGACGCGCCCCGCCCGGTTTTGCCGCGCCGGCGGCTCCGCCCGCGCTCCCTCCCGTGTTTCGACGCTCATCGACGGTCCGCGCTCTCCTGGCGAAACGACAAGCCTAGTATCCGGAACACAGATCCCGGATACGAGGTTCTTTGAGTATCCGCTTCATCCTCAATGAATTGCGAGCCGCTACGCGACCAGCCCTTCATTGAGGGCGGATACTAGCCTTCCTTGAAACGATAGCCGACGCCGTACAGCGTCTCGATCATTTCGAAATCGTCGTCGACCAGCTTGAACTTCTTGCGCAGCCGCTTGATGTGGCTGTCGATGGTGCGGTCGTCGACATAGACCTGATCGTCATAGGCGGCGTCCATCAGCGCGTTGCGGCTCTTGACGACGCCGGGACGCTGCGCCAGCGCCTGAAGGATCAGGAACTCCGTCACCGTCAGCACCACCTGGTCGCCGCGCCAGGTGCAGGCGTGGCGCTCCGGGTCCATGGTCAGCGCGCCGCGCTCCAGCACCTTGGCCTCGGATTCCTTCTGCGTCGCCGCCTCCTTGGGGTTGGAGCGGCGCAGGATCGCCTTGACCCGTTCGACCAGCAGGCGCTGCGAGAACGGTTTATGGATAAAGTCGTCGGCGCCCATTTTGAGGCCGAACAATTCGTCGATCTCCTCGTCCTTGGAGGTGAGGAAAATCACCGGCAGATCGGATTTTTGCCGCAGCCGGCGGAGCAGCTCCATCCCGTCCATGCGCGGCATCTTAATGTCGAAAATGGCGAGGTCCGGCGGATTGGCGCGCAGGCCGTCGAGCGCGGCGGCGCCGTCGGTGTAAGTCTGGACGCGATAGCCTTCGCCCTCCAGAGCGATCGACACCGATGTGAGAATGTTGCGATCGTCGTCGACGAGAGCGATGGTCGGCATTGTCAACCTTTGCTGTTACGTCCAGGATACTGCCTCGATCCGAACATGATCCAATCCTGGCCTTTGCGACATGAACCGAAGCTGAAGGTTCGTTGCCCGCGCGCACGCTGTTACAAGGAAGCGCCATGCTTACATAAGGGCGCGGCATCGCCCGCCAAATGGCGTCGGCTCGTTTGCCGGCCAAAAGAGCGTCGCCGCGAAATCAAAAGCCTTTAAGGGCGCACGGCCACACTTCCGCGCTGCGATTGTCGCGAAACGGATGCGTCGCCGCCCGCTTTGCCTTTATATACACATATTGATCATAAAGCACGCTTTCCCGGCGCTCGCCGCGCCGACCGCCGCAAAAGCGGTTTTCCTCCGGTGACGACACAAGCCGACGCCAGCGGGCTCGACCTCATCGCCGGCGACGCCTGCGCGCCTTCAGGAGCCACGAGACCGCCGGTCCTGCCTTTTGCGACCGCGCGCTCGCACCGCCGCGGCACGTCCAAATGGCGGCTTTCGACGCCTTCGCGCGGCCAGCGGCGGCGTCTTGCATCAACATGAGCGCAGCGTTTTCGGCCGCCTAAATACTTTAAGCGCTTGTAGAGCCAATATATAAATCTGTAACGAATACTATTGGTCATATAGGCGAAAAAATCGAATTTTTGCGCAGAAAATTCAGAGTGCATCTGCGAAAAAATAGCCATCTATGCGGTCGGCTCATTTGATATGTCGCCGTTGTGATCGATGAGCGAATTTATGTTTCATCCATAAGACGCGAATATGCGGAAAAAATGCGAAACATTATTTTGTCACAATCTATTTATAGGTCTCAAAAATCATCTCAAAGCGGCGGAGGATGGATCAACGCTGACAGCGTTGAAATAGCATGTTCATGACCATGAGTATGCTTCGTGTATCGTAAAGGAGTGTAATGAATGAAACGACTTATCTCAGGCCTTGTGGCGGCTGGACTTATGTCCATTCCGGTTAAAGCCAAGGCGGATGTCGTCAACGATTTTTTCGGGGGAATCTCGCGCGCCTCGGCAGCCCGGGCGCCTGTCTACGCCGGCCCGCACGGTCGGCGCCACGCACGCGGCGAGCGTCACGCGTCTCGCGGCGGCGCCTCCTTCACCGCCATGGCGTCCTGGTATGGCGGCGGCCCGCGCTCGCTGGAGCCCAACAGTCACACGGCCAATGGCGAGCGTTTCGACAAATGGGCGCTCACCGCCGCGCACAGGACTCTGCCGCTCGGCACGAGACTGCTGCTGTCGCACGCAGGGCGCTCGGTCGTCGTGCGGGTCAACGATCGCGGGCCGGCCGCCTGGACCGGCCGCAGCCTTGACGTTTCGCGCGGCGCGGCCACGCGGCTCGGGCTGATTCAGAGCGGCGCGGGCAGGGTGAACGTAACGGTTCTCGCCAGCCGCTGAGGTTTTCGCAACTGATGCGTCGCGCCGCTCCCTGTCCCCGCAAGCGAGGAGAGGCGAGGGCGCGACGAGATTATCCCACGGGTCTTACGCGGTCGCCAGAAACTGCGCGATCTCGTCCTTCAGCGTCAGCCGGTGCCTTTTCATGCCTTCCAGCGTCTCGTCGGCGACCGGCTCGACATTGGTTTCCATGCGGTGAATGGCGCGATTGAGCTCGTGATAGAGGTCGGCGATCCGCGCGAAATGCGCGTTGCCACCCTTCAACTCCTTGATCGCCTCGGCCTGTTCGGGGAATTCTTCGTGCAATTCATGCGCAACGTGACTCATGCCGTTTCATCTCCCTGCCCCTTGCGAGGCTTGTTGGCTTAAGCGGCGTCCTGCGCCGCGGGGGACGAAGATGGTAACGCGTCTCGCAAATAGCGCAACGCGCAACGCCGGGCGTGCGGCGATCGGTCGCGCGAGGATTTGAGGATTTCGAAGGAAATGGCGAGAGAGACGGGACTCGAACCCGCGACCTCCGGCGTGACAGGCCGGCGCTCTAACCAACTGAGCTACTCCCCCGCAGCACGCGTCGTGCGTGCGAGAAGGGCCGAATATGCCATGCGTTCCGCGAAGTCAAGGCGAAGTGCGGCGCGCGTCAGCCCGATAGCCATTTCGCGATGCGCGGCCACTGCGTCGTCGCCGTGCGCCCGCCCATGAACAGCGCCAGATGGCCGCAAGGCGCGAGCGCGGTTTCGATGTCGCTTTTCCGCGCGCCGACCAGCGCGGCCGCCGCGAAAATCTGCGCCGGCGGCGCGATCTCGTCCTGCTCGCCGGCGAGCAGGAACAGCGGCTGTTCGAGGCGGCGCAGGTCGATCGGGCGGCCCAGTGCGCAAAAACGCCCCAGCGCCAGTTGATTCTCGCGGTAGAGCCAGTTGAACACCTCGCGATAATAGGGGCCGGGCAAATCGAGCAGGCGGGCGTCCCAGCGTGCGAAAGTCTCCACGGCGCGCCGCGCGGCCTCGGTTGTCGGCGGCTCCAGCTCCAGCGCCTCCAGCGCCCGCGCGAATTTGTCGGCCGGGCGCGGCCAAAGTTCGGCCATGTCGGCGCCGCGCGCCAGTCCGCCGCCGCGGCGGATCAGTTCGTCGATCAGCGCGGCGGTCATCGGATTGATCGCGGCGGACAAGATCGAGGGCGTCGCCGCCGTGTCGATCGGCGCGCCGACGAGCGCGAGGCGCCGGACTTTCAAAGGAAAGCGCGCAGCGTAGGCGAGCGACAGCCAGCCGCCCTGACACAGGCCGATCAAATCCACCGGCGGCCCAAGCTCGTCGACGACGACATTGAGCGCGGTGAACTGCGAATCGATGGTGTTCAGCCGCGTCTTCGCCGTCGCGGATTTCCACTCGACGAGGAAGAGGTCGCGGCAGCCGTTGGTCCGCAGGCTCTCGATCAGGCTGTGGCCGGGGGCGAGATCGGCCAGCCCGGCGTCATGCAGCGAAAACGGCGCGACGACGAGAACCGGGCGGCCCCGGCCCTCTCCGAAGGAGAAATCGCGCAGCCGTAGCGTCGCGATGTCCAGCGTCACGCGGTTCGGCGTCGTCCATTCCGTCTCTTCGCCCTGCGCGGGCTCCAGCGCGCGGCGATAGATGTCCATCGTCGTGAGCCAGGGCCACGCCCAAACCTGCCAGGGGTCCATGAAGGCCCTTTCCGCGCCCGCTCGCGCGCAAGATCAATATGTTGGAGCAAATTCTTATCGCGAAAGCCTGCCAACTTTCGCGGAATTTGCTCTACGGCGTCAGCACCGCCGCGCCTTCCAGCCGGCCCGCGCGCAAATCGGCCAGCGCTTCGTTGGCCGCTTCCAGCGGATAGGCCCGCGTCGTCGTCCGCACGCCCGCCCGCGCGGCGAGTTCCAGCAGCTCGAAGCCGTCCGCGCGCGTTAGATTGGCGACCGAGGCGACGCTGCGCTCGCCCCACAGCAGCGCATAAGGGAAAGCCGGGATGTCGCTCATGTGAATGCCGCCGCAGACGACGCGGCCGCCCTTGGCCACCGCCGCCAGCGCGGCCGGAACCAGCGCGCCGACCGGCGCGAAGATGATCGCGGCGCCCAGCGGCTCCGGCGGCGCCTCATTCGAACCGCCCGCCCATTCCGCGCCGAGCGAGCGGGCGAAGTCTTGCGACGCGAGGTCGCCGTCGCGGGTGAAGGCGAACACCCGCCGTCCCTGCCAGCGGGCGAGTTGTGCGACAATATGCGCCGCCGCGCCAAAGCCGTAGATGCCGATCTTTTCGGCGTCGCCCGCGGCCTTGAGCGAGCGCCAGCCGATCAGCCCGGCGCAAAGCAAGGGCGCCGCGGCGATGGGGTCGAGCGAGTCAGCCAGCGGAAAGGCGTAGGCGGCGTCGACGACGACATGGCTGGCGAAGCCGCCGTCGCGGGTGTAGCCGTTGAACAGCGGCGCGTCGCACAGATTTTCGCGCCCGCTGGCGCAATAGGCGCAATGGCCGCAGGTGTGGCCGAGCCAAGGCGCGCCGACCCGCGCGCCAATCGCCATGCTGACGCCCGCGCCGACCGCCTCGATCCGGCCGACGATCTCGTGGCCTGGCACGATCGGGAACTTCACGTCCGGCAATTCGCCGTCGACCACTTGCAGATCCGTGCGGCAGACGCCGCAGGCCTCGACCCGTAGTCTTACTTCTCCCGGCCCCGGCTGGGGCTCCGGGCGCTCCTCTAAGACGAGCTTCTCGCCGGCCCGCCGCAGCACCATTGCGCGCATGGGCACAGCATAGCACCTTTGCGCGCGGGATTGTGGGCGGTGTTGTTGAACGGAGACGGCCCTCATCCGACCCTTGCTGCGCAAGGGCCACCTTCTCCCACAAGTGGGAGAAGGGGTGGGGCCGTTTGATTCAGCTTCAATAGCCAAAATTACAAGGGCGCTCCCTTCTCCCGTTTACGGGAGAAGGGAGCCCCGCGAAGCGGGGTCGGATGAGGGCTCTCGCCGCCACAAACGCGAAACGGCGGCATGTCGAAACATGCCGCCGCTCCAATCTTGTCGCTTCCCGCGCGGGCCGCCTTGAGGCCCGCGAAGAGTCTATCCTAGTAATGCCAGATCAAATCGGCCGAGAAGATCGTGGCGTGGCTTTGCGTTCCGTTCGAGAAGGCCGGGGTGTTCAAAGAATTGTAGAAGGCGACTTCCGGACGGATCGTGACGGTGGGCGAGAGCCAATGCTGCCAGCCCATCGCATAGTTGAAGTAGGCGGTCTTGAAGCCCGTGCGCTGGCCGGTGATGTCGTCGAAATATTCGGCGCGCCAGGAGATGTTGTCGTTCGGCGAGAACTTGTAGTTCAGGTAGGTCAGCACCGACCATTCGCTCGATGTGCAGCTCGCCTGGAGGTTTCCAGCGCAAGTGGCCACCGGGAACACATTGTTCTGGTTGAGGAATATGTCGGGCGAGACGCCATAGAACGGCGACAGCGTGTTTGGCGTGATGTTCTGATGCATGTTCCAGCCTTCAATCGAGATGTGCCAGTCCTCGTTGAACTTGTGGTACAGCGTCGTCGTATATTGCTGGAGGTTGTTATAGCCGTACGTTCCGCCGTTGATCGCATTGGCGCAGGAATAGATCGCGTTATAGGCGTCATCCGACTGATAGCGAATACAACCCGTGAAGCTGGGCCTGATGCCAGGATCGACCTGGCCGCTGTAAGGCGCCTGCCCCGGCGAGAGATAGCCCGCCGGCACCGTCGACCACACGCCCGGCAACTGGGAATACAACGCGCCCGCGGGCAGGCCCGCGTAACTCGCGCCGCGCGCGTTCCACAGCGACGAGTCGGTGCCGATCGCGATGGCCGCCTGCACCATCCAGTTCTTGGTCAGCTGCAGCGAGCCGATCAGGCCTTGGTTGGTGTAGTTGTCGTAGCCATAGGTCATCGAATGGCTATACATATAGTTGTTGGGCGCGAGCTGAGCTTCGATGTCCGGCACCGAGATGTAGCGGCCAAGGCGGATCAACAGGCCTTCCATGACGTTCGGGACATAAAGTTCGCCGTAGATCATCGGAGCGTCATAGCCGACGAACTTGTTCCACTTCTGCAGCTGATCGCTGAAGATGCCGCTCGCCGTGGTGTAGCGATAGGTTTCGCCGAACAGCGGCGAGAAGCGGAAACCCCAGTCCCAATGGTCTTTCTGCATCGTGTCGGGCAGGCGTTCGAAGATCGTCACGATCTGATCGAGCTGGAGAATGTTGGGCACATAGGAGTAAGCGGCGGGGTTGTTGCCGCCGGTGATCTGGCCCGGCAGGGTGTGGGTGTTGCTGAGGTTGAAGCCGGGGTTGATCCAGCCATAGACTTGGATGTGATTGTCGTTCAGCCAGCCGCCGATCGCGGTCGGCGCCAGCGCCGTCATCAGCGGGCTGTCGATGGAGTTGGGAGTGGTTATGCCGACCCCGTTGGCGCCGCCGAAGGGCCATTCGGTGAAGGGATAGGGGCCGGAAGACTCGGGCGCCGGCGGGAAGTAAGCGCGGCGGCTCGGCGGCGCGCCGGGAACGTCGGCCGGGGCGCCAAGACCCCATTCATCCTTATAGGCGTGATAGAGGCGGCCGATGAAGGTCGGGTCCGGCGGCGGCGGAGCGACGGCGACGACCGGCGCGGTCGGGCCCTTCGGCGCCACGGGGGCCATGACCGGCGCTTCCGGCGCGCCGATATGATAGTTGATGCCGAGGCGGATGTTGTTTTCCGTCTCGTGCTCCCTGAAGGTCAGGCCGAAGATGCCGCCGCCGGGCGACGCGATATTGCCGGGGATGTTGTTCCCGGAGAGCGAGTTGCCGGTCGAGGTGAATTGCCCCGTGCCGAAATCGTTGTGGCGAAATTCGACATTCGCCGACCAGTGATCGGTGAAGGCGTATTCGAGACCGGCGCCGACGGTCCAGCCGAAGCGCTCCAAATTGCTGATGTCGCTGTTGGGGACCCCCATCTGATAGCCGTAGGACGTGTAAGTCGTCGGCATGCCCCAATAATTATGTTGTATCGACGTGTCGCCGATCACCAGACCGCCGAGGAGGTAATAGAGAGAGCGGCCGTCGGCGTAGCCGGCCTTGCCGATCACCGAAATCCGCGCATTGTCCTGAATGGCGGTCTGGAACGGGCCGCCCGTCGCGGCGCCGAGACCGTTGTACAAAGTCTTGGCCGTGTTGTTCGGGGAGAAACCGACATCCGCCTCGCCGCCGACGACGAGGTGGCCAAATTGCTTGAGATAGCCGATGTGGAAATCCGTCAGCACGCCGCGCGGCGAATAGGACTGCTGATAGCCGGTCGGGCCGCCGGTGACACCGGGGGAAAGGCCGGGCGCCGGGTCGAAGGCCGACTCATTCAGCGTGCTGAAGCCGTAGCCGAAGGACGAGCCGAGATAAAGTCCGTCCCACGAGAACATCAACGGCGGCGGCGGGAGCGACTTCTTATTCGGCAGGTCCGCCGCGATCGCGACGCCCGGCAGAGCGAGCAGCAGCGCCGCCCATGATATTGCCCTTCTCGGCATTTTAGAACTCCTTTGTAGAGCTGCGAGGTAGATGATTCCCGTGGCTTCCATGAGAGCGCTGGCAGCTAGCCCTGCGCTCGTCGCGATTTTCGGCCTATGTAACAACTGCGTAACATCCGACTGCCTCCCGGCGGGGCAGTCGTGCTCGAATAATGGGCGATCCGCCCAATAGTCAAGCACATCCGAAGATGGACTGGTTTAGCCATAGCAATCAGAGGTTTCGCGAGGCGGGCTATATAAGCAGCTGATCTTAAAGTGCTATCTCGCCTCTCGGGGCGCCAGCTGGAGCCCGCCTGTTTATCCTTAGGCCGGTGCTTGGGTTTCGTTTCTTTATTTGTTCATTATGCGCGTTATTGTCGCTTTTCCATATCTCCTCTGGGTTTTTTGCAAGTCATGCAAATGCAATCTTTATAAGATTTTCCACTACTGTTGCCAAAATGACACATTTCCGCAAAATCGGCTAAAACTCATCATAAGCTCATCGAATTGCCGGGCGCCAAACCTCACGTTCGCCGCCTCGAACACAATCTCGCCCCAGAGTGAGTTTGCCATTGATATTGCCCTTCTTGGCATGGGTGAACTTTGCTTTTATTCGGTTGCGAAGCAGATAGCCTCGGCGTTGAATCGAAAGTACCCGCGCCGCCGGCGTCGTTCCATTATGTTTTTTTGAACATCGAAGCGATGACCATAACATTCGTAAACTTGCCGCGGCGGGCATATTGCTTAAAATGAGGGCGTATCGAGAGGATTTGTCCAAAACAATATCAAGACGCGATAGCAGCCTTCTCCCCGCGGCGGCGCGCCGACTCCAGCCTGGGCTTTGCCACTCGCGGTAGACGTATTGAAATATATGGATAATTTTCGTTTGTTCCGAGCGCCGGCGGCGCGGCCGACGCAAACCGCGCGCGCCGCCCTCGCATCGTCTAATTTTGAAACATCGGCGGCATGATAAACTGAATATGTGTGGTTTTTATATTTTAATAACAGGTGGCGGCGCGCTTGTAATGGTCAATATATCATTACCATGCGAATCTTTACAACTGTAACCATAAAGACACACCATTCTTTAAAACTATTTAAAAATAACGAGTTATAAAAAAATTCGAGCGTCGTGAATCCGCCAATCCGAGGACTTGGCTGTGTCGCCACGCAGCTTTCCTTATGCCCATATTTTGGATTTCATATCATTGTTTATGTTGATTTCGGCGACGGACGGTTTGGGTCGCCTTTGGCGGCGCAAGAGCCTCCCTTGCTCGCCTTTTGGACGATTCGCCTGCATGCGCCTCGGCGCTCGCCCATGCGCGAAAATGCGCGTCCATGCGCGAAAATGCGCGGCGCGCATCCCTATTCGGAATGCACGGGACCGCCGAGAATCAGCCGGTATCCGACCCCGCGCTCGGTGACGAGGAGCTTGGGCTCGTCCGGATTATCCTCGATTTTGCGCCGCAGCCGACCGATGAAAACCCTAAGATATTGAACGCTATCCGCGCTAGCCGGCCCCCAAACCAACTCGATCAGCTGCCGCTGCGTGACCACCCGCCCATTGGCGCTAGCCAAAATATGCAGCACTTCGAATTCCTTCGAAGTGAATCGCAACGTTTGCCCGCGCAGGGTCACAGTTCGCGTCGCCGCGTCTATGGTGAGATGGCCGGCCTGATAGACGAGCGTAACCTGCTCGAAGCTTACGCGCGTTCTGAGCGCCGCCCGCGCCCGCGCCAGAAGTTCTCCAATCTTGATAGGTTTGCAAATGAAGTCGTTGGCGCCGAGATCGAGCGTCGCAATCTTTTCCGATTCGTGATCGCGCGCGGACAGCGCGATGATCGCGACGGGAGAATGCTTGCGAAGCACGCGAATGACTTCGCGCCCGTCGATGTCCGGCAGGCTGATGTCCAGGATAATCAGCGTCGGCTGCCAGGAAATCGCCAGGACAATGGCTTCGCCGCCGGAATTTGTCTGCGCGATCTCATAGCCCTCGGCGATCAACGCGTCGCGCAACAATTTAACCGACGCCTGCTCGGCGTCGACGATCAATACCCTTTTGCCGTCGACGCGGGCGTTGGCATAGGCGGCGTTGTTGGAAGTGAACGCGTCCACGATCGCTCCATGACGGTTCAAGATGACGGTTCAAGATGACCATTCGAGCGGAAACGCCAAGCCGTTCAAGACCTTGCGGCATTCGAGCGCTTTCGCGCCGAGCCGTCCGCCTCCGCTCTATAACATGAGCTTTTTCCTGATTCGAATCATAACCAGTTCATCGACGATTGGCTATCGATTAGATCAATCGCCGTTATGATCGGCGCGGAAAATATTGGCCGGGAATATCACGGCGAAATCGCCGCGCGCCTCCGCGGTCGTTGATTTCGTCGTGATTTCAATGGGAAAATGAACTCCCCGCCGCGCCGCGCCCACCTGCACAGTGTTAGGTCCGGGGCGAAATGACGCGCGGCGGGCAAGATGCGAACATATTTCTCCATATCTCATCCATAACGTCGCCGCCCCTCGGCGACGCGTTGAATTTGCTAGAAATGCCAGATCATATCCGCCGAGAAGATTGCGAGATGGCTCTTGGTGCCGATCGTCGTCGGGCTGGTCTGGAGCAGCGGCGGATTCTGCTGGAACGCCGGGGCGTTGAGCGAATTGTAGAAGGCCATTTCCGGACGCAGTTCGACCTGCGGCGAGAGCCAATGCTGCCAGCCGATTCCATAGTTGAAATAGGCTGTCTTGATGCCGGTGCGCTGGCCCGTGATGTCGTCGACATATTCCATGCGCCAGGAAATATTGTCCATCGGCGAGAATTTATAGTTGAGATAGGTCACGACCGACCATTCGCGCGCGGTGCAGGTCAATTGCAACGGATTCGAGCACTGCGCGAGGTTGGGGCCATTGACCATATAATAGAAGGGGTTGGCCACCGCGCTGACGAACGGGCTGAGGATATTCGGCACATTGTCCTCGTGCATGTGCCAGGCCTCGATCGCTATGTGCCAGTTGTCGCTGAAGGTGTGGTAAAACGAGCCGCCATACCATTGTTGATTGTTGTAGCCGAAGGTTCCCGTGTTGATGCCGTTGGCGCAGAGATAAATATTGTCGCGGGAGTCGTCGGTCTGATAGCGGCCGCAGGCGACGAAACTCGGCTTGATGCCGGGATCGGCCTGGCCGTTATAGGCCGGCTGCGCGCTGGTGGTGGCGAGCACGCCGGGAACGGGATTGTAAAGCACGCCGCCCGGCACGGCGGCATAATGAACGGTGCGGGAATTTTGGAATTCCGAGTCGGTGCCGACCGAAAGACCCAGTTGCAGCATGATGTTCTTGTTCACCTGCAAGGTCGCCGCGGCACCCTGGTTGGTATAGCCGTCGATTACATAGGTCATCGAATGCGAATACATGTAATTATTCGGCGCAAGCTGCGCTTCGATGTCCGGCATGGAGATATAGCGGCCAAAGCGTATCAGCAGGCCGTCCATGATATTCGGAATATAGACCTCGCCATAATACATCGGAAGGTCGTAGCCGGCGAACTGGTTCCATTTCAGCAATTGCTTGCTGAAGAAGCCGTCGGCGGTCGTATAGCGATAGGTTTCGCCGTAAATCGGCGACAGGCGGAAGCCCCAGTCCCAATGGTCCGTCTGCACCGTGTCCGGCACGCGCTCGACGATGACCACCGCCTGATCGAGTTGCAGCAAATTGGGCTGGTAGGAATAGGCCGACGGCGCATTGCCGCCGGCGAGCGCGCCCGGCATCGAGTGCGCAGTGCTGATGTTGAAGCCAGGATCGATCCAGCCATAGACCTGGATGTGGTTGTCTTCGAGGAATTTGCCGATGGGCGTCGGGCTCAGCGCCTTCATCAGCGGCGAGTCGATCGAGTTGGGCAGCGACACGGCGATCGGCGTCGCGCCGCCATAGGGCCATTCGGCGAAGGGGTAGGGCGGCGTGGGCTGGGCGGCGGGGCCATAGCCAGCGCGGCGGCTCGGCGGGGCGTTGGGATCGTCGGGAATCGGCGCGCCCCATTCGTCGGCATAGCCGTGATAGAGGCGGCCGATGAAGGTCGGGTCGGGCGGCGGCGGCGGCTCGTATTTCTTCGGCGCCGGCGCCGGGGCGACGGCCGCAGCCGTTTGCGGCGCGCCGATGTGGTAGCTTATGCCCAGCCCCAGCACGTCTTCCGCCGATCTCTCGCGGAAGGTCAGGCCGGGGACTTGCACGGAATTGACGGTGGCGGTTCCAAAGTCGTTGTGGCGATATTCGACCCGTCCCGACCAGTCGTCGGTGAAGGCGTATTCGACGCCGGCGCCGGCGCTCCAGCCGAACCGCTGAATGTTGAAATAATCGGCGACCGGGGCGTTAGGCGCGCTGAGCGCCCAGTAATTCTGTTGAACCGTCGAGGTTCCGTTGACGACGCCGCCGGTTAAATAATACAGCGTGCGGCCGTCGGCGTAGCCGGCGCGCGCCCGCGCCGACCAGCGCAAATTGTCGGCGATATTGGTCTGCGTCGGGCCGCCGAGCGCGGCGCCGAGGCTGTTGTAGAGGATTTTATTGGTGTTCTGGCCGGTGAAATCGAAATCGGCCTCGGCGCCCAGCACGAGACGGCCGAATTGCTTATTGTAGCCGAAATGGAAGCCGCTGAACGGGCCGCGCGAACTGTAGTTTTGCGAATAGGCGACGGGATTGCCGAGGCCGGCGTAGCTGGGGATAACATCGGAGCCGCGCTCGGTGACGGTGTTGAAGCCGTAACCGGCCTGGGTTCCAAGATAGCCGCCGTCCCAACTGAACATCAAAGGGGCGGGCGCGGAAGGCGCCTTTTGCGCGGGGAGATCGGCCGCGCTCGCTGCGTTTTGCAAGGCGAACAGCGCCAGCAGCGATGTAAGGGCTGTTCTCGACATGCGACGCTCCTTCGACCTTTTAGGCATGATTCTTCCGCGCTTGGCGATGTGTTGAGGGGAGGCTAACGATTCGCTCGAGACCGCTCCATTAGATTTTTTTACCCTTTCTTTAGGCAACCGTAGCAATTCATTCGTCTTCCGCTGCGGCGGCGCCGATCAAGATTAAGGCGATCAGCCTATATTTTAGGCGCGATATGGGGTTGTTTCCCGGAATCACCGGCGATTTGCACGATTGCGCGAGACTCCAAAGCGAAACCGGCGCCGGGCCGGCGCGCCCGCGTTTTGCGAGCTTTTTCCCGCCGGCTATTTGCCTCCGCCGCGCTGGTCACTATACCTTGTGGTCCATCCGCGCGGGCGCCGAATCGGCTGCTCTCCCCCGCGCAACGGGATTAACATGCGCGTTCTCGGCATTGAAACCACCTGCGACGAAACGGCGGTCGCCATCGTCGAGGACCGGCTCGGCTTCGACGGCGGCGAGATTCTCGCCAATGAGGTGATGAGCCAGATCGCTCGCCATGCCGCCTATGGCGGCGTCGTGCCGGAGATCGCCGCCCGGGCTCATATCGAAGTGCTCGACCGGCTGATCCTCCGCGCGCTCAAGGATGCGCGGACCGACATCGCCAGCGTCGACGCCATAGCGGCGGCGGCGGGGCCGGGGCTGATCGGCGGCATATTGGTGGGGCTCACGGCGGGCAAGGCGCTGGCTCTGGCGGCGGGCAAGCCCTTCGTCGCCGTCAATCATCTCGAAGCCCATGCGCTCACCGCGCGGCTGACCGACGGAATCGACTTTCCCTATCTGGCGTTGCTCGTCTCCGGCGGCCACACGCAGCTCGTCGCGGTGCGGGGCGTCGGCGCCTATCAGCGTCTCGGCTCGACGCTCGACGACGCCGCCGGCGAAGCTTTCGACAAAGTCGGCAAAATGCTCGATCTGCCTTATCCCGGCGGACCGGCGGTCGAAAAGCTGGCGCTCGACGGCGACCCGCATCGCTTCGACCTGCCGCGTCCGATGCTCGGGCGCGCGAGCGCGGATTTCTCGCTGTCCGGGCTCAAGACCGCGGTGCGCCAGGAACTGTTGCGCCTCGGCGAAGACCCGAGCGAGACCGACAAGCGAGACATGGCCGCGTCGTTCCAGGCGGCGGTGGTCGATGTGATCGTCGATCGCGTGCGGGCAGGGCTAAGGGTCTTCGCCGAGCAAGACCCGCGGCCGAACGGCGGCGCGTCGGAAAAGCCGCAAGGCCTTGTCATCGGCGGCGGTGTCGGCTGCAACAGCGCCATTCGCCGCGCGCTGACCCGCTTTTGCGCCGAGGCCGGGCTGCGCTTCGTCGCCCCGGCGCCGGAGCTGTGCTCCGACAATGGCGCGATGATCGCCTGGGCGGGGCTGGAGCGCTTCAAGCTGGGGCTCGCCGACAATCTCGACTTCGCCGCGCGCCCGCGCTGGCCGCTCGACGCCAATCCCGGCGCCGCGCATCACGGCAAGGCGTGACGCGATGCGCCCGCTGCTCGCCGCCGCCGTCGCCGGCCTGACGCTGGCGCCGCAGCCGCCGCCAAACGGCCTGATGGCGCAAGAGCCGGTGGTCGCCGCCGTGCGGGCCTTTTACACGCCGCATGTCGGGATCGAGAGCGTCGACGCGCGGCTGATCGCCAGCGCGAAGACCTCGATCGACATGGCCGCCTATGTGTTGACCGACGCGGCGCTGGTTTCGGAACTGGGCCGCGCGGCGATGCGCGGCGTGCATGTGCGCGTCTATCTCGACGGCGAGCAGATGGCGCACTCGGAAGGCGCGGTCGCGCAGATCGCCGCGACGCCCAATGTCGAATTGCGCCGCAAACGCCATTCGCGCGATCCGATGCACCTCAAATCCTTCGTCGTCGACCACCGGATTTTGCGCAGCGGCTCGGCCAATTTCAGCGTGTCGGGCGAAGAATATCAGGACAATGATCTCATCGTGATCGAAAGCGCTCCCTTGGCCGAGGGTTTCACCGAGAACTTCGAGCGCCTGTGGGCGCGCGCCGACAATCAGCGGATCGGCTCGCGATGAGCCGCGCCCGCGTCATGGTGCTGGGCGCCGGCGCCTGGGGCGTGGCCCTGGCCAATGTCGCCGCTTTCGAGCGCGATCGTGTCGCTTTGTGGGGTCATGATCCCGCCCATGTCGCGGCGCTGGCGCGCGATCGCGAGAACCGCCGTAATTTGCCCGGTCTGCCGCTGGCGGCCGCAGTGGCGCCGACCGCCGATCTCGCCGAGCTGAAGAACGCCGATATCGTGCTGGGCGTCGTCCCGGCGCAGGCGATGCGCGCCGTCGCCAAGCGGGCGCGGGCGTTTCTGCGCGACGGCGCGGCCTTTGTGGTCTGCGCCAAGGGCATAGAGCGCAGCAGCCATAAATTCATGAGCGAGGTGATCGCCGAAGAGGCGCCGCAGGTCGAGGTCGCCGCGCTGTCGGGGCCAAGCTTCGCTTCGGACGTCTGCAAGGGGCTGCCGACGGCGGTGACGCTGGCCTGCAGCCGCGAGGCGCTGGGGCAAAACCTCGCCGAGCAATTATCGACCAAGACCTTTCGGCTGTATCGCTCGACCGATCTGCGCGGCGTCGAGATTGGCGGCGCGGCCAAGAATGTGCTGGCGATCGCCTGCGGCATGGCGGCGGGGCGGGAACTGGGCGCCAGCGCGCAGGCGGCGCTGATCGCCCGCGGCTTCGCCGAATTGGCGCGGCTCGGGGCGGCCTGGGGCGCGCGGCAGGAGACGCTGATGGGCCTCTCTGGCCTCGGCGATCTCGTGCTCACCTGCGGCTCCGTGCAATCGCGTAATTTCGCGCTCGGGCAGGCGCTGGGACGCGGCGAGCCGCCGCGCGAGGCCAGCCACGGCAAGCTCGCGGAAGGCGCTTACACCGCTTCGGCTCTCGCTTACATCGCCCGCGAGCGCCGCGTCGAAATGCCGATCGCCGAAGCCGTGGACGCCATTCTCGCCGGACGCCTGAGCGTCGAGGCGGCGATCGACGCCCTGCTGATGCGTCCGCTGCGCGCCGAGGCGTGACGGAGAGGCGTGACGGACAAGGGTAGTTAACGATGATCCAAGGGCCAGTTATAATCGGGGGAAAACAAGACCGCGCCGCGGCTGTCGCCGACGGGCCGGCAATCTTGGGGAGACGCCGATGAAACTGTGCAACGGAGTGCTCTACGCGGCCGCACTAGCGCTCGCCCTCGCCGCGCCACAAGCGCAGGCGCGCGGCGCGCTGGGTTACGATCAGGATATGTGCGTGCTCAAGATCGGACCGGATTTCCTGTATTTTTCCGGCTATCAGTTCGGCCTGTCGCAGAGCAAATTCTGCGAGGATATTCCTGCGCTCGGCGAAACGACCTTCGTGTTCGACCTCGCCCAGGACGAACTGCGCGAGATGAAAGTGGATTTCCGCATCACGCGCGAGTCCGGCGAGGCGACCGAGGGCGCGCCGGCCGACGGGGCGACCGTCGCTTATCTGCCGCCGCAAATCTATCCCAAGGGGACGTTCAGCTTCGTCCACCGCTTCGACGAAGCGGGAAGTTACGTCGGCGTCGTAACCGTCGACGGACCCACCGGCGAGCATTGGGTGGCGCGCTACCCATTTTCGGTCGGCGGCGCGCCGGCGCCCAGGGCGCCCTTTGTGCTGCTGGCGCTGGCCGGCGGACTCGCCCTGGCGCTGTATTTCGCGAGCCGCACGGAAAAGAAGCCGGAAAAAAAGAAAGCCCAGCCGAACTGATTTAGCGACTTAAGCCATCAGTATATCGCCGCTCGCGACGGCCCGCCGCCAGCTTCGTGGGTGGCGTTGCGCCGGCGCGCGAGAATAGCCCGCTTCTTGCCGCGGCTTTCTCGGCGCCAGCAGCCGCCAGCAGTTGGGTCGGCGCTGGTTTTCGGGCAATATTCGGCGTTCTGTTGTGGGGACAAACACCTCGCGGCGCTCTCGCCCGAATAAGTTTACGAGGCGTGATTGCTTTATAAGATACATTTTTTGGATTTGGCGGTCGCAGCGCGCAGCTTGGACTTAAAAACAGTATAAGTTCGAACAATTTAAATGAACATCGCCATCCTATTGCGCTGCGCGCGACGGATCGCCTCCTCTTTGACGCCAGCCATTCGCCTTTTTTCGGACACACATCGACTTTATTGCGGCTAACCCTCTTCAAGTCGCAGCTTGACTGTCCTGTGCGCTGCGACGCTTCGAACCCTAACAGGGAGACGTTCTTGAGAAAGTTGAGCTTCGGCCTCGCCGCGCTTTTGACCCTGCCGCTGCCCGCCATGGCGGAGAGCTGGACCGGCAAGGCGTCCTATTACGGTCTCAAGGGCCGCACCGCGAGCGGCGCCCGCATCGGCGGCCTCACGGCGGCGCATCGCACCTTGCCGTTCGGCGCCAAGGCGCGGGTGACCAATCTCGGCAATAACCGCTCCGTCGTCGTGACGATCAACGATCGCGGGCCGTTCACCGGCGGGCGGGTCATCGACGTGTCGACGAACGCCGCCGACGCGCTGGGTTTTCGCAGGGCGGGCGTCGCCCGCGTCAAGGTCGAGGCCATGCGATGAACGCCCGCGAGGACGGGCTTTGAGGTTTCGTTAAGCAAAAACCCGGAGTTTGGCGCCGCCGGGGACCCGGAAAATACCCCGGAGCCAGCACGCGGCGACGCCGTTCGTATGAATTTGCGACATTGAGGACGCCGGAATAAAGGTTTTTTTCAGTAAAGACGGGGCGTTTTGAGCGTTATGCGTCAACGTCTCCGAATTAACTCGCGAATCGACGGCCAATTCCTAACAATGCGTTGAAATTAGAAAGCGCCTTAAATTCGAGTGTTTAGGCAAATCTTAAAGTCAGTCGCTTACAAACGGCATACTGCGTGTGTGTTCGAGTATGTGAGTAACGATATGACCGAGACGTATCGTCCGCGTGTCAAATATGTCATCGGCCCCGATGGGAGTCCCTTGACGATCGCCGATTTGCCTCCAGTGACCACAAGGCGCTGGGTCATCCGCCGCAAGGCGGAGGTCGTCGCGGCCGTTCGCGGCGGCCTTTTGTCCCTTGATGAGGCTTGCAGCCGTTACACGCTGACAGTCGACGAGTTTCTGAGTTGGCAGATGTCCATAGACCAATACGGCCTCGCCGGCTTGCGGACCACGAGGCTGCAACAATATCGCGCGTAACGGCGAAGGCTCTCGCCGTTAATACAAAAGCCGGCCCCCTTGCCTGGGAGCCGGCTTTTCTTTGTGCGCCGTCTATTTCGCGGCGGGTCGCGCGCGCCGCAGCGCCTCCGCGAGGCGGCCGCGCTCGAACACCATCACCACCACAATCGCGAACAACAGCGGAATGATCAAATAGAACAGTCGCCAGACCAGCAGCGCCGCCAAGACTTTCACCCGCGCGACATCGGGCATTAATTTAATGAACAGGATTTCGAACACGCCAAGCCCGCCCGGCGCATGCGACACCAGCGCGGTCGTGAACGAAAGCAGAAAGGCGCCGAGCACCACGAGATAGCCGGGATTGCCGACCTCGGGCAGCGCGAAATAAATGATCGCGGCGGCGCCGATCAGCTCCAGCGGCGCGGCGAAAAGCTGCTGCACCATAACGTCGGGGCGGGGGTAGACAATCTCGTAACCGCCGATTTTGAACGGCTTGAAATGCTTCAGCGAGCCGATGACATACAGCGCCACGCCGCCAAGGCAAGCGAGGCCGACGGCCCGCGCCGCGTGCGGATGCGTGAAAATATCGGGCAGGAAGCCGGACAGGCGCTTCATCAACTCGGGATCGTAGGTGAGCAGCGCCCCGCCGAGCAGCACATTGCCGAAGCCGAAAGTGTAGGAGCACAGCACCACCAGCACGGTCACCTGCGCGGCGGTCAGCCCCTTGGTCGAATAGGCGCGGTAGCGCACCACCGCCCCGGAAAATATGCTGGCGCCGATATTGTGCGAAAGCGCGTAGGTGGTGAAGGAGCACAGCGAGATGAACACCCAGGAAATGTGCTTTACGCCAAGGTGCAGCAGGGCGATGCGGTCGTACCAGGCCAGCGCGAAATAGGCCAGCACGGTCCCGGCGCCCGCCAGGAGATAGTTGCGCGTCGATATGGCCTTGAGCGCGGCCCAGACCTCCGCGCCGACCTCCTGGCCCTGAAACTCATGATAGAGCAGATAGAAGGAGGCGATGACGGCGACGAGGCCCAGGGCGGGCCAGAGATAATCGAGGTACTTTTTCATGCGGCCTATCGCGCTGGAAACCGAGGTCGCTCGCTCGAACGGCCGCAAGCTGGCCAGTGAGACTCTCCCTCGCATAGCGCCGCCTCGCCCGCAAGCCTCATGTTTCCCGGATCGACCGCGCTATCTTGCCTCGGCGGCGCACTGGCGTCACTGTGGCGGGCGCAAGGAAACCGATCCGGGGGGCCGTCCTATGAACATCGTCAAACGCATCAAGGGGTTGATCATTGCGCCGGAGGCGGAGTGGGCGATCATCGAAGCCGAGGACAAAAGCGTCGCCGAGTTGTACCGCGGCTATATTATCTATCTGGCGCTGATCCCGCCCTTCGCCAGTTTTCTCGGCGGCCATTTCTTCGGTTTTGGGCGCGGTCTCGGCGATGTCGATCATCTGCCGCTCGGCGCGGGGTTTTCGCGCGCCTTGTTTCAATATGCGCTGAGCCTGCCGCTGCTTTACCTCGTCGCTTTCGTGATCTCCAGCATCGCGCCGCATTTCGACGGCAAGGCCGACGATAAGCGGGCGCTGGCGCTGGCGGCCTATTCCTATACGCCGGCCTGGCTCGCGGCGGCGTTCGGTCTTTTCCCCGGCGTGCGATGGCTGGATATTCTGGGCCTTTATGGCGTCTATGTGTTTTATCACGGCCTGCAGCGCATGATGAAATGCCCCAAGGACCATGCCGACGTGTTCACGCTGGCGGTTCTGGCCCTCACCATCTCGACCGGCGCGCTGCACGCTTGGGTCGTGCATATGGTTGCGCCGTGGCGGGCGTTTTAGGGCGGCGGAAGTTCGTTCCACCGCGCGGCGGCCTTATCGTCGCTGGCCTTGGCCTCGACCCAGCCGCCCTTGCCCCCGTCGGCGCGATGCTCCTTCTTCCAGAAGGGCGCCCTGGTCTTGAGATAATCCATCAAAAACTCCGCCGCCGCGAAGGCCTCGCCGCGGTGGCGCGCGGTCGCGGCGACCAGCACGATTTTCTCGCCCGGACGAATGAGCCCGTAGCGATGCAGCACGGTGAGCCCCTGGAGCGGCCAGCGCGCCAGCGTCTCATCGGCAATCGCCGCGATCTCGCGCTCGGCCATGCCCGGATAATGTTCGAGTTCGAGCGCGGTCAGCGTCCCCGCCTCGTCGCGGCACAGGCCCGTAAAGCACACCAGCGCGCCTATGTCGGTGCGCTCTTGCAGCAGCAGCGCCTCCTCGCGCGCCGCGTCGAAGGGCTCGGCGCAAAGGCGGACAGTGGGCGAAACCGCTATGTTTTCGAGCATGTCTTCATCGGAAAACCGCTGCGCACGTTTTTAACGACACGCTTCACCCCCCGGTCATCGGCGGGAAAAAAGCGATCTCGCGGGCGCCGCCGATCGGCGCGTCCGGCCGGGCGTGGTTTTGATCGATGGCGGCGCGGATCGTCGCGGCGTTGGCGAAGGCCGCGGCGTAGCCCTCGCCTCGTGCGGAAAGCCAGGCGATCAGGTCGGCTATGGTGGCGACGCCGGCGGGCGGGGCGACCTCTTCCTCGGTCAAGCCGATCCGCTCGCGCACGGAGGCGAAATAGACGGCTTTCATGCTTCGTCCTCGTCCCCGAAATGCGGCCAGCCCGCGACGAGATAGTCGCCGGCGGTGTAGAGCGTCAGAATCGCCGCGATCCAGATGAGCACGCCGCCGATGACCACCGTGCCCGGCAGCACCACTTCGCCGGCCGGCCCGGCGATGAAAAAGCCCAACGCGAACATCTGCACGGTGGTCTTCCATTTGGCGATCACGCTCACCGGCAGCGGCACTTTGAGATCGGCGAGATATTCGCGCAGCCCCGAGACCAGGAACTCCCGGCACAAGATGATGATCGCCGCCCAGATCGTCCAGCCGACCAGCGTCTGATTGGCGGCGACGGCGAGCAGCGTGGTCGCGACGAGCAGCTTGTCGGCGATGGGGTCGAGCATTTGCCCCAGCGGCGACTGCTGCTTCCAGATGCGCGCGAGATAGCCGTCGAAGAAGTCGGTGACGCAGGCGACGGTGTAGACGCCGAGGGCCGCCCAGCGCATCCAATGAACCTCCGGCCATTGCAGCAACAGCGCGACCACCGGCACGGCGACCAACCGCCCATAGGTGAGCAGATTGGGCAAGGCCAGCGCATGGCGCAAGCGGCGCCGTCGGGGAAGAACCGTTTGGGTCATCATGTCTAAGAGGGAATATGTCGGCTCGCCGCTTTGTCAATAGAATAAAACGGTTCTCGCGCGAGTCTCGGCTTAAGCGCGACGCGCGTCGCGATTTTCCCATGGTGCTTGGCGAGGTGAGATCGGCGTTTGCTTTCATCGAACTCGCCGCAAACTTGGGCGGCGTTCCTGGCGGACCCAAAGCGGTCAAAAGTGGCAAAATATCTTTATGATATAATGGTTTGTTGCGTGTTGCGAAATTCTTGACGGGGTCGACGGCCCCCAATTTTTGGTTGGACGCGAACGCACACACGATCAATGCATGTCAAAATCTTCAGACGGGCGAGCCCAAGCTGACCTTCCATCCAGAAAACGAGACCGCCCGACAGCGGCCTCGCATGCATTTTCTACCCAAAAGTCTGTCAACTTTTGGGGAACTTGCTCTAGCAGTGAACGCACCGGCAACAACGGGGAGCGCAGCTCGATATCCATCCTGGACCGCAGCCACAGTAACCAGTTGTTCCGTCGCATGACGCCCGTTTGACGTAGGGCGTCGCGTTCTTAAGCTGCTGACAGACCTTCGCGGCGCCCACCCCTTGAGCTTGCACGCTGGCCGTCATGGCCATCGTTCCCAGCACGAGCATCGCTGCCGCCAAAAGCATCGTGAACTTTCGCATGAGACTCCCCCTCGCTTTGCAAAATACCCGACCAATGCAGAACCAACGCGAGGGCGGTTTAGTTCCTTCGCGGATTGCTGACGCCAGAGCAGGCTCTTAAAAAAGTTGAGAGACATTTTCGACAAGAACCTGTTCTAGCCGCCTCTCGCCGCCGCGGGATCGCTTTTCGCCGGGGTCGACTCCGCTCGCCCCTCCTCCCACGCCAGCAGCGCGAAAATCGCCGGCGGCGCGATGTCTTCGGGGATGGCGCACAGGCGCAGCCAGGCGATTGACCGGCCCAGCGGCGGCCAGGCGGTGACGACCGCGACCGGAATGGCCAGGACATAGCCGGCGGTCAGCGGCAGCGACCACATCAGCAATCGCGGCGCGCGCGTCGCGCCAAGGCAAATGACCACGAGTCCGAACAGCAATTGCGGCCACAGCGCCAGCACCGCGCGCGACCACGACAACGCATGGGCGTCGCGCGCCTGCCCGTCCCAGCCGACGGCCCCGCCGAACGGCAGGCGCAGCAGGAACAGCGTCGTCTGCAACGTCGTCGCGGCGCCGATGACGAAGGAGACCACGGCCTCGATCAGCGCTCCGACGAAAAAGCGCGCGCAGCCGCCGTAGCGCGCCAGCCCGCCCGGAGTCCGCGCGACATCGACATAGCCCGCGAGCTTGGGCGCGAGATAAAACCCCAGGAACAGGCAGTAGAGCAGTTCCAACGAGCGGGCGGGGAAATGCGCATCCCGGCTCACCAGCGGCGTCAGCGCGGCGAGCGCGATGATCGCCGTCCAGGCCGGCGCGCCGATGAACATGGCGATCGCCCAGACCAGTTGAAAGCGGCTCGTCGGCGCGAGACCCGGCGTCGAGAGCAGTTTAAAATATTGCAGATTGCCCTGGCACCAGCGCCGATCGCGGCGCAGAAAATCGAGCAGGGTCGGCGGATTTTCCTCAAAGCTCGCCGATTCCAGCGGCAGCACGCGCACTTCGAAGCCCGCGCGGCGCATCAGCACCGCCTCGATCTGGTCGTGCGAGAGAATGTGCCGGTCGCCCTCCAGCTTGGGCAGCGCGCAATGGCGCGCGAAAGGCGCCACCCGCACCAGCGCGTTATGGCCCCAGAACGGCCCGCAATCGCCGCCCCACCAAGCGGCGCCCATGGTGTAGACGCGCATCCCCGCGCGCATGCCGAACTGGAAAATCCGCGCGAAAGCCGAGACCGAAGGCGATCCGACGACGAGAGTTTGAATGATGCCGACGCCTGGATTCGCCTGCCCGATGCGCGCCAGCCGCAGAATCGTCTCGCCATCCATCAGGCTGTCGGCGTCGAGCGGAATCATGAATTCGTATGCGGCGCCCCAGCGCTCGCAGAAATCTCTGATATTGCCGGCCTTGTAGCCGCGATTGTCGGGGCGGCGGCGGTAATGGAGGCGCGCCGCGTCGCCCTCGACGCGCCACGTCGCGAAGGCCGCCTCTTCCGCCATGGCGATTTCGGGGTCGGTGCTGTCGCTCAGCATGAACCAGTCGAAGCGCGCGGCTTCGGTCGTCTGGTCGACGCTGGCTTTCATCGCCCGCAGCCGCGCGAAGGCGCGCGCCGGATCTTCGTTGCGAATCGTCATCGCCATGGCGACGCGGACCTTGAGCGGCCGGGCCGAATCGCCGTCCTTGGCGAAGGGCGCGACTCTCTCCAGGGCGTCGGGGCGCAGATGCAACAGCCAGAAGCCCAGCATGGCGTTGCAAAAGCCCAGCACGCTCCAGGGCGCGGCGATGGCGAAGGCGATGAAGATAGCGAGATCGACGTCGCTCCACCCGTCCTGTTGCAAAATCGCGCCGAGCCACACCAGCAGCAGCAGATAGACCGTGAGGTTTATCACCGCGACGATGCGGCGACGGCGGGCCAGCTCCAGCGGATCTTGCAACGGGGTGGCCTTCGCCTGCGCGCCCTCTTTATTCATTCTCTCGTCTCGTTAAAGTTTGGAAGTTCTTGCGAGCGCGTGGGCTATAGCACAGCCGGCGCGGAAAGCTATTTGCCGATATGCTATTGTTTGTTTGGCGCGCGCGGCGGAACCCGGTAATAGACGCGCGGCGGCGGGTGATTCCATGCTGCGGTCGCCGCTCTCCACCCCGTCCGCGCGGTCTTTTGCACGCTTCGCAACATAAACGCCAAGTGGATTTGCATTTTCCTGCAGCATTAAGGTGAGATCATGCCGATTGCAGTAAATAACGGGAATGACGCCGCGCGCGCCCTTTGGATCGAGGGACCGCGCCAGGCCGCGCTGCGCCCGGTCTCCATTGGCGCGCCCGGCGCCTGCGAAGCGCGCGTCGCCATGCTGTGGAGCGGAGTCAGTCGCGGCACGGAGCGGCTCGTTTTCGAGGGGCGTGTTCCCGCCGCCCAAGCAAATTCCATGCGCGCGCCCTTTCAGGAGGGCGAGTTCTCCTTTCCCGTCAAATATGGCTATTGCGCGGTCGGGCGCGTCGAAGACGGCCCGCAGGCGTGGCGCGGCAAGACGATTTTCTGCCTCCATCCGCATCAGGACTATTTTCTCGCACCGCTCGACATGCTGCGGCCGGTCCCCGAAAATGTTCCGGCCCGTCGCGCGACGCTCGCCGCCAATATGGAGACCGCGCTCAACGCGCTGTGGGATTCTTCCGCCGGGCCGGGCGATCGAATCGTGGTGATCGGGGCCGGCGTCGTCGGTCTGCTGGTCGCGTCGCTGTGCGCGGGATTGCCGGGCGCGGAGGTCACAGTCGTGGACATCGACGCCTCGCGGGCGAAAATCGCCGCGCTGTTTGGCGCAGGCTTTGTCGCCGCGGACGATTTCGCGTCGCCTGGCGAATATGAGGCCGACCTCGTGTTTCACGCCAGCGCGAGCGCGCAAGGGCTGGCGCTCGCGCTGGCCCACGCCGGGCTGGAGGCGAGTATTGTCGAGATGAGTTGGTATGGCGACGCCGCCGTCGCCGCGCCGCTCGGCGGGGCGTTCCACGCGAAGCGGCTGCGGCTGATCTCGTCGCAGGTCGGGCAGGTGTCGCCGTCGCGCCGTCCGCGCTGGAATTTCGCGCGGCGTCTCGACAAGGCGCTCGAATTGCTCGCCGACGCGCGCTATGACGCGCTCATCACGGACGAGATAGCCTTCGAGGACGCGCCGCGCCAACTGCCGCGCATTCTCGCGCCCGGCGCCAAGGGGCTGGCGACCGTCCTGCGATATTGATAAAGGAGGTCCGAGCGTTTTTTGGGTAGCGTCTCAGTTTGAACTTGGGAGGCTGGGGACGGCTGGACCGGTTCCAAACTCAGGCGGCAGTCCATCGTCTTCCAATTGCGCTTGCAGCAATCCCGCGAGGTAATCTTCCATATATGAGAGATCAAGCCTTCCAGCTTGCCAAGCGATATCGCATTCTTTAAGCGCTCGGTAATATAATTTTCGATCCTCGCGAATCCTCTCAGGCACAATTTTACGACCCGGCAACATTGCGCCATTTTTCACGCACATCAGATAATAACAAACAGCTCTCGCTGTCCTCCCGTTGCCTTCAATAAAAGGATGAATCCAATTCAATCTCCAAAGGCCATAAGCAGCTAACTCGGTGACAGACCAAGTTCCCCAATTCTCATGAATTGTGGAGATAAATCGGTCCATTAGCTCAGGGACTTCACGGAAATGCGGAGGGATATGATCGTCTAGAAAAATTGGCTCTTCCCTAAATCTTCCACCAAACTGGGATATATTGGCTACGGCAACGTGGTTGAGCGCCCAAATTGTATATTTATCAAGAGCGAATGGCCCCTGTTTAATGCCGAGCTCAATACAATTTGTGAGGAGGTCGTATTGCCTAATTAAATTAAGTTCTTGCACGCGCTCGAACAGTTCTGGGTCAAGTTCTTCGAGCACAACCATTCGAGCGCGCCTTATTTTCAGTCAGCAAAAACGCGGTTTTTTCGGGCCGCTAGCCGCGCAGAATCCTTCGTAATTTTTGAAGATTCAGGAGCATTCCCAAACGCGAAGCTAACGCGCTGTTCCGCAAATTCTTCGTCTGTGAGCTTTTTCGCGCGGGCTTTGATAAGTAGCCTATCAAGCTCGGGACGCTCCGGGGCTCTTCGAAAAAGGGCTTGTCGCGCCGCCATGTGATTCTCCCTCGTTGGTTTTCTCTTTTAACGCGTGACGCGTTATTTTTGAATGATAGATATTTTTTTGGCGACGGATCGCTGCGAAATGACTTTTAATTCTGGCGAGACGGCGCGAGGCGGACCCGCGGCGCTCGCGGCCGATTGCCCCGCGCCGGCCTTTCGTCCTATCCCTTCCACGCCACTGAACGATTCTTGAAAGGATGTTCCCGCATGTACGCTGTCGAGGTTCGCGACCACATCATGATCGCGCATAGTTTTCGCGGGGAGCTGTTCGGGCCCGCGCAGCGTCTGCATGGCGCGACCTTCGTGGTCGACGTGGCGTTTTTTCGTGCGACGCTGACGGTCGACAATGTCGTCGTCGACATCGGCCGCGCCCATGACGCGCTGAAGGCGACGCTGGCGCCGCTCAACTATCGCAATCTCGACGAAATTCCCGAGTTCAAGGGACAGCAGACCACCACGGAATTTCTCTCGCGTCATATCTTCGACGCGATGGCCGGCGCGGCGCGCTCCGGCGCGCTGGGGCCGGGCGGCGAAGGGATCGAGCGCATCCGCGTGACGCTGCACGAGTCGCATGTCGCCCGCGCCTGGTTCGAGGGGCCGGTCGCTGCATGAGGATCATTTTCGCGACGCCGGGCGATCTTTCCGCACGCACGGGCGGCTATGGCTATGATCGCGCGGTGATCGCGGCGCTGCCGCAGTTTAATATCGAGGTCGCGCATGTCGCGCTGAAGGGAAGCTTTCCCTTTCCGAGCGAGGCGGAGGCGCATGCGGCGGCGCAAGCCATCGACGCCGCGCTGGCGCCGCGCGACGTGGCGCTGATCGACGGGCTCGCATACGGCGCCATGCCCGAGGCGGCGATTCGCGCGATACGGGCGCCGGTGCTGGCGCTGTGTCACCATCCGCTGGGATTGGAACGCGGGCTCGATCCGGCGCGGGCGCGGGCGCTGCTGCAAAGCGAGGCGGCGGCTCTCGCGCTCGCCGCCCATGTGATCGTCACCAGCGCGCATACGCGAACGACGCTGATCGAGGATTTTGGCGTCGCGACGCAGCGCATCACCGTCGCGCTTCCCGGCACGGCGCCGGCCTCGCGCGCGGTGGGTTCAAACGGCGGAACGATGTTGCTCGCGGTCGGCTCCATCGTCGCGCGCAAGGGCTTCGATATATTGGTCGAGGCGCTGGCGGGGCTTCGGGCGCTCGACTGGCGGTTGCGGCTGGTCGGCGGCGCTCATCACGCGCCGCAAACCGCCGATGCGCTGGCCCGGCTGATCGAAGCGCGGGGGCTCGGCGCCCGCATCGACTGGCTCGGCGAAATCTCCGCCGAGGCGCTCGACGGCGTTTACGACGCCAGCGATATTTTCGTGTCCTCGTCGCTTTACGAGGGCTATGGGATGGCGCTGGCCGAAGCCCTCGCACGAGGTTTGCCGATCATAACCACGACCGGCGGCGCCTGCGCCGACACTGCACCGGACGGCGCGGCGCTAAAAATCCCGCCGGGCGATGTCGGCGCTTTGCGCGAGGCGCTGCGGCGGCTGATCGAGGACAGCAAGCTGCGTCGCGACTTGAGCGAAGCCTCCTGGCGCGCCGGCCAACAATTGCCGGACTGGCGCGACACGGGGCGAGCCATCGCAAGAGCCGCACGCGCCATCGCCCCGGTCGCGGCGCTGTGACCGGCTTTTCGGCGCAGTGGCTTAGCCTGCGCGAGGGCGCGGATTTTCTCGCGCGCAACAATACGGTCCGCGCCGCCGCGCTTCGACGTTTCGCGCAGCGCGACGCGCCGACGATCGTCGATCTCGCCTGCGGCGCGGGCTCGAATCCGCGCGCCCTCGCGCCCTATCTCGGACCGCGCCAATCCTGGCGGCTCGTCGACCACGACGCCGGCTTGCTGGTCAGCGCGCGCATCGCGCTGACGGCGTGGGCCGACGCGGTGGAGCGCGACGAGCCGCTCGCTTTGCGCAAGAACGACCGCCGCCTGGCGTTCGCGTTCGAGCGCCTCGATCTCAACGCCGATCTTTCCCGCGCGCTGGACGGCGCCGATCTCGTCAGCGCGGCGGCCTTCTTCGATCTCGTCTCGCCCAAATGGATCGAAGCTTTTTGCGCCGAACTGGCGCGGCGCCGCCTGCCGCTTTACGCTGTCCTCACCTATGACGGGCGCGAAAGCTGGACGCCGCCGCATGAGGGCGACGCCGCCATGCTCGACGCCTTCCACCGCCATCAGGCGCGCGACAAGGGCTTTGGTCCCGCCGCCGGCCCGCGCGCGAGCGCGCTTCTGCGCGAGGCGCTGGAGCGGCGGGGTTTTGCGGTCTACGCGGGCGCCAGCCCCTGGCGGCTTGGCGAAAACGACGCCGCGCTGATCGCCGAACTCGCCGCCGGCGCGGCCGAGGCGGCGGCGCAAACCGGCCTCGTCGCGGCGGCGACACTCGCCGACTGGCGCGCGGCGCGGCGGATCGCCAGCGGCTGCGTCATCGGCCATGTGGATATTTTCGCGACGCCGCCGGTCGATTGAAGAAACGAGCGCGCCGATTTGCCGGCGTCGTTTCCGCCCCCAAAACCCCGCACTCGTTAACCCGGCGTGAGTGAAAAACAATTTAAAATGCGGCTCAAACATTCCTACACAGGATCGGATGCTCTTCATGGGGAATCTTTCGCTCGGCGCCGGATTGGTGGTTCGCCAACTGCTGTTCCTGACGCTGCTGCTGTTCATGGGCGCGGCGGCCTATCTCGGCGTTGCGCATCTGCGCGATCTTACGGCGGCGTCGAGCGCGGTCGGCGGCGCTCAGGCCGTGGTGGCGCAGCTGGCGCTCGTTCATGACGCGGCGACTTCGCTGGCCACCGAACTCGCCGTCGGCACCGTCTTCTGCGCGGTGCTGATCCTCGGCGTCTCCGTGCCGACGATGAACGCCACCATCTCCGCGCCGATCAAGATCATCGCCCGCCAGATGGGCGATCTCGCCAATGGCGACACGATGATCAACGTGCACGAGACCGACCGCACCGACGAGATCGGCGACATTTCGCGCGCGCTCGCCGTATTGAGGGACGCCGTGCGCGCCAACAACACGCTCACCGCCGAAATCAAGGCGCGCGACGACCGCGAGGAGCGGCTGCGGCGCGAGGCGGCGATCCGCGAGAAGGTCGAGCATTATTCGGTCGATCTTTCCGCCGCCACCGCCAAGCTCGGGGACATGACCCGGCGCATGGCGGCGTCCTCCGAGGCGATGATCGACCAGGAGCGCCTTTCGCGCGCCGATTCCGATCTTGCCCGCACGGCGTCGTTGCAGGCGGCGAGCGACGTCGCCGCCGTCGCCACCGCCTCCGAGCAGCTTTTGGCGGCGATCGGCGAAATCAGCCGTCAGGCGTCGGAGTCGACGGCGGTGGTGCGCCAGGCGGTGGCCGAGACCCACGGCTCCAGCGCCGAGATGCTGCGCCTCGCCGCCGCCGCCAATCGCGTCGGCGATGTGGTCAATCTGATCTCGCGCATCGCCGCGCAGACCAATCTGCTGGCGCTCAACGCCACCATCGAGGCGGCGCGCGCCGGCGAGGCCGGCCGCGGCTTCGCCGTGGTGGCGCAGGAGGTCAAGAGTCTGGCGACGCAAACCGGCAAGGCGACGCAGGACATCGCCGAGCAAATCTCCGAGATTCAGGGGGCGACCGACCAGTCGGTCGCCTCGATCGACAAGATCAAGCGCAAGATCGCCGAGGTCGAGCAGATTTCCGGCATCATCACCAATGCGGTCCACGCCCAGGACGCCGCGACCAAGGACATCGCCCGCAGCGTGCGCTCGGCGGCCGACAGCGCCAACACGATGTCGGTCCACGCGGGACAGGTCGCGAACGCCATGGCCAAGACCGGCGCCGGCGTCGAAGCCATGGTCTCGCTGGCGCGCGAGATCGACCAGATGACGCGAAGAATGCACGCGCATACGGATGAATTGGCGAAGAGTCTGGCGGGGTAGGGGGCGTTTTCGTTCTTCCTATGGACCTATGCGCCGACGCATACGCCGCCCTCGGCCTGTCGACAGCTAATTAACTTGTCCGGTTTTGGTAGCACATGAAATGTCCGCTTCTTCTGTTTTTGTTCTCCTGTGGGACTGTGGTCAAGGCGCTTGCCTTGTCCA
>Ga0182030_10004121_pt1 | contig 30975 bp, 20 predicted proteins | sample 812S3MmetaG_FD_121299 | JGI IMG/M metagenome (GOLD analysis project Ga0182030, IMG submission 121299) | Permafrost microbial communities from Stordalen Mire, Sweden - 812S3M metaG (Illumina Assembly) | ecosystem: Environmental > Terrestrial > Soil > Wetlands > Permafrost | place: Sweden...
TCAGGGAGGAAATGCTGGAATGAACCCGCCCAAAAATCTCTGGCGCGTTGCGCGTGGCACCTGGTGGCACCTTGAAACGCGTAACTCTTTTGTTTGTGGTAGCGCTAACGGGAATCGAACCCGTATTTAAGCCTTGAGAGGGCTCTGTCCTAACCGTTAGACGATAGCGCCACGGATGCCTTTATTCTACCAAACACACCGGGCGCCTCGCGCCGCGCCATAATGAAAAGGAAATGCGCCGATGGGTCATCCTCAGCCTGTCCTGCTTCCTGCCGTCCCTGGCGATGGCCGCGGACCATTGGGCACGCTACACCTCCGAACCCTTTGAGGTCCTCACCGACGCCGGTGAGCGCGCCGGGCAGGAAACTATGGTGCGCTTTGAAGAGTTCCGCCATGCCTTGGGCATCGTGGTTGGCGCGGACGATCTGACCACGCCACTGCCGGTTCGCATCCTGGTCTTTCGAAACTCTCAGGGCTGGACTTCCCCCGCGCCGCTCACCGAAGGCCGCGACCGCTACGCGATTGTGCTTTCCGAAAAGAGTCCGGTGCCGCCCGCGGTCTATGGCGAACTCACACGGCTGCTGCTCGACGCCAATACGAATCGCATGCCGGCAGCCTTCGAGCACGGGCTGATCGAGTTCTTCTCCACTCTTCAGGTCACCGGAATTCACATCACGGTGGGGGCGCCGCCGCCTCAACCGGATCTCGACTGGGCGCGCATCCACTTGCTGGTGGCCGCGCCGGAATATTTCGGTAAACTGCGTGTGCTGCTTTATAACCTGCGCAAAGGCGTGGATGACGACCCGGCTTACCGCAACGCCTTCGGCAAGAGCGCCGCCGAGGTGGAGGCGCAGGCAAAACAGCATTTTGCGGCGCGCCAGTTTCCCACCACCACCCTTTCCAGTATGCCCCTGGCGCCCGACGATTTCCACGAACGGCCCATCTCCGACGCCGATGTGCGGCTGGCGCGCGCGGACCTTCTGGCCGGCCCGCAGTCGGCGGCCGAGTATCGGAACCTGCTGAACGACAATCTGAAGGTCCCCGAAGCGCAGGAAGGGCTCGGATTGATGGAACTGCGCGATCATCATGATACCGAGGCACGGGCGCATTTCTCGGCGGCTATCGAAGCGGGCGCCAAGAGTGCTCGATGCTTCATTGAATTCGCGCGCCTGGAGCCCGACCACGAGAAGGCCCGCCAGGCTCTGCTGCGCGCGGCGGGCATCAACCCCAAACTCGACGAGCCGTTCGCCCTGCTGGCCGGGATCGATTCCGATCCGCACCAACGGCTGGCGGATTGGAAGAATGCGGCTGAACGCAATCCTCGCAACGCCGCGTACTGGCAGGCCCTGGCGGAGTGCTACACGGCGGACCACAATTTTACAGAGGCTGCCAAGGCTTGGCGAGAGGCCGAACAGGCCGCCGCCGATCCGGAGAAACGCAGCCAGATGCGGCAGGCGCGCCTGGCCGTGGAGGGCCAGCGCCTGGATTACGAGGCTGCCGAAAAGCAGCGCAAGGCCGACGAGGAGGCTCGCGAGATCGCCCAACTGCAAGCCAACGCGCGCGCCGAACTCCACGCCGCCGAGGCCAAAATGAATGGCGGCGCGCGGCCCGACCCGAAGGCCGTGCCCTGGTGGGACGGCGTCCAGCCTACCGGAAAGATCACGGGAAATCTGAAACAGGTGGACTGCCTCGGCAAGCAAGCCCGCATCCTGGTGGAAGGCGCAGATCACAAGACAGTCAAATTGCTGGTGGATCCGGCCCAGGTTTTCGTCGCCGGCGGCGGCCAGTTGAATCTGGGATGCGGCGTCCAGAAACCCCGCCGCGTGGCCATTGAATATTTCCCCAAGCCCAACGCCAGGCTCTCCACGGCCGGCGACGTGGCCTCCATTGAGTTCCAGTGATTGACGCCAATCGCGCGGACCGTCTCCGCTGGCTGCTGATGGCGGTGTTTGTGCTTTCTTCCGCCATCAATTATTTGGATCGGCAGGCGCTCGCCACACTGGCCCCGCTGGTGCGGGCGGATTTTCATCTTTCTCGCGAAGACTACGGTTGGATCCTGGGCATTTTCTCCGCGTGCTACGCGCTCAGCGCGCCGCTGGCCGGGATGCTCATCGATCGCATCGGCCTCAACCGCGCGGCCAGCCTCGCCATCGGCATCTGGTCCTGCGCGGGAATCGCCACGGGATTCACGCGCGGCCTGGGGAGCCTGATCGGCTGCCGCGCCATTCTGGGTGCCGCGGAAGCCGGCGGAATTCCCACGGCCGGTAAAGCGATCCGTCTTTATCTGCGGCCCCCCGAACGTGCGTTGGGCAACGCCATCAACCAGGCCGGCGTCAGCCTGGGAGCGATTCTGGCCCCGCCGTTGGCCACTTGGATTGCTCTGCGAAGTGGATGGCGTCACGCTTTTATCTATACGGGAATCCTGGGGCTGCTGTGGATTCCCGTGTGGAACTGGGCGGCCCGCCTCGTTCCCGCCGCGGCCGCGCCGGCAGCGGAGCCGAGCGCTCTTACAGAGGTTTTGCGCGACCGCCGCTTGTGGGCCTTTGTCGCAGCGAATGCGCTCAACATGGTGGGCTATTCGCTCTGGACGAATTGGACCACTCAGTATCTGGTGGATGCTCACTCGATGACCGTCGGGCAGGCCGCCTGGTACGCCTGGATTCCGCCATTGGTCGCGATGGGCGGCGGATTCGCCGGCGGCTGGCTCTCTTTGCGCATCATGCGCGCGGGCACACCCGCGACAGCCGCGCGGTTCCGTGTCTGTGCCGGCGCGGCACTCCTTTCTCTGATCGCGGCGGCGATTCCCGCTGCGCCTACCGCGGGCTGGGCCGTGGCCGGTATCTCCGTCAGCTTCTTTGCGGTCTCCGCATTCAGCGTCAATACCTATACTCTGCCGCTCGATACGTTCGGCGCGGATCGCGCCGCCTTCGCCGTTTCCATGCTGGTGGCCTCTTATGGCGTCGCGCAGTTGATCGTCTCTCCGGTCTTCGGCGCGCTGATCGACCATTACGGCTACGTGCCGGTCACCACCTTTACCGCGTTGACCCCTCTGGCAGCCTGCGCGGTGCTTTGGGGAACGGGGTCGGTGAAATGAAGCAGAGGTTGAAACGCTGGCTCTTCGGTCTCCTCGGCAAGGACCCGGATGCCGTCATCGTCACGTTCTGTTCCGGGCCTGCCGCCTTATGCCAGCGTATGGCGGAAGAGGTGCGCTCGCTTGAACCGGCCCGCCGCCATTTCATCGCCACCGAAGAGAATTGGCCCGAGTTGCGCAAGACGCTGCGCCGTTACCGCATTGGCCTGGCTCCCGTATTGCTGGCGCATGAGCCCAGCGCCCTGCGCCGCGCCGCGTACCGCCTGGCGCCGCGGAAAATCCTGGCGTACAACTTGCAACTGGATCGTCATCACCTGCGATTCGATCTGTCTTCACTGCTGTTCTGGCGCGGTGTTCCGCTCGACCGCATCTATCTCCGCCCCGCGTGGTGGCCGTGGCCCAAACGGGAGCACTCGGTGGTGCCGCAGGGTTCTCGCGTCCTGGAAGGCCGCGCCTGTTCGCCCGCGCGCCGCCGCGTGGCTGTGCTCTCGCCGTATCACCCGTACCCGTTGTCGCATGGCGGCGCAGTGCGTATTTATCACCTGCTGCGCGAAATGGCCCGCGAATTCGATATCACTCTGTTGGCCTTTACGGATGGCGATGCCAAGCCGGATGCGGCGCCGCTGCTCGAATTCTGCGCGCGTATTGTGCTGGTTAAGAAGCCGCGCTACCGGGAAGCGCGGTGGTCCACCTTGCTCCCGCCTGAGGTTCATGAGTTCCGGTCGCCCGCCATGCACCGGGCCATCGCCGAGGAGCGCCGCGTTTTCGGTTTTGAGCAGTTGCAGGTGGAGTACACACAACTGGCCGAATACTCCGGCGACGTGCTGGTGGAACATGACGTCACGTTCGATCTCTTCACCCAGATCGCGCATCGCGAACGTACCTTCAGCTCAGCCTGGGATGCGTACCGCTGGCGTCGCTTTGAAACGCGCGCCGTCCGCAGCTTTCCGCGCGTCGTCGTGATGTCTCCCAAGGACGCCGAACTCCTCAGCCCGGGCGTAGCCGCCACCGTGATCGAAAACGGAGTGGATCTCGCCCGCTTCCAGCCCGAACCGGAAAGCCCGGGGCACCACCTGCTCTTCATCGGCTCGTTCCGCCATTTCCCCAACGTGGCGGCCTGGCGGTTCTTCGTCGAAAAGGTCTGGCCGCTGCTGCGCGAAAAATTTCCGCTCCTCACCGTCACGGTGGTCTGCGGGCCCGACCATCTTACTTACTGGCGCGCTTTCGCCGATTCCCCCGAGCCCGAGGCCGATCCCCGCATCCGCATGTTGGCCTTCGTATCCGACGTGCGTCCGCTCTATGTCGAATCGAATCTCGCACTGGTGCCCACCGTGGTTTCCGCCGGTACCAACGTCAAAGTGCTCGAAGCCATGGCCATGCGGCGCGCCGTAGTCTCCACGGAATCGGGCTGCGCCGGCCTGGGCTTGTTGCACGGCCACAGCGTCTGGATTGGCAATTCGCCGGAAGCCTTCGCCGCCGGCATCGCCACTCTGATTGCCGATCCCGACCGCCGCCGCCACATCGCGGAGGCCGCCTACCAGCACGCCGTGCGCAATTTCGATTGGCAGGCGATCGGCGAAAAACAGCGGGCCTTATTTCGCACTCAATAGATTCGCGAACAGCCGGAACGCTCCAGGCACGCCTGCCGGCAGTTCCCGGAACCAGGCGTACGCCGTGAAAATGTAGACGCCCTTGCCATACCGCGTCCACAGTTCTCCGCCTTCCAATCCCTCTTCATCGGGATCGTGCGACGAAAGTACGGTCTGGTACTGCTTGTCCCACTGCGTCGCAAAGTAGAGCCCGCGCTCCTGCACCCAGCCTTCGAAATCCTTCTGCGAAATGTGGTTGGGAAACTGCAGCAGCGGGCTGTCCTGGTGCGGGAAAACTACCGGCGCTTCTTCCACCGTCACGCGATACCGCGTACCCGCCGGAACCGTGAACGGATACGGCCCCATATTTAGCGACGGATCTCCGGTCTGATACTGCACCACGTAAGTGCCGCCGTTCTTCACATAGTTCAGCAGCCGCGCCTGGTTGGCTTTCAAATCCTCCCGCACGTTGTAAGCGCGCACGCCTGCCACAATCGCATCGAAGCGCGCCAGGTCGCCTTGCGCCAGATCGGATGGCCCTAGCAGCGTCACCTCCAGCCCCAGTTGCCGCAGCGCGTCGGGCATTTCGTCGCCGGCTCCCATGATGTAGCCGACCTTCCTGGCCTTCACATCGATATTCGCGCGCACCAGTTTCACGTCAGAAGGTGGAAACAGCGTCTGCGGCGGAAAGTGCGGATAGGAGATCACCTGCATGCCGCTTGCAATGTCGCGCCCGTTCACCGCCGCCACGGCCTTCATGGTGGCCGTGGTCTCTCCAGCCGGCGGCGTTACTTCGAAGGTGACTTCCTCCACGGCCCCGGCCTCGGCCACTTTGAAAGTTTGCGATCGCGGTTCAGCCGTCCAGCCGGCTGGCAGGTCCAGGCGCAACTCCCCGCCCGCGTTCGCCACGTTGGCCGCCAGCGCTACCTGCACCTTGCGCGCGGCGGAAACGGGGAAGACCACTACTGGATCCGGCAAGTCTACCGCCACCGCCGGCACCACCACCAGCGGACGCACTCGTTCCCCTTCCGATCGCTCGGCATAACGATGATGCACCGCGCGCACCACTTCAATGGGCGCGCCATCCACCGTCAGGCGAAGCCGCATAGAAAGCACCGGCGGCGTATCGGCCAACCCCACCAGTTGCTGGTCGTCCACCTGATACACGTCGCCCGCCGGTGGTTTCACCAACCAGTATGGCTGCGAGTACGCCTGGCCCGGCGGCACCGTGTGGCTGAACTGCACGTGCGCGATTTGGTCATGACTCAGTTTGGCCGGCTTGATATCCAGAGGCTCGTTCCAAATCCCTTCCACTTGTCCGCCGTCCAGGCCCACATCCGCGGTAGAGCGGTTCAGCACCGTGGTGGTTACGCTGATGGTTCCACCGGGCGAAGCTTGCGCCTGCTGCGCCTGCGCTTCCACGAATAGTCCCGCGCACTCTGCGATGGTCTCATCCAATTCCGCCAGCTTGATGCGGGCCAGTGGATCGGCAATCGCCGTAATCAACGGGCGCGCCTTGGCTAGCGCCGCAATGCTTTTCTCGGGATGCGCCGGTTCGAAATTGCGTATCGCACCTTCCAGAATCGGCCCCACGGCGGCGCCGCCCGGCAACCGGCTCCATGTTGTGTCGATGCCGTCGAACAGATCTTTCGACGAAGGCTCTCCCGCAACCGTCCCGAATGTCGTAATGCCCGGAGTCACCTGCCGCATGGCGCCGGTTCCCTGGCTATGGTGCATGCTGCGGCTCATATTCGCCAGTTCCTGGTAGGAATATCCCAGGATGGGATTGAACTCGCCGGTATTGGCTTCGCCGGCATTCGGCAATACTGCGGCCTGCGCACCGCGTCCGCCGCCTTGTCCGCCGCCCGCTTGGCCGCCCCGTCCACCGCGTCCGCCGGCCGGCGGTGTAGCCGCAGCCGGTGGCTCCGGAGGCGCAAGCAGCGCGGCCGCGCCTGGAGTTGCAGGACCTCCCGGAGGTCCGCCGCGTCCCGCGCCGAAGGAAGCGCGCACCAGCCGTTTGGCCTGCCACGGCTGCACGTATTTCAACTGGTCTGGAAACTGCTTGGCATCGGCCGCCGCGCTGAATGCCTCTTTTCCCAGAATCGCCGACACCTGGTGCTGGCCGTGCCCGTCGGCCGGCGTGCCGCTGAACACCAAAATGACCACGTCCGGCCGGTATCTCCGAATCACCCACACAACGTCCGACAGAATGCGGTCGTGGCCCCATTTTTCCATGGTCTCCGAGGCTGTCTTGGTGAAACCGAAATCAATCGCGCGTGAGAAAAACTGCTCCGCCCCATCGATCTTACGGGCGGCCAGCAGTTCCTGTGTGCGGATCACTCCCATTTGCGGCCCTTGCTCGGAGCCGATGAGATTTTGTCCGCCTTCGCCGCGCGTCAGCGAAAGGTAAGCCGTCCGCATGTGCCGCCCGCGCGCAAAGTATGCCAGCACCGCCGTGTGTTCGTCGTCGGGATGCGCCGCAATCATGAGCACAGTCCCCAACTCATTCAGCCGGTCGAGCGACTGCTCAATTTCGATGGTTCCGGGGAAAGGAACATTCTGCTGCGCCCGTAACGGCTCAAGGGCCACCAGCAAAAGACCAAGAGAAAGCACTCTGGCAAGCATGTGTGAACACTATTTTACACACAAGTGCCAGAGCCCTTCCTGTGACCCTTATTGATTTCCGGGGCTGCTTTACCCCAGGTTCAGAACCTGCTTCACGGTGCCGCTGCCGCCCTGGATTTTCTCCTGGAGCATCATCAGCGCGTATATCAATTGTTCCGGACGCGGCGGGCAGCCCGGCACAAAGACGTCGATGGGAATCACCTGGTTTACCGGGATCAGCGCGTAGTTGTTGAACACCCCGGTCGAAGTCGCGCAAGCGCCCATCGAAATCGCCCACTTCGGCTCCGGCATCTGTTGATACAGGTGACGGATCACCGGCGCCATCTTATTCGACACACGGCCCGCGATGATCATCAGGTCCGATTGCCGCGGCGATCCGCGAAACACCTCGGCTCCAAACCGCGCGATGTCGAACCGCGACGCGCTCATCGACATCATTTCGATCGCGCAGCATGCCAGCCCGAAGGTCATCGGCCAAATCGAGTTCTTCCGCGCCCAGTTCACCGCCTGGTCCAGCTTCGTCAGCACGATTCCTTCGGAAGCCGCCGCAGCCGCGTTGTCCACGGAATAGTTGTCGATTCGCGCGAACAGCTCCGCTGGGCCGCTGGCCATCGGATTTTCCATACCTTCATTCTACAATGCTATGCTGAGAGTAATTTCCCCCAGGGATTTCCTATGCGCGAACAACGCTACACGACTCCCCACGGGATAGTGGTCTCTCGCACCGTTTCCAAGGCCAGCTTCCGCAAAGGCCTCAAACATCTCACGCGCGAGCTCGATCACCACCGTGGTATTTATCTCTCCTCGGGATATGAATTCCCCGGACGGTATTCGCGCTGGGATGTCGCTTCCCTCTGCCCGCCGCTCGAAGTAGTCTCTTACGACCGCCGCGTCGAATTCCGTCCGCTCAACCAGCGCGGCCGCATCATCACGCAGTTGCTTTCGCCGGTGCTGGCAGCCCATCCGCACTGGGAGCAATTCGGTTTTGAGGGTGAGGTTTTGGCCGGCCGTCTGAAGCCGCTGCCGGCGCTGTTTCCGGAAGAGGAACGCAGCCGCCAGCCTTCCGTTTTCTCCATTCTGCGTACGCTGATCCAGGAATTCAGCGGTTTTGGCGATTCCCGCCTCGGTTTGATCGGCGCCTTCGGCTATGACTTTCTGTTCCAGTTCGAGCCCATTCAGAAGCGTTTGCCGCGCCACGGCCACAAGGATCTCCATCTCTACCTTTGCGACGACATCTACTTCATGGACCGCAAGAAGGAGCAGATTGAGCGCTGCCAGTACGATTTCTCGAACGGCGCGTTGACCACCAGCGGCCTTCCGCACGAAGCCGCGGAGATTCCGCCCGCACCCGTGCTTCCCGCCGCGCCCATCAGTTCCGACCATACGCCCGAAGAGTACATGGCCAACGTCGAAACAGTTCGCGAAGGCATGCGCTGCGGCGATTACTACGAAGTGGTGCTGCGCCAGACTTTCCGCACGCCATACGCCGGCAAGGCTTCCGACTTGTTTGAACGCGTCCAGATCGCCAGCCCCAGTCCTTATGAATTCCTGCTGCAATTCGGCGATGAGCAACTGGTAGGCGCTTCCCCCGAAATGTTCGTCCGGGTCAAGGAGCGCGACGTGGAAACCTGCCCCATCTCCGGCACGGCCCAGCGCACCGGCGACCCGATGCGCGATGCTGACAACATCCGCGAGCTCCTCAAGTCAGCCAAGGAAGAGTCTGAACTGACCATGTGCACCGACGTCGATCGCAATGACAAATCGCGAATCTGCGACGCCGGCAGCGTGCAGGTGATTGGCCGCCGCCTGATTGAATCCTACGCCGGTGTGTTCCATACCGTTGACCACGTGCACGGCACTATCCGCGAAGGCTTCGACGGATTGGATGCCTTCCTCACGCACATGTGGTCCGTCACCATGATTGGCGCGCCCAAGAAGGCGGCGGCGAACGCCGTGGAGGCACTTGAAAAGAGCGCGCGCGGCTGGTATGGCGGCGCCATCGGCATGATCTCGCTGAATGGCGATATCAATACCGGCATCCTGATCCGCACCACCTATTTGAAGGACGGGATGGCGTCCTATCCCGTCGGCGCCACGCTGCTTTATGACTCCATCCCGGAGATGGAAGAGCGCGAGACCCGCATGAAAGCCACCGGCTTTTTCCGCGCGCTTGGCGCTGGTGCCGCGGCAAAGCCCGCCGTACCTGTCGCGCGCGAACTCATCGGCGCCGGCGTCAAGCTGATGCTCGTGGACCACGACGATTGCTTCATCCACACCTTGGCCAACTATGCGCGGCAGACCGGCGCGGAAGTGGTCACTTACCGCACCGGCTTCCCGGCTGAGTTGATCAAGGACGTGGCCCCCAGCCTGCTTTTGATTTCTCCCGGCCCCGGCCGTCCGCGCGATTTCGGCGTTCCCGATCTGGTGCTCACCGCCGTGCGCTACGGCGTCCCGGTTTTCGGCGTGTGCCTCGGCTTGCAGGGAATCGTGGAGGCATTTGGCGGCGAACTGGGTGTACTCGACTATCCGATGCACGGCAAACCTTCCACGGTCCGCCACCGCGGCGTAGGTGTCTTCGAAGGCTTGCCGGAGGAATTTCAAGTGGGCCGCTACCACTCTTTATTCGCGCGGCGCGAAACCTTTCCGGCCTGCCTGGAAATCACCGCTGAAACCGAAGACGGCGTCATCATGGGCGTTCGTCATCGCGACTTGCCCATCGAAGCCGTGCAATTCCACCCCGAATCCATTCTCACGGCCGAAGACGATCACGGCTTGAAGCTGATGGAAAACGCCGTCAAGTTAGGTAAGCCGCGCTTGACGTTGAGCTAGTATCGTGACCGCTTGATTTGTTGCCATCTGGAAGCACAACCAAAGGCGCAAATCCCAAGGCAGAGACCGCGACCCAGACCCGAAACTCATTGGACTGGTCGCGGACTGCTCGTCTTCCTCACCGGATAGCGCTCGAACGTCAGTCGCGCGCCTGACCCCGGTGTCGCGGCCGTGTACGTCACTTCCTGGCCCGGCGTCGCCGCCATCGCGCGCAGCGTCGCATCGGTAATCGGCGCCGATTCATCGTCCGGTTCAAAGTTGTTGGCCACCGGGTTGTATAGGTATCCCATCACGCGCCCGTTTTGCACCACCTTCGCCACCAGGTCGCACTCCGTCACCACACCGTTCAGGGCTTTGGAAACGAACGGCGTGCCGGCTCGCTGAATCAGCAGGGAAATGCGCGGGCCTACCGCGGAAGCATTGGCGTTGGTCAAAGTAATCTGTTGGCCCACAATCGGCGCCAGGTCGCTATCGAAAGCCAGGAGGTATTGCTCCACATCGCGCCGCGTGGCGTCCGGGTTGGTTTGCGGGAAGCCCGAGTTGGCAGTGGGATTGAACACCGTCGCCGTCAGGAAGCGGAAGACCGTATCGGCGGAGCCATCGTTGGTGAAACCGAAGCCGCGGATCTGGTTGCCGGTGGGTCCGCTATCTGCCTCGCCGAAGAACGTCACCGCCGGGTTGCCGAACATGCCGATCTTGTCGTACAGGTTCCGCAGTTGCGGAATCTTGACCGTCTGCGTCAGCCCTTCGAAACTCTGATTGCCGCCCGCGCCAAAGAACCCGTTGGATGGATCGAGCACGTGGCAGCCATTACAGCTAAAAGAAGCCTGGCCCACCAGCGAGTTCACCAGCGCGGAGTTGATTCCGTCGGAGGGCCGCGCGCCGGAAAAGAAAGCTTGTCCCGCCTGTTGCGCGGCGGTCAGTGAATTGTCCAGATTCCGAACCGGATTGGGCGGTGGCATCACCTGTAACTGGAAATTCGTGAAGGTCTGCATTTCAGCCGTGGATGGCTGTTCCATGCTCCCCACCAGCGCCTGGAAGGCCACAATAAAGTTATTGAATGAGACGTTCGGGTCGAAGGCGGCCGTGCCGAATGGCCCCGTGGAGCGGTCGCCGCGCCAGTGCATCGCCCCGGAGTCTCGCAGCCCGCGCAGCGTCTGCGTGGTCATGGGCCCTTTCATCGGATGGAAATCGGCAATCTTGTTGCTGCCGTTCAGCGGTGTGGTCAGCCCGGTGGCTCCCGTGGAAAGCAGCACTGAGAACAGGCCGCTCAAGTTGATTGGGATGGGACTCGTGGTGACGGCATTATCCGGATTGCCCAGATCCCAGGCCAGCTCATCCTTGTCTCCGAAAATGTGGCAACTCGCGCAGCTGGCTTCGCCATTGCCGGAAAAACGCGTCGCATCGTAGAGCATCGGCCGGCCCGCCACCACACTGCGCGGTTCGGGGTTGGGCAGCGGCAGGCTGGCCAGCTCTGCATTCGAACCCAGGGCAATCACTTTCACGGCGTCGTCGAAGCGCGTCATTACATAAAGCAACCCGCGCGTCTCATCGAGCGCCAGCCCGCTGACGCCGCCTCCGCTCACCCTGATGTAGTTGGCGCTCGCGGCCACCGGGTCGAAGGTGTCGTTTTCCAGCTGACCGGTATCGAACACGCCGATCTTGCTCGAACCGAACGCCGCCACATACAGCGTCTTGCCGTCACTCGTCACCGCCATGTCGAGCGGCATCGACAGGCTGTAGTTCCTGGCGGTGGGATTGAACCCGGGCGAGCCCGCCAGCTTGGTGTAATCGATCTGCTTGTTCAGGTGGCGCGGCGACACGGTTGAACCTGCGATCACCGTGATCCGCGCTTCCGCCAGGTGGCCCTGCACCGTGTGGCCGCCGAAAATGCCCGGGCCTTCGAACCTCACATTGTTGACCGCGTCGGTGTTCGATACATACAGCGTGCCGCTCACCGGATTCGTGGCCATATTGAACAGCGTCGTTCCCACGTGCGCGAACGAAGCTTTCTGCGCCAGGCTGTTCGCGTCCACAGCAAAGACGTCCGTATCGGGCAATTGAAACCGCACCGAGCCATCCCAAGCGCGCCCCAACTCATCTTCCCAGTGGCCGTCATTGTTGTTGAGCTTGACGATCAGGCCGACCTCCGGTGCCGGTTCCTTCGCGGAATCGGTTGGCGGTCCCGGGTTGCCGCCCGGGCTCGTCGTGCCATCGGGCAGCTTACACGGCGTCATAGCCTGAAAGCCGGTGCAGACGCGCCCCTGCGAAATGGTGGTGGTCTGGTTTCCGGTCTTGAAGCCGGCCACGTAGACCGTGTTGTGGTCCGGACTCACCGCCAGCGCCCGCGGCGTATCCGTGAAGAAACTCATGATCTGGAGCGGCGTGCCGCCCATCGTGGATCCCAGGTTGGCCGGGTCGAAGACCCACACATCGGCGCGCGGAACGCCGGGCGTAGTCAACTGCGGATCGCCCGCGCCCGGCGCACCGGCCAGCGAGGGATCTGTGCGCTGCTGGCCGCGATGGGCGGTAGCGATGAAAGCCCGCGCGGGCGTCCCGGCGAACACAATGTCGCGCGGCTCATCACCCACTAGCAGAGTCCGGACCACGTGCGGCGTGCCCGTCAGGCTGACGATGCTGACACTGTCCGAAAGCAGATTCGTCACCCAGACTTCGGTGTTGGTGCGGGCGGCTACGGCCACCGGCTCAAGCCCCACCGGGACGCGATAATCGAAGACCGGCAGCCCCGACGTCAGCGTGAAGACTTCCAGCGTGCCGTTCGGCGTATTCACCGCGAAGAGCGTAGTCCCGTCCGGCGACATCGCGACCGGCCGCACTGGCCCGCTTTCAAATTCCACGAAGGGTGGCCCGGCCGAAGCGGAAGCCGCGGAGACTTTGTTGGAATGGGCCAGCCTTCCGCCCAACCACGCGACGGCAACGGCGGCAGCGGCGGCCAGCAACAAAAGCTGCGGATGGCGGAAAATTCGGTGCATGCGGAACCCCAGGTCTTTACAGTATAGATGGATGTTCCGCTACCGGAGAAACAGTTCCACCGAGGCGCCGGACTGGCACCCGATGCGTGCCGCCGCCGAGCCCTGATTCACCGAAATCTCCAGGTACCCGGAGCTGCCCACCAGCACGAACAGCTCGTCGCGTCCGCATTCGGCATAACTGCGCAGCAGGCTGCTGATTTCCACAGCCCCCGGCGCCATGGAAAAATCGCGGCGCTCCAGATCCGGGAAGTCGTCAATGTGAAAATTGGTGATCACGTTACCGAAGTGGTCGATCTTCAGAATCCGCCCTACCCAGATATGCTTGCCGGTGCGCTGCGGCTTCTCGAAAGCCGGCCGCAGGTAGTCTGCGATCATCTTGCCGAAGCGCGCCGGCGCCACGCCCGCGGCCAGGTGGGCCGCCACCGGAGCAAAAATGTCGCGGCCATGAAACGTCTGGCTCACCGATTCCAGGAAATACCGTTCATTCGATATCAACCGGATTTTATGTTTCTCGCGCGAGAAAATCATCGACAATACGCCGTTATCCGGCGCCACAAAATATTGGCCGGCGGCTTCCATCAGGATGGGCCGCCGCGCGGATCCCACTCCCGGATCCACCACCACCACATGCACAGTCTTCCTGGGGAAATAACGGTATGCCTGGGCGATGACGTAAGCGCCTTCAGCGGTTTCGAAGGGGCTGACCTGGTGGCTGATGTCCACCACCTGCGCGCGCGGGCAGATCCCCAGAATGACGCCCTTCATCACGCCCGCATACTGGTCGGAAAGCCCGAAATCGGTGGTCAGAGTAAGGATCGGTGGCGGCATTGCTAAAATGAACTTGAGTGCAGCGCTTCTATTTCGACCACAACGCCACCACGCCTGTCGCTCCGGAAGTTCTGGAGAGCCTGGTGACGTGTCTTGGTCAAGTGTATGGTAACGCTTCCAGCATCCATCATTTCGGTCAGGCGGCCAAGCAGAAGCTGGAGGCCGCGCGGCGCCAACTGGCCTCGCTGATCCACGCCAGCCCATCGGAACTGGTGTTCACCAGCGGCGGCACGGAATCGGACAACCTGGCGCTGGTCGGATCGCGCCCCGCCCACATCATCACCAGCTCCATTGAGCACCCGGCCGTTCTCGCCACTTGCGCACAACTGGAGCGCCAGGGAACCGCCGTTACCGTCTTGCCGGTTAGCGCCGGCGGCCTGGTCAATCCGGATGACGTCCAGCGTGCGCTGCGCCGGGATACCGGCCTGGTCTCGATCATGCACGCCAACAACGAACTGGGCGTGGTGCAGCCCATTGCGGAAATCGCGCGCATCGCACATCAGGCCGGCGTCCCCATGCATTCCGATGGCGTGCAGGCCCTCGGCAAGATCCCCGTGGACGTCGATGCGCTGGGCGTCGACCTCTATAGCATGAGCGCTCACAAGCTGTACGCTCCCAAGGGCGTGGGCGCGCTCTACGTCCGCAAGGGCTCCAGCCTCTTCCCCATCGCCTATGGGGGCCATCACGAACGCGACCGTCGGGCCGGCACGGAGAACGTTCCCGGCATTGTGGCCTTCGGCGCCGCGGCGGAGCTTGCCGCGCGCGCCTTCGCCGAAGAAGCCGGGCGGATTGGCGCCCTGCGTGACCGGCTGGAGAATGGTGTGCTCGACCGGATTTCCGGAACCGGCGTCAACGGCGCGCGCTGGCATCGCACACCCAATACCAGCAACCTTTATTTCGACGGCATTGATGGCGAGGCGCTGGTGATTGCGCTCGATTTGCGCGGCTTCGCGGTCTCCACCGGGTCGGCCTGTTCTTCCGGAGCGATTGCCCCGTCGCACGTGCTCACCGCCATCGGCCTTTCCGCCGACCGCGCCCGGTCCAGCCTGCGCTTCTCGCTGGGCCGTTCCTCCACCGCCGCGCAAGTAGACGCGCTGCTCAGTGCCCTGGAGGCTGCGGTCGTCCACCTGCGCAGAATTTCCGTGCATGCCTGAGCAACCCATCGCGGTCGCCATGAGCGGCGGAGTGGATAGTTCCACCGTGGCGGCCCTGCTCGTGCGCCAGGGCCACGCCATCGTCGGCATGACCATGCAGTTGTGGAACCAGCGGCGCCTGCCGGAGCTCGCCGGCGAAGAGGGCGCTGTCGGCCGCTGCTGTTCGCTCGACGATGTCTACGATGCCCGCCGCGTGGCGGAACAGGTGGGCATTCCTTACTACGTGGTGAACTTTGAGCGCCAGTTTGAGGAGCAGGTGGTAAAGCCCTTCGTCGCGGAATATCTGGCGGGCCGCACACCCATCCCTTGCACGCTCTGCAATAACTACATCAAGTTCGACCGCTTTCTGGAGATGGCGGATTCCGTGGGCGCCGGCAAGATCGCCACGGGCCACTACGCGCGCGTACGATTTGATGAACCCTCCGGTCGTTACCAGTTGCTGCGCGCCGTGGACGATTCAAAGGATCAGACGTATTTTCTGTGCGGCCTGACGCAAACCCAGCTGGCCCGCACCATGTTTCCGTTGGGAGAACTCACCAAGCCGGAAGTGCGCGAACTGGCGCGGTCGATGGATCTGGCAGTAGCCGCTAAAGGTGACAGCCAGGAGATTTGCTTCGTGCCCAACGGCGACTACGCCGCCTTTATGGACGCGTATTTGAAGGACACGGGACGCGAAGCCCCGCATCTGCGCGGCGCCATCGTCTCCACCGACGGCCGCAAATTGGGCGAGCACGATGGCGTCCATCATTTCACCGTGGGACAGCGCAAAGGTCTGGGCATTGCGGCCCGCGAACCGCTCTACGTAATCTCCACCGACGCCGCGACACAGCAGGTAGTCGTCGGCGGCAACGATGATTTACTGTGCGCGCGCTTCTTCGCCAAGGACGTGAATTGGATCTCCATCGCCGGCGTAGCTGAGCCGGTGCGCGCGCAAGTCAAAATCCGCAACAAGCACTCGGGCGCAGCCTCCATGCTATACGCCACGGAAGATCCGTCGCGCGTGGAAGTGGTGTTCGAAGAGCCGCAACGCGCCGTCACGCCCGGCCAGGGCGCGGTGTTTTACGCTGCCGGCCTGGTGTTGGGTGGCGGTTGGATCGAGTAGGCCGCATCGCTTGGCCTTCCTAGGTGGCGTGGGCGGTTCCGCCCGCGCGCTGAGTTTCTTGAATTCCTCGCACCTCGCGTGCCGCAGCCACGCTCGAGGGAACCTGTCACCTACCGCGCGCCGCGGACAAGCGACCGCCGCGGCCCGGCGCGCGCGCCTGCCGAGCCAGGTAGCGGGTCCACCAGAGCTCCTGCCCCGGAGCGTCGAAAACATTGGTCCAGGCGATATGAAAGTTCCGCGCGAATTTGGAGGCTTGCTCCGCCAGGAACTGCGTGATGCGCGCTCGCTGCGGCGAGGCCTTCATGCTTTCGGTGATCTTTCGTTCCGTAGCGCAGGCGTCGTTGACTTCCCCCAACAATTGCTGCACCTGGCGTAGCGCCGCCAGGCGTGTGTCCAAGCCCGGGCCGTAACACGGACGGAACAGTTCCAGCGTGTAGCGCAGGCCCTTGGTTTCGATGCGGATGGCATGCAACTTGGCTGGCGGTGGATTCTCGGCTAGCATTTCGCGGACATGGCTGAAATAGCCGGCCACCAGCCGCGGCAGCTCACGGCGCGCATTCACGGCGGCGCCGGCCGAAGCATCCCAATGCGGTGTGTGGCGCTTGCTCATAGGGTCACAATTCCAGGCGGTTCCGCCACTTGGCCGACAAGTTGTGGCTCTTCCACCTGCGAATTTCTAAAGAAAGGTCTCCCGCCGCGCGGCGCCGCTCCATGGTCAGGTGCGTCAGGATGGTGGCGCGCGGCGAGATGCCCGATTGCCGCAGCAACTCCAACGCAACGTCCCGGTCGCGCACCGCGGCCGCCGAATCCATTAAGGCCGCCAGTTCGCGGCGAATCTTTTTCCAATACCGGTTGGGATACAGCGGCCCAAACATCCGGAGGCAGCGGCTCAGGCGCCGGATGGCCACGCGCAGATCATGAACCGATTCATGATCCGTGTGGCGGCCGGCGCGGTTCAACTGGAAGGCCACGCGCCGGAGCAGGGTAGCGGTTTGAGCGCGCGCGTATTCTCGCATCCCAATCACTCCCGCGCCCGCACCACCGAAATCGGCCGGTTGTAAATCTGTCGGAAGGCTTCGCCGGCCCGCTCGGCGGCCCACTGTTCCAAATCGATGTCGTGACTGCTGTGCACCTGCAGAACCACCTCGCCATCGCGCACCTTGCACTCCACGCCGGTGATGCGCTGTTGGCGGCTACGGTTCAGGTTGTCCGCCAGGCGAAGAATCGGCGTCAACAACAACAAAATGCGCCGCTCATCGGTGGCGAGCGCCTGATACGCGCCGTGCACCGCATTGGGAAGCGACTTGCGGTGATACCGGCAGAGGCTGGCGATCAGCAGCCGTTCTCGGGCCGTGAAGCCGGCGATGTCGGAATTCGCAATCACATAGTAGGAATGCTTGTGGTGGCCGCTATCGCTCACGTAGTGGCCCACGTCCACCAGGTAAGCCGCCGCTTCCAGAAGTTTGCCGCAGGCGGCCGGCAGGGAGTGCAGCGGCTGCAAAGCGGCAAAAAGCATGGAACTGATGGCCGCCACCTTGCGCGCATGTTCCAGGGAAACGCCATATCGGCGGCCCATCTCTTCCACTTCCCGGCGCTGGTCGCGGCTCAGGCGCGCCAGTTCCGCACCCACATTGCGCGCCGCCAGATCGGCAATGATGCCGTCTCGCACGCCGGCTCGGGAATAGTACACCGCGGGAAGTTGAAATTCCTGCAGGAAGTCCAGCAGCACGGCGATTCCCGGGACGATGATCTCCGCGCGGCGCGGGCCAATCCCGGTGATCTTGCGGCGGCCGGAAAGGCCGAGCACTGCCAGCTTCTTGTACAGCTTTCGCACCTGCGGCGTGGGGACGCGCAGGCGATCGATATTGTCGCGCTTGGAACGTGCCACGCGCGCCACCGCGCTCGCTACCGCGGCCGCCGTGGCCGATGTCGCAATCACGCGGTCCCATCCCGTGTGCCCCAGCCGTTCCACCGCCGTATAAAGTTTGGCCCGGATGTACTCGTGCATCTGGTGCAGTTGTAGCGGCGTGGGCGGGTCGTCTTTGAGGAAGTTCTCGCGCAGGCGCACCGCTCCCAGCGGCTTCGAGTAGGCATCGCGGAGCCTGCCGTCCTCGGCTCCGATGATTTCCGCCGAACCGCCCCCGATATCGATCACCAGCGTGCGTCTGCCCGTTTGCGCCCAGGTGCTTTCCACGCCCAGATAAATCAGGCGCGCTTCTTCGCGCCCCGAGATAATCTCTACCGGCGCGCCGGCGGCATCCGTGGCGCGCGACAAAAATTCCTGTTGGTTTTTCGTGTCGCGAATCGCGCTGGTGGCGACGGCGCGCACGCCTACCACTTCCAGCTTGCGATAGAGCGCCGCCATGCGCGCAAGCACCCCGGCAGTGGCCTTCAACGCCTCATCGCTCACCGCGCCAGTACGGAAAACACTTTCGCCCAACCGCGTCACTTCGCGTTCCGACGCCAGAATGCGCGGCGGCTCGCCAGGCACAACTTCGGCGGCTTCCATTCGAATGGAGTTGCTGCCGATGTCGATCGCGGCGTAGCGGGGCATGTAACCATGCTAAACGACTCAGAGCGTTAGCCGGGGATTGGTAAGAACCAGTCCGTCAGAGCACGCGCGCCACAACCAGCGTCATGTCGTCGTGCTGCGGAGCGCCGTTGGCAAAGGCGTCTGCGCGTCGCATGATGGCCGAAATCATTTCCGCCGGCGGCGCGGAAGCACAGGTCCGCGTGGCGGCCACCAGCGCCTCTTCGCCCCATTCGTCCTCCGCCGGGTTTTCCGCTTCGCTGATGCCGTCGGTGTAGAGGATTAACAGATCGCCCGTCCGCAGCGTCAGTTCCGCCTGCTGGTATCGCGACGCCCGGAACAGCCCTACGGGCGGTCCGCCCACTTCCAGGCGTAGTACTTCGGCGCCGCGCAGCAGCATTGGCGCGTTGTGCCCCCCGTTGGTGTAAGTCAGCACGCGAGTTGCGGGGTCGAACTGCGCGTAGAAGAATGTGGCGTAGCGATTCTGTGGCGAGGCGTCGAAAATCAGCCGGTTCACGTTCGTCATCAGGCCCGCAATATCGGGCCGTCCCTCGGCGGTGATGCCTTGCGCTTGCCCCCGCACCGATGCTTGCAGGCTCGCCATCAACAGCGCGGCGGGTACCCCTTTGCCGGAAATATCGCCGATCGCGAGTCCCAACTGCCCGTTCGCCAAAGCCAGAAAATCGTAGTAATCGCCGCCCACGCCGCTGGCAGGCCTGCAATGGCCGGCGTATTCCAGCGTGGCTACCGGCGGCATGCTCTGCGGAAACAACCGTTCCTGCACCTCGCGTGCGATTTCGATTTCACGCTGCACCAATTCCCGCTGCGCCGTTTCCGTGGCGATCGCTTCGGAGAGCCGCGTGTTTTCCAGTGCCAGCCCGGTCTGCGTGGCCACCGTGCGCAGCAGGCTGGTGTCGGACGCGGAATACGGCTCCTCGGATTTCTTTGGGCCCAGGCTGATGAAGCCCATCAGATCTTTCTTGGAAGTCAGCGGCAGCAGCAGTTGAGCCCCGAGTTGTCCGAAGGATTGCCGCTCCGCCGGCAGCGTCGACTGGCTCACCGGCACGGGTTCCCGCGTATCGCGCAATTGCTCGAGTATCGGCGTTTCGGCGGGCAGCAACAGGTCTGGTGTGCAGCCATAGCCGGTAGCGAACGCCGGACGAAAGAACCCCCCGTCTTGCAACAGCACCGCTACCCGGTCCACATGCAAGGACTCGGAAAGCTTCCGCGTCACCGTTTCGAGCAGCGTATTGCGGTCCAGAATGGTGCGCACCTGCTCGCTCAAATCGCCCAGAATCTTCTCCGCGTTATAGGCCTCCCGGAAGAAGCGCCGGTCCAGCCACCGGCGTGCCCGTTCAGCCACTTCGCGCAGGCGGACCACCAGCGCGATACTGAACCCCAGGAAGGCGATCTGCTTCGGCCTCGACACGTTCGGCCCGTTGAGCATGATCACCGAGGTGAAGATCACCGCCAGTACGATGCACGCCGTCAGAATGCGCAGTCCGCCGCGAGCCAGGGTATACTGTACCCCTTGCCGGATGAACATGCGGACGTCCATGGCGCGCTCCACCACAATGACGTAAGCCATCACCGCCGGAAACAGCGACATCATCATCAGCGAAAAAGTCAGCCACTGGCCGTCGGCATCGCCCGGCTGGCGCTGATGCACCGCGCCATCGAAGAGGAACAACAGGAACATCGGAGCCATCGCGATGGTGCAGCCGAAGTAGAGCAGGCCCAGCCGCCGGTGATCGTCGCGCGGCAGCGAGGGGTCCCGGAACTTGGCGGAAAGGCCCAGGAAGAAGACGCTGATCTGCATCATCACCACTACCGTTCCCACCCAGTTCGGAATTGCCGCCCACTGGCGCAGCGCCAGGAAACTCGAATGCGAGAGAGCATCGCACGTCACGGAGGCGCCATCCAGAATGGCCAGCACGGCTGCTGGAATCAATAGCAGCCATTTCAGCCACGGGCGGTTTTGGTCCACGTTCCAGCGCTGTGGGAAGTAGATCCCGAACAACATCATGCACGCGCCCCAGCCGTAAAGGGAACCCAATTCGTGGAAGACTGCGGCCGCCACGCCGGGTAAGCCCCATCGGAGCGGGTCCAGAAGCGCCGCCCGGCCCAGCCCGCTCATCCCCAGAAGAATGCCCAGCACCAGCCACGCCCGTTTATCGTCAGGCCTCAGCGCGGCCACCCAGAAGCCCAGAACAATGCACAGCCAGGGCATCAAGAAGAACATCACCACCGCATAAAACCACCCATCGCCCAGCAGCCCCATGTCGGCGACGGCTACTCTGTGTTCGGAAACCTGGCCCCCGCGCCGGATCGAGACGTTCAGAAAATCGCCCGGTTTCTTGTCGTGAAGAATCTCACGGAACTCCATCCGGCCCGCCGGAACCCGGCCGTCGATGGATACAACCCGGTCTCCCCGGCGGAGACCGGCCTCTTTCGCGCGGACATCCATGGCGGCAATGCTCGGCCACGGATCTTCCAAAACCAAGGTGTTCGACGGGTATCTGCCCTCCAGATCGCGCAGCGCGTCAATGGTGAAGGTTCCCTGGTTCAGCAGCACCAGGGCCAGAATCGCGGCCAATCCAAGATGGTACTTACTCATCCGGCATCCGTATCTGGAACACAGTAGCAGAAGCGGAAGCGCGCGTGGGGAGTGGTCATTCCGTGACGAAATCGTAACGCCCGTGAAGACAGCGCACGCCGTTCCGCTTGTACAATAGGGGCATCCTTATATGAAACCCGCATTTGGACTGGTGGGCGCTCGCGTTGCGCTCGGCATCGCATTGGTATCGGCCGTGGCGCTGCTCAGTTCGCAGCCCGCGCCGCGCGAACACGTCGGGCCCCTGCCCGGCGGCGGCTTCCTATTGAACAGCGGTTGGGTGCTGGACCCGGTCGGCAAACAAGTGCCCCTCGACACGCTGCCCATGTCCTCGGCCCTTTCGCCCGACGGCAAATACCTGCTCGTGCTCAACGGCGGCTATCGGCCGCCTTCCATCACCGTGATTGATGCGGCGTCGGGAACCGTCACCGGCTCCACGCCCGTCGCCGACGCGTGGCTCGGTCTCACCTTCTCGCCGCGCGGAGATCGCGTGTACGTAGGCGGTGGATCCAAAGGCGCGGTCTTCGAATTTGCCTTCGCTGACGGGAAACTCACCGCCGGCCGCACGTTTGCCTTGGTGCCGCCCGACAAACTGACCGACCGCGACATGATCGGCGATGTGGCCATGACCCCGGACGGCCACCTGATCTTTGCTACCGATCTCTATCACGATCAGGTTGTCGTCATCAATCCGCAATCCGGCACGGTGATCGACCACTTCAAGACCGGTCGCCGACCCTATCGCATTCTCTTTCACCCCGACGGAAAATCTTTCTTCGTCACCACCTGGGCCGATGGCGCCCTGGAACATCACGACTCATCGAGTGGCAGCCTGCTGGCGCGTGTCGGCGTGGGCGCGCACGCCACCGACATGGTTTGGCGCAACGGCGGCCCGCCCGATCCGGATGGCGACGGCGGCAAGCCTGCCTATGTGGCCCGCCTTTTTGTGGCCGCCGCCAATACCAATAGCGTCTACGCCGTGGCGGTCACCGAAGGAAAAGAACTCAGCGTAGTGGAGCGCATCAACGTCGCCATGACGCCGCGCCAGCCACTCGGCATGACGCCATCCGGCCTGGGCCTCAGCCCGGACGGCAACCGGCTCTACGTGGCCTGCTCGGATGGCAACGTGGCCGCGGCCGTGGACGTCAGCGGCCAGGTCAGTCATGTCGATGGATTCATTCCGGCGGGCTGGTATCCCACCGCCGTGCGCGTGCTGCCTTCCGGCACGCTGGTCATCGTCAACGGCAAGGGTGTGCGCTCCTACCCCAACCCCAACGGACCAAGCCCGCGGGCCGATCTCGCGCCGGTCCACGGTGGAGTACGCCAGCCGGGATTCGTGGCCTACCTGCAAACCGGGACGGCCTCGTGGATCGAACCGTTCACCGATTCGCAACTGGCCGCCTGGACAAAAAAAGCGTTGGCGCAATCGGCCTACAAAGACGCCAAGCTCGATGAGCCAAGCACGCTGCCGCCCATCCAGCACATCCTTTACATCGAAAAAGAAAACCGCACTTACGATCAGGTGCTGGGCGACATGAAAGAAGGGAACGGCGACGCTTCGCTGGTCTTGTTCGGCGAAGACGTCACTCCTAACCTGCACAAAATCGCCCGCGAATTTGTGCTCCTCGACAACTTCTATGTGAACGCAGACGTAAGCGCCGATGGCAACAACTGGTCCTCCGCCGCCATCGCGCCCGATTGGGTGCAGAAGCTATGGCCCACCGAATACGCCGGGCGTCACAAGCTTTATGATTTCGAGGAGCAGGACCCCGGCGCCCTGCCACCCGCCGGCTATATCTGGACCAATGCGGCGCAGGCCGGGCTCTCCTTGCGCAACTACGGCTTCATGGTGGAAAACAAGAAGGCGATTGCTCCGTCCGGCGAAGATCAGCTGCAAACCATCAATGATCCCGTGCTGACGAAGACCACCAACCGGGCTTACCGCGGCTTCGACACCAATTATCCCGATGTGGAGCGGGCCAAGGTCTTTCTGGCCGACCTGGCGGCGTTCGAGAAGTCCGGCGACATGCCGCGCCTCATGGTGATGCGCTTACCCAACGATCACACCGCGGGCCTCGCGGCGAACCGTTTATCGCCGCTCGCCATGGCCGCTGATAATGACCAGGCCGTCGGCATGATTGTCGAGGGAATCTCCAAATCGCGCTTCTGGGCCAATACTCTGATCTGCATTCTGGAAGACGACGCGCAGAATGGCCCCGATCACGTCGATTCGCATCGCTCGCCCGCGTACCTTATTTCCCCGTACATCCGGAAACACGCGGTGGACAGCCACATGTACAACACCACGTCCATGCTGCGCACCATCGAACTGATTCTGGGCCTGCACCCCATGACGCATTTTGACGCGGCGTCTCTGCCCATGAACGCGGCATTCCAGTCAAACGCCGATCCCACGCCGTACCTGCTGGAGAGACCGCGTACCCCGCTCGACCAGCGCAACCCGCCCAGGGCGCCTGGCATCGCCGAGAAGATGAATTTCGATCGCGAGGACTCGAACGACGACGACGAGCTGAACGAACTCCTCTGGCGGGCCATCCGAAAAGACGCCCCTCCGCCACCCGTCCGCAGCTATTTCGGCAAGTAAGTCTGAAATCCGAAGTTGTGTCTTGTATCAGGGCACCGCTTGAGCCATGCCCTGCAGTTTGGCCATTCCAACGTGCGCCAGCCGGTGCTGGGTGGGGCAGGATGGCATCCAGGATGGCATCCTGCGCACCGAGTGTCACTCGGTGCAGTCGGGCGCAGCCCGGCTTGGCACGGCCGGACGTTCCCGATAGCGCCAAATCAGGCGCCTACAACCTATTTCATCTGCTGCGCCATTTGCTCCACGGCGCGCATCACGCGCAGCGTGTTGCCGCCCAGGATTTTGAGGATGTCGGCGTCGGAGAAGCCGCGCTCCATCAGGCCCCGCACCAGGTTGGGAAGCTTCGAAATGTCTTCCATGTCCTGCGGGAACATGTCGTCCGCGCCATCGAAATCGGAACCCAGGCCGACGTGGTCGATGCCGGCGATTTTGACGGCGTGTTCAAAATGATCGAGCAGGCGGGCCAGCGGAATGCGGCCCAGTTTGGCGATGCGTTCGGCATTGATCTTGCGGACAGCCGCGCCCATCAGGCTGCGGTCGCCGAAATTCGGAGCGGCGCCTTCAATGGAATCCTGGCGCGCCTGTTCATCTTTCAAGGCGCTCATACGGGCATCGAAACCGGGCTCCAGGAAGCCTTCGAAGAAGTTGATGTGGACCACGCCGCCTTTGGCGCCGATCGCAAGTAGCATGTCGTCGGTCATATTGCGCGGCACGTCGGCGATGGCGCGGCAGGAGGAATGCGACGCGATGATCGGCGCGGCGGAGGTTTCAAGCGCGTCGAAGAAGGTCTTGTCGGAGACGTGTGAGATGTCCACCATCATGCCGAGGCGGTTCATTTCGCGGACCACCTGTTTTCCGAAATCGGTGAGGCCGTTATGCGCGGCGGCCTTGCTGGAAGTGTCGGCCCAGGGCGTGTGGTTAGTATGAGTGAGCGTCATGTAGCGCACGCCCAGGTCATAGTAAACGCGCAGCATGGCGAGATCGGAATCGATGGCGGCGCCGCCTTCCAGACCCATCAGCGAAGCCATGCGGCCGCTCTTCTTCGCTGCCAGGATCTGGCCGGCGTCGGTGGCCAGCACCAGGTCGGCCGGATGACGGGCGGTCTCCCGTCGCACGGCGTCGATCTGTTCCAGGCTGCGGCGGATGGATTCGGTGGGAGTGTAGCGGTCGGTATCGGTCCAGATGGAGAAGAATATGCCGGTAACGTGGCCGGCTCGCATGCGGGGAATGTCGACTTGTCCGAAGTTGTGCTTCTCGGCCAGATTATAGGCCTCATCGACAATCATTTGCGTCGTGTCGTCGTGAAGATCGAGGACCACCGCGCGTTCCAGCAGGTGCGTGACGCGGACAGTATCCACCTTGGTCTGGGCAAATGCGGCGACGGCGAGTAAGGGCAGAAAGATGAGCTTGCGCATGCTGCGAGGATTATAGCGGATCGCTCGAAACCAGTGACAGCACCAATTACACGCACCAATTACACGGGACTGTCCGACAGGAAAGCCTAGACCATCGCTAGAGTTGGAGCACGCTCGCTTTCCGGAAAGTGCGCGAGGTTCTGTGCGTATCACCTGCTAGTGCCATGACCGCTTGATTTGTTGCCATCTGGAAGCACAACCAAAGGCGCAAATCCCCGGCGGCTCCAGCTGAAGCACTAAATCATGCGGTCAGAGCCTAGCTCTCCTGAAATGCCCACACCGAGCCCCGGCAGGGGCGGCAGATATTAGCCCAGTGCGCGAGCACTGGGGAGATGTCGTCAGAGTGTCCAGCCCCGGAACGGGGCGAAAGGGCAGAATTGCACGGTTTCCTCAACCGCGTTGCCTCCGCGCCCGGCATCGCACAAAAGCCCGGTGCTGTTCATTGCCAGACCTCATTCACAATTATTGTGCTTCCATTTTTCGTTCCCCTTCAAGGACTTACTTGTTTCTTATCCTGAACTCCCAAATAGCCCCTGCTACCCTGTACTCGGATAGGCCTTCAGCTAATCCAACTCCATTTCCCGCTCCCAAGGACCAATCTATGTCTTCGCTCCGTCAAATTGAGGCCAATCGCCTCAATGCGCAGAAGTCCACCGGCCCGCGCTCCGCTGAGGGCAAGGCCGCTTCCCGCATGAATGCCCTCAAATCCGGCATCGATGCTCAATCCAACATCATCCCCGGCGAAAATGCCGCCGATCTCCAGGCCCTCGCCGACGCCTACTATGCCCAGTGCCTGCCTTCCACCGTCCATGAGCTGTTCTTTGTCGACATTCTCATCCGCAATGACTGGCAACTCCGCCGTCTGGAGCGCGTTGAATCCGAAATGTGGGCTTACCAGGTCCAGGTTTACTTCCGGTCCATCCCCGGCCTCGATCTCGGCCGCGCCTATACCGTTCGAAGCGACGAGTCCTCCCGTTTGCAGCGCCGTAAGAACGATATTCTCCGCTCCAGTATCCTAGCCCGCCAGGAATTGAAGAAGCTGAAGGCCGAACCCGCCGAGCCGTCGTCCGAGCCCATTGAATCCAAACCGGTAGCCTCCGAAATTGGCTTCGTTCCGCAAAACACCAATCAGGACGCCGCACCCGCGCCAGACCCCACCGTCACCGCACCCGGACAGCCCGCCGAACAGCCGCGAGTGTACTCCGCATCAACGCCCCTCCTCAGACGCCTTCAGCGAATCTGCGCAGCCGTCGCCAGCAGGCCTTTCCTGCCTGCTCTTGAGCTAGTCTGGAGTTCAAGATGACGTGGCGCAAGGCCGGGTTCGCGGGATTCGTGGCGGCGTGGTTTGTCTGGTTCAACGGGGCCAGCTTGCGGGTCCATTTTGCCCCGGACGACATGATGAACATGGCCTATTATTTTCAGGCCGGGCCGTGGAAGCTGACGGCGGCGCTGATCACGCCGTGGACTGGCTTCTACCGGCCGATGGGCGGCCTGTTCTACATGACGTTGTTTGCCGCCGCAGGCTTGAATCCGGCGCCGTATCACGCGGCCATTTTGATGGTGCTGGCGGGGTGCGTATGGCTGACGTACCGGTTTGCCAAGCTGCTGGGCGCCGGCGAACTCGCCGGCGGGTTGGCGGCGCTGGTGATGGCGTATCACCCGGGCCTCAGCAATCTGTATTACAACCCGGCTTTTGTTTTTGACGTGCTGTGTCTGTTCTTTTACCTGGCGGCGTTCGTCTGCTACGGGTGGCTGCGCGGTTCGGAACGGACGCCGCAGTGGAGCCAGGCGCTGGTGTTTCTGCTCCTGTTCCTGGCGGCGCTGCAATCGAAGGAAATGGCGGTGACGCTGCCTGCGGCGCTGCTGGTCTGGGAGTGGTTTTACGGACGCCGCTGGCGCAAGGCGGCTTGGCTGTGGGGACTGGCGGCGTTGCTGGACGCGGCGTCGGTGGCGGGAAAGTTGTTCGGCGCCGGGGCCCTGATCGGTCAGCCTGGCTACGCGCCGGTGTTTTCCGTGCAGCGGGTGCTGGATTTTCAGCGGATGATGGTGAGCGATGTTTTCCTGGAACGGCACTATCCGGTTTGGCCGGTGTGGGCCGGGCTGACGATCGTCGCGTGCGTCAGCCTGGTGTGCCGGAAGTATCGGAAACGGTGGCCGGCGCTCGGCTATTGCTGGATCTTTTCGATCGGGATTGCGCCGCTGCCCATTGAGTTTCTGCAGGGCCGCAGCGGGGCTTGCCTGGCGATTCCGGCGGTGGGCCTCGCGGTATTCATGGCCGTCGCCATCACGGAGTTGGCGAAACTGCCGGGGCGCCGCACAGTGACCGCAGCGGTGGTGGTAGTGGTGGTGGCGCTGTGGGCGCACCGCATCCATTACCTGCAAAGCTGGCTGGTCGAGCCGGCCATGGTGCGTCTGGGGCAGACGGGGTGGGGCGTCATCGGCCAGTTCCGGGAACTGAATCCACACCTGCCGAGTGGCAGCCGGATTGTGTTGCTGCATGATCCTTCCACTGACCTGGAGACGGCTTTCATTGCCCAACTCTGGTTTCACGACCGGACCGTGGAGATTCATCTGCAGCGTCAGAACCCCATGACGCCGCGGGAACTGGCGGGCATGGACGCGCTGTTCGATTTTCAGGATGGCAAACTGGTGCGCGTGAAATAGGGGCTTGACAACGGCGGCGGTTTCGCGCTACTTATTGTAGCGCTACAATGTTTAGCGCAAAGAAAACCCGAAAAAATCTCAGCGAACTGGAACACCTGGTGATGTCGGTGGTGTGGGAGCACGGCGACGCCACCACCGAAGATGTGCGGCTGGCGCTGGCCAAGCGGCACCCTATGAAGGAATCGACGGTGCGGACGATCCTGTCGCGCCTCGAAGAGAAAGGCTATTGTACCCACCGGACCACCGGGCGCACCAATGTCTATCGCGGCGTGGAAGCGCCCGCCAACGTAGCGGCCAAGGCGGTGCGGCAGATCATTGAGAGGCTGTGCGGCGGCTCGGTGGAGCAACTGCTGCTCGGCATGGTCAATAACGACGTGCTGGATGAGAAAGAGCTGCAGCGCCTGGCCGGGCGCATTGCAGCGCGCAAACGCGAAGGGGAATGACATGGGACTGGACTATTTCCTGGGATTGATGACGCGGACCCTGGTGGTGGCCGCGGTGGCATCGGCGGCGATTGGTCTGCTGCGGCTGAAATCGGCGGCGGCACGGCACGCGGTTTGGACGGTGGTGATGGCCGGCATGCTGGTCGTCAGCCTGGCGGGACCGCTGCTGCCGGCGCTTCCCTGGCACGTCCTGCGGGCAGAGCGCCCCACCGTGGTGCTGGCAACGCCAAGGCCCATGGCGCGGCCCACCGCGATCGCCATGGGGCGCGGTATCGCGGCGCCACTTCCCACCAGCGCGGCGGAGGCGCAGTCAGCCATCACCTGGCGGCTAGGCGCAGCGATCCTCTATGGCGCGGGCGTGCTGGTGTTCCTGGCGATGCTGTTTTCCAGCTACCGCTTCACCGGGCGGCTGGTTCGGGCCAGCCGGCAGGTGGACGCGGATGTCTACGAATCCACCTGGATTTCGGTGCCGGTGACGGTGGGGATTCGCGACGCCCGGATTCTGTTGCCCGCGGGCTGGCGCGATTGGCCGGCGGAGAAACTGGCGGCGGTGATGGCCCATGAGCGGACGCATGTGCGGCGCGGCGATTGGGCCATCACGCTCCTGGCGGGCGTGAACCGCGGCCTGCTGTGGTTCCATCCGCTGGCGTGGTGGCTGGAACGGCAACTGGCTCGGCTGGCGGAAGAAGCCTGCGACGATGCGGCGCTGCTCGAACTGGGGAACCGCGAACAGTACGCGCAAACCCTGCTGGACATGGCGGCTGCCGTGAAGCACGGGCGCGGACGGATGGTATGGGAGGCAATGGCGATGGCGAAGACGGCGCAAGTGCGAATGCGGATTGAACGAATTCTGGATGAGACGCGGCGGATTCCGCGAGGCTTCGACCGGACCCGCTGGGCGGCGCTGGCGGCCTGCGGAGTGCCGTTGCTCTATCTGGCGGCGGCGGTGCATCTGGCGCCGGCGCAGCAAGCCCGGCTTTCACCGGAGGCTGTGGTGCGGGTGGAACAGAGCCTGGCGGCGAACCCCGACAACCTGGACGCGCGCGAGCAACTGATTGCCAACGATTATCTGACGGGCGCCATCGTGCCGCGGCTGGAGCAGATTTTCTGGCTGATTGAACACCATCCGGAATCGAGCGCGGCGGCATTCGAATCGGCCGGCATTTTGAATCGCGACACTGCGCTGAACCGGAGGGCGGATTATGACCGGGCGGCGGCGTTATGGCACCAGCAAGCCGTGGCGCACTTCAACGACGCGGCGGTGCTGGGCAACGCGGCGCACTTCTTCTCACAACCCGGCGCCGATCCTTACCAGGCCGAGCGCCTGCTGCAACAGGCCGCGGCGCTACAGCCGGCAAAGGGACAGTGGACAGACCTGCTGGGGCGGTTGTATGGTTCGGCGATTGTGGGCGCCGCGGGGTATCCGCGGAGCGATCCGCAGACCGCTAATGCAGCCTTCGCAGAACATGCGCGAACGGTGCTAGTGACTTCCGCGGACCAGATGCTGCGCGGTGCGGCCCACGCAGTCTTGAGCCCGGCGGCGCTGCGGCCGGAGTTGTCGCGGCAGGCTGCACTGGCGAAATATCCGCAACTGGTGCCGCTGGCGGAACTGAGCGACCAACTGGCGGCGCGGCCCATGTTCCAGGCCACCGTTTTGTACGATTCGGCGAATGGGGCATACAAGGTGCCCGCACCTACCGCTGCGCCGCCGCAAACTCCGGCGGACGAGCCGGTTCCGGTGAGCAGCACGGCGCAGGAGGCCAGGCTCGTGCAGAAAGCGAGCCCGGTGTATCCGGAAGCCGCACGGCAGGCCGGCATTGAAGGCAACGTGAGACTCAATGTAGTGGTAGGCGCGGATGGACGTGTCAAAATCACTAAGCCTCTGGACGGGAATCCGCTGCTGGCGGCGGCCGCGCAGGACGCGGTGGCGCAGAATGTGTATCAGCCGGCGATGGTTCGGGGAACAGCGCGGGAAGTCAGCACGGTGGTGACGGTGCCGTTCCGCTTGGATGGCTCGGAGGCCCAGCCTGCCGCGGTGGCGCCGCAGCAACCGTCGCAAGTGCCGGTTCTGCTCTATAAGAAGGAGCCAGCATACACGCCGGAAGCCTCCGCAGCCGGGCTGGAAGGCAAAGTAACGCTGGCCTTTACGGTTCGGACCAACGGCGCGGCGCAAAATATCACCGTGGTGAGCGGATTAGGGATGGGGCTTGATGAACAGGCTGTGGATGCCGTGCAACATTGGAAGTTCAAGCCGGCCTATCAGGATGGCAAGCCAGTAGAGAGCTCGACTTCCGCAACCATCAACTTCCAATTGCTGAAGAGTGGGGCGCAAGCGGCAATCGCTGGTCCGGCGCAGAGCAGGCCTGCAGTGGTGAATGCCATCGTCGAGACCCAGGCGCGCCAGGCGGGGCAAGGGCAGGTGATCTACCGGGTGGAAGGCACGTCCGGCCCGGCTTTGGTCGAGCCCCCTATATTAGTTCAAAAGACGGAGCCGGA
>Ga0182030_10004124_pt1 | contig 30952 bp, 28 predicted proteins | sample 812S3MmetaG_FD_121299 | JGI IMG/M metagenome (GOLD analysis project Ga0182030, IMG submission 121299) | Permafrost microbial communities from Stordalen Mire, Sweden - 812S3M metaG (Illumina Assembly) | ecosystem: Environmental > Terrestrial > Soil > Wetlands > Permafrost | place: Sweden...
CAACATCGTGCTGCCGCCGGGCAGCTATGTTGTCCACGTCGCGCTCGGTCTGGTCAGCGCGGTGCGGCCGGTGACCCTGAAGTCGGAGACCGCCCGCGAATCCTTCCTGCTTCCGGCGGGTGGGCTGCGCATCGAAGGCCGCGTCGGCACCAGCAAGATTCCGCAGAACCAGATTTCGTTCTCGATCTACAAGGGGAGCCAGTTTGAAGTCGGCGAGCGCGCCCCTCTGGTGCCGAGCGTCTCGGCCGGCGACGTCGCGCTGCTGCCGGAGGGGACCTACTACATCATTTCAAACTACGGCGACGCCAATTCCGTGGTGCGCTCGGACATTCGCGTCCAGGCCGGCAAGCTGACCGACGTGATCATCACCCATCGCGCCGCGGTGATCACGTTAAAGCTGGTCAGCGACAAGGGCGGCGAGGCCCTGGCGAACACGGCGTGGTCGGTGATCACGCCGGGCGGCGACGTCATCAAGGAATCGATCGGCGCGTTCCCCCGCGTCGTGTTGTCCGAGGGCGAATATCGCGCCATCGCCAAGAACGAGGGCAAGGTGTTCGAGCGTCCCTTCAACGTCGTCAACGGTGTCGACGGCGAGGTCGAGGTCGTCGCGCGCTAGTTCGGCACCTTTCCGGTGGGAAGGCGCGTTTGCGCCATCTCGGCCATAAAGCCGCGCATGCTCATCCTTCGCGACGCGAGCAGGAGGTCGCTCCTCCCGCGATAAGCGTAATTGCACGCACGCGGGCGATGACGGTCTTCCCGGATCGATCATCCAGTGACGACTGTCATAGTTGCTAACGCGCAATAACCATCGAGTGACTTAAAACCTTCATAATCGATGGTTTGCCGCTACCGCCCGGGATTTTTTACACCGCGTTAAGTCCCCCTGCATTGGATGCTGTGGGGAATCTCGTTGTGGGGAATTTCATGATTGCCGCCAAAAGATCGTCCGGAAAATTCAATACCGAAATGTTCGACGATGTCCCCATCCTGCAGCGCAAGTGGCAAGCCGCGCTCCGGCCGGGCGAAAGCCTGCCTCGCTATGAAGATGTGATGCTGGGCAGCCTCGGCCGTCTGGCGGATCATATCGCTCTGCTGAAAAACAACAATGAAACGCTCGAAGTGTCGCGCACCGGCCGCTACATCCAGAAATGGCTGGACGACGAGCGCTGGGATATTCCGCTAAGCGCGCTGTCACCGGATTGCGCCACCGCGCTCGGCGAGGCCGCGGCCAACGCGCTGCTGAACGGCCGTCCCTATCTCGCCGTTGCGCATTGCGTGCGCGATGGTCTGGTCCAGACCTACGATATCCTGGCGCTGCCGACATCTTCGCGCTGGGGCGGAACGCTGATCGGCGCCTACGTCAACGAGCGAGCCCCGCAGTATAATTTGCTCGATGCGATTTTTTCCACCACCGATGAGGGTGTGCTGTCGCTTGCGGCCATTCGCGATCGCAAGGGCCAGCCGTTCGATTTCCAGATCGTCCACCACAATCAGGGCGCCTCGCGGCTGCTCAAACTGCCGTCGACCGGACTGCTGTGGCGCCGGCTCAGCGCCGGCGGGAATCTGCTCTGTCAGCCCCAGGTGATCGAACGATTGCTTGACGTCATCAACAGCGGCAGCCGCGATCAGTTCGAGATCGACAGCGATGAACGTCATCTCAAGCTGGGCGCGACGGCGTTTGGCGACATTCTCGCGCTGACGGTTTCGGATGTCACGACTCTCAAGCGGCGCGAAGCTTCGTTTCGACTGCTGTTCGACAACAATCCGATGCCGATGTGGGTGTTCGACGCCGAGACCACCGATTTCCTGAGCGTCAATGACGCAGCGGTGCAGCATTATGGGTACAGCCGCGCGACGTTTCTGCGCATGAAGCTTCGGGAGATCTGGCCGCAGGACGAATGGGTGCCCCATGCCGAGGCCCTGCAACAGGTTGGCGACACCTATAACTCCGGGCGCAACTGGCGGCATCTCAAGGCCGATGGCAGCGAAATTCAGGTGCTGACGTTTGGGCGACGCGTCACATTCGACGACCGCGACGGCTATCTCGTCGCCGTCGCCGACATCACCGAACGACGCAAGGCCGAAGCCCGGATTGCCTATATGGCCCATCACGATGGCCTGACCAATTTGCCAAACCGGGAATTCTTTCAGGACCGCCTCAAGCAGGCGCTCGCGCAGGACCAGCCTGCGAACAGGAGCGTCGCCGTGCTATGCGTCGACCTCGATCTGTTCAAGAACGTCAACGATTCGTTCGGCCACCCGATGGGCGATCGCCTGTTGAGGTCGGTGGCGGACCGGCTGAGGTCGCAGCTTCGCGGCAACAATCTGGTTGCCCGGCTCGGCGGCGACGAATTCGCGATCATCCTGACCTCCGACGTCTCCCCCAACGAGACGAGCGACTATGCCGCCAGGCTGATCAAGATATTGAGCGCCTGTTACGAGATCGACGGCATCGAGGTCGTGATCGGCGCCAGCATCGGCATCGCGCTGTCGCCCGGCGACGGCGAGACCAGCGAGGAACTGATGCGCAATGCCGACATGGCGCTGTACCGCGCGAAGTCGGACGGCGGCGGCGTCCACCGGTTCTTCGAAAGGGAAATGGACCGCCAGGCGCAAAAGCGCCGCGACATGGAGCTTGATCTGCGCCGCGCCTTCAGCAATGGCGAATTTGAACTCCACTATCAGCCGCTGGTGGATATCGCCGCCGACCGGATCAGCGGTTTTGAATCGCTGCTGCGCTGGCGGCATCCGCAAAGGGGAATGATCTCGCCGGCGGACTTTATCCCGGTCGCCGAAGACATCGGATTGATTGTCGGCCTCGGCGAATGGGTGTTGCGGGAGGCCTGCGCCGAGGCGGTGAAATGGCCGGCGGATATCAAGGTCGCCGTCAATCTGTCACCGGTCCAGTTTCGCAGCCGCAACCTGGTTCAGGTGGTGATCTCGGCACTGGCGCATTCCGGATTGTCGCCGCGGCGGCTCGAGCTTGAAATTACCGAATCGCTGTTCCTGGCGGAGACCGAGGCCAATCTTGCGATCCTGCATCAGTTGCGCGAACTCGGTGTCAGCATCTCGATGGACGATTTCGGAACCGGATATTCCAGTCTCAGCTATCTCAGAAGTTTTCCGTTCGACAAGATCAAGATCGATCGCTCGTTTGTGAAGGACCTTGCGCAGCGCCCCGATTGCGTGGCGATCGTGCGGGCGATCTCCGGGCTTGGCCGCAGTCTCAACATCACCACGACAGCCGAAGGGGTGGAGACCATCGACCAACTCGACTGGCTGCGCGCCGAAGGCTGCAACGAGGTGCAAGGCTTTCTGTTCAGCGCGGCAAGGCCCGCGGCCGAGGTCGAGGCATTGCTGGTCAAGTTTGGCCAGCGCGCGTCGCAGGCAGCGTGAAAAATTGAACTAGAATCGCGTCACGATATCGGCAAGCGCCGGGCGCGGGCGGTCTTCGCTTGATTTCGACGGCGTGCCGATATGGATCAAGCCGGCAAGCTTTTCGTCCGCCTTCAATCCGAGTCCGTCGAGCACGTCGCGATCGAACGCAAACCAGCCGGTCAGCCAGCACGCGCCGTAGCCGAGCGCCGTCGCCGCGGTGACGATGTTCATCGCGCTGGCGCCTGCGGATAATTCCTGCTCCCAGGGCGGCACCTTGGGATGCGGCCTGGTGAAACTGACGACGCCGATCACCAGCGGGGCATCGGTGAGCCGGCGCTTTTCGACATCGATCTCGGCCGACGTGGCCTGTGCATTTTTCTGTGCGAAGACTTTCGCGATCACTTCGCCGGCGCGGACGCGGGCGTTGCCTTCGAACACGATGAAGCGCCAGGGCGTCAGCTTGCCGTGATCCGGCACCCGCGCACCGATGGTCAATATGGTTTCGAGTTCGGCCGGCGAGGGGCCGGGATCGCCCATCTCGCGCGGTTTCACCGAGCGGCGAATCTTCAGGAGGTCAATGGCGTCGGGCATGCAATTTCTTTCGTCGAGAATGATTGGGAACTCCTGCCAATAGAGATAGGCGGCCAACGAGGCAGATGGAAGCGCATTTAGATTGATTGTGATATGCGGGTTTCGTAACAAAAGCCTTGGTCCCAATATGGGACCATGCTATTCTCTGACCGTGAGGATCATCGCGCTCAGTACGATCAAGGCTTTTCTAAACCGAAGCGCGGATGTTGGCGATGCCCGCGAGCCGTTGATGGCATGGTTTCGGCAGGTAAGGCAGGCCGATTGGGCGAAGCCGGCCGACGTCAAGCGAGATGTTCGCAGCGCCAGTATTCTCAAGGACGGTCGCGCGGTCTTTAACATCGCCGGCAATAAGTATCGCCTCGTGGTCTGGATCAATTATCCATATCGTGTCGCTTATATCAGGTTTATCGGCACCCATCAGCAATACGACGCCATCGACGCACGGAGCATTTGAGGTTTCAGCCATGGATATCGCACCGATCAAATCCCATCGCGATTATCGCCGCGCTCTCAGGGAGATCGAAGGATTGATGAATGCCCGGCGGAATTCGCCCGAGGGCGATCGGCTTGATGTATTGGTCACACTGGTGGAGGCATGGGAGCGGAACCACTATCCGCTCGATCTGCCGGACCCGGTAGAAGCCATTCGATACCACATGGAGCAAAATGGGCTGCAGCCGCGCGACCTTATTCCCTTTATCGGCAGCCGGAATCGTGTGCACGAGGTGCTGAATCGCCGGCGCGAGCTCACGCTCAACATGATTAGACGATTGCACGAAGGACTCGGCATTCCCGCCGAGTCGCTGATTAAGATCGGGCAACACAAGGCGGCTTAAGCCGCCGCGTTCGCCCGTTTCAGGTCCGGCGGCGTGGCCTCATCGACCAGCGCGGCTAACGCGTCCGCGAGCGGCAGTACGGTCTGGCTTTCGCTCCCGAGCCGCCGGATCGAGACCGAATGGGTCTCGGCTTCCTTCTTGCCAACCACCAGCAGTGCCGGAATTTTCGCCAGTGAGTGTTCGCGGACCTTGTAGTTGATCTTCTCGTTGCGAAGATCGATCTCCACCCGCAGTCCGGCGCGCCGCGCGGCGGCCGCCACTACCTTGGCGTATTCATCGCCTTCCGAGGTGATGGTGGTGACGACGGCCTGCACCGGCGCCAGCCAGAGCGGAAAATTGCCGGCGAAGTGCTCGATCAGAATGCCGATGAAACGCTCCATCGAGCCGCATATCGCGCGATGCACCATGACAGGGGTTTTCTTCGAGCCGTCGGCGTCGATGTAGAACGCGCCGAAACGCTCCGGCAGGTTGAAGTCGACCTGCGTGGTGCCGCATTGCCAGTCGCGGCCGATGGCGTCGCGCAGCACATATTCGAATTTCGGACCGTAGAACGCACCTTCGCCGGGGTTGATCGAGGTCTTGATGCGATGGTTGTGGCCTTGCGCCTCGATCTGCGCCAGCACCGTCGCCATCACGCGCTCGGCATGGTCCCACATCTGGTCGGTGCCGACCCGTTTGTCCGGCCGGGTCGAGAGCTTCACCGTAAGGTCGCCCTCGAAGCCGAAATCCGCATAGGTCGACAGGATGAGATCGTTGATCTTCAGGCATTCGTCGGCGAGCTGCGCTTCGGTGCAGAACACATGGGCGTCGTCCTGGGTAAATCCGCGCACGCGCATCAGCCCGTGCATCGCGCCCGACGGCTCGTAGCGATGCACCACGCCGAATTCGGCGAGGCGCAGCGGCAGGTCGCGATAGCTTTTCAGTCCGTGCTTGAAAAGCTGGACGTGACCGGGGCAGTTCATCGGCTTCAACACAAACCAGCGCTTGTCCTCGGCCTCGTCGCCGGCCGACTGCGCGGCGAACATGTTCTCGCGATACCACTCCCAATGGCCTGAGGTTTCCCACAGCACCTTGTCGAGAATCTGCGGCGCATTGACCTCGTCGTAATTGCCGGCAAGCCGCCGCCGCATGTAGGAAATCAGCGCCTGGAAGATGGTCCAGCCCTTGGCGTGCCAGAACACCACGCCGGGACCTTCCTCCTGGAAGTGAAACAGGTCGAGTTCGCGGCCGAGCTTGCGATGGTCGCGCTTCTCGGCTTCCTCGATCTGCTTCAGATAGGCGTCGAGCTCTTCCTGTTTCGCAAACGCCGTGCCGTAGATCCGCGTCAGCATCGGATTGTTGCTGTCGCCGCGCCAATAGGCGCCCGCGACCTTCATCAGCTTGAACGCGTTGCCGATCTTGCCGGTGGACGTCATATGCGGACCGCGGCACAGATCGAACCAGTCGCCCTGCTTGTAGATCTTGATGGTCTGGTCGGCCGGGATCGCGTCGACCAGCTCGACCTTGAACATTTCGCCATTATCGCGAAACACCTGCTTGGTCTGTTCGCGCGTCCAGATCTCCTTGGTGAAGGGTTTGTCGCGGGCGATGATCTCGCGCATTTTCTTTTCGATGGCGGCAAAGTCTTCCGGCGTGAACGGCTCGTTGCGGAAGAAGTCGTAATAAAAGCCGTTCTCGATAGTGGGGCCGATCGTCACCTGGGTGCCGGGCCACAGCGACTGCACCGCCTCGGCCAGCACATGCGCGGCGTCGTGCCGGATCAGTTCCAGCGCGCGGGCGTCGTCGCGGGCGATGAATTCGATTTTCGCATCGCGCTCGATCGGATCGGCGAGGTCGCTGACCACGCCGTCGAGCGCCATCGCCACCGTGCGCTTGGCCAGCGACGGCGAAATGCCCTTGGCGATATCGAGGCCGGTGATGTTTTTGGGAAATTCGCGCTTGGCGCCGTCGGGGAAGGTGAGGGCGATCTTGCTGGATTCGACCGGCTTCAAATTCGTGAGGCTGTACTGGAATCCTGACGTGGGCGCATTCTTGTCGGGCATGGGTGTCTCCTGTGGCTCACTCCTGCGAACGAGCGCAGGTAAGCGGGAAGCAGCGGTATAGCAGGGGATTCGCGCGACGCAATCCGGCATTCCTAAACAAAATCGGTGGCGTCGAACGCCTCGGTGATCGCGGCGCGAAATTATCCGGGCTCACCCTTTTATTCCGTGCCGCCGTGGTCTACATGCATTTGCATGAAAAAACCGGCGGAAGACAGCCACGTTCATCGCAGCTTCGCGCCGACCGCCCTGATGTTCGGCAACATCGTCACCGGTTGCTCGGTGCTGGCCCCGGCGGGGATGCTGATTGAATTGTCGTCCGACCTCGGCGTCACGGTGCGCGAGGCGGGATTGCTGATCACCTTCGGCGCGGTGATGCTGTGCATCGGCTCGCCGCTGACGGCGTGGCTGACCAGCCGGATCGAGCGCCGCAGGTTGCTGACGACGACGCTCGCGGTGCTGGCGGTGACCAACGCCGCCTCGGCATTCGCGCCTGACTATGCCGCCCTGATGGTCATTCGCCTGATCATGCTGGCGATCGGCGCGCTCTACACGCCGCAGGCGGCAGGTACCGCCGCCCTGATCGTTTCACCGGAAAGACGCGGCAGCACCATCGCCTATATCTTTCTCGGATGGTCGCTGGCCGCAGCGGTTGGCCTGCCGCTGATTACGTTTTTCGCCAGCCGTTACGGCTGGCGCACGGTTTATGGCGGCATCGGAGCGATCGGCTGCCTGAGTTTCCTGCTGCTGGCGTGGCGGCTGCCCGGTGGATTGGTCGGCCCGCGGGTGGATCTCAAGACCTGGACCGATGTCGGCCGCAACCGGATGATCGTTTTGCTGTTGTCGGTCACGACGTTGCAGATGTCCGGCCAGTTCGTCGTGTTCACATTCATGGGGCCGCTGTTGACGAAGCTGACGCACGTAGGTGCCGACGGGGTCGGGCTGGTATTCGCATGTTACGGCGTATTCGGCTTCATCGGAATTGCGATCGCAACCCGCATCGTGGATTCCTGGGGGCCCTACAAGACCTCGGTGCTGTTCACGGTCCTGATGCTGACGGGCATCACCGGATGGGCATTCAGCGCCGGACATTATTCATTGATGGCCTGCTCGGTCGCGGTTTGGGGATTGGGCTTCGCCTCGACCAACTCGATGCAGCAGGTGCGGCTGGTCGCGGCGGCGCCCGCGCTGGCCTCGGCCTCGGTGTCGCTCAATACCTCGGTACTCTATATCGGCCAGGCCGTCGGTTCGGCGATCGGCGGCGTGCTGTACGCGCGCGATCTATTGTACGGGGCCGGATATGTGTCGATGGGCTTTGTCGCGTTGGCGCTGATGGCGGTGATCGGCAGCGGCAGGCTCTCCGGCATGCGATCTTGATCGCCCATGGTGTCGCGGCGGGATTATTGGTTCGCGGGGGATGAACTGCTGGCCGCTACCCGCGTCAATGCGGGCGTCGCCGCCATTTTGACCAGCACTTCCTTGACGGGGTTATGCGTCCAGGCATGTGTGACGTAATCGCGATGCGTCACGCCTTCGGGGGTCTCGACGAATACCACGCTGCCGGGCTTCAACGGCCCGTCCATATCCACGGATATGGCGATGCCCTTGCTTCTCAGCATGTGCATCAGTTCCTTGTCGTGGCGCTCAGTATAATGCGTATAGGAGCTCACAAAGAAGCCGGATCGATTATTCTCGATCCAGGACGCGAACTTGTCCAACTCGCCATAAACCGCATCGAGCAGGAACACGCCGCGCACACGATTGCCGAGGCCGCCGACTTCCAGGCTCCAGGCTGTCGGCACAAAGCCGCCGCTGTAGCCGACAATGATGACCGGCATGTTCGCGAACGCCCTGGCGGCGCCCGGATCGCCGTAGAGCTCGGCGAGGTGGTCGGCTGATTCCGCCATGAAACGCTTGAGGCCGCCCGGTTGCCAGAATTTGCCGGCGCTGGAATCGGCGGCGTCGACCGCAAGTTGCGGCGCCAGCAACACGGCATTTACACCGGAATCCGAAATCTGCTGCGGCACCAGTTGCCGGTCGCGCACGTCGCGTTCCAGAGTGGCGCCGTTGCCGTGGAAGAACACCACGATGACGCCCGGTTTGCGGACGTCGAAATTCTCCGGGACATGCATCAGGACGCGGTTGTCGTTGTAGGTCTCGTCCTGCCAATAAACCCGGCCACTGTAACTGCGGTGGCCCCGGCGTTCGCCATTTGAAATATTCAGGAACGGCTGATCGGTGTGCGGATTATTGCCGAGATAGGGAAACGCCGAGGATCTCAAGCTGACCAGGGTGGTCTGAGCCTCTCTGGCCGCCGGACGCTGGTACGGAACCTGCGGCTCCAGCGATGCAACCCGGTAGGGGGCCGGCTCCGCCCGTGGCGCGCGGCGGGCCGGTGCGTCGGAGGATTGCAACTGCACCAGGCTTTCGTTCGCCGTCGGAAAGCGGTCCTTGAATTGGGGCTTCGGGAATCGATCGTCGAACGAGGCTCCCGACGAGGTCTGCACGTTGGCCGCGAGCGTCCCGGCGCTCGGCGCCTGCCCGCATTGAACCAGAACGAACGACAGCGGGACAAAAGCCGACGAGATGACGATCCGGCGCCACCGATCAAAACCGGCGCGATGTCGCGGAGCTTGCGCCGGCATAGGCGACGCCGCGCCCGGCAGCGTACCTGCTGCTTCGCGATCATAGTTCTGGAATTTCGGATTGGCTCCGACCATTCCCCCACCGCCCCAATGTCCGCCGTCGATTCGGCGTATGTCAGCTCACTTGCGTTGCGGTAACGTTAAGTTTCCGGAAAAATTCCCCATCCGGAAACGGCAAGAGACCACGCAATCGTGTCGCGATTGTGGGGCGGTCATTCTCTTTTCGCAACCGAACAGGCTTGGGAGGCAATTAAAGGTATCAAGTTACCAATATCCAGCCTGGATTTAAATCATTGTTAACACTGCTTGAAATGACCGGGGCCAACCTGCACCATGAATAAAGATCAGAGGGGGCGTGACGCCCAGGGCGTGGACCGGCATGGCGGCATCAGAAACGGGAGGCGCGGCTTGGCCCGGCCGGCTTCCCGGCAGCGGCTCGACGGTCTCGGTCATTGTCGCGACCGCCATCGTCGTCGCCGACATGGTCGGCGTCGGCGTCTTCACCAGCCTGGGTTTTCAGGTCAAGGACATCCCCTCGGCCTTTTCGATTCTGCTGTTGTGGGTCGTTGGCGGCATCGTCGCGCTGTGCGGGGTCTTTTCCTATAGTGAACTCGGCGCGATGTTTCCGCGCTCGAGCGGCGAATACAATTTCCTGAGCCGCGCCTTTCATCCGGCCTTCGGATTTCTGGCGGGCTGGGTGTCGGCGACGGTCGGTTTCGCAGCCCCGGTGGCTCTGGCCGCGATGGCGTTCGGCGAATACGGCAAGTCGGTGCTGCCGGGCGCCCCGCCGCTGGCGCTTGCCATTGGCGTCGTCTGGCTGGTGTCGATCGTGCAACTGACCGGCGTCAGGCAATCAAGCACCTTTCAATTGGTCTCCACCGTCTTGAAGGTGGTGCTGATCGTCGGCTTCCTGATCGCGGGATTTGTCGTCGGCACGCCGCAACCGGTCTCGTTTGCGCCGTCGGCTTCCGACTTTGGCCATGTCACCAGCGCGCCGTTCGCCATCGGGCTGGTGTTCGTGATGTATTCGTTTTCCGGCTGGAACGCCGCGACCTACATCATCGGCGAGATGCACACCCCGCAGCAGAACCTGCCGCGCGCGCTGCTGGCGGGGACGCTGATCGTCCTCGTGCTGTATGTCGCCCTCAATGCGGTGTTTCTCCACACCACGCCGATCGACAAGCTGTCCGGGCAACTCGATGTCGCTCGCATCGCGGGCAGCTACATCTTCGGCGAAATCGGTGGCCGCATCGTCGGCGCGATGATCTGTATCGGCCTCGTGTCCTCGATCAGCGCAATGATGTGGATCGGTCCGCGCGTCATGATGACGATGGGGGAGGACATCCCGGCGCTGCGGATATTCGCCCGCAAAACGAGCAACGGCGCGCCATCCTATGCCATCCTTTTCCAGCTCGCGGTCGCCAGCCTGATGCTGTTCACCCGCAGTTTCGAGGCCGTGCTCGATTTCATCCAGTTCGCGCTGTTGTTCTGTTCGTTCTTCACCGTGCTCGGCGTCATTAAGCTGCGCATCACCCAACCCGACTTGCCGCGGCCCTATCGCGCCTGGGGATACCCGGTGACTCCGGTGGTTTTCCTGCTCGTGACAGCCTTCATGATGTATTATCTTTCGGTTGAGCGGCCACTGCAGTCGTTTCTGGGAATTCTGATTATGGTTTCAGGCCTATTGATCTACGCCGTTTTCCGCAAACCTCCTGGTCCAGGCACCGCGGCCGCATCCCCAGGCCAGCAATAGAGATGCTTTCATCCCTAAAAATTGCGGCGGTCGCTGCGACCGCGTTCCTGGCGGTCGCGGCGCCGGCGTGCGCCGCCGATGCCGTCACCGCCGACGATACCGCGCGTTTTCTGGCCGGGATGCCGCCATCGGCACAATCGCCGCTGATGCCGCTGACAAAGGATCCGTCGTGGCAGCGTCACGCACGATTCTTCGATACCGTGTTCGGGCAACTGGAAAGCAGGCAAATTTCGAAAATCCGGGCCTGGGCTGACGCCAATCTGGCCGCGCCGCGGCCGACGATGTTTTACATGTTCAGCGGTCCGGACTTCCTCTACGCGGACGCGTTCTATTCCAGGGCGGCGACCTACGTGCTGGGCGCGCTGGAGCCGGTCGGCTCGGTGCCCGATCTCACGAAAGTGTCGAGCGGCGGCATCGGGTCCGCGCTCTCCAACGTCGAGCACTCAATGGGCTCGATCCTGAATTACAGCTTCTTCATCACCAAGAAGATGCGGACCGATCTGCGCGCTGGACAGGTGAGCGGTACCTTGCCGATCCTGTATGTTTTCCTGGCGCGTTCGGGAAAGACCATCCGCGACGTCAGCTTGATCGCACTCGACGACAAGGGTACGGCGTATTTCGCCAACGAAAACGCCGGCAGGAATGCAACGCCGGGCGTCCGGATTGTATTCGCGGGCAGCGACGGTGAGGAAAGGACGCTGTATTATTTCAGCACCGATCTTTCGAACAGCGGCGTCAAGAGCAGCGGCTTCCTGAAGTTTTGCGAAGCACTGGCGCCCGGCAACAGCCTGATCAAGAGCGCTTCCTATCTGCTGCATGCCGGCAATTTCAGCACCGTGCGGGATTTTCTGCTCGCCAACAGTGCCACCATCATCCAGGACGATTCCGGCATTCCGCTGGGCGATTACGACCCAAAGAAATGGCGGTTCTTTCCGTTCGGCCGCTACGCCGGTCCGATCGGCGAATTCCCGGGGCGCTACCAGCCGAGATACGCAGAGCTGTTCCGAAGGAGCCAGCCGCTGGATTTTGGCATTGGCTATCGATGGCGATCGTATGAATCGAACCTGCTACTGTCGATCAAGGTTCCCTGAGCGCGACGGGATGTCCGACGCATCGACATTACGGCGCGTTGACGCCGCGCCAGCGTCCGAACCGCCACGGCGTGTACCATTGTGCGCCCGGCGGTCTGGCCAGCGGCACGTTGTCGATCCCCGAGGTACCCCACGGCTGGCAGCGCAATAGCCGCGCCAGCGTCATCCATCCTCCGCCCCACAGGCCGAAACGCTCGATCGCTTCGTCGCCATAGACCGAACAGGTTGGCAGGTGACGGCAGTTGAAGCCGACCAGCGGCGACAGGGTGTGCCGGTAAATCCAGATCATCGCGCGCCCGGCATTGCGCGGCAGGCGCTGCACCGCGCCGGCGCAGCCGGGACAGGCCGATGAGCGGGACGATGAATGCTTCATGGGCGGCGTGCTGCAATCATGGGCGTTGATTTGCGTGGTTCCGATGCAAGGAACCGGCGGTCGCCGGCAATTGCGCCACACTCCACGAAATATCGCACATTCTAGGTGGCGGTGCAGCAAAGCTTCTATGGACGGTAGGGATTCGCACGGGTACTTTTTGATAACGCCAGTGTGACAGAATCGTTTGGCGTTGATGAAATGGGGCCATTGCCACTGTCCGGTTCGGGCTTGGGGGAAGGAACCAAATTGAGGCTCGTGAGGTCGCTCGATTTTCGTGGCTGGGCGCTGCTCGGCGCTGCCGCTCTGTGCATCGTATTGCCTGGCGCGGTGACGACGCTCGGCGGTTCGGCGCACGCCGGTGCCTCGCTCGAAGAACGAAAATTGCCGATGCGGTTTAGCTGGATCGCGTGCCGGCCGAATTGCCGGGGCTGGGTCAGCGCGGTCGGCATCGTGACCGCGGATAGCCCCGGTGATTTCGAACAATTCGCCCGCGGGCGCGAACTCGATGGCGCGACCATCGTGCTGGATTCCAGCGGCGGGTCGGTCAATGACGCCATCACGCTCGGACGGCTCTGGCGCAGGCTCGGTGCGCTGACCACCGTCGGCATCAGCGTTGAGACCCACACCGCGCAGGGCGATCGCGCCAGCATCGTGCCCGGGGCCTATTGCGAGTCGATGTGCGTGTTTTTGCTGTTGTCGGGCAAGACGCGCTATGTGCCCGAGGCCGCACATATCAGGGTGCATCAAATCTGGATGGGCGACCGCGCCGATGATCCGAAGGCCGCGACTTACACCGCGCAGGATCTGATGATCGTGGAACGCGACGTCGGGCGCCTCGCCAAATACACCTTCGACATGGGCGGTGCGGGCGATCTGTTGTCGCTGTCGCTCAACGTGCCGCCATGGGAAGATCTGCACGAACTGTCGCCGGCCGAATTGCGGCTGACCAATCTCGTCACCACCGATTCGGTTGCCGAGGTGCTGCCTCAGGCGGCCAATCCCGACACGCCGGTGGCCGAACTGACGGTCAAGCCGCTGCAGGATCGCTTCGTGGGTGAAGCCGTGAGCGCCGAGAAGCCGTCGGCTGCGTCGAAGTCGACCAAGACGGCTGAGGCGCTGGTCCCGACCGGCGGCGTCTCGGCAACTCCGGCCCGGTAGCGGGGTTCACTGCGCGCTGGCCGGCTGCTTGGCCTTTGCTTCGATCTGGCCGATCGCATCGACCACGGCATCGAAGGTCAGCATGGTCGAGGCATGCCGCGCCTTGTAATCGCGCACCGGCTCGAGCAGCGCGATGTCGGCCCATTTGCCTTGCGGGGGGCTGCCGTTTTCTTTCAGCATCCTGCGGACGATCTCGCGCAATTCTCGCAATTCGCTCGCCGTCGAGCCGACGACGTGGCTTGCCATGATCGAGGACGAGGCCTGGCCGAGCGCGCAGGCCTTCACGTCATGGGCAAAGTCGGTGACGACAGACCCGTCCATTTTGAGGTCGATCTTGACCGTCGAACCGCAAAGCTTGGAATGGGCGGTGGCGGTGGCGTCGGGGGCGGCCAGCCGTCCGAGCCGGGGTATATTGCCGGCTAGTTCGATGATGCGCTTGTTGTAAATGTCGTTCAGCATGAGATTGAGGTCTCGGGCTCGAAGGCTTGATACCCTCGCGGCTGCCCTTGGCGAGCGCGCTTCACCGTCTTATATATGGATGGAGGCGGCGGAAATACAGTCCGGCCGCTTGCCGCGGCGTCTGAAATAAAAGCCATTTCGGCCGCTGTGGTGCTAGCATTGTGACATTCAGGCGTCCGGCGGCAAAGCCGCCCCGTCTGCCGGTGACACTCCGGTCCCCTTCAGGACCGGTCGAACGGAGTTGACATGGACGCACTGATCAAACCCCTACGCCCAGCCAAATCTTCCGATATCATGACTTCTGAAGCGAAACTTTCGGAAGCCCGTCCCGCCGAGCTGGACCCTTCCGAATTTCTGGCCGCCGCGGTACGCGCTGACCAGCCGCGTCCGTCGCGCGCGGAGGCCGAGCAGGCGGTGCATACGCTGCTCGGCTATATCGGCGAGAACCCCTCCCGCGAAGGCCTGCTGGATACGCCGCGCCGGGTGGTCGAAGCCTTCGATGAACTCTATCAGGGTTATCACCAGTGTCCGGCGGAGGTGCTTAACCGCACCTTTGGCGAAACCGCTGGCTATGACGATTTCGTGCTGATCCGCGACATCGAATTCACCTCGCAATGCGAACACCATATGATGCCGTTCTACGGCAAGGCCCATATCGCCTATACGCCGGTCGAGCGGGTTGTCGGATTGTCGAAGCTGGCGCGCATAACCGATATCTTCGCGCGCCGGCTGCAGACCCAGGAGCATCTGACCGCCCAGATCGCGGCGGCGATCGACGAAATTCTCAAGCCCCGCGGCGTTGCCGTAGTGATCGAGGCGGAGCATACCTGCATGTCGGTGCGCGGCGTCGCCAAGCATGGCGCGATGACGTTCACCAGCCGCTATACGGGCATGTTCCGCGACAATCCGGCGGAGCAGGCGCGTTTCCTGTCCATGGTGCGAGGGACGCAGCGCTAACCGACCCTCGCCTGAAATTACGAGGGGCTGCCCGTGTCCACATCTGCTGGGATCAATGACATCGAGGAGGGGCTGGTGTTTCAGCCCAAATTCGACGCGTCGGGCCTCGTGACCTGCGTGGCGACCGACGCCGGCACCGGCGAGGTGCTGATGGTCGCGCATATGAACGACGAAGCCCTGCGCAAGACCATCGCCAGCGGGGAAGCCTGGTACTTCAGCCGCTCGCGAAACGCGCTGTGGCGAAAGGGCGAAAGCTCCGGCAACGTCCAGCGCGTGGTGGAGATGCGGATGGATTGCGATCAGGACGCGATCTGGATTCGGGTCGAGCAAACCGGGGCGGCCTGCCACACCGGCCGCCGCTCGTGCTTCTACCGCGCCGTGACCGCAGGCGAATGCGGCGCGCAACTGTCGTTCGTGGATGCGGACAGGCTGTTCGATCCGAAGACGGTTTATCGGAAGTGATTTTGTTATTCCGGGTCCACGCGAAGACGCGTCCCGCACTGACGACGTGAGGACACCTCTCTCCTTAACCCGCCATTAACCATAATCGCCCAAGTATGAAGGTTGCATGAGCGTCTTTTTGGGAGAAAGGGCGCTCGAACGGGCCGAAGGGTCGTTTCGCGGGGAGCGGGGCACCAACACATGGCGGTCGACAGTTCAAACGCCACGGCAACGGCAGGTGTCGACCCGTCGCGCGCACGGATTGCCGGCGCGATCAAGCAGGCCGCGAACACCACCGGTACCAGCTTCGAATATCTGCTTGCCACCGCGAAAATGGAATCCGATTTCAATCCGACGGCCGGCGCCTCGACCTCGTCGGCGCACGGGCTTTACCAATTCATCGATCAGACCTGGCTCGGCACCGTGAAGGAAGCGGGCACACAGCTCGGTTACGGCAACTACGCCGACGCCATCACCAAATCCCCTTCCGGCAGCTACTCGGTCAGCGATCCCGCCGCGCGGGCGGCGATCCTGAAGCTGCGCGACGATCCCGTCGCCAGTTCGGCAATGGCAGCCGTGCTCACCCAATCCAACAGCTTCCAGCTTACCGGCAAGATCGGCCGCCGTCCGACCGACAGCGAACTCTATATGGCGCATTTCATGGGCGTCGGCGGCGCCGCCAAGCTGATCTCGAACGCCGAGGACAATCCGCAGGCTTCGGGGGCCGCGCTGTTTCCGAACGCCGCCGCAGCCAACCGTTCGATCTTCTTCGATCATACAGGACGTGCGCGCAGCATCTCCGAAGTCTATTCGGTGCTGACGTCGCGCTACGCCAGCGCCGCCGGTTCACCGGCGACGCGTACCGCGATGGCCGCGTTCGGTGCCACGCCTGCGACGACCGGGCCGGTGGTCAAAGCAGCCTATCTTTCGAGCTTTCCGGATGTCGGATCGGTGGCGGTGGCGTCCGCTTCGACAACGGCAAACACCTCGACGCCGGCCGATCCGATGTTCCGCTCGCTGTTCCAGGCCGGCGAGCGCGCTCAGCCGGTCTCGCCCGCCATACATGAATTATGGGGCAACTCCGGATCGCTAACCGCGGTTGCTTCAGCAACTCCGGTCGCCTCGGCATCCGCCGTTGCCCCTGCAACCGCGGCGCTAGCACCCGGCGTCGGCGCACCGCAGCCGCTCGATCTGTTCAGCGACCGCAGCGGAAAATTCAGCAGCTGATGCAGCCGCATGTCCGGCGCGCCGCTCGGCGGCGGCCGGGACCGTTGCGGCCGTGCGGGGTCCGCACCCTTAACAAAACGTCAATAAAACCAGCCGTTTATGGTGAACGCTTTGTTAAGCGTCGTGGTTTATTTTCTATGACAGTGGCATCGCGTCACGGTGTCGTTTCAAGTTGCGTAAGCCGGCAGGGCCATGATCGTTCGGCAGTTCATCAGTTGGATACGGACCGCTCCGGCAGGCGAGCGGGCAGAGGCAACGCGATCTCTGGCGCGGGCGTGGCTGATTTCCGATCTCACCGCGGACGATCGCGCCGCCGCCGAAGGCGCGCTCCTGATGCTGCTCGACGATGCTTCGCCGCTGGTGCGCCAGGCCATGGCCGAAGTGTTCGCGCGCAGCAGCGAGGCGCCGGCCGCGATCGTACAGGCGCTGTCGCTCGACCAGGCGTCGGTGGCGCTGCCGGTGCTCGAACATTCACCGCTTTTGATCGACGCCGACCTCGTCGACATCATCGCGACCGGCAATTGCGAAATGCAATGCGCCGTCGCCCGCCGCGTCAATCTGCCGGCCTCGGTCTGCGCGGCGATCGCCGAAGTCGGCTCGGCGTCGGCGGCGCTGGAACTGATCGAAAACGCCTATGCCGAGCTCGCACCGTTTTCATGGGACCGCATCGTCGAGCGTCATGGCCATCTTGCCGCGATCCGGGAATCGATGCTGGTACTGGAAGATCTGCCGGCCGCGACGCGGGCTGCGTTGGTCGCCAAGCTTTCGGAGACGCTGACCCAGTTCGTGGTGGCCCGCAACTGGCTCAGCGCCGATCGCGCGGTGCGGATCGCAAGCGAGGCGCGCGATCGTTCAACCGTGAATATCGCGGCGCGTTCGCGCGGCGACGACATGCGCGGCCTGGTGCGGCATTTGCGCGCCACCGGCCAACTCACCGCCGGGTTGGTGCTGCGCGCGCTGCTGTCGGGCAACCTCGAACTGTTCGATCATGCGTTGGCGGAATTGTCCGGTCTGCCGCGGTCCCGCGTCCTCGCGCTGCTTCAAGACCGCGGTGGCGCCAGTCTGCATGCGCTGCTGCGGCGCGCCGGATTGCCGGAATCGACCTTCGCGGCGTTCCGGGTGGCGCTGGAAGCTCACCATGAAACCGGCTTCGTCGACAGCGCCGGCGGTGCTGCAAGGTTGCGCCGCCGGATGGTCGAGCGGGTGCTGACGCATTGCGAAACCGACCGCGAGGCCGCCGAGCCGCTGCTGATTCTGCTGCGGCGCTTCGCGACCGAGTCGGCGCGGGAAGAAGCCCGGATGTTCTGCGACGAGCTTGTGGCGGAAGAGGCCGTCGCGCTGATCCGTCACGATCCGATCGCGGCCTGATCTTCTGATCTTTCAACAGTTGGTGACGGACGTCATCCCCGCGTGAGCGAGCGCTCATCGCTGGAGGTGCGAGCCTCTTCGGCGAGCCCCGAAGGATGATTGTGCAGCCCATCCTTCGAGACGCGCGCAACAAGCGCGCTCCTCCAGCGACAACGGCGAAGCCGTTGCGCGGGGATGACGGAAGTGTAGAGGATCAATCCGCCGGCACGATGCTCGGGGCCAGGATCGCTTCGAGGTGTTCGGGGCGATCGCGATTGGCGTGAGCGAGGTACTCGTCGGCGACGGCGCGCAGTTGCCGGCTCAGTTCGCTGGCCGTGCTGACCTTGTCCGGCCTGGCGCGTTCGCGCACGATGGCCTGAATGGCTTTGATATGATGCGCGATCAGGTCGGCAGGCACCTTGTCGAGATCGGGCGCGTGCTCGATGACCCGGCACAGGCTTTCGGCGGCGACGCCGGCGGAAGGGAATCCGAACGTAGCGGCATCGCCCTTGATATCATGGGCGGCGCGAAACAGTTCTTCACGTGTGGCGTTGGTAAATCCGCGCTTCAGGATGGCGGCGTGGGCCGCCGAGAGCCGATCGGTTTCGATTCCCATCCAGTTCTTGAATTCGCCCGACATGCCGGCAAGGGCGGCTTCCGCGCGCGCAACCGGATCGTCGAGATCTTTCTCGGCGACACGCCGCAACACCTTGCGCAGGGGATTGGGCTGGGTGATCACGTGATGGTCGGCGAAGCTCTCGATCTGGAGCGTGCCGGGCTTTTCTTTCGCCATGATGACTCCCTTGGCCTTCGCGCTAGACGGTGGTCCGGGCCTTGTCCAGCAGCGAGGGCTGCTGTAGCACTTCCACCTCGCCACCGAGGCGGCGTTCGGGGCCGATATAGGCGTTGCTGGTATTGCGCCGGCGGTCGGGACCAAAATAGGTCTTGGTCTTGATGAACGGGCGCGGATTGGCGACGACGTTGAGGATCCGCTGATAAAGCCCCTTGGCCGAGATCGGCTTGGCGAGGAATTCGGTCACGCCGGCGTCGCGCGCCACCGTGACGCGCCGCTTCTCGGAATGGCCGGTCAGCATGATGATCGGCGCGTAGGGATTGCCCTTCGATTCCGGTTGCCGGATCATCTGCGCGAGTTCGAGACCGTCGAAAATCGGCATCGACCAGTCGGTGATGACGATGTCCGGGACGTAGTGGCTGTACATCTCGAGCGCGGTCGCGCCGTCCTCGGACTCATAGACCTCGCGCGCGCCGAACGAGTGCAGCAGCGTCCGCAGGATGCGGCGCATGTGCGGATTGTCGTCGCAGACAAGAAATCGCAACTTGTTGAAATCGATGCGAAACATGGCCCAGCTCTACGCCGCGTACCGGACAGCCCGGTATACCCCGCGTTAACCATATCTGCGCCCCGTTAACGAATGGTTGCGAAGGGAAGGGCGTTGTCCATGCCCTTTCCGCATTTGAGCATGTTTCCGAAAAAACCGGTGCTGATCGCGGGGTCGTCTCCGGCAAACGGGTCGTCTCGAGGACAGGCCTTTCGAGACGGTGTTCCGGCCAGTCTAGATCGTTCGGCTCTTCCTGCTGCGATAGCCTCTTGGAGACGCGCCGAAACGCTCGCGAAACGCCTTGCTGAAGTGGCTGAGATCATTGAACCCGTTATTCAAGGCAATGGTGGAAATGTTCAAGCTGTCGAGGCCGCTGTTTTCCAGGTCGCGCGCCGCCATTTCGAGCCTGCGCCGCCAGATATGGCGCGATAGCGAGGTGCCTTCGGATTCGAGGAGCTGATTGATGTAGCGTGGAGAAAACTTCAGGGCGGCGGCGACCGTGGCGGGGTTGAGATCGAAATCGCCCAGGTTTCGTTCCACGAAATCCTTGATCCTGATCAGCGCCAGGTTTCGATAGTCGGATATCGGCGCGGGCGAGGCTTGGGTTGCTTCGGCCAGCATCGCGGCGACAAGCTCGATGAAACTGTTGGAAATCCGCCGCGAGCTGCCGTCCGAGATCGAATCCGTGCGCCGCAGCAGTTCGGACAGATAGCTGAACACCAGCGGACACAATTGCGTTGTGGAATTGAAGTTCGTGGCGGTGATGCGCTGAAGTCCGGCAACCTCGTGAGAAAGCGCCTGATGCGGCAACCCCACACAGGCGATCTCGAAGGGCTGGTCGAAGTGCAGGGAATACGCCCGGCGCGCGTCGCAGACCACACCTTCGCCGACGCCGATCGTCGCCGACCGTCCGTCCTGCTCGGCAATCATTCGTCCCGACAGCACGAAGTTGAAAACCAATACTTCGGGCCCAAGCCGGCTGATGTTGGCTGCGCTGCGCGACACGCGATGCGCGGTCGCCCTTATCTTCGAAACATTGATGGCGTCGACCGCCGCACCGCTGAACATGGCTTCGAAAGGCGTACGGTCGACCAGACTATAGTCGAGATCAACCAGATTCCGGGACACCACGTCGTGCCAGAAGTCGAATTTCTCCGGGGCCGCAATACCTGCCGTGCTCGCAACGCACGGCAGCACGGATGCCGCACCGGCCTGGATGTGGCTATTCATTGCCATTGGACCAATTCTCTGACCCGGAAGGAAGCAACCGCCTGAATGGCCATCATCAAGCTCGGGGATCACAGGTCCGGAATCAAGCTCAAAATCTCGCGGGGCTTGGCTATTTCGCAGGCACCCGGGCTTCGAGGCGTCGGGAGGCGCTTCCGCGTCATCCAATAATCCATTCCGGCTGAACCAAGCGGCAGTCTGCTGCCGGTGCGAGGCTGCCTCTTGCCATTCCAGTTTCACGGGGGAATCGATGTTCCGAGACCAGGAAGACTCCACGGCAAACACTGCGGATTTCGCACCTGTCAGCAAGCGCCGTTTTCTCAAGGCCGCGGCTGCGATCACCGCCGGTGCGGCGTTTTCCGCGACGCGGGCATTCGCCGCGGACAAGAACACGATCCGGATCGGATATATCAGCCCGCGAACCGGGCCGTTCGCGCCGTTCGCCGAGGCGGACGAATTTATCATCGGCCAGATTCGCAACGCGACCGCTGACGGCATTTCCGTGGGCGGCAAGACTTACAGGGTGGAGCTGATCGCGCGCGACGACCAGAGCAACCCGGATCGAGCCTCCAACCTCGCAGTCGAATTGATCAACAAGTATGGTATCGATCTCATGCTGGCGCAAGGCGCGCTGGGCGTGGTGCCGGTGTCGCAGCAATGCGAATTGAACGGAGTCCCCTGCATCACGACGATGACGCCGTGGCAGGCATGGCTGTTCCCGTTGAAGGGCGATCCCGCCAAGGGATTCAAGAATGTCTTCCATTTCTTCTGGGGCGTCGAAGACATCGCAAGCGTCTATCTCGACATCTGGAACGACCTTCCAACCAACAAGGTCGTCGGCTCAGTCTTTTCCAACGACGTGCCTGGAAACGCGATGGGCGACCTCAAGCTCGGTATGCCGGGCCTGTTCGCCGCGGCGGGCTACAAGATCGTCGACATCGGCAAGTTCCCGGTCGGCTCCGACGACTTCTCGAACTACATCCAGGCCTTCAAGAAGGACAATGTCGAGATTGTCACCGGCCTGTTCAATCCGCCGGAATGGGCGACCTTTCTCAACCAGTCAGCGCAAATGGGTTTCAAGCCCAAGGTCGCAACCATCGCCAAAGCCCTGTTGTTTCCGGGCGGCGTTGCTGCGCTCGGCCCCCGCGCCGAGGGCATGTCGACCGAGATCTGGTGGCTGCCTGCCTATCCGTTCCGTTCAAGCCTGACCGGGCAGAGCGCGGCCGAACTGGCGTCGGCCTATGAAGCCGCGACCAAGCGCGACTGGACCCAACCGCTCGGTGTCGTCCACGCGCTATTCGAGGCCGGGTTCGCCGCGCTGAAGGCATCAAGCGATCCGAAGTCCGCGGCCGGCGTCGTGGAAGCGCTTCGCGGCCTCAAGCAAGACACGGTCATCGGCCGGCTGGATTTCGTCGGCAGCGGCGTGAAGAACGTGTCCAAGATGCGGGTGGTCGGCGGCCAGTGGCATGTGGGCGCGGGCGGCAAACCGGAGCTGTTCATCACCAACAACAAGGCGGCTCCGGAAATTCCGGTGCAGCGAAAATTCGAGCTGCTGAATCTCGCATAAGGAGCGCCGCGGTGATCCTTCAGTTGAGCGGGATCGGAAAGCGCTTCAGCGATATGGTCGTGATCCCCGATCTCGCTCTGTCGGTTGAGGAGGGCGAGTTTGTCGGCGTGATCGGCCCGAATGGGGCCGGCAAGACGACGCTGTTCGCGATGATTGCGGGATCGCTGCGATGCGACTGCGGGGAGGTGCGTCTCGACGGGCGCTCGGTGACGCAACTGAGTGCCAACGCCCGGTGCCGCGCCGGCATCGGCCGAACGTTCCAGATCCCGCAGCCGTTCGAGACCATGACCGTCTATGAAAATGCCCTAGTCGCCGCGGCGTTCGGCGCCGGGCTTCATGGCGAATCGGCCCGGCTTTCGGCGCGCGACGCGCTGGAGCGCTGCGGCATCCTGCGATTCGGAGACGTCGTCGCCGGTCGCCTGACCTTGCTGCAGCGTAAGCGGCTCGAGCTCGCCAGAGCCATCGCGACACGACCGCGGCTGCTCCTGCTCGACGAAGTGGCCGGTGGTTTGATCGACGGGGAAATGGCGCAGTTGCTCGAACTGGTAACCGCGATCAATGCGAGCGGCGTCACGGTGCTGTGGATCGAGCATCTCGTCCATGCGCTGGTGTCCGTGGCCCGCCGCCTGATTGTTCTGGCGGAAGGGCGCGTGATTGCCGACGGCGCGCCGAAGCTCGTGCTGCAGGACCGAACCGTGCGTGAGGTCTATCTGGGCGCCGAAGTCGAGGCAACGGAGGAGAGCGGTGTTACGCACTGAGGGCCTGCGCGCCCGCTACGGCCTGTTCCAGGCGCTGTTCGACGTCAACATCCGCGTCGGCGCTTCCGAGGTGGTGGCGCTGATCGGATCGAACGGTGCCGGAAAATCGACGTTGTTTCGCTCGATCGTGGGGTCGGTGCGGGTCAGTCCGCGGAGCGTCTGGCTCGATGACGTGGCGATCGGCGGTGAATCCGAGCGGCGCCAGCTCGACCGCGGCGTCGTCCTGGTGCCTGAAGGGCGACGGCTGTTCCCGAGCCTTTCGGTGCTGGAAAATCTCCAGCTTGCCGCACGCAACGGACGGCGAGGGCAGTGGACCATCGAACGCCTGCTCGACGAACTTTCGGTGCTTCGGCCGCTCGCCAAGCGACCTGCGACGTCGCTATCCGGCGGCCAGCAACAACTCGTGGCGATCGGGCGTGCCCTGGTCGCCAACCCCAGCTATCTGCTGTGTGACGAGGTGTCGCTTGGCCTGTCGCCGCTCGCCGTCACCGATGTTTATGCCCTGCTGAGGAAAGCGAGCGCCGGCGGGACGGCCATCGTTCTGGTCGAGCAGAACGTGAACCGCGCGCTGTCGGAATCCGACAGGTTCTACTGCCTGCAGAAGGGACGCGTCATGCTCGAAGGAGAGTCCGCCGCGGCCGACCGCGCCAAGGTGGCCCAGGCCTATTTCGGAGTGTGAGATGGCTATCGCTTGTGAGACGCTGATCGATGGACTGCTGCTCGGCGCGCTCTACGCCCTGTTCGGGCTGGGGCTCAGCATCAGTCTCGGCGTGATGCGCATGATCAACATCGCCCACGGCGACTTCATCGTCGTCGGCGCCTATCTCACCAGCCTCACGATGCAACTGGCGGGAATGCAGCCGCTGGCCTCGCTGATTGTCGTCGTGCCCGCCATGTTCATCCTGGGGTGGCTGTTGCAGCGGCTGCTGCTGAACCGGGTGGTTGGCGGGGGCATGTTCGCGCCGCTGCTGGTGACCTTCGGGCTGTCGGTGATTATCCAGAACCTGTTGCAGGAGACGTTCACCGCCGACACGCGATCGCTTCAGGCCGGCGATATCGCCCGGCGAGGCTTCGAGGTGGGAAGCGTTTCGATCGGCGTTTTGCCGCTGCTTTCGGCAAGCGTCGCGGTTCTGCTGTTTGCGCTCACGCATCTGCTGGTGGCAAGGACGCATTTCGGCCGGCAGTCGCGCGCGGTCGCTGACGACCCGGCGACCGCGCGGCTGATCGGCGTCGATGACAAGAACTTCTTTGCCATGGTCACCGGCTTCGTCTTTGCGGTGATCGCGATCGCGTCGGTGCTCTACGCCATGCGCACGCCGTTCTCCCCGTCGGCCGGCCCGGAGCGCCTGCTCTATTCGTTCGAGGCGGTCGTGCTCGGCGGCCTCGGCAGCCTGTGGGGCACTCTCGCTGGCGGTCTTGTGATCGGCGTCGCGCAACTATTTGGTGCGCGCATCTCGTCGGGCCTCGGGCCGTTCTTCGGCCACCTGATATTTCTGCTGCTGCTGGTGGCGCGCCCCAACGGCATTTTCAACAGGCAGCCGCGATGAGCGAACCAGCCGTGTTGTCGGTTCAACGGAATGACGACAGCGGCGCGAAGCCCTGGCGGTTCGCCGCGGCGCTGCCGATTGCCCTGGTCGCGGTAGTTATCCTGCTTGGGTTTCTGCCATGGTACGCGGATTTCGCGACCCAGCGGCTGCTGGTCGAGGTCTTTACGTTGTTTGCCGTTGCATTCGCATGGAACCTGCTGGCCGGCTACGGCGGCATGGTCGCCATCGGGCAGCATGTCTTTGTCGGCATCGGCGCCTATTCGCTGTTTGCGATCGCCAACGCTTTTCATCTCAATCCGTGGCTTGCTCTGCCGATCGCGACGCTGTGCAGCGCGACCGCCGCGCTGATATTCGCCGGACCGATGTTCCGGCTCAGCGGCGCCTATTTCGCGGTCGGAACCTGGGTTCTTGCCGAGATGGCGCGCATCGCAGCACTGAATATCGGCTGGCTCGGCGCCGGGGCGGGAATGCCGCTGGAGATGATCGGCGAGTTCGATCGGTGGTCGCGGAATGCCTATGTCTACTGGGCGGCGCTGGTGGTAGGCGTCGGCTCGTTTGCAATCGGAGCCGTCGTGCTCCGCAGCCGTCTCGGCCTCGCGCTGATGAGCGTGCGGGACTCCGAGGCGGCGGCACTCGCCTGCGGCGTTCCGGCTACCCTCGCCAGGCTTTCGCTGTGGGTGATCGCGGCCGCCATTACCGGAACGGCCGGCGCGGTGTCGTATATGAGCACGCTTCAGGTCACGCCCGATGCGTCGTTTTCGCTGAACTGGACGGCATCGGCGATCTTCATCGTGGTGCTGGGCGGAATCGGTACCATCGAAGGGCCGGTGATCGGCACCGCCGTCTACTTCGCGCTGCGGGAGACGTTCGCCGATTTCGGCGCCTGGTACTTTATCGGGCTTGGCTCGCTCGCGGTTGCAACCATGATCGTGGCACCGGGCGGGGCATGGAGCCTGCTGGCGCGCTACCCGAACATCGATCCGTTCGGGATTCGCCGGCGCATGCCCGACGATCCCGATGTCCGGCTCAAGCAGAGTTTGAAATCATGATCACGCCTGCTCGGACGGCTGGCTGGGCTAGTACCCGAATTGCTCGCTCAGAATCCGCTCTTCCAGGCTGTGGCCGGGATCGAACAGCATCCGCATCGCGATGGTCTTGTCGGAAAGCACCTCGACGCGGCGGACGTCGCGTACCTCGTCGTGGTCGGCCACGGCCGCGACCGGCCGCTTGTCGCCCTCCAGCACCTCGATCACCACAAAGGCGGTGTTGGGGAGCAGGGCGCCGCGCCAGCGTCGCGGGCGGAACGCGCTGATCGGCGTCAGTGCCAGCAGCGCAGCGTTGATCGGGATGATCGGCCCCTGCGCGGAGAGATTGTAGGCGGTCGATCCGGCGGGGGTCGCCACCAGGATGCCGTCGGCGATGAGCTCGGCCATCCGCTCGCGTTCGTCGATTAAAATTCGCAGGCGCGCGGCCTGGTAGGTCTGGCGAAACAGCGCGACTTCGTTGATGGCGTGGTGAAGATGAACCTTGCCGTCCACGTCGGTGGCGCGCATCAGCAGCGGATGGATGACGGATTCCCGCGCAGCCGCAAGACGGCTGTGCAGATCGTGCACGCTATACTCGTTCATCAGAAAGCCGACGGTGCCGCGATGCATGCCGTAGATCGGCTTGCCCGAATGCATCTGCCGGTGCAGCGTTTGCAGCATCAATCCGTCGCCGCCGAGCGCCACCACGACATCGGCGCCGGCGGGATCGTGATTGCCATAGATACCTGCCAGTTGCGCCAGCGCCTGCTCGGCCTCGGCGCTGGCGCTCGCGACGAAGGCGATCCGGTTATATCGCTTGGGCGTGGTCATGGGATTGCGGGCTCATATCGGCGCTGACGGGGGGCGGGTGCGCGCAAGGTCGTCTATACGACCTTGCCAGCGCTTGTCGAGATCGCCACCTCCGGGATGTCGCCCGCATCGGGTGACGAGCTTGCGAACCATGCCGGGCTGTCTCGGTTTCGAGCTGGAAGCCGCTTATATTCGGGAAATGCCACCTCGCGATCACGAACGCGCCGCGCCGCGCCGCGCCGCGCCGCAAGAAAAGGGAAGAACCGACATGACCACGCCTTTCGCCGTGCCGGGTCACGCGCGTGTGATCCTCGCGTTTCTGATGCTCTCCTTGGCGGCCGGGGCGCGCGCCGAGGAAGCGCCGCAATCGCCCGGGCAGCAACCTGCGGCCGCGCCGTTGGGCCAGAAGTCCGGAGCAACCGGCGGGCGCGGCAACCCTTCGAATCCGCCGGCGGCTGCCGAGCTACATCGTCTGCCGCCGGATTCCACCACCAAACAAACGCTGGTTCTTCCCGGGCGCACACTCGCCTTCACGGCGACCGCGGGTTCGATCCGCCTGTTCGACGATAAGGGCGAGCCGCAAGCCGATATCGCCTACACGGCCTATCAACTGGATGGCAGTGATCCTTTGGCGCGGCCGGTCACCTTCCTTTTCAATGGCGGGCCGGGTGCAGCCTCCGCCTATCTGCAATTCGGCGCAACCGGACCGTGGCGGCTGGCCATCGAGGGAGACGCGGCGGTTTCTTCCGCCTCGCCCGATCTGCGGCCCAACGCCGAGACCTGGCTCGACTTTACCGATCTCGTCTTCATCGATCCGGTCGGAACCGGCTACAGCCGCTTCGTCGCGACCGGCGAGGACACGCGCAAGCGGTTTTTTTCGATCGACGGCGACGTCAACTCGATCGCGGTGACGATCCGGCGCTGGCTGGAAAAGTCCGACCGTTTGCTCTCGCCTAAATTTATCGTCGGCGAAAGCTATGGCGGCATCCGCGGACCGAAGATCGTTCACGAGTTGCAGGTCCAGCAGGGCGTTGGGGTGGGTGGGCTCGTGTTGCTCTCTCCGGTGCTGGATTTCCGCGAATATTCAGGCTCCAGCCTCCTGCAATATGTGTCGAGCCTTCCCACCATGGCCGCGGTCGCGCGTCAGGCAAAGGGCGTCGTGACCGCCGCCGACATGGCCGACGTGGAGCGCTATGCGCAGGGCGATTTCCTGGCCGACCTGGTCAAGGGTCTGACCGATGCCGAGGCCACGACGCGGCTTGCCGATAAAGTCGCCGCCTTGACAGGAATTGACCAGGCGGTCAGTCGCCGGCTGGCCGGACGTTTCGGCGTTGCCGAGTTTCGCCGCGAATTCGACCGGCGCGACGGCAAGGTGACGGGACGCTACGACGCGTCGGTGCTGGGGTTCGATCCCTATCCGGACTCAAGCTCTTCGCATTTTGGCGACCCATCCGGCGAACCGTTGGTCGCGCCGCTGACCAGCGCCGCGGTTGACCTCATCACGCGCGGGCTGAACTGGCGACCAGACGGGTCCTACCGGCTGCTCAATGGCGCGGTCGACCGGGCCTGGGATTTCGGCTCCGGCCTGGATCCCGCCGAGTCGGTTTCCCAGCTGCGGCAAATTCTCGCCCTCGACCCAAAACTGAAGCTGCTGGTGGGGCACGGCTTGTTCGATCTCGCCACACCCTATTTCGGCTCGAAAATCCTGCTCAATCAGCTGCCGCCTTACGGTGCGCCGCAGCGTGTGAAGCTCGTGGTCTATCCGGGGGGCCACATGTTCTATTCGCGCGACGCCGCCCGCGCGGCGTTCCGCGCCGAAGCGCAGGCGATGATGAAGTGAACAAGCCGGAAATCCGGATCATGGTCCGATCAGATCGAAACGGTTCATGATCTAGCGGCCTCGGCGCGGCGCGTATTTCCGCTCCAACTCCGCCGTCAGGTTTTTTTCCGGTTTCAATCCGGCGCCTGCGAGCCAGACATCGGTGACGGTGCCGGCCTTGTTGCGCGTGCGGCGCACGGCCTCGCCATGGCTGGCATAGCCGGCCGCCAGCGCGATCCGGCCGCTGTCGCGGCCGGTGACCTCGATTTCCGTCGCATCCATCAGCGGATTGATGAGGTGCGGATTGGCGGCCATCACGAGATTTCCCATCGGAACGAGATCGACCGCGCCCCACATGCTCCACCAGCGTCCGGTCCAGTCGCGAACGCGCCTTGCGGGCGCGCCGCGTGCCGCAAAGGCGCGCAAGATATGCAGGGCGCCATCAAGCCAGAAATGGGCCCCGCCATCGATGGCGTTGGTCAGGATAGTGATGGCGAGATCGCGGTCGGGAACGACGCAGGTCCGCGAGATATAACCCTGGAATCCACCGCTATGGCCGAACCAGTCCCAGCCCCCGAGCGAGCCGCTCATGGTTCCAAGACCGTAATATCCCTCCAAGCTTGCATGCGGATTGCGCCAGTGTTTGCGGGTCATCTCCCGGCGGCTGCCGGCGGACAACACGCTGCGTTTCGCATTCGGCGCCAGTTGCGCGAAGAAGCGGGCCACGTCCGCCGCCGTGCTGACGAAGCCGGCGGCCGGCATGATCGCGTGGGTCGCGTTGTCGCCGGGAATGACGAGACGCCGGCCGACGGGAATCCGGTGGGTATGGCCGCGCGCGAACGGGATGCCTTTGGCGACGGGGCCGTCGGGCTGGGTCTCGCGCAAACCGGCGGCGTCGATGATCTCGCGTTCGATCCAGGCCCGATAAGGCTCGCTGGCGATCGCTTCGATCACAAGGCCGAGCAATCCGAAGCCATGGTTCGAATATTTGAAACGGCTGTCAGGAGCGATGGCTGGCGCCGACTGCAGCTCCGCCATCAGCTCCTTTGCGCCGAGATAGGGCCGGTTGTCGGTGAACTGTCCGGAATCGGCGCCGTCGCGGGTGAGGCCGGCGCTGTGCGAGAGCAGCTGCGCGATGGTGGTTTCGGCGACCTGTGGATGGAGACCTTTGACATATTGCCCGACCGGATCGTCCAGCCGCAATTTGCGCCGCTCGCGCAGCTTCATGATTCCGGCGGCGGTGAAACTCTTCGAATGCGAAGCGATCCTGAACCGGTGGCGCGGGGTGAGCTTTTCGGCGGTAGCGAGATTGGCATGGCCGAAGGCGTAGTCAGCGATGACCTTGCCGCGATGCGCGATGGCGACAATGCAGCCCGGCTGCTGTGAGGCCTCTAACTGGAATTCGATCCAGTCGCGGATGTAGCCGGTGGCGGATTGCAGCCATGGTTCCATGCGCGATCTCCCAAAAATGTCAGGCTGGCAATCGAGGCCATGTTCCCATGCTATCCGATAAAAATAAAACCGGCGCAGCCCCATCGAACTGCGCCGGTTGAATGGATATCGCCGAACTCAGTAAACGAGGCCGGTGCCGGTCGGCTTTTCGAGTGCCGCAGCGAGCGAGCGATATTCCGCGCAGTCGGTGCCGCACAGTTCGCCGATCCGGTTCAGGTGATATTGCGCCTGATCGCGGTTGCCCTGCTCAAGCTGCCACAGCCCGTAATATTGCCAGGTCCGCACATGGTCCGGATCGGCCTTCAGCGCCCGTTCGTACCAGATCTGCGAGACCTTGTAGTCGCCGAGCTTGCGATAGGAGTAGCCAATCAGGTTGGCGACGTCCGCGCGGTCGTCCTGGCCAAGCGCCTTCAACTGCCCGATGGCCAAGGCGTAATCGTTGCGGTCGTAAATCGTCGCGTAGGCCGCGCGATAACCCTCGATGAACCGGGGATCGTCGATGCTGGAAGTCTTTTTGGCCTTCTTGCTCTTCTTGACATCCGACTTGGTGTCGGGCGCCGGCGATTCACCGCCCGCAGCAAAGGCGGAAGCGAGGGGCGCTGCGATCAGCGCCATCGAGTACAGCGTCAGCGCCAAAAGCCTGATTGCAAATTTGTTCATTCGTCTCTCCCGATCCCTGGCTCGCATTTCGCAGAACCATAAGGGCGATCCTACACCGTCGCCCACTGATTGGAACACCCAGCCTAACAGAACATTCCGCGGCAACCAGCCCGACTGACGGATTTTTCGCGGGCTCACTGCCCGGAATGCCGACCGGAACATAACAAACATGTCATCCAGATGAACGAAGTCCGGCGCCGCGCTTCAGCCAGGGTTCAGCGCGTCAACCCTAAGGTTGCAGGCAGATCGACGGACCCGGCCATTCGACCGGCCATCTCGTGATCCTTGTTGAAAGAGGGAGACCACCATGTTGAAGACAATTGCCGCAGCACTGCTTGCAGTTTCCGTTCTCGCCGCGCCTGCGATGGCGGCTAGCCGTGCGCCGCAAGCGCCGGTCGTCAAAGCCGGGCAGATCAAGCCGAGCGTGCTGAACGCCAATGCCAAAATGGGCC
>Ga0182030_10004125_pt1 | contig 30950 bp, 24 predicted proteins | sample 812S3MmetaG_FD_121299 | JGI IMG/M metagenome (GOLD analysis project Ga0182030, IMG submission 121299) | Permafrost microbial communities from Stordalen Mire, Sweden - 812S3M metaG (Illumina Assembly) | ecosystem: Environmental > Terrestrial > Soil > Wetlands > Permafrost | place: Sweden...
CCGTTCAAACCCGCTCTGCGCCGCCAGTGTCCGCTGTTTCATCCTCGCCAGCCCTCCGATGCTCTCCTCAATCTATCTTGAACATCAGTGGAAAATGGAGAACTTAATCAGAGTCTCCCTAAGCTTCGAAACAATTCTACACGCCTCCGGATCGGAGGGACGGGTATCCTCGCATTCAGATTCTCACTATCGAAGAGTTGCTCGCGGGCAAGGGCGTGGCTTATCCGCGGATGTTGGAAGTGACGTTCAAGAAAGCGCCGAGAGCTCGGAAGGCTGCGGAAGAGCAGATGGCTCTGGGTGAGGCGGAGATTGACGGGCCGTTTTAGGGAGCTCGCGGGCGAGGGCGCCCGCGCCACACAGGCTGCGGGGAGAATTCCCTGATGCGTCCGTGCTGGGCGCGAAGGTGCAGGGGTCCTTCGACTCCGCAGGGGCTTCACTTCGTGAAGTCCCTGCTTCGCTCTGGATGACAGGGTATATAGGACGGCTTGTGGTCTGCATCTCGCGGAAAACTGCAGATCCCTCGCTTCGCTCGGGATGACAAATCTGTATGGGGCAATGACTAATCTGTGAGGGGGATGACTAATCCTAACTAGAACAAGTTCCAGTTAGTGTGGATATAAGCTAACTGCCGGTGTAGGCCAGTTCGACCACCGTGCAATCGTCGTTGAGCGGAGTGCCTCCGCAAAAATCGGCAACGGCTGCGAAGACGTCCTCCATTGAATTGCTCTTCTCGGCCACACGTTCCAGGCGCTCGCTGTCGAACATATCTCCACGGGCGTTCTCGGCTTCGGTGACGCCGTCGGTCACCAGGATCAGCCGGTCTCCCGGCCTCATTTGGCAGCGGTCGCTGGAGTAGGTCGCATCCGCCAGCAGGCCCACGGGCAGGTTGCCGTGAGATGGGCGGAGCACTTCTTTATTACTGCCGCAGATCCACACCGGTGGAACGTGTCCGCAGTTGACGTATTCCAGATCGCCGTCGTTGCGCAGGCGGGTGATGATCATGGTCGCGTATTTCTCGCCGATGTGTTTGTAGGTGAAGAAGCGATTGACCGCGTCGACGATCTCCACCAGCGGCATGCCGGAAATGAGCTGCGAGTAGACCATGCCCTGGAGAATGGAAGCCAGGAGCGCGGCCGAGACTCCTTTGCCGCTCACGTCGGCGAGCACTACGGCCAGGCCTTGCGGCGTGTTCACGGCTTCAAAGAAATCACCGCCGATATCCTTACATGGCAAGTTACGCCCATCCACGCGCGCGAAAGGAACTTCGGGCAGAGTGACCGCCAGCAGACGCTGCTGAATGGACGCTGCAATCGACAGTTCCTGCTGGTAGCGGCGTCCGGCTTCTTCGGCCTGCACCAGGCGCGCATTCTCGACCAACTGGGCGGCTTCGGTCGCGATCGCGCGCAGAATGTCGCGGCTTACGCCGGCGATATCGCGCGAGGCGAAACGCGAATCGACATAAAGCGCGCCCATCACTTCCCCGCCGGCTGGCTGCTCGCCGCGGGTGGTCTGCACCAGGGGCTTGCGCAATGGCATACAGATCACGGTCCGAAGGTCGAAGGCAACGATGCTCTGCCGCCCCTTTACATCGAGCTCCTTACTGGTGTCGGTGACCACGTATTCGGAGTTCGAGGTCAACGCACTTTCAAGCACCGAACGAGAAATGGTCTTGTCGTCAAGCAACGGCTCGCCCTTCGAGTTGCGCCCGGCGGCGAGCGTCAGGTTCCCGTCGTTGTCGCGCAGGAAGATGTAGCCGCGTTCGGCGCGGGTCAGCTTGAGCGTGGCGTCGAGCAGCGTGACCAGGATTTCATCGAGCACGCCGATGGTGTTGAGCTTGCGCGCCGCTTCCATGAACAAGGTGAGTTTCTCCAGGTCGCTGGCCTCGGGGGCGATCTGTATGCCCGAGATCTGGCTGAGAAACTCGCGCGCCGTGTTCGAGGTGGAGTGCAGCGGGTGGAAGATCATGTAGGCAACGTCGCGGGCGCCGAACTCCAGCCGGTCGTTGCGCTGCAGCTTGTGCCGGTCCACCTTCTCGCCATTGACGAAGGTGCCGTGTTTGCTGCCCAGATCCACGACAAAAAATTCGCCGTTTTCCGAAACGATGCAAGCGTGCTCGCGCGACACGCGCGGGTCGGCGATCACCAGGTCGCGGTCCACCTTGCGGCCCACCGTGAAAGGGGTGTGATTCAGCGAGAGCGTCTGCTGATCATTGCCCTGCACGAAGATCGCGATGGGAAAGATGCTCGATATACCAGAATGCGACGAAGCCGACATTTACGCTGGATTCTCCTACGGCCATTCTGCCAACCCCTGACACGGCCCCCAAGCATTCTACGATGGACACGGCCTTGCGGGGGCGGTAAAAGTGAGGTGGCTTCGAGGCACGGGCCCCTGCGAGCCGACGGCGTTACGGGCGGAATCAACTGCGGCAATCTTCCGCCTTGCGCCCTCGAACCAGAGTTGCTAAGGTGCGACCATACTGCGCATCGACCCAATAGCAACGGACAAAGAGCCATATCCCCCTGCGAAAGAAAGAGCAGGCGGGCCATGGCGGAGCCTCTTACGCTGGCATTTTGTGGTCGTGCTGGCCGTCATCGTTTTCTTGGGAGCGATCCGCTGGCGCCTGCTGGATATGCCTTTGGAGCGGGACGAGGGCGAGTACGCCTACGCCGGCCAGCTCATCTTGCAGCATATTCCTCCCTACCAACTGGCCTACAACATGAAGTTGCCGGGAACTTATGCCGCCTATGCCGTGATAATGGCGGTGTTTGGGCAGACGGCGCGAGGAATCCACATTGGCCTTCTGCTCGTCAACGCGATTTCCATCGTCCTGCTCTACGTGGTCGCGGCGCGGCTCTTTGGCGCGCTGGCGGGAGCGATAGCGGCATCGAGTTATGCCTTGCTCTCTACTCACCAGGGCGTGCTTGGGTTCGCGGCCCACGCCACGCACTTCGTCGTGCTGGCGGCGCTGATCGGCTTGATCCCGCTCTTGCGAGCCGAAGAAACGAAGCGCACAGTATTTTTTTTCTGGAGCGGTATCGCGTTTGGCGTCGCCTTCCTGATGAAGCAGCCTGGACTCTTCCTGGGCGCATTCGCATTTTTCTATCTGGCCGTACAATGTTGGCCGAAGAAAAGTTGGCCGGAGAATAAACGCGAATGGACGCGGTGGGCAACGAACCTGGGCGTCTTTCTGCTCGCGGGAGCGCTGCCCTTCGCCCTGACGTGCGTCGCACTCTACCGAGCCGGCGTCTTCCGCAATTTCTGGTTCTGGACCGTCGACTACGCGCGTCAGTACGCCATCACCGTGCCGTGGCACGCGGCCCCGGGAGAGTTGCCGACCCACTCCTCTTCCATATTCCAATCGATCGTCGCTCTCTGGATCGTGGCTCTCGCCGGGATTGTCCGATCGTTTTGGAATCCCGTGGTTCGCCGCCCTGTCGTCTTTGTCTTCGGATTGCTGGCGTTTTCTTCCGCCGCGACATGTCCTAGTCTTCATTTCAGGCCGCACTATTTCATTCTGGCGATGCCCGGGGTTGCCATCTTGATCGCAGTCGCCGTTACATCGGCCGTCCATTGGCTCACGGTGAAGTTCACTTCTCGATGGCTGCGCGCTCTTCCGGTGATCGCGTTTGCGGCCGCATGGACGTTTGCGATTTACCATAACGCCGAGTTTTACTTCAAACTGACGCCGCTCCAGGCATGCCGCGCCTGTTACTCTCTCAATCCGTTTCCGGAAGCGGCCCCAGTCGCTGACTATCTGCGCCAGCACACGGCGCCCAACGATGCCATCATGGTGTTTGGCTCGGAGCCGGAGATCTACTTCTATGCGCATCGCCACTCCGCCAGCGGATATATCTACACTTACAGCCTGATGGAAGACCAGCTTTATTGGCCTGCCATGCAGAAGCAAATGATGCAGGAGGTCGAAGCCAGCCAGCCTGCCTACGTGGTCTTCGTCAATGTTTCCGATTCCTGGCTCCAGCGCCCGGGATCTCCTCAAGTTGTGGCCTTTAGCGCTTGGATGAAGCAATACATTTCCACTGGCTTTGAGGAAGTCGGAATGGTCGAACTCGCCGAGCCGGAATCGCGCTATTACTGGGGCGATGAAGCGCGCGGACCTCATCTGCCGGGGCCAGAGCTCCGCATTTTCAAGAGAAAGGGCTGAGACACCGGCCCGGCGCATCCGCGGGATCGGTTATCCCAGCATTTCGGAATCGTTCCGAACCCAAGGTTTTCTCCAGGCCGGAGGATCGGTGATTGCGATGGCAATTCCCGCGACCAAAATACCCCCGATGATGTCGACAAGATAGTGCCACTCGAGCAGAAGGATAGAGAGGATCAGCAGACAGTCATAGGCACACAGGACAATCAGTATTCGTTTCCAGCGGCGCATGAACCACATCACGATGAGTGGCTGGGCGATGTGCATGCAGGGGAAGGCGATGAAGTAGTCGGTCGAGATCCAATGGATCGGAACATGATTCCAAAGCGCCAGCACACGGGCGATCATGGATTGTTGGATGGAATGGACCTGCAAAGTGCCCGGAAAGCGCAGGAAATGCCCGGGGCACAAATAATACGGACCCTGGCTTGGCCATAGGTAAAACAGCCCGAGGGCAAGATAGTAACTCATGAGAATGGTGCCCACGAACTGAAGGCCACGATCCTTCCCGTCATAGAGAGTGATCAGGAGAATGGCCGCCCCAATCTGAGGAAACATGCCGAAGTAGATGAATTCCAGGAAGCGAAAAAAGGCTAGCGGATAGGTTCCGAGCGCCCAATGCGACAGATCGGAAACGGACCATCCGTGGAGAATCCACCTGTCCATGGCATTGAACGCCGCGTCATAGGCAAAACCGAAATGAACCGAGACGATGATGTCGTTGTAAGCGAACACCAGAAGAAAACCGGCAAATATATAAAGGGCAGGCAGCAGCAGCGAAGCGGCGGCATGGAGCAGTTTGTGGGGATCCCGCTCGCGGAAATCGAGTATGGCAACGGCATCGACGGTCAGCAGCGCCGCTGTCATCCAATTGAACGTCCATGCCAGAGCCGTGAAGCAGAGCAGGACGAGAACGATGCGAAGCGGGGCGCGCCGGTAACGTCCGACAAAAGATCTCAGTACCGTCTGGCTGGGCAGCCCGACCAGGCATAGCAGCGCCGCAACGAATACGGACTGCACGGCCAGAATCCAGTACGCAATGCCGAACGTTTTCCAATCGAACCTGGCCGGAAGATGCAGCGCTCGCAAGACCGGGACGAGGGCCACGCTCAGGAGCAAGCCGATCCAGTAATGCCAATAGCGCGGCTTCATTGCAGTCCCTATCTCAGCCCTCCAGAGAGTGCCCGGAGATGGCAGGTCTCATTGCGCAATTGGACTGGCGCTCCCATTAACATCTCTCGGTATTCCTCTAAGGATCTGAGTCGATGTGAGCAAGAACATTATCAGAATCGGAATGATCGGGTAGACATACATGTGCCGGGCCAGCGAGATCGTATGTAAAGGGGGGAGGAAAAGAACACATTGACTGCCCAGCACGGTGAGCCTCGCCCATCGCGGGATTCCGGTGTGCTCCGCTAGATATTGCGAAAACAGACCGATGGGTAGAAGCGCGACGCACAAATCAGAGGGGCTTAAGTGATAGCTAACGAGGATTGCAGCCAAAACAAAATTTCCGAACGCCAGATTTGCAGCATCGGCAAACCTCGATCCACTGCTCCTGAAGCTTCTCCAAGCGTGCCAAAACAGCAAAACTGAACCAATCCCGATAAGAGCTAGACGAACCGCCGCGTCCTGTGCGACCCCCAAAACGCTGAGCAGTCCTCTGATGTTCGCCATCGCTGCTGGATTAATGTCTGCCATGGGCAGGCTACTCAAGCTCATCAGGAAGCGAGGATATGCGGTGAAGAAGGCCCATCCGGAAATACCGGCCGAAATCAGGAGCGACGTCAGGAAGACGACGGCAAACCCACGGAGGAGTCCTTTTATTCTGAGCGAAGCCACCAATACGACTAAAGTGAGAACTATATGGAACTTGAACAGACCACAGCCCAGCAAACAACCCGCGGCGAAGTTGCGGCCCCGTCTCAGCTCAACGACCGCCAGCGTCATCACCAGGAGAAGCAGCAGCGAATCTTGACCTTGCAGAAAACTGATCAACACCGGTGGGAACAGGAAGAAAACGGGCAGCAAGACGCGCCAGTCGAAACGTTTGAAGATATGGCGTTGAAACAATATCGCGGTGTAGGTCAAAACCCCTACGTTAAGAAGGCACCATATCAGATAGCCGGTTGGCAGCGACCAGAGGCAGATTGGCAAGAATAGCAGCGTCTCAAATGGCGGGTGGATGTAGTACTCGCCAACGCGTCCGGCATAGCGAATCTGGAATTGCTCTTGAACGTGGAAGTCGTAAAGTTGGTGTCCGTATCCTTCGCGTACCATCCGAGCGGCGGCATAACGATCCGTGAAATCGGTCCCCTGCGCTCTTGCTGCAAAATTGTGCGCGAAATAGTAGACGATGCCGGTTAGCATCAGAAGAAGCAGCGTGTTCTGGGTCGACCGCCGCCACCAGTTCCACTTCGCAGGCCCTTCCGGGACCGCTGTTTCTCGATTTAGCTCGCGCACCTTCACGGTAAAATAGTGCCGCAATGTTCCCGACAGCGGGTCTTGAGTTTGCCGGTCATCCTGACGACCTGCATTCTATCGCCAGGCGGGAAAAGCACGAAACAGGCACTGGAACCAGGCTGGAGCAGTTTCGAGTTTGGGGTATGATCACTCAGCGTGAGAGCTAACCACCTTTCTTTATCCAACATGTTCTCGGTGGTGTTGCTGTTGGGGTTGTTCGGCATGACGGCCCGTCCAGCAACCGATCCCGACCTCTGGTGGCATCTGCGCACCGGGCAGTGGATCGTGGAAACCGGCCACGTGCCGCATTCCGATCCTTTTTCCTTCACTCGCGCCGGGCACGCCTGGGTGTCGCATGAGTGGCTGTCGGAGGTTGTGTTTTACGAGCTCTGGAAACATGGCGGCGCTGCTGTATTGATCGTATTTGCGGCAATGGTTACGACCGCCGGCTTCATGCTGCTCTATCTGCGCTGTCCTCCCTATGGAGGAAGAAGACACTGGGCAGCGGCAGCCACCGTCCTAGGCGCCTTGGCTTCGGCTCCATGCTGGGGTGTGCGGCCGCAGATGTTTACCTTTACGCTGGCCAGCCTGCTGCTGTGGCTGCTCGAACGCGGCTCAGAACGCGGCACAAAAAAAGACCGGCCGAGGCTCCTGCTTTGGATCCCACCGCTTTTTCTCCTGTGGCTGAATCTGCACGCCGGATTCGCGCTCGGACCCGCGCTCTTGCTGGCCTATGGCGTCGGCCTGATGATGGAGACTGCATCCGGCAACACGCCCTGGCAGGAAGCGCGCCCCATCCTCCTGCGGGTGTTGCTGCTTCTGCTGGTTTGTTTGGCGCTGGTGCCTCTCAACCCCAGTGGCGCGCAACTCTATCGTTATCCGTTCGACACTCTACGCTCATCGGCGATGCGGTCGTTCATTAGTGAATGGCACTCGCCGGATTTTCATGACTGGCTCTACCGTCCATTATTACTGGTATGGCTGCTGCTTCTGACGGCGCTGGCCAGCGCCCGGTCGCGGCCCAAGGGACGCGTGATCGTGCCCCTGCTCCTGACTGCTTTCGCCGCTCTGGATGCGGTCCGTCACATACCGATTTTTGTTTTGGTCGCGATACCGGTGATTGCCGCGGCGCTCCCGGCCACCAGAAGCGAACGTGGCGCATCCATCTCGTCGCGGTTCCGGCCAAGTTTCAACTTGGCTGTTGTCATTCTGCTGGCGGTGTTCGCGTTGGTGAAATGGGTCACGCTTGGCCGCAATCAGGACGTTCGCGAGGCCGAGCAGTTTCCCCAAAAAGCGGTCGAGTTCCTGCGAGCCAGCGGCCAATCCGGGAGAGTTTTCGCTTACTACGACTGGGGCGGCTATGCCATCTGGAAGCTTTATCCCGAATATCGCGTTTTCGTGGACGGCCGCGCGGACCTCTATGGCAGCGACTTTCACGGCAACGACCTGCACGGCAACGATCTGCATAGCGACGATCTGCATGGCGACGACCTGCTGCGCCAGTTTGAGACCGCCGTGCAGTTCCGCACCGGCTGGCAAGACGTTCTTGACCGCTGGCAGGTGGAGACGGTACTTGCGCCGCCTTCGTGCGCGCTGGCGCAAGGCCTCCTTCTGGACCCCAATTGGCGTGTCGTATTCAGCGACTCCAAGGCGGTCATCCTGCTACGGACGCCCCCGGCCGCCGCAATCACCGCCTCAGACCCAGCGTCAGGCGGTTATAAAAGTGAAAAAATGTTTCCCAGAGCCATCCCGAATCTGCGAAACTAGGGGCGCATCGGGGAACTGGTTCCCAAACTCGTCCGGATTTGGTCGCCGGATAGACATCGCGGAGGCAGGAATGACAGAATTTGCTAAGCTCTTGTGGCGCAATGAAGAAGGGCAGGACATCGCGGAATACGCCGTGATGCTGGCGGTAATTCTGGTACTCGTGATCGGCGCCGTCCGTCTGATCGGCGGCAACGCAAACAACGTGTTCTCGCAGGTAGCCAGTTCAGTAGGCACGCAATAGGGCCGCGGCATCTGCGGCGGTGCCTCGGGCTGACGGAAGTTGAGTTCGCCACGGGCACAAGGGAGTCCGGAGTTTTCCGGTAAGGAGGGGAATGAACCGAAGCCGTTTGTTGATGATTGGGGGTTTGGCGCTGGCGATCGGCCTGCTCGTCGCCTTTACCGTCTATAACCGGCTGCGGACTTCCGCGGGCTCCGGCAACACTGAGCGCGGAGTTGCAGTCGTGGTGGCTGCCAACGATATTCCAGTCGGGACGAAGTTGGAAGCTCACGACGTCCGCGCGATCACTCTTCCGCAATCGGACGTCCCTCCGGGCTACTTCTCCGCGGCCTCGCAGGTTCTGGGCCGCGGCGCGATTTTGCCGGTAAGCAAAGGTGAATTCATTTTGCCCAGCAAACTGGCGGCGCTCAACGCCGGTGCCGGACTTCCCTCCATGATCCCGCAGGGAATGCGCGCCGTTTCGGTGCGGGTGAACGATGTGGTTTCGGTGGCGGGCTTCGTGCAACCGGGCACCCGCGTGGATGTGCTCGCGACCGGCAGTGAAGGCTCCGGCAACGAACGTCAAACCACTACCGTCCTTGAGAACGTCGCGGTTATCGCCGTGGGCAAGAGCTTGGAGCGGAACGCTACCGGAGAGGCGCAAACTGCCCCGGTGATTACGCTCCTGGTTTCTCCGGATGATGCGCAGAAGCTGGCGCTGGCTTCGCAGGAAGGGCGGATTCAGCTGTCTTTGCGGAATCCGCTGGATACAAAAAAAGGAGGCATCGGCGCGACCCGGACAAGTTCGCTGTACCCGGGCGAGACACCGGTGGCAGCTGCGCCCAAACCCAAAGTGCACAAAGTAGTGGCGAAGGTTCCGGCAGCAGTTCCACCAACGTCCTACCAGATAGAAATGATCCGTGGCAGCAAACGGGAAGAGAATAAGTTTGATCCGACACAACCGCAATAGTTCGCGTACGCTCATTCCCTCGATGGATTTGCTCGTGCATCCTCGCAGAGGTGCGAATTCATGAAAGCTCTTACCCTCGTCGCCGCCGTTTTGCTTCTCGGCGCGACCACAATCTCCGCGCGCAACGCAGTTCCCGGCGGCACTCCGCGGCCGGCCCCAGTTTCGGCCCCGGCTCAGAATCAGGACAATGCGCCCCCGGCGCAGTCCTCCACCACGGCCACACCTGCATCCGGCCAGGCCGTTACCGCTGGTGCGGCCCCGCTGCGCGTGATGGTGGGCAAGTCGCTCCTGATTAACACCACCGAAAGACTGAAGCGCGTCTCGGTAACCGACCCCGCCGTGGCGGATACGCTGGTCGTCACACCGACGCAAATCCTGGTCAATGGACTCGCTCCGGGTGAAGTCTCACTGCTGATCTGGGACGAGTTCGAACGCTCGCAAAGCTTCGACCTTCGGGTGGATGTCGATATCACCGCGGCTTCGGAGGAAATTCATCGCCTTTTCCCCAGCGAGCAGATCAACGTGACGCCTTCGCGTTCGGCGATTGTTCTCTCTGGTCACGTCACCACTGAGGACATCTCCAAACACGCTGGCGCGCTGGCCTCGGCGTATTCCAAGAATGTGGTGAATGTGCTGACCTTCGGGCCGGTGGGGGCAGACGAGATTCTTCTGGAAGTAAGGTTTGCGGAAGTGGATCGCACGGCTCTGATGCAGACGGGCGTAAACCTGTTCATGCCCGGACTGGGGAACACAATTGCAACCAGCCAGACCGGGCAGTTCGGCAGCCTCAGCGTCAGCACCTCGGGCTCAACCACAACCACTCAAAATGGCGTGACCACCACATCCACCGCCGCCACGGCGCCGACAACGAACATCAGCAACTTTTTGAATATTTTTGTGGAACGCACCGACATCAATCTGGGCGCCGTCATCCAAGCTCTGCAACAGAAAAATCTCCTGCAGATTCTGGCCGAGCCCAACCTGATTGCGGTAAACGGCAAGGAAGCAAGTTTCCTGGCCGGAGGAGAATTTCCCTTTCCGGTGGCGCAGCAAAACGCCAGCGGAATCGCCACCGTCACCATTCAGTTTCGCGAGTTTGGCGTGCGGCTGAAGTTCACTCCCTTGATCGAGCCGAACGGCAATATCCACCTGCACGTCGCTCCCGAGGTGAGTACGCTGGACTTTGCCGACGCCGTCACGGTTTCCGGAACCACCGTCCCCGCCATCAGCACGCGCAAGGCAGAAACTGAATTCGAACTGCAAGATGGCCAGAGCTTCGTCATCGCCGGACTGATGGATAACCGGGTCACAAACGTTGCGAACAAGATTCCGTTTCTGGGCGATATCCCGATCCTTGGCAATTTCTTCAAAAGCAAGAGCGACCAGAAGAACAACTCGGAGTTGATGGTTCTGTGCACGGTGCACCGGGTTGCGCCCAGCGTCCAGGCCCCGAAGGGTCCAGTGGCCCCGGAAAAGTATCTGGATCATGACAAGTTCGACGGCAAAAAGCCAACTGACACAACGACGCATTGAGACATTGAGTCATCGATATGAGATTGAGTCATTGAAAATCGCGCTCGGGGGTCTTTAATGATTCAATGCCTCAATGATTCAATGATTTAATGTTCTTAGAGGTGGGGATCGAGTCATGCCGGAATTATCAGTAGCCGTGTTCGCCACGGACCATGATCAGCGCGCGGTGCTCCAGGTTCTGGTGGATGGCACCAGTGTGGCGCACACCGTGTGCAGCAACTCGACCATGCCTCTGGCTGCCAACGACCCTGTCATCCGCAGAACTCAGGCCTTCACCCCCGACGTGATTCTGGTCGACATCGCCACCGATGGCATCACCTCGGCGCTGCGGGCGGTGGAGTTGCTGCATCAGGAGCTTCCCGATTCCGCCGTGTTCGCCGTCGGCCCCATGACCCAACCGCAGCTGATTGTCAGTGCCATGCGGGCCGGAGTCCGCGAATACATTGAGCGTCCCACCACCACCACCGATCTGCTCGAAGCCTTCGTCCGCCTGAGCGCAAGCCGCCGCAAGCCCGGGCGCGAAAGTTCGCGGGGAAAAGTGTTCACCATCGTGAACGCCAAAGGCGGCAGCGGCGCCACCACCGTCGCCGTCAATCTGGCTCTTGCCTTGCAGTCGGCTCACCACAGCGCGGCGCTCGTGGACTTGGCGCCTTTGGGTCACTGCGCCTTGCATCTCAATCTCAAGCCTGTCTTCACCGTTTCGGACGCGATCACCAACCTGCACCGCCTGGACTCGTCGCTGCTCGACAGCTTCATGGCCCGTCACGATCGCGGATTACAGTTGCTGGCCGGACCCGCGGCTCCCAGCGCCATCGAACCCTCCGCTTCCGACTTTGCCCGCCTCTTTGACACCATCGTCGGCCTGTTTCGCTACATCGTCGTGGACGCTTCCTCCCGGCTCGACAGCGCTACTCGTCTAGTCAGCAACCTGTCGGAAAAAATTCTGATCATCGCCCACGCCGATGTCGCTTCCCTATGGAGCGCCGGAAGAGTCGCCCAGTATCTCGGCGAGAGCGGCTCGCGGGACCGCTTTGCCCTGGTGCTGAACCGTTATCGCAAGGTCGCTGGTTTTAATGAAACGGAGACCGAGGCCGCCATCGGAGCGCCCGTGCTCTGGCGGATTCCCAATCAGTACTTCGCGGTTTCGACCGCGATCGATCGCGGCGTTCCCTTGATGCAGCAGGGAAACACCGAAATTGCCCGCTCCATTTCCGGGCTGGCGGAATATTTGACCAAGGACGATTTGGAAGTGAAACGAACGGCTTGGTCGCTGTTTAAAACAGTGTAGCTTTTGGCTGTTAGCTCTTAGCTTTTAGCTAAGGGCCAAAAGCTAACAGCCAAGACCATGGTTTAGAAATTATGCCCAACCTACAAGCCTTCGAGCGCAGCGAGTACCAGCAGGTCAAGGCCGACCTGCATCGCAAGATCCTCGACCGCCTCGACCTGGAAAAACTTGGCCGCGCGGCCGGAGATTCGGCGCGCGAAGAAGTACTCATCCTCATCCGCAGTTCCGTGAACAGCGAGGCCGTCCCGCTGAGTTTCGCCGAGCGCGAGCAGTTGTCGCGCGAGATCCTCGACGAAATCTTCGGCCTGGGCCCGCTCGAACCGCTGCTCAAGGATCCCACTATTTCCGATATTCTCGTCAACCGCTTCGACCGCGTGTACGTCGAACGCGGCGGCAAACTGGAAATCACCGGCCTCTCGTTCAAGGATAACCAGCACTTAATGCAGATCATCGACCGCATCGTGTCCCGCATCGGGCGGCGTGTCGATGAATCTTCGCCCATGGTTGATGCCCGCCTGCAGGATGGCTCCCGCGTCAACGCCATCATTCCGCCGCTGGCGCTCGACGGAGCTTGCCTCTCCATCCGCCGCTTTGGCCGCGATCCCATCACCGCGCGCAACATGCTCGAGAACAAGACCCTGACCGAGCCCATGCTGGAACTGCTCTCAGCTATCGTCAAGGGCCGCCTGAACGTGATCATTTCCGGAGGCACGGGCGCCGGCAAAACCACGGTTCTCAACGTCCTCTCCGGATACATCCCGAATTCGGAGCGCATCGTAACCATCGAAGACGCGGCCGAATTGCAGCTCAAGCAGGAACACGTCGTCCGCCTCGAGACCCGCCCTCCTAATATCGAGGGCAAAGGTTCTGTACGCATGCGCCAGCTCGTCATCAACAGCCTGCGTATGCGTCCCGATCGCATTGTGGTCGGCGAGGTGCGCGGTGAAGAAGCGTTCGACATGCTCCAGGCCATGAATACCGGTCACGAGGGTTCGCTCACCACCGTGCACGCCAACTCGCCGCGCGACGCCCTGGCCCGCATCGAGAACATGGTTTCCATGGCCAACCTGAATATTCCCGAGCGTGCCATTCGCCAGCAGATCTCCAACGCGGTCCACGCCGTGGTCCAGGTGGCGCGTCTCTCCGACGGTTCCCGCAAGGTGATCACGATTTCCGAGGTCACCGGAATGGAAGCGGAGATGATCGCGCTGCAGGACATTTTCGTCTTTGACCGCAGCGGCATTGACGAAAGCGGCAAGGTGCGCGGCGTCTTCCATTCCACTGGCATCCAGCCGCAGTTCACCGAACGCCTGGCCACCGCCGGCTGCCGCCTGAGTCCGGCGATCTTCGAGTCCCGGATGGAGGTCTAGCGGATGCCGTTTCTTATCGCCTTGCTGGTGTTTGTGGTGGTCACGCTGGCGGTCTTTGCCGCGATGTCGTTGTTTGATCAGCGTAAGGCTCAAGCTCGCGTGCTCCGCGACCGGCTCTCCACAGTTCAGAAACCGGCGAGCCAATCGGTGCCGGACGTGGCTGTTCTTCGCGATGAGGTGCTCAGCCGGATACCGGCTTTCGACACCTGGCTGCGCCGCTCCGAGCGCGTCTCGCTGCTGCAAAAAATGCTGGCGCAGGGAAACCTCGATGTTCGCGCCGGAAACTTCCTGATGCTCTGCGCCGTGTCGGCCGTGGTGCTCGCCGCCGTCGCGGTCATCGCCGGCGGCAATCTGCTGTTCGGCTGGGCCGGAGCTCTGCTCGGCTTTTTTGTTCCCTACGCTTATGCCTCGCATATGCGCACCAGGCGTTTTGCGAAATTTGAGGAGAAGTTTCCCGAGGCCATCGATACCCTAGCCCGCGCCGTTCGCGCCGGACACGCCTTCACCACCGCCCTCGAAATGATTGCCAACGAGGTCTCCGAACCGGTTGCCGGAGAATTCCGCCAGCTCTTCGAAGAGCAGAAATTCGGACTTCCGGTGCGTGACGCCCTGCTCAACCTGGCCGAGCGCGTTCCTCTGGTCGACGTCAAGTTCTTCGTGACGGCGGTGATGTTGCAGCGCGAAACCGGCGGCAATCTGGCCGAGATTCTCGACAACCTCTCCTACGTCATCCGCGAGCGCTTTAAGATCCTGCGCCAGGTCCGCGTCCACACCGCCCAGGGACGTCTCACCATGGTTTTGCTCATGGCTCTGCCGCCCACGATCGTGGTCATCATGACGATGCTCAACCCAGGATTCATCCGCCCGTTGTTCACCGACCCGATCGGACACGCTTTGATTGTCGGGGGCATCACTTTGCAAACGATAGGTTACTTTTTCATTCGCAGAATTATCAGGATACAAGTTTGATGAATCGGTCGATGGTCGTTCGGAGTCGCTGGTCGCTGGTCGCTAGTCGTTCGGAGGTTTTTGCCAACGACTAACGACTAACGACCAACGACTGAAGTAAAGGTCTAATTCATGGCGCTGGCACTTTCCATTTTCGTTTTTCTCACCATCGTGGTGATCGTGTTCGCCTTTGGAGCGGCCTCGGTTGCGCCTTCGTCGGTGCTGGGCTCCCGCCTGCGCGAAATCGGTTGGCAGCGTCCCAAGGCCCCGGCCAAGCCCGCCATGCGCGAGCGCATGCAGCAGGCCCTCGATCCTCTGAGCCGCGCCTTGCCGGTCTCGCCCGCGGATGTTTCGCAAACCCGGCTCTGGCTGATTCAAGCGGGATATCGCAGCCCGCAGCACGTTACTATCTATCGCGGATTGCGCGTCCTGTTCGCCGCCATTGGTTTCTTCTCGGTTCTTCTGTTCACCGGATTCAATTCGCCTCTGCTGCTTGTAGGTCTAACCGGATTCGGCTATTTCATTCCCCGATTCCTGCTGAAAAAGAGGTTGCAGGAGCGGCAGCGCCGCATTCGCCTCGGCCTTCCCGATGGACTCGATTTGACCGTGATCTGCGTGGAAGCGGGTCTGTCTCTCGACCAGGCCATGATGCGAGTGGGCGAGGATCTGCGCACCGCCCATCCCGAATTGAGCGGGGAGTTCCATCTTTTCGATCTCGAAACCCGCGCCGGGAAACCGCGCGTCGAGGCGCTCCGCAATCTGGCCGAGCGCACGGGCGTCGATGACATTCGCTCGCTGGTCGGAACGCTGATTCAGACCGACCGCTTCGGCACCAGCGTGGCCCAGGCCTTGCGCGTACACTCCGATTCCCTGCGCACCGAACGCCGCCAGCGCGCCGAAGAACAGGCCGCCAAAACCACCGTTAAAATGATCATTCCCCTGGTTCTGTTTGTCATGCCCTCTCTACTCTTCGTCACCGTAGGGCCAGCCGTGATTCAGTTGCTGCACATATTCATGCCGGTTGGAGCGGGAAAGCGCTAGGCGGATTTGTAATTGGCAATTTGTAATTTGTAATTTAAGAGCGGGATTGGCGGCCTTCCGGTTTTAAATCACCAATTACAAATCACCAATTACAAATTGAGGGTTGTTCATGCCTCCGTCCGGGCCCAAGGGATACGCTTTCAACCGCACCCGCACCACCTATCTCGCGACCGATCTCCTGATCGCGCGCACCCACTGGTCCCGTTTTCGCGGCCTCATGGCCACCGATTCGTCCCGTTTCGCTCGCGGCCAGGGACTGTGGATTAGCCCTTCCCACGGCATCCACACTTTCGCTATGCGTTTCGCGATCGACGCCGTGTACCTTGACCGCGATCGAATTGTCATCCACATCGAAGAGGACCTCAAGCCCTGGCGCCTGGCCGCCGTTCGCGTCCACGCCGCGTCCGTGCTCGAGCTTCCCACCGGCACCATCCGCGAGTCCCTAACCGCCGTTGGCGACCAGGTGGATATTTCTTTCGAAGAACGTCCCATCCACACCGAAGCCGCGTGAACCAGCTCACGAAGTAACAAGAGATCAGAAGGTAGTGGAAGGTGGAAGGTACCCCAGGTTCGCGCCCGTTCTTTGGGCGCTAAACTCGGAGAGGTCCGGTGGACACCCGTGATAACGCATCAAATCACTAGCGATGTCCTTGCCAGTGCGAAGAAACCGCGCTAGGGTTATAGGCATATGAGCGATTTGCGAAGCCAGATCAACAGCCTCTCCCCGGCGGAGAAGGCAGAACTGCTCGATACAGTCTGGGAAAGCCTGGAAGCGGACGCAGTATCGCTGACGGATGCGCAACGCGCGGAGCTTGATTACCGCATTGCTCGGCATGAGCAAAATCCTTCCGCTGTCCTCCCTTGGGAGCAGGTCAGGACTGGCCTGCTTAAGAGACCGTGACTCTCCCGGTTGTCTGGATACCAGAGGCAAATGAGGATTTGCTGGAAGCGCGGGCCTGGTATGACAACATTCGCCCGGAGCTTGCGGAGCGCTTCGCACTGGCGGTCGAGGCCACGGTTGCGGCAATCGCAGACAATCCATTGCAATTCCCTGTCGTCCACCGGGGCCGTAGGCGTGCGGGAGTTTGGCGCTTCCCATACGGAATATTCTTCGAGGTTCAGGAGCATCGGATTGTGGTAATCGCCTGCTTCCACGGCAGACGCAATCCGAGGCGCTGGCAATCGCGGTAGGTGCTGACAACTCCGCTTGGCGTGGCTGTCAGAGATTTCGGTATTGTGTCCCTAAAATGCCCCAATGATTCCTCCCGCAATCACCCTTGACTCCGTCTGTTAAAATAGATTCATAGCAAACAAGCATTTGCCTCAGCACCACCTGCTCCTTGACAACCAATCCAAGCCACAATCAGCCATTGCTTCAGTGGCCCACCTCGGCGTCCCCGTTTATCGCGCGCCATGCGAATAACTCTTTTTCCTTAAGTATTTTGAAAGAGAACCTTCAACCCGCGCGAGAAGACAGCCGCTAAGTGATTGATTTCCCGTGGCAGGCCCAAGCGAGGACACGTCGAATCGGTCGGAAGCCAAGCTAACTCCTTATTCCGGAATATTTTACCTATAAGTCCTTATTCCTCAAAGATTTTGCAGGAATTTCTCTCTAAGTCAATGATTCCACAAGGCAGGGGGGAGGGGGTACCCCTAAAGCTGGCAATCTTTGCCAATCTTTCCCAACCAGGGAAGTTGCAACATCTCCGAGAAATCCCCGCTCCACTCTCCGAGAGAAAAAAGACACGAAAAACACTGAAGTCACCGCGATAATCAGGCCATCCTTCTGGCACACTACACTAGTACGAATCCCCCAGAAATAACGCAGTCCAAAATAATGTCCGATGTTGCCACCATTCCCGAGGTCGCCACGCAGTGGCCCGAACCGCCGCGCCTGCTGGTGGAATGGTCGTCCCGATGGGAAGAGTTTAAGTCAGCCTTCGGTCCAGCACTCACTCGTCCTCCGAAGCGCTTGGCCGGAGAAGCGCCGGTTGGCATGTTTCCGTATCGCGGCATGATTGCCTGCTGGCTGCTGGAGTGCCTTCTCCTGACCGCGCTCATCGTGCTCCCCGAACGCTTTGTGAGTCTTGAGATCCCCGCTCCTCCCACTCGTCCGCAATGGGACGTCATCTATTATTCCGGCGACGAGCTGCCGCAAACGCAAGACCAGGGCGGTGCGCAGGCCGGCAAGTCCGGACGCGCCGGCGGCGCGCAAGCCCACCACCGCTCGCAAACCATCCGCGTAGCGCGTGGCGATAAGCCCAGCGAGAAAGTTGTGGACGCTCCGAAGGTGAATCTGCCGCATTCCGATTCCGCAGTCGCCAATCTGATTGCGTTCAAACCGAATCCCGGACCGCCTCCCGCCGAAGGCCTGCGTTCGTCGCTCAGGGCGCCAATTCTGCCGGCAATGAGCGCGGTACCGCCATCGCCGGAGTTGAACACCTCGGCAAGCCGCGCTGCCAGTACTCTGACTCCGAACATCATCCTTCCCGCACCGGATGTTTCTCACGCCAGCACACGCGCTTCGCCAACCTTGACCGCCTCCGTCGTGCCGCCTGCGCCGAATGTTTCGCCAGACAGAATGAGGACCGCGGCCCCGCTCGCGCCGACCGTCATCGCACCGGCTCCACGAGATGCGCAACGCGACCTGGCCAGTTCCCGCATCCCCATGACCCAAACCATAGACGTGGTTGCTCCGCCGGTTTCCGCGCCGCAGCGCGACATGTCGTCCACGCCCAAGCTGTCGCTGCCCGCCCCCGCCATCGTGGCGCCGCCGCCATCGCAGGTCAGCCGCGATCTGAACAGTTGGGGAGGCTCCGCCTCAGGCGACTTGCGCGTGAAGCCTGTGCCGCCGCCACCCACAGCGTCAGGTGGAGGATCGTTAGCGAGATCTGCTGGAACTGCGTTCACGCCTCAGGTCATACCGCCTCCAGCCAGCATAGGAAGCGCCGGCTCGCAGAGAGGAAACGGCGGCCGCTCCGGCCAATCCGCGGGCTCAATGCTGGGCCCCGCCGACGTCGTACCACCTCCGCCGGGATTGGGCGGCGGCAAAGCGCTCTCTGGCAGCGGACGCGGCAATAAGGGCGCTGGCGCCGGCGGTCCGTTCGACCTCGGTTCGACCATAGCTCCGCCGAGCAACGCCGGAGGAAACGCCGCTGGCACCGGCGTCGTCGTCTCCAGCCAACCGGGAACACAGGTTGGACTACCGAACTCGACCGGCGGCGGCGCTCTCGCCATGTCGCCAAGCGGCACGGCAAAGAGCGGTCTAGGAGGAAGCGGCGGCGGAGCAGGCATCGGCAAAGGCAATGGCCCCGGCAGCGGACTACAAGGAGAAGGCTCGGGTGCGGGCAGAGAAGGCACGGGACGCGGCTCCGACCCCAACGCCCACGGAGGGATTTCGCCCTACCCCGGCCCCGGCGGCGCGGGTACCGGCACCAGTGGCGCGCCCGCCCTGCCCGGCGTTTCCGTGCAGGGTGGCACCACCACCATCACTCTGCCCAGTTTCGGATCGCCGGGCGGCGAAGCGTCATCGGCGGGCCCCGGACATTCCTCCACCAGCGCTCACGGAGGGCCAAGCTACACGGTAAAGGCCACCTCAAGTTCCGGGGGCGCCTTCAATCGCTACGGCCAATTGAAGGGCGACAACTACACCATCTACATACAAACGTCGCTCGGAATGGCAGTGATGCAATACGCTGATGCGACATCGGCCGCGCATCGTTACTCCGGCGATCTCACCAAGCCTGAGCCGATACGCGATGACTTGCCACATGGGCTGCGTCCAACTCACGTTGTGTTCGCCTGCATCCTCGACCGCTCCGGAGAGCTCAAAGACCTGAAAGTGCTCGAGCCGGGCGCCGCCGAGACCACCTCAAAGATTCTGGCGGCTCTGCACAGCTGGAAATTTCGTCCGGCATTTCGGGGGAATGAACCGGTGGAAGTGAATGCATTTCTGGGGTTTGGGGTGGATACGCGATAAGCACATCTTCAAACCGCGGAGATCGCCGAGGACGCGGAGCAAGCATCAGGGAGATGGACACCCTGCAAAATCAGATGCCCCTTTAGGGACAGCGAAAAACTCAGTATCCCTTTAGCTTGTCCACCACTGCCAGCAGCGGCTCGCCATTCAGATAGCGCCGCAGATTTTCCGCGAAGAGCGCGTAATGCCGCTCCCATAACTTGTCGGTCAGCGCCGCGGTGTGCGGAGTAATCAGCAGATTGGGCACGTCCCACAGCGGAGAATCGGCCGCCAGCGGCTCTTTCGGAAATACATCGAGCGCCGCGCCGCCAATCTTTTTTTCGCGCAGAGCCACGGCAAGTGCGAATTCGTCCAGCAGTGGGCCGCGACCAACGTTGATCAGGCAAGCTTCGGGCTTCATGAGCGCCAGGTGCTCGGCGTTCGCGATTGCCTTCGTGCTATCGGTCACCGGCGCTGCCAGCACAATGTAATCCGATTGCCGAAAGACTTCGTCGATCTGAGCCGGCCCGAATACGGCGTCCGCGCCTTCGCTTCCCTTCTCCGGACGCTCACGCCCGGCGATCACCCTCATGCCCAGAGCTTTCGCGCTTTTCACCACCGAACGTCCGATGCTGCCGAGGCCGACCATGCCCAGCGTTGCACCGGCAACTTCGCGGATTCGAGGCAGTTCGTCCCACAGGATCTGCTGTCCCCAAATATGTTTCTCCTGCAAGCGCACCGAGTCCGGAATTTTTTTGGCCAGCGCGAAGATGAGCGCGATGACGTGCTCCGCCACCACCGGCCCATGCACTTCGCGCGCGTTGGTGAGAACGATGTCGCTGTTGACGAGTTCCGGAAATATGAACTGATGAACCGCTGCCGCCGGAGAGTGAATCCACCGCAGTTTCCTGGCCGCCGCGATCTGCTCCGGACGAATCGACCAGGAGATGATAATTTCAGCATCGACGATTTCTTCATCCATGCGCTTGTAGTCGGCAAGATGGACGACGCTTACGCGCGGGAACTCGCGCCGCAATCGGTCGGAAAACCATAGGGGCGCGTTCCACTGGTCGAAAGGATGGCGCACGCAAATCAGAAGCTTGCGCATCGGGTCAGTACGGATCGGGCCATCGGATGATCGGGGCATCGGGTGATCAGAACATCTTCTCGGCGTCCTCTGCGGCTCGGGGGTTCAAGCGCTCTTCGGCCTTCGCAAATCCGAGTGTAAAAGGAGAATCTATAAGAGGGCTCGCAGCTTTTCAAATCAGGACGAGATTAACTGGATGTTCACTTTCAGCGGGTCGACCTGCTGTCCTATACTATCGCGGAGGAAAACATGCCGATCAGCGAATTGCTTCTCGTCGAATTCGATGAAGAAATAAAGAAGACGCGCACCACGCTGGAACGCGTTCCGGAAGACAAAAAAGACTTCGCGCCGCATCCCAAATCCATGCCGCTCGGCAAGCTGGCGCCGCACGTGGCGCAGTTGGCCGGCTTTGGCCTTTCGATACTCACAACTCCGGAACTCGATTTCGGGAAGAGCAGCTACAAGCCGCTGCCCTTTGAATCGGCGGCGCAACTGGTGAGCGCGCTGGATGAAGGCGCAGCCAAGGTGCGCGCGGCCCTCAAGAGCACGCCGGATGAAGCTTGGACGCAGCCATGGAAGCTGAGCTTCGGAGGCAAGCCCATCTTCGAAGGCTCGCGCTTCCTCGCCTACCGTGAGATGTTTCTGAACCACCTCGTCCATCATCGCGCGCAGCTCGGCGTCTATCTGCGCTTGAACGGGAAGCCTGTGCCCGCGATTTACGGGCCATCGGCGGACGACACGATGGGGTTTTAGCTGGAAGTTACGACATGAAGGTTTTGGGAGTGGCACGGATTCACAGGCTGCGGAAAAAGTGTCTTCTGCGTCGCAGTCTCACCTCAGCGGCTAAAGCCGATACTGAAAATAAGCCAATTATCGCAGCGGTAAACCGCTGCGCCACCCAAAAACAAGCGCAGCATCGAGTTTTTCCGCAACCTGTTCAGCCGTGCCACTCACTGTTCTGCCCTCATCCCTTGTAGTTCAGCGCCTTGATCCCCAAAAACTTTGCCGCTCCGCCCAACTCCTCTTCAATCCGCAGCAGCTGGTTGTACTTGGAAATTCTGTCCGTCCGCGAGGCTGAGCCGGTCTTGATCTGTCCCACGCCAGTCGCCACTGCAAAATCTGCGATGAACGTGTCTTCGGTTTCGCCGGAGCGATGCGAGATGACTGATGTGTATCCATTGCGGCGCCCGAGGTCGATCGCGTCCAGCGTTTCGCTGACCGTGCCGATCTGGTTCAGCTTGATCAGAATCGAGTTGGCAATTCCCTTCTCGATGCCCTTGGCGAAGATCTCAATGTTGGTGACGAAGATGTCATCGCCCACCAGTTGAATCTTGCCGCCCAGTTCTTTGGTCAGGAGCGCCCAGCCGTCCCAGTCGTTTTCGGAGAGGCCGTCTTCGAGCGATACGATGGGATAGTCTTTCACCCATTTTTCGTAATACCGAATCATGTCTTCGGAACTCTTGGCCGATTTGTCGGATTTCTTGAAGACATATTTTCCGTCCTGATAAAACTCGCTGGCCGCGGGATCGAGCGCAATCGCAATGTCTTGACCCGGCTTGTAGCCTGCCTGCTGAATCGCCTCCACCACGACTTCAATGGCCTCCACGTTCGACTTCACCGACGGAGCAAAGCCGCCCTCGTCGCCAACCGACGTGTTGTAGCCGCGCTTTTTCAGCACGCCCTTGAGCGTATGGAAAACTTCCACGCCCCAGCGCAACGCCTCGGAAAACGACGGCGCTCCCACCGGCATCACCATGAACTCCTGGAAGTCGACGTTGTTATCGGCATGCGCGCCGCCATTGAGGATGTTCATCATCGGCACGGGAATGGTGTTAGCAGCGGCTCCGCCGAGATAGCGATAGAGCGGAAGCTCAAACGCGCGTGCGCTCGCGCGCGCCGCCGCCATCGAAACCGCGAGAATCGCGTTCGCTCCCAGCCGTCCCTTGTTCGGCGTGCCATCCAGTTCGATCAGCCTCGCGTCGAGTCCGCGCTGGTCGGCTGCGTCCAATCCGATGACGGTTTCCGCGATCTCGCCATTGACGTTCGCAACCGCCTGCAGCACGCCCTTGCCGAGAAACTTACTCTTGTCGCCATCCCGCAATTCGACGGCCTCATGCTCACCGGTGGACGCGCCACTCGGCACGATGGCGCGCGCGCTGGCGCCGCCATCCAGATAAACTTCAGCTTCAACGGTCGGATTGCCACGCGAGTCGAGCACCTGGCGTCCGCGAATAACAGCAATACTTGTGAGAGGCATAATGGCGTCCTTTATTCGTCTGATGGATTTAGAAACAAGATCGCTAATTGTAGAGACGCGGCTTACCGCGTCTCCGTGTACGATTAAGAATTATATCGGACGGAGAAGGACTCGGTATGCGCTGTGACTACACGATCGAATTGCCGGCCGAATCCTCCCCGCACCTCGTCCGTTATTGTTCACGATTTCCACCTCGCTTAAAGTCGAACTCAATATGAAAAACCGCACCGAAACTCTGGAGATCGGTTCTCGCGCCCCGGACTTCTCGCTGGAAGCGGCGAACCGTGAGGGTACATTCACGCTCAGCGGGATGCTGGCCAAGGGCACGCTGATTCTCGAGTTTCTGCGCGGCACCTGGTGACCGAACTGCGTGAAGCGCATGACTCAGTTTGAGTCACGGAACCCGGAAATTGAAGCGTTGGGGGCGCAGTTGGCATTCGTTGCCGCCGAAAAACGAAACGGCGTGTGGAGGCCGGGAAGATTCCTGGAGAAGCATCCCATCGCCAGCGTCTTTCTTCTCGATGAGGATCGAGCCGTGACCAAAGCTTATGGGCTTCATCACGCGCTCGGCGCCGATGCCATCAACATCGCGCATCCGGCCACGCTCATCATTTGTCGCGACCACGATCGGGGTGGATTGGTGCGCTACATCTATCGTGGCGAAAACCAGCTCGACCGCTCGCCGCTCGATGAGGTCCTGCGCGCTTTGCAAGAAGTGTGCAACTGAGTCTTGAAGGTTGGCGATTAGAGCCGCGCCAAATTATTGAAACCCTAATAGGCTGCGGAAAAGTCATTGAGAGCGGAAAAAGCTCACGTCAGGAGCCAAAGCTCTATCAGATTTTCAATGACTTAACGGCACGACTGAAGTCGTGCCCTTCCCAAGAACGTGCATGAATTAGAGTTTTTCCGCGGCCCGCTAAAACTTTGAAACCCGTCCGTCACTTGGCCGTCACCCGCCCAGTGCCGCCAGATCCGCTTCCTCCAGCAACTCCAGTTCGATCCATCCTTCCACTGGCAAGGCGTCGACGGGCAGATGATTCTGCCACACGCTGAAGCGCAAGCGCAGGCGGACGGTCAGCAGATCCGAACTTTTCGGTCCGCGTAGTTTGTCGATCGGAAGCGGAGCCGCGAGCAGCCACGTTAGGGGAATGCGGAACTCAAAATTCCGGACCAGCGCCACCCGCGCCATATCCTTCGCATTCGTCGAATCCGCCACCGCCTTGTCTTTCCCCTGCGTCACTTTCCACGACTGTAGACGGCCTTGATCGACCGCCGCATTCAGCCGCAGTTCTCGCCGGGGCTTGGCCGCGCGGTTGGCCCACGACTCGAGGTTCACTACCACTTCGATTGCGTCTTCCGGCACTTTGCCGCAGAACTCCAGCCGGCCGTACACATACTCCTCGTCGATCCCAGCGAACACTTCATCCAGCAGAAACTGCTTGCCGTGCATGGCGCCCGAGCGCTGATCGGCCGTGTAGCGCGCCGCCCCCATCCATTCGAAGTAGCGCACCCGGTCGCCGGACACCTGGGGATGAATGTAGGCGGTCTGCGGCGTGAACCACGGCCGCGCCAGTCCCGCGGTGATCGCCTGCGCCAGATAATCGGGCGGATTGCCGTTCAACGCCTGGTACACATTCGATAGATGTTTGCGGTAGAGTTCGTCGAAGTCGCGATCGTTCGCCGAGTGGTGCTCGGGCCCATACCACCAGTTCCAGTCGCTGCCCTCGGCGATCATGATCTCTTCGAACGCCAGGTCGCGTTGTTTCTTGGTTGCGTCCGGCGCTGCCTGGGCATAGAAATTGCGCGCGTGATAGAGATAATCCCAAGCCTTGTTGTCCTCCGGCGCTCCAATCCATACGTTGTAGTTCGCGCTGATCCACGACCCCGGCACCAGCGATTTCAGAGGACTGACGTTCTTGTGGCGCGCGATCGCCTCGGTCACCGTCACCGCCTCCATCCCCGGCTCTTTCTGCAAAGCGTCGTAGAATCTCCGCAAGAATTCCCGCCCCGAGCGCGGGTAGTATTCCCAGGCATTCTCGCCGTCCAGAATGATCGGGACCACCGCATCCTGCCCGCTTGCAATCACCGACTTCGCCGATTCCTTGATTTTGTGGATGAGATTATTGGCGGCGTCTTGCGGCGGCATTCCCGAATATACGAATCCGATCAGGTCGGAGAGCGTATGGTCGCGGAACAGCAGATTCATTTTTGTGTCGGCATTCTCGTAGCGATAAATCGTGTACAGGCGCCGCGCCCCATCCGCATCCAGATTGCCGTAAGCGTCGCGTGAGAGATTGATCCCCAGACTCCGTCCCAGCACGCCTTCGTCGGTCGCCATCCACTGCACTTTGAGCTTGTGAGCAATCGCCAACACCTCGTCGGAAACGCTGCCCTCCGACGGCCACACCCCTTGCGGCCGCAGGCCAAACACTTTTTCGTGCAGATCGAGGCCGCGCAGCAACTGCTCGCGGGCATCCTCGGGATGCACAAACCGATTTTGCGGCAAAGGCAGCCCCGGCGAGGAAACGGCGCCAATTTGGGTGTCGCACACCAGCGGCAAAATGGGATGATAAAAAGGCGAAGTCGAAAGCTCGATCAGGCCCTTCTTTGCCGCCTCCGCGTGGATGGGCAGAACCCGGCCGATCAGTTCGCGCTCCAGCGTGATCACAAAGCGCTGGTCTTCGAGCGTATAGTCCCGGCCTTTGCGGATCAGTTCCGCAACGCCTTTCTCCGCCAGAAAATACTCGTCGAACCATCCAATCTGCGAAAGCACCTGCAAATCGGTGAAATCCTGCGTCTGAAAATACTTCTCCGCGCGCTCGGGTGAGTCTCCCGTCCCATGGAATTTCTCCCACAGCTCGCGGTACCGCGGATAGCGCCCGATTACGTTCTCCGTATTCGCTTGAAATAAGTACTGCAGCGCAAACCGCCGCTCCAGCGTCGTCAGGTCTTTCGCGGGCTTGCTCGCAACCTGGAGGAAAGGATCCTGCGCGTCGCCCGAGACATAATCCTGAATCTGCGTGATCAGCGAAGGCACCAGATTGAACGTCTGATGCACCTGCGGGAACTCGTACAGCAGCTTCACCATCCCGTAGTAGTCTTTCAGCGCATGAAGACGCGTCCAGGGCAGGCGGTACTGGCCAGTTACCAGGTCTTTGTAGAATGGCTGGTGCTGGTGCCACAAGACGACAACTCGCAGTTGGGCCATGACTCGGATTCCACCTAGTACATCGGCGATTTTTCAGTTTAATTCATTCCGCAATTTTTCAGAGTGACATTCCTCGGCGCAGCCCGCACTCGTCCGACCAAATGGCACTGCGGGACGCCGACCGTTGTTTTCCGCTACTCTATTCCCGGAAGGCTATGGAACATAAATCCACCCGCGGATGCACCGCGAAAGCTCTCATGAATTCGAAAGTTAAAGTCATCTTCTTCGATGTTGGCAACACGCTGCTCTTTCCCAATCGCGAGCGCATCCACGCACCGCTCGTCAAGCGGGGCTTCGTGCCCGATGGCGAGCACCTGCGCGATCTGGAATGCCGGACCAAGAATCAGTTCGACGGGATAATGACTGGCGTGATTACCAAGACCGGCAGCACCGACCACGGCTTCTGGTGGATGTTCTACACCCAGTTGCTCTCCGAGATTGGACTTAAGGACGATGCCATCCGCGACCAACTCGTCGCCAGCATCCGCGATTCCGGCAACTGGGACACGATTCGCCCCGGCACCGCCGAACAACTGCAACAGATCGGCGAGCGCTACCAGATCGCGGTCATCTCCAATGCGGATGGCAAAATCGAAGACGTGCTGCGGAGGTGCGGAATCGCCCATTGCTTCCGCACCATCACCGACTCCGGGCTCGTCGGCTACGAAAAGCCGCACCCGGAAATCTTCCGCCAAGCACTGAAGAGCATGAGCGCCGCACCGGAAGAGAGCCTTTATGTAGGCGACGTCTATTCGGTGGACTACCTCGGCGCCACCGGCGCAGGCCTACAAGCAGTGTTGATGGACGTGCCAGGCGCCTACCCCGATAAGGGAGTGCTGCGAGTGGAAGACCTCGTCGAGTTGCAGATGGCATTGGAAGAAGCTAACCTCTAACGACGCCAAGGAGCACGCAGCCCAGATTATGCCTCACCAGACCGTATTCGACTCCGCTCGTTTTTTTATCTTTCTGAGCGCTGCAAGCCTGCTCGCCATCGCTCCCGGTCCGGGAATGCTCTACGTTCTCGCACGCACCCTGGGCGGCGGCCGCCGCGAAGGCCTGCTCTCTGCGCTCGGCACATTCTTCGGAGGCTTGGTGCACGTGTTCGCCGCCGCCGCCGGCATCTCCATCATTCTCGCGAAGTCCGCCATCGCCTTTGCCACGGTGAAATATCTCGGCGCAGGCTATCTGTGCTTCCTCGGAATTCGCATGATGCTCGACGCCAGAAAAAATGAGGCCACTTCACTCGTTGATCTGCCGCGCAAAAGAAATCCCTTCTGGCAAGGAGTCATGACCGAGGTGCTAAATCCCAAGACGGCCCTGTTCTTTCTCTCTTTCATCCCTCAATTCGTGAACCGGGACTATGGGCACGTGTTTCTGCAGTTTGTTCTGTTGGGAACATTCTCGGTGACGCTCAACACTTCGGCCGATATCATCGTGACCTTGCTCGCCGGACCGCTCGGCCAGCGCATTCGCGGCTCGGCGCGCTTCCGCCAGCGTCAGCGCACGCTGACCGGTGCCGTTATGATCGGCTTGGGGACCTACCTGGCTCTGGGCGAGTCGAAATGAGGCAGTGGAGGTTGAAATAAGAACCGCGCCTACTGCACCTCAATCACCTGGTGATCGTGGCAATCGGGATGGATCTTCTGATAAAGATCCGCGAGCAGCACCGTCCCATACCGTGCCACAAAGCTCACTCCCGCAACCTCGCGCTCCTGCAGCGCCTTATGCGGAAATAGCGCGTCGCTCAAGGCATCCGCGTGCCGGGTGATGACCTCGTTTCGCAGCAGTTCCGCGCTGGACGCCCGCCGATGCAGCCGGTTGATTTGGTGCCACATGCCAATCCGGGCGCGGTCCGCCGCTTTGATGAGCGTGGAATCCAACCTGCCAATCGATTCGCGAACCGCCGCCATCGACTGCTCAGCACTCGCGTAAGCTTCCCTAAAGCGTGTCTGCAAATCTGCGGGCAGGGAACGCGCGGCGATGGCTTCTCGAACCCTCTCCGGGCCCTGGAACAAATCGGGCAAGCCGAGTTGGTATCGCGTCAAAATGCGCGCGGGCTTGGCTTCGACCAACGTCGCGGAAAACCGCGGCAGAATCGGCGTCACTCGTCCGAGCAGCTTCTCGTAGACGACGGCGGCCTGCGCGAAGTACGCGACTTCCGCCGCTCCGCCGGTATAAACGAGCGTCGGCAGCAGGAAATCCTGCACCACGGGACGAAGCAGCACATTCGGATTGAATTTCTCCGGAGCCGCGTCAATGTGGTCCAGCAACTCTCTGTGAGAAATCCGTTCCTCACCGACTGCATACTCGCCACCGTTGCCGCCGCTCGCGCCATTCGTCCTGCGCCGCACCACCGTGCGCGCTCCATTCTTCACTTCAAAAAGCAGCGTGCTCGCCGAAGTCACTTTGACCTGCTGGTGATATCCCGCCGCTTCGAGCGCCTTGCCCCGCGCTAACAGCGCGTCATCGAGTTCGGAGGCCCGTTCGATCGCCGCGCGCAACAGGGGCTTTGCGAGATCGTGGAAATCCTTGTCAGCCGGATCGAGCAGGATGACGCCCCAATCGGCAAACAGCCGCGCAAACAGCAGGGCAAACGCACTGCCCAGGGTTTCACCCGGACGATATGCCTGACGGAGCCAAGCCGCGACTTCGGAATCTCCCAAGAGCGCGGCGGCGCGCTCAATCACCGGCTCAACCTCCGGCCCGAACCTGAGGGTCCCAACCGGCGCATCGGCCACCGCGTTTTCAAACGCATGGTCCTCCACTGCCAATCGTTCCGGAAGGCCGTGCTCGGAAAGCAACGCCGCATGGTTGACCTCGGCCAGGTCGTGATCCTCGGTCGCCAGCCAGAAGACCGGGACGCAATCCACTCCGGCTGCCGTCGCCGCTTCCGCAAGTTTGACCGCCGTCAGCGCTTTGAAAATTGAAAACAGCGGGCCGCCAAAGAGACCGACTTGCTGACCCGTAACCGCTGTCAGTGCGCCTCGCCGAAGCCGCTCAATATTCGCCAGCGTCTTCGGAGATGCGCCCGATGCCCGATTCTGCCGCTCGAGAATTTGGCTCACCTGACTGCGGCGCGCGGCGTCGTAAACCACGCGCTGGGATTCCTCCTTCACCCACTCGGAAAAAATCGGCGACCGTGGATACAGGCCGCGAACGGATGGAGTGTAGGAAAGATAATCGAGGAAGAGGCGGGTAGAGTGCGGAATATGCTGGAAGGGCAAACACTGCGACTTCATCGGCAGTTCTCCCGACATTTCTCGATACAGCGGCGTATTTTTGCGATCCGCATGTGTTTTCAGTCTCTCGCAAGCCAGCGCGCCGTCGTACTCGCGGATTCAAAAGTAACACTTCCCAGGCAGCTAGCGCCAAACTCAACTACATCAGATGATGTGGAAAGGCGCAGGTTGCAGAGAGTGGGGGAGGAATTCGCGGAAGGCAAGAAGACAAAGACGAGCAACAACAAAATGATGAGGCCAATCGTTGCAGAGATCGCAGCGTCACCCGCGGTCTTTTAGGGCCTCACACATCCACCAGGATGTTGCCGATTAGCCCATTTCCCTTCTGCTTCAGCGCACGCCTCGGGCGTTGAGGTATTCGCTGTATTCTCGGTCGGTTTTGAGGATGTGGTCGCGCAACCAGTCTTGCAGGAAATCCAAAAGGGCGGCGGGAACGTCGGGCCTGCCCGCCAGGTTCGACAGGTTGAACTTCGTGAGTTTTTGGGCGAGCATCTGGTGGTCCCGGCGATGGGCGGCCAAGCCGGGGAACTCGTGCTGCTCCATAAGGTTTTCCTCGGCGGCAAAGTGGCTGATGGTGTGTTCGATGACCTTCTCCAGGACTTCATCGATCACGTAGTCCGCGCGCCCCATGCGGACCGCGTACTCCAGTTCGGCAACCGTGCGGAAAAGTCGTTGGTGCTGATGATCCAGCTCAGCGATCTTGACGCTGTAGCTGAAATCCCAGCGAATGGGTTGTTCCATGCAAATAACTCCAGAGGCGATCAAATCAGCAAGATCGCCTTTACACTAGCGCCGTGCTTACCACGCGAAAGTGCCCTTGGTCACTCGCGGTGGTGACGGTAATCACAATGGTTCGGTTGCCTCGCGCGAGTACTCTAAGTGAGGCGGATCGTTCATGTAAGCGTTGATTGTTGCAGTGACGACACAACTGTGAGAACGAATCGTTCCGCCCCATAGGACGTATTCCGCTTGACAGTGAGGAGCGGTCTGTTGTGAGATTAAAACGTTTCAATACGCGGCCCGCTTTTCTGCGGGCCCCGGAACAGAGCGCAGGCTCGTTCAGAGGCCCAGGCTGCGGTGTCTAGGGAAGAACCATCGAAGAGGAGTCAACGCGGCATACGTTCCGCCCGCGACCAAGGAGACCGTTATGAGTGTCTTTACTTCAGAAGTGGTATCCAATTGCCGAAGGGTATTTTTCCTTGTGCTAGCCGCAATCCTACTTGTTCTCATACCCGCAGTGCTTTTCGGCCAGGCTTACTTTGGGACTGTGAGTGGGGTATTGACCGACCCAACCGGAGCCGTAATCCAGGGGGCAACGGTTACCCTCCTTGATCTTGACAAGGGATACAAGTTCAATGCGAAGTCGGACGGCACTGGACGCTATCTTTTTATTTCGATTCCGCCGGGGCTCTATTCCGTGACGGCGGAGATGCAGGGGTTTGAGA
>Ga0182030_10004126_pt1 | contig 30928 bp, 27 predicted proteins | sample 812S3MmetaG_FD_121299 | JGI IMG/M metagenome (GOLD analysis project Ga0182030, IMG submission 121299) | Permafrost microbial communities from Stordalen Mire, Sweden - 812S3M metaG (Illumina Assembly) | ecosystem: Environmental > Terrestrial > Soil > Wetlands > Permafrost | place: Sweden...
GCGGGCGGGGCGTCGATCAGCGACGCCAAGGCGGCGTCGCCGATCAGCCGGGCCGGCGCGACCCCCCTTTTCCGCGCCAGGACGAGTCGCGCCGCGCGCAGGGCGCGCAGCCGCCGCGCCTGCCCGATGTCGAGCGCAGGCCGTCGTAGCGGATCGAGCGCAAAGGACTGAGGCGTCTCGACCTCGCCGTCATCGGCTTCCTGCGCCACGTCGAATCGCCGCGCTAAAAATTGAAACGCCCGGGCCTTTGCATCCGCCGCCGCCTCGCGTGCAAAAAACCCGAGCCTGCGCGGCAGGCGAAGACGTGTTCGGCAATTGTCGCATTGGCCGCAGGCTGGGCTGTTTTCGCCCAGCGCGGCGAGCAGGCTTTTCTCTCGACAGTCGCCGGACAGGAAATAGCGGAGAAGGCATCTTGCGGCTTCCGCCGAACGCGGATCCACCCGCGCCATTGCGAACCGCACCCGGCGCAATTCAGCGATTCCCCCGGGGGAATGGATGGAAATGGCTTCGGCGGGCCGGCCGTCGCGACCGGCGCGGCCCGTCTCCTGGTAGAGCGTTTCGAGATGATCCGGCAGGTCGCAATGGATCACGTAGCGCACGTCGGGCTTGTCCACCCCGAGTCCGAAAGCGATGGTCGCGACCATCGTCATGTCGGGCCGCCGGAGGAATTCATCCTGCCGCTCGTCGCGCAATTGCACTTGTAGTCCCGCATGATAGGCGGCGGCCGGCTGACCCGCCTCGGCCAGCGACTTGGCCAGCAGATCGGCCTTTTTGCGCGAGGTGCAATAGACGATTCCGCATTTGCCGCGCCGCGCCGCGACGAGGCGCAGGAGCTGGCGGGTCGGCTCGCGCTCGCGCGCCACGCTCGACAAGGCGATGGCCTTGCGCCGGAACGAGCTCGTGAAAAGGCGCGGCGTCCGATTGAACAGGCTTTCGACAATGTCGTCGCGCGTGCGCGGCGCGGCGGTGGCTGTGACGGCGATGGTCTGCGGGCGCCCCAGCGCCTCGGCCGCTTCGCCGATGCGGCGGTATTCGGGGCGAAATTCATGGCCCCATTGCGAGACGCAATGCGCCTCGTCCACCGCGAGCAGCCGCACATCCGCTTCGCGCAGCAAAGCGATGGTCGAGGGCTCGACCAAACGCTCGGGCGAAAGGTAGAGCAGGCTCAGGCGCCGGCGCCCGATCGCCTCGCAGATTTTCGTATAGCCGGGCTCGGCGTCGGCATGCAGCGCCGCGGCGGCGATTCCGAGCTTTTTCAGCTTCTGCGCCTGGTCGCGCATCAGGGCGATCAACGGCGAGACGACTAGGGTCAGCCCTGGCCCCATTGCCGCGGGAAGCTGGTAAACCAGCGACTTCCCGCCGCCGGTCGGCCAGATCGCCAGGACGTCCCGGCCATCGAGCACGGCGGCGACGGCCTCGGCCTGACCCGGAAGAAAGTCCAAAAATCCGAATTTTTCACTTAGGATTTGTCGCGCGAAATCGAGATCAGCCATAGCCAATCCAAGCATTTACAATATGTTGGGCTCCTGAACGCCAGATCGGCGCCTGCGGCTTGACGGCAGGCGGCGCCAAAGTCGAGGATATCGAGCGCGGCTGCGCGATTGTCATGGTCCCGTTCACGGCCTAGATTGCCAGCGCGACGAGCGATTTCCCGGTCGCCGGACCTTGAACATTTAGCACCGATTCGGGTTTTCGTCCCCGATCGTCAGGAAGGAAACGAACTATGAAGCTGATCCACGCCCTGTCGGCGGCCGCCGCCCTCGCGCTTGTCTCCTCGACCGCCTTCGCCGCGGGCGACGCCGACGCCGGCGCCAAGGTCTTCAACAAATGCGCCGCCTGCCACAAAATCGGCCCCAACGCCAAGAACGCCGTCGGTCCGGAACTGAACGGGCTCGCCGGCCGCAAGACCGGCGAGGTTGAAGGCTATGCCTATTCCGACGCCAACAAGACTTCCGGCCTGACTTGGGATGAGGCCACGTTCAAGGACTATATCACGTCGCCGCAGAAGAAAATTCCCGGCACCAAGATGACCTTCCCGGGCCTGCCGAACGAGCCCGATCGCGACAACATCTGGGCCTATATCTCCCAGTTCAAGGCTGACGGCACAAAAGCCGGCGACGCCGCGCCCGCCGCCCCGGCCGACGCTCCCAAGTAAGCGCCCCGAAGTAAGTCGTCCAAGGCTTCGCCAAATCTGACGCCGGCCGCGACATCCGTGGCCGGCGCTTTCACGTTCGGAATCACGCAAGATCCGGCTTTCCCTTTTGTGGTGGACGTTCTAAACGGCTGGGGATGACCGACCTTTCGCTCGACTACGCCCTGCAAAAGCCCGCCGACCTGCCCGCCATCCGCAAGCTGGAGGCGCGCGCTTTCGGTCCCGGTCGATTCGCCAAGACCGCCTACAGGCTGCGCGAGGGCGTCGAGCCCGACTGGAGCCTTTCCACTCTCGCGCGGATTGGCGGCATGCTGGTCGGCGCCAACACCATGACCCGGATCAGCATTGGCGGCGAACCGGCCTTGCTGCTCGGACCGCTGACGGTGGAGGAGGCTTTTCGCTCACGCGGCCTCGGCGAAGCCTTGGCGCAAAGGTCGCTCGACGCCGCAAAAGAAGCCGGGCACAGCCTGGTCATCCTGGTCGGCGACCCGCCCTTCTATGAACGCATGGGCTTTTCGCGTACGCCTTTCGGGCATTTCACCTTCCCCGGCCCGGTCGATCCGGCGCGGCTGCTGCACTGCCAATTGCAGCCCGGCGCGCTGGAAAAGCACAAGGGCGCCGTGACTTTCCTGCGCTGAAAGCGCGGGCGAAAAGCAATCGCGCAAGTCTACGCCTTTGGCGATAGCGCGCATCCTCCATCGGGAGGACTCCCCCAATGATTGTTTGGCTTTAGCCGCCAACGGCGTGACTTTTTGGCTGTTCGCCTCTACGGGCCGAACAAAGTCCATCATGAGGGGGGAAGCTCTTGAAATCCTTCGCGACGACGGTCGTGGCGGCCGTCATTCTATGCGCCACCGCCCAGGTCCAACCCTGCCAAGCCCAATCGTGCAAGCTGAAGAACCATTCCGGCGGCAGAACCAATGTGCGGAACTCCGCGCTCGGCGTCGAGCGAGCGAGGGTCATCGGCAGCCTTCGCAATGGCGAGGCCTTGCAGTTCATCGGCCAGAGCCATGATCGGCACGGAAATCTCTGGGCCAATGTCACGCTCGCGGCGGGAACGCCGGGCTGGGTGCTGGGGCGAGACCTTAATTGCGTCAAGCCGGAAAAGGCGGCGCTGACGCGGCAGCCGGCGTCTCCAGTAACCGGCCCGGCGCTTCCCGCAAGAACACTGGAGCCGGCGGCGCCGCCACCCGTTGCGCCCCCCTTGGCGCCGCGCGCCGAGACAACCGCCAGCATCCCGAGAAACCCGGAGCTGAAATGCGAGCTGCGCGGCCAATGTTCGGGCCTTCGCCAAGGCATAGACAGCGACGACCGCTCCTGCCCCGGCGGCCTTGGCGTCGCGGACGGGACATACAAACTGGCGCTCGACGCCAGCGACAAGACCCTGGTCATGTCGCGTCCCGATCTCGAAGAGACCGTTCTCAAGCTTTCATGCGGCGGCGGGAAATGCGAGGCGACCGGCGAGGGCGCCGACAACAGCACGAAATGGAGCCATGCGCTGGCGCTATCCGACAACAACCGGCGCGTCGACTACACCTACCGGATCATCTCGGACTTCGGCGACGGCATGTCCTTCGCGATCACCCATGTTTATCACGGGAGCTGCGCGCCTTGAGAGCGCTCAGAACCAGGCGCCGCGATCAAGGGCATCATGATCGCGCAAAGGCCAAGAGCGGGCCAATATCGTGCGCATCCGCTGCCTTGAGAGCGGCCACATATTGCGCCCGCGTCGTGCTGGCGTCGACCAGACTCGCACGCCCCCAGGAGAATCGAGGGCGCTTCAATTGACGGGCGAGCGTATCCCCGACCAAGCGCGAGAAACGGCCATTGCCATTTGGAAAAGGGTGAATGGCGACGAGACGGTGGCTAAACCGAACTGCGATTTCGTCGGACGGATATGTTCCGTTTTCAACCCAGAACCGTGCATCGCCAACGACCTGCCACATTTCTGAGGGAATGCGATAGGCGTCCACGCCAATATTGCGCGACGTGGCGCGATATTGACCAGCCCATTTCCAGACTTTTCCAACCATGCGCTTGTGCAAATCGCATAGGACGACATGGTCGAGAATGTCGCGCTTGCCAGATGACAGCCACTTGCTCGCGATTGCTATGTTGATCTGCTCGGCTTCGTTCAGCTCGCGTCGAAGCGTAATATAGGACGGAATTAGCTGCTGTCGCTCATCTGCGGTGAGAGGCGTATTGGCCTCATCATCCTCGTCAAAAATCTGATTGGTCATTCATCGTCCCATAAAGAACGGAGCGATCCAGTCAGCAAATCATCGATCATCCGTCGCCGTTCATCGGCAAGGTCGCTTGCTGTCATCGCCTGATTTTCAAGCCGCATGCTGTGATCAAGCCGGGAAATCTCGACCGCAGCTTTCCGTGCTGCCTGATCGCGCAAAATCTCGTCTAGAGGTTTTGTGGGAACAAAGGCATAGATCAAGGTGCAGTTCATCGCTTCGGCAGCTTCTCGCAACGTCTTGAGCGTCGTCGCGCCGGTTGATTCGGCCTTTTCGATAGCGGGGATGCGCGATGGCGCAACGCCCAAGCGTTTAGCCAACTGGCGCGTGGTCAGCCCCAAGGCTTCACGAATCGCGCGTGTCCAGCCGCGCGGAGGTGCGGTGATGCGCTCGTCCCGCAAAGGCGCGAGACGCTTTTCAATATTTTTGCGCGCGAGGGCGCTTTGATCGACGCTCATCTAAAAGTATCCAATTTCCTTTTTATAAACATATATAGATGATCAAGTCAACATATTCTGCTCATTTTAAAATGATCAGAATAGCAGTCTTTGATCATATAAAAGATAATCAATTGAAGTCCTCACTCCGCCATCGCCCTGCCGCTCCGGCCTTCCCAGGCCCAGGCGGCGACGAGTGCGCCGAGCACCAGCAGCAGCCCCAACAGGCCCACCGCCAGCGGCGAGAGCTTGATGCCCCTGGCGATGCTGGCGCCGGCGCGGCGGATGCCGATATAATCCGAACCGGCATAAACAGGGCTGTCGCGCATTGCGACGATGCGCGGCATGTTCACCGCGCCGCCCTTGCCGCCGATGCGGCGCACCGAGCCGCCGCTGGCCTCGGCGAGAGCGCGAAGTTTTTCAGGCGTCGAGACGACTTCCCGATATTCGAGCGGATTTTCCGGACCGACATTGACCAGGGCGGTCAGATCGCCCTGGGTGAGACGGTAAAGGCCGAGCTCCGCCGCCTTGACCTCGCCGCGAAACAATCCGGGCGCCGCGGCGGCGAGCGTGATGTCGCTGGCCTTGCCGGAGGGCGATGCGACATGGACGGGACCCGCGCTTTCGCCGAGCGTCTGGCGCTCGACGACCATCTCCCGCCCTCTCGCTTCGCCGCGAAGCGCTTCCTCTTCGAGCTCCGGCTCCTTCATCAGCCAATGCGCGGTGCGGCGCATCAGGTCGACATAGGGGCCGCCGCCTTCAAAACCGCGCGCCCAGAGCCAGCTCTGGTCGGTCAGCAACAGCCCCACCCTGCCCTTTCCCTCGCGCGACAAAACCAGCAGCGGCGCGCCGCCGGCGCCCGACAGCACGGAAGCGCCGCGGATCGGAATCGATTTTTCCTGCCGGAACCATTCGCTCCATGCGGGCGGCTTGGCCTCGGCGCCCGGCAGGTCGCGCGTCACGGGATGCCGCGCGCCAATGTCGGAGAGCGCGGGGCGGAAGGGCGTTTCGATCAGCTCGCCGGTCGGGCGCGCCGGAATCACCCTGCCGATCGGCGTGTAATAGAGCCCGTCGGGCTGCGCGAAATTCGGCCCCGCGACAATGGCCAGCGCGCCGCCGGTCTGCACGTAGCGGACGATATTGTCGAAATAGAGCGGCGGCAGCAGGCCCATGTTGGAATAGCGATCGAAGACGATCATGTCGAAATCGACGATTTTCTTGCCGAACAATTCGGCGGTCGGAAACGCGATCAGCGCCAACTCGCGGATCGGCGTGCCGTCCTGCTTTTCCGGCGGCCTCAGAATCGTAAAATGCACCAGTTCGACATTGGCGTCGGCCTTGAGCAGGTTGCGCCAGGCGCGCTCGCCGGGATTGGGCTCGCCAGAGACCAGCAGAATCTTGAGGTGATCGCGCACGCCGTCGATCGTCGCCACCGCCTTGTTGTTGACCAGCGTCAGCTCGTCCCGCATCGGCTCGGCGTCAAATTCCAGCACGTTGCGGCCGCCATGCTCGATTCGCACGGGAATTTTCAGCTCCACGCCGGGCCGCGCCAGCACGCGCGCCGCCAGCGCGCCATCGCGCTTGATCGTCACGGGAACGGGATCGCCAGGACCATTGGCCTCCTCGACCTTGATCCGGAAGACCACGTCCTTGCCGATCAGCCCGAAACGCGGCGCCTCGACCAAGGATATCCGGCGGTCCCGCTCGCCCTCATGGCCAGTGATCAGCGCATGCAGCGGCGCCTTCAGATTGGCGGCGGCGAGCGAAGGGGGGATGTCGTGAACGACGCCGTCCGTGACCATGATGACCGCGCCGATGCGTTCGGGCGGCACGTCGGCGAGGCCGGAATTGAGCGCCGCGAACAGCCGCGTGCCGCCGCCTTCCTGGTCGTCGCCCTGCGCGGCGCCGGCGTCGATGATACGGACTTCGACATCGCCCAAACTTTTGAGCTTTTCCTCGATTGCGGCGCGGGCGGCGTCGGTCTGCGCGGTGCGGTCGTCGAAATCTTGCGAGGCGCTGCGGTCGAGCACCAAAGCCACGACGTCGCGCAGATTTTCTCGCTCCTCTTCGACCAGCGACGGCCCGCTCAACGCCGCCAGCAGCGCGACAAAGACGACGGCGCGAAATATCGCGCCGCGTCGGCGCAGCACCAGGGCGGCGACGACCAGCCCCAGCGCCAGGACGGCGAAGAGCACGAGCAGCCAGGAGGGCGCCAGCGGCGCGAAGGCCAGGCTGAAGTCCTTCAATGACCTAACCTTTCCAGCAATTCGTGCACATGCACCTGGTCGGCCTTGTAGTTTCCGGTCAGCGTGTACATCACGATATTGACGCCGCCGCGCAGCGCCATTTCGCGCTGGCGCTGCCCGCCGGGCTCGAGCGGATAGAGTCCTTCGCCCAGGGAATCGCCAGCCCAGGCGGCGGCGAGGTCATTGGAGACGATGATGACCGGCGACACGCTGTCGCCGGCGCGCGCGGGATGGTTCTCAGCCTCGGTCTCCGGCGGCAGCGCCTCGATATAGGTCGGCCCGCTCTCGGTGCGGCCCACAAAATTTTCCAAGAGGTAGAACGTCTTGGTGATGACGTGGTCCTTGGGCGCGACCTCCAGCGGCGGCAGGTCGATGTCGGCGAGAAAGGCGCGCAGCCAGTCCTGCGCCGGCGTGCGGCCTCTGCCCTCGAATTGCATGCCGCCGTCGCGCGTGTCGAACAGCACGAGACCGCCCTGTTTCATATAGGCGCCGATTTTCCGCGCGACCTCCGCGCCGGGTTGCGGGCGGTCTGGCGCGATAGGCCAGTAAATCAGCGGATAGAAGGCCAGCTCGTCCCGCGCCGGGTCCAGAGCCTGCGGCGCGCCGGGAACCAGCGCCGTGCGTTGCGCCAGGGTTTCCGAAAGCGAGGACAGCCCTTCGCGGCTGATCTGGTCGGCGCGCGCGTCGCCGGTGATGACATAGGCGAGTTTGGTGGACAGCGCCGCGTCAATGTCTTTCTGGGTTATTTTTGGATGGTCTGCGGCGTGAACAGGAGCGATCGGGCTCGCGCCGTAAAAAACGACGACGAGTGCGAAAGTCGCAAGGGCCGCGCCCGCCTGCCGCCGCCAGCGGCCGCCGAGCAGCAGCAGCGCCAGCGAGTCGGCCAGCGCCAGCAGGAAGGCGAGGATCAGCAAGGGAGGGCGCAGGTCGATCGGCTGCGGCTCGGTCAGCTCGGCCTGCCGGACCTTCAACCCCTGGAGATCGAGCGGAACGGGCCGCCAGCCTGAGGCGACGGCGTTCAGCGCGCGCGGCGCGTCGGCTGCGCCATAGAACCCCGGCGGATGGCTTTCGTCGGGAGCCGCCAGGCCCTTGGGAGGTAGAGGCTTGGCCAGCGCCGAGGGCGCGCCGAGGCGACCGAAGCCGTCGAGCGTCTGCAGCGGCGGCGCCGCCGCCTGCGAAGCCTCGGCGCCTCCCGCGCTCTTGCCGACCAGCGAGGAAAGATTGACGATCTTGCGCAGCATGTCGACGAAGAGGCCGGAAAGCGGCAGGTTCGACCAGCCGCTATCCGCCGTGACATGAAACAGCACCAGCAGGCCGGGGCCGCGCCGCTCGGCGGTGACCAGCGGCGTTCCGTCGGCGAGCCGCGCCCAGGTCTTGGCGGGAAGACCCTCTTCCGGTTCGGCCAGCACCTGACGCGTCACAGTCACTTCGGCCGGCGCGGCCAGGCCAAAGAACGGGCTTTTGTCGTCGAAAGGCGCCAGCGGTTTTGGCCTTTCCCAGGACAGGGCGCCGCCGAGCGTGCGGCCGCCACGGCGCAATTTGACCGGCGCGAAGTCATCGGCCTTGCTGGCGAGCCGCGGGCCGGCGAAGCGCAGGATCACGCCCCCCGCCGCCAGGAAATCGTCAAGCTTCTTCTTCAGCTCCGGCGCGGCGACACTGGCGTCGGCAAGCACAAGCACGTCGACGCCGTCGTCGATCAGATGCGCGACCGGATCGACGTCCCCCGGCTTGGGCTCACGAAGGTCGGCGAAGGGCAACAGCGCGTCCCGCAAAAAATGCAGCGGCGACAGGAAGGGTTGCTCCGCCGCGCCGCCTGAAACGAGGCCGACGCGTCGCCGGCGCGCCCCGGCGTCGAGCAGAAAGGCTCCACCGGCCGAATTTTCGCCGGCAATTTCCAGCCGCGCCGCCTCGTTGCGTAATTGAATGGGCAGTTCGAGCCTGGCTTTGGTCTCGAGGCCGTCGCCAAGATCGAAGGGCGCATCGCCGAGCGACGCGCCCTTGGCGTCGAAGGCGCGGACGTTTCCCTTAGCCTCTTCCGTCTTGGCGGCGCGCAAAACTTTGATCTCCATGGCCTGGGCGCCGTTGTCGGCGGCGGCGATCACGCGCGCGGCGCGCGGCGAGCGCAGCACTTCGACATCCGGCGCCACAGCCGACAGCTTTTCGATGAAATCCCGGCCGTCGGATTCCGCCAGCCCGTCGCTGAGCCACAAGACATGCGCGCCCTTGTTGGCCTGCAGGAACTGCGTGACAGGAGGCAGCGCCGCCACGCGCGGGGGAAGGAAGGGCTTTGGCGTCATCGCCCGCAGATGGTTGAGAGCAGACGAGAACTCTTCGAGCTGCGGCGCCCGCGCGGGCTCGGACAGGGCCATCACCGCCACCGGCTCGCCTGATCTCCCCTGCTGTTCGAGCCGCGCCTCGGCCGCTTTGATGCGCAAGGCCCAGTCTGGGGCCGCCGGCCAGAAATCATCGACGAGCAGCAGCAGCGGCGCCTTGTCCGAGACGATCAGGCCTTTGGGCGAAAGGATCGGGCCGGCCATGACCAGCACGATCAAAATGGCCAGGGCCATGCGCAGCAGCAAAAGCCACAAGGGCGTGCGCGCCGGCGTGGCGTCGGGTTTCTTCAGGTCGAGAATGAGTCTGAGCGGCGGAAAGGCGACGCGTTGCGGCGGCGGCGGCGTCACGCGCAGCAGCAGAAAGAGCAGCGGCGCGCCGGCCAGCGCCAGCAATATCCAGGGCTCGGAAAAGGCGAGCGAAAGCAGACTCATCGCGCGCCATCCGCCGTCAGGGCCTGCCGAAGGTGGAGGAGCGCCTCCGACGCCGGCCGGTCGGTGGCGTGCAGGGCGAAGGTCCAGTTTTGCGCGCGACAGGCTTGCGCGAGCGCGGCGCGATGCGCCTCCAGCCTTTCGCGATAGACGCCGGCATAATCCTCGGCGCGGCCAGCGCGGAGAAACGAGCCGGCGTCGTCGTAGAATTCGGTCTGGCCGGAGAAGGGAAAAGCCTCTTCGGCAGGGTCGAAGACCATCAGCGCATGGCCCCGCGCGCCCTGCCCGGCAAGCCGTTTCACACGCTCAGCGAAAAGTTGGGGATCGACGAGGAAGTCGCCGATCAACACGGCGTTTTCACGCGGACGCAGCGGCAAAGCGGGCGGCGCATCGTCGAACCCGCCTTGGTTGCGACGCGCTTCGCCGATCAGCGCCACGGCCATGCGGTCGACGACGTCGCGCGCCGAAAACAGCCGGGTCAGGCCAAGCCAGCCCGAGCGCTCGCCGGCGCGGACGCAGGAATCGGCCAGCGCCAGCGCCAATACCAGGGCGCGGTCGAGCTTGGACTGGAAACCCATGTTGGAGCAGAAATTCATCGATCCTGACAGGTCGGCCCAGACCCAGAGGACCTGCGCCGCCTCCCATTCCCGCTCACGCACATAAAGCCGGTCATCCCTAGCCGAACGGCGCCAATCGACATTTTGCGCGGCTTCGCCGGCGATGAAGGGCCGGAACTGCCAAAAATTCTCGCCCACGCCCGCCCGCCTGCGGCCGTGCAGCCCCGATTGCAGCGACGCCGCCGCCTGCCGGGCCGTCAGCGCCAGCGCCGGCAGGCGGCGGGCGAGATCGAGCGCCTGCCGGCTCTTGTCCGAATCGGCGCGGCCGGCGTCGCGCGGCAGGAAGGCGGTGGTCGGCGCCATCAACTGAATCTTTGCGTCAGCCGGTCGATCACTCCGACTATGCTCTCGCCGTCGGCGCGGGCGCTATAGGTAAGCGCCATGCGATGCTTGAGGATAGGGGCGGCGAGCGCCAGCACGTCGGCCTTGCTCGGCGCAAGACGGCCCTGCGCCAGGGCGCGGGCGCGGCAGGCGAGCATCAGCGATTGCGCGGCGCGCGGCCCCGGCCCCCAGGAAATATGCCTGGTCAGCTCGGCGTCGCCCTCGCCCGGCCGCACGGCGCGGACGAGATCGAGGATGCATTCGACGATGCTCACTCCGACCGGCATCAGCCGCACCAGCGACTGGATCTCCAGCAGCCCGGCGGCGTCGATGACGCGCGAAGGCTTTCCGCGCTGCTGGCCCGTCGTCTCGATCAATATGCGGCGCTCCGCCTCGCGGTCCGGATAGGGCACGTCGATCTGCATGAGGAAACGGTCGAGCTGGGCTTCCGGCAGGGGATAGGTGCCCTCCTGCTCCAGCGGATTCTGCGTCGCCAACACATGGAAGGGCTTGGGCAGGTCGTAACGCGCGCCAGCGATGGTGACGTGATATTCCTGCATCGCCTGCAACAGCGCCGACTGGGTGCGCGGGCTGGCGCGGTTGATCTCGTCGGCCATCAGCAATTGCGCGAAAATCGGCCCCTTGATGAAGCGGAAGGCGCGCTGGTGGTCGACGCTTTCCTCCAGCACTTCCGAACCGAGAATGTCCGTCGGCATGAGATCGGGCGTGAACTGCACGCGATTGGCGTCAAGCCCGAGCACGCGGCCCAAAGTATCGACCAGCAGGGTTTTCGCCAGGCCGGGCGCCCCGACGAACAAGGCGTGGCCGCCGGAGAGGATGGTGACCAGCGCCTCCTCCACCACGAGGTTCTGGCCGAACACCGCCTGCCCTATCGCGGCGCGGGCCGCGTGGAGCTGGTCGAGCGCCCACCCGGCCTTTTCCTCGATCTGCCGATCGGACAGGGAATTCACGTCTGCCCGGAGGGCGGGTTCGGCATTCATGCCAGATCTTCTCCTTTTGCGGCGGTCAATGTCCGGTTTGGTCGGCCACTATAGGCTGGCTCATTCTTGCATAGAACCCGGTAAAAGGCTCAGCGTTCACTTATATAGTGGGCTTGACCGCGTGATATCACCGGCTCGATCACCGGTCCCGCATAGGGCGGCGAAAATGGCGCCAAATCATGACGCCGCAAAAGGGAAGCGAAGAATTGCAAAAGGGAAGCGAAGACTCGAAACACGCAAATCCGGCGCTTCCGCCCCTGCAAGGCCTCGACGCCGCGCAAAAAATCCGCGGCCCCGCGCCGGTGCATCTTTGGAACCCGCCCTATTGCGGCGAAATCGACATGCGCATCGCGCGCGACGGCACATGGTTCTACGGGGGCACGCCGATCGGCCGCCCGGCCATGGTCCAGCTTTTCTCCAGCATCCTGCGCAAGGACCCCGACCGCTTCGTGCTGGTCACGCCGGTCGAGCGGGTCGGCATTATTGTCGAGGACGCCCCATTCCTCGGCGTCGAATTTTTCCGCGAAGGCGAAGGCTCGGCTCAAATGCTCAAGCTGCGCACCAATGTTGACGAATGGGTCGAGATTTCTCCGGCTAATCCGCTGAAGTTCCTGCCCGGCGAGAGCGGCGGCCTGAAACCCTATGTCCTCGTGCGCGGCGATCTCTGGGCTTTGGTCAAGCGGGCGCTGTTCTATGATCTCGTCGCCTGGGGCGAAAGCCGCTTCATCGACGGCGAGGAATTCTATGGCGTTTCCTCCGGCGGCGGCTTTTTCCCGATGGCTCCCAAGAGTGATTTCGAGGATCCGAGCGCCTTGGCGGACCAGACATGAGCCTTGCGGACGGCGCGTTCAGCGCGGAGGCTTTCTGCGCCCTGGCGCGAGAAAAGCTTAGCCATGGCTGGCCGGAAGCGGCTTTCGATCCGGTGACCCGGCCTCATCACGGCGATCACCGCCTTAATGAACCGCTGCCCGGCGAGACCGCGCTGATCCCCGCCCCCGCCCGGCCCGCCGCCGTGCTGGCGGCGGTGGTCGCGCATGAAGGTGGGGCGACCCTGCTGCTGACCCAGCGCTCGGCGGCCCTGCGCGACCATTCCGGCCAGATCGCCTTTCCAGGCGGCAAGATCGAGCCCGGCGAGTCGCCTGTTGACGCCGCCTTGAGGGAAGCGGAAGAAGAAATCGGCCTGTCGCGTGACAGGACCGAAATCCTCGGCTGCCTCGACCCCTACCAGACTTCGACCGGATTTCGGATTTTTCCGCTGGTCGGGCTGGTTCGTCCGCCGTTTGTGCCGAAGCCCAATCTGCAGGAAGTGGACGCCGTCTTCGAGACGCCGCTCTCCTTCCTGATGACTCCCGCCAACCACCAGCGCATGAAGCGCATGTGGCAGGGCAAGGAACGGCATTTTTACGCCATGCCCTATGAAAACCGCTATATCTGGGGCGCAACCGCAGGCATGATCCGCAATCTCTACGAGAGGCTATATCGCTAGATGGCGCGTTCGATCTTTGAATCCCTTGGGCTTTTCGCCGCGCCATTCGTGCTTTACGCGCTTTTTCTGATTTATCGGGCGCGGCATCCGCTGGTTGTCGAGCATTGGTCGCGCAGCGCCCTGTCCTGGCTAACGCTTGCGGGACTGCTCTTGGCGATCGGCGGCTTCCTCGTCGCCGGCTTTTCCAGCGGGCGCAGCGGCGGCGTCTATGTTCCCGCTTCCATCGACGACCATGGCCATCTCATCCCAGGACATTTCCAGACAGGACAATTCCAGTGAGCGCCCCCGACCGGCAAAAGGCGATTGCGGCCCTGCTCGCCCGTCCCGCGCTGCAAAAGCTGTTCAGGGCGCTCGCCGGCGAAGAGATTCGCGTCGTCGGCGGCGCCGTGCGCAATGCGCTGCTCGGCGAGGACATAGCCGACATCGACATCGCCGCCGCCGCGTTGCCGCAGGCCATTGCGGAAAAGGCCGAAAAGGCCGGCCTTCGCGTCGTGCCGACCGGCATCGAACATGGCACGCTGACCCTGGTTTTCGACGGCGCCCATTTCGAAGTGACGTCTTTGCGCGAGGATGTAGAGACTGACGGAAGGCGAGCGAAAGTGCGGTTTGGCCGCGACTTCGCCACCGACGCGCTGCGCCGCGACTTCACCATCAATGCGCTTTCGGTGGATGCGCAGGGCGAGCTTTACGATTACGCCGGCGGCCTCGACGATCTCGCCGCACGGCGCGTGCGTTTCATCGGCGTGGCGGAAACCCGCATTTCCGAGGATTTCCTGCGCATCCTGCGTTTTTTCCGTTTTTCCGCAGCCTATGGCTCGGGACCGCTCGACGCTGAGGGTTTCAAGGCCTGCGTCGCCTTGCGCTCGGGATTGCGAACCTTGTCGCGCGAAAGAATCGGCGCCGAGACATTGAAAATACTCGCCGCCAAGCGCGCCGATTTCGTCATAGAGGCCATGGCGCGCGCCGGGCTGCTCGAATATTTCGGCATAGCCCCCTGGCCGGCGCGGATGACGCGGCTGAAAGCCATTCTCGACGCGCGCGGGGCTCGTGATCCGCTGCTGATGCTGGCCGCGCTCGTCCTCTATAGCGAAGCCGACGCGGAGAGGCTCGCCGACGTCCTGCGCCTGTCCAATGCGCAAAAGCGGCGCCTCCTCGCTTTGGCCAAGACCCTGCCGGCCTGGCGCGGCGCGAATGACGCGCCGGAGCCGTCGCTGCTGCGCGAGGCCTTGTTCCTGCATGGCCTCCAGCCGGCGTGCGACGCCCTCGCCCTGATCCAGGCGGAAAGTCCCGCCGACCCGCAGGACGAGGGTTTCGCCCACGCCGAAGCTTTTTTACGCGACACTCCGGCGCCGCGGCCTCCCTTCGCCGCCTCGGACCTCATCGCCCGCGGCGTGGCGCAGGGCTCGGGCCTCGGCGGGGCGCTCAAGCGCTTGCAAGCCCTGTGGATCAGGGCCGGCTTCCCGCAGGACCCGCAGACGGTGGCGCGCCTCATCGACGAGGCAGGGACCGCGCCGCAACACGAGTCGCTCTGGACGCGCCCGCGCCATTAGCTCATATTCCGCAAAGTGGGTCCGAATGTCGGATAAGATGAAGCGCCCAGCTGAAGTTTGAACCCCGGTGGGGAAACCATGCCTGTCGAGCGAAAAAATCCCGGCGATATCGCGGCCCGCGCCGCCGAGAAATTGTCGCGCGCCTCCGCCGAGCGCCGCGCCAGTGATGGTTTTCGCCGGGAATCCTTCACATTGCCGAGGGCGGAAGCGCGCGAAAAAGCCCGCGAATGGTTCAACCGCTTCCCCAAGGCCGCCTATATGACGGAAATCGAATCCTGGCGCGAACTCGACAATGGATCGATCGAGTTCACCATGCGCCGGCTGCCGAGCGCCGATTGAATTTTCGATCAGCACAGTGCATTAACCGCTCATTAACCAGAATAATCGTCAATATTCTGCACCTCGCGCACAGATACTATGCGTCTTTCAGCGCCGCTTAACGAATAAGACTTGGCTTATTTTCATTAAACATGAAGTCATGAACGTAATTCATTCTTTGCCATCTGCGCAACAAAATCCCTAACTTGCATAAACCATTTATTTTTACGCACCAATTACCTTTACGGCCTTAAATCATTTCGAACAGGCCCGAAGCGGGCCTCTATCCGGAGTTTGTGTGATGAAAAAGGTTCTGATCGCCCTGATCGGTGGAACGGCGATGTCCTTCGCCTCGCTGGCGCAGGCCGCCGATCTGCCCTATCGCAAGGAGGCGCCCTCCTCCTATGACTATCCGCCCACCTTCACCTGGACCGGCTTCTATGTCGGCGGCACGGCCGGCGTGGGCTTTGGCGGCTTTGACGGCGCGGGATCGAGCAAATTCGGCAAGAGCCCTGCCGGCGGCGCCTTCGGCCTTACCGCCGGCTACAATTACCAGTCCGGCAATCTGCTGGTCGGCGCGGAAGGCGATTACGCCTGGACGCACATCGCCGATTCGGCTTCGCCCGGCCTCGGCATGTCGGCGACCGGCATCGTCCAGAATGTGGACACCGTCCGCGTCCGCTTCGGCTACACGATGGACCGCGCGCTGCTCTTCGTCACCGGCGGCTATGCCGGGGCCAATATTCGCGGCGTCCTCAACGGTCCGAATGTGGCGGACGACCAGACCCACTACGCCAACGGATTCGCGCTCGGACTGGGCGGCGAATACGCCTTGACCCCACATATTTCAGCCAAGGCGGAATATCTCTACACCTCGCTCGGCAGCAACACCTTCTTCAACAATACACCGAACTTCTCGGCCACAAGCGCCAATATCAGCCTGTTGCGCGGTGGGTTGAACTACAAGTTCTGAATGGCGATCTGGCCGCCGCCGTCAGGCGGCGGCCAGTGTGTGAGGCGTCAGGCGGCCGTGGCCGCGAAGGACGGCGCGGCTGCGGCGAAAGCGTCGAGCCAGGCGACCAGCTTCGGATGATCGGCGCGCCAGGCGCCCTCGAAGCGCAAGTCGAGATAGCCGAGCGCGCAGGCCAGCATGATCTGGTCGATTCGGGGAACGCCCTGATTGAAATCCTGCGCCAGCGGCGAAGATTCGAAATGCGCCAACCCGCGCAAGACCTTGTCGCGCTGATGCGCGACCCAGCTGGCGCTGCGCTCGCCTTCCGCCCTCATGCGCGTCTCATAGATTTGCAGGAGGCTGGCTTCGGCGATTCCGTCGGCGAGCGATTCGAGCGTCAGGGCTTCGTATTTTTGCGCGAAGTCGCGCGGAATCACCCGGCCACCGCCCGCGAGATCGTCGAGATAGGCTGATATCACCGCGCTATCGTAAATGCAGGCGCCGCCATCCGTTTCGAGCACCGGGATCTTGCCGAGCGGGTTCTTGGCGCTCAGCGCGTCGGAAGGTTTCGACGTGTCGACGGCGACGAGTTCGACGCGAGACTCCAGCCCCAGCGCGGCGGCGACGATCCGCACCTTGCGGGCAAAAGGCGAGGCCGGCGAAAAATACAGTTTCATGCGAAGCTCCGGACGCGGAAAAACAGGCCGCGGCAGCGAAACCGATTCCCCGCGCCCGCGCAAGTTTTTTGCGCGACGATCTGATTCGAGGCTGGGCGGAGCCTTCCCCGTTTCATCCGAAGTGGGAAAGGCTCGCCATAGAGCATTTTCGAGCGAAGTGGGTACCGGTTGGCGTGAAGAAAATGCGTCAAAACAAAAGTCTAGCGTGCATTTTGTGAATGGATGTTCACCGAACGCGCGCTAGTCTCAAAGATCAATCGACCAAATTCAGTCAACTTGGAGATTGACCGCCTTGGGCCCCTTGCCCTTCTTGTCAGGCTCGACTTCGAAGGAAATCTTCTGCCCCTCGTTGAGCGATGCCAGCCCCGCCTGTTCGACAGCCGTGATATGCACGAAAATATCTCGGCCACCGTCGCTCGGCTTGATAAAGCCATAGCCTTTGTCAGCATTGAAAAACTTGATTGTGCCCTGTTGCGCCATGACGTTTTCCTCCGGTCGTCGTGGCCTATGCGGAGGGCTCGCCGTGGGAACAGCGCCGGGATTGCAATTCCAGCAAATGCAGTCCACCCGACCCTCGCTTTCGGCCGGTTGGCGGACTGCCTCACCTTTTGCAGGTTTTTTTTCAGCAAGACATCGCCGCGGACTTTTATTCCGTCAGCGCCTTCGCTTTACGCGAAGCTCCCCCAACTGCGCCAAGGTTGCGACAAGTTGCCGCGCTTGGCAAGTCTCGGTTTTGCCTGACGAGAGCCCTGCCCGCTTCTCCTGAAGCGGGCAGGGCCGGCGTCCCTCTTCCGGCATATGCTCAGGCGTTCTTCGCGCCGGGAGAAGCTTCCTGTTCAACATGTTCCAACGAGCAATAGGCGCCCTCCCCGCGCGCCAGAAACTGGGTGAGGATGGGCATGAATCTCTCGGCGTCCTCGGCCAGGCCAAAAGGCGGGTTGACGACGAGAAGACCGGTTTGAGCTAACTGACCGCCCGGCATGGTTTTTTCCACGCGCAGGTCGACGCGCAGCCGTTTAGGGGCGAGCGCCGCGACCGCCCGGCAAAAGGCTTCAACGACATCGCTCTCCTTGACCGGCAGCCAGATCATGAAAATGCCGCCGGGAAACTTCCTGAGCGCGTCGGCCAGCGCCCCGAAAATGCGTTCGAATTCGTCGCGCCGCTCATAGGGCGGGTCGATCAGCACGAGAGCGCGCCGCTCAGCTGGCGGCAAGAATGCCTTAAGTCCCTGATAGCCATCGATTTCGAGCACTTTGGTCCGCGCGTCCCGTTTGAGGCTCACGCGCAGGTCCTTCGCCGCCTGCGGCAGCATTTCGCAAAAAAGCGCCTTGTCCTGTTTGCGCAGTAAACTTTTCGCGATGAGTGGAGAACCTGGATAGAATTTCGGTGCCCCGGCGGCGCGGACGATGTCGAGATAGGGTTGCAGCCATTCCGCGGCGGTCCCAAGGTCGGCGCGTTCCAGCAGGCGGAGGATCCCCTCGCGCGCCTCATTGGAGCGCTGAGCGTCCGGCCCTTCGAGATCATAGAGGCCCGCGCCGGCGTGGGTGTCGATAAAGCGGAAAGGCGCCTCCTTGCGCCGCAAATAGAGCAAGACGTGGGTCAGGAAGACATGCTTGAGCACATCGGCGAAATTGCCGGCGTGGAATTCGTGGCGGTAATTCATGGTTTGGTCCGCCGATCCTGTTTGCGCGTCATAAAATGAGGACCAGAAAAATCAGGCTTTTCACAGCCGATATCATCCCGAGCCATAGGGCGTCGTATGAGTCTTCGGTGTGGAGCTTGCAGCCCTGGTCTGGATGGCTTCGCTGTCGCGCGCAATGACGGCGAAGGAATTGGAAAATGACCTACTGCGCGGCAGGCACGATCATCGATTGGCTGAAACAGCCCTCCCGAACCACCTGCGGGCAATCGACGAAATCGCGCAGGTCCTTCGAAAGGCAGAAGCGCGCTTCCTGAAACCGGCCGCCCCTGCAGGTCACCGCCATCATGCCCGGCCGCAGGCGCGGATTCGCCGCGATGAAGGCGCGCTGGATTTCCAGCGGCGCCACGGTCTGGTCCTGGCCCGGCGCCTTGAGCGCAGGCGGGATGGCCAGGCCGTCGCGCGCGGCGCGCACATCGTCGAAATAGCCGGCCGCATTCTTGCCCGAGCAGACGCCATGCGTGCGCCACTCGTGCTTGGCCAGCCCGAGGTCTGGGTAAAGGCCGCGCAGGCTGTTGAGCACGGGATAGGGCACATAGCCGTCGCCGCCGCATTGCGAGGGATAGCCGCTGGAAAATTGCGGCCAGAGGCCATGCACGACGAAGCCGGGATTGGCGCCCGGCGCGCATTGTGCGCCCGAGCGCGAGGCCCCGCCGCCTGCGCAAAAGCTCGGCGACCAGGAGAGCGACAGAACGTAAAAGTCGAAATTGCCGGAAGGAGCCGCGCCGCCGCGCGTGTTGAACCAGGGTTTTCGGGCCGGCGGCTGATCATTCGGCGCGGGCGAATCAGGCGCGGCTTGCGGCGCCGGTTGCGGCTTCTGCCGGTCGGCGCAATTGTCGAGGATGCAATCGCCTGCCGCGAAAGCAGGCGATATGACATGGGCCGACGCAGCCGTCAGAGCGAGGAGGAAGAGCGCCTGGAAGAGCTTCATATGTCCGATCCGCTCGGGACGGCCGACTTACGGGCCTACGGCGCTGCAGGCCGGTGAATAGACGTGATTGCGGTCGAGCCCGACAACACACCATTCGATGCCCGTGCCCCAGCCGATGAAACCGCCGCTCTCGATCAGATTATACTTCAATTCGCGCACCCGTCCGTCGTTGAATTTTACGCGGGCGGCGCAATAGCGACGAGGAATGAAGTCGGGACCATTGGTGCGAACGCCGGTCTGGCCGATTTGCTCGTAGTCTTCCATCGCCAGGGTCGAATTGAAATATTGCTCGTGCGAGTTGAACGTCTGGATGATTTCGTTCTTCACCCACCAATTGTCGCAGTCCGCGATCCACGATTCGCCGCCATAGGGAACGCTGCGATCTTCGGCTGGCAGAAGTGGACGCGCCGACGCGACGCCGGAGAGGCTGAGCAGGAAAGCCGCCGCAAAAGCGGTGTGGCACAATTTTTTGGCGCGGCCTGGCAAGGCGGCGCGATTCGACAAGCGCATGTTATCCCCCGGGACAGCGAACCGGCGGACGATGCGCGAAGAGCGCGCGTTCCGTCAAGCCGCTTTTCGTCGCGCCCGCTTCGCAACCGCGAAAAATTCATTCGCCCGCCGCGTGAACTTGCGCGCTATAGGCCGGCCGGGCCTGCAACAGGCGGCGTTCGATCATGATGCGGCCGAGCAGCGCGGCGCATTGCATGTAGCGCCAGCCCAGGCGGCGCGGTTCGCAGGCGGCGCGCCACGCCCATTCCATGCCCAGCGCGCGCATGAGGCGCGGCGCCCGGCAAACCGCGCCGGCGATGAAATCGACTGCGGCGCCGACGCCGATGAAGCCGATCGTCGCGTGCTTGCGCGCGATCAGATCGGCGAAGACCTCCTGCTTGGGCGCGCCGAGGGAGACGAAGACGAGGCGCGCGCCACTGGCGGCGATTCGGTCGCCCCAGGCCGCCGCTTCCGTGGAGAGCGGGTCGAAGCCTTGCGGCGGGCTGGCGATGAAGACCACTTTCAGGGCGGGGAACTCCGAGCGGAGCTTGATGGCGGCTTCTTTCAGCGTCTCCTCGCGCGAACCGAAAAAGGCGACGGGAATGTTTTCGCGGGCCGCCATTTCGCACAGCGGGCGCATCAGGTCGGCGCCGGTGGCGCGGCGCATGTTGGCGGCCTGATCGCGGGCCAGAGCCGCGACCGGGGCGCCGTCGGCGCTGATCAGCGTCATGCGGGCGTAGGCGGCGCGAAAGGCGGCGTTGGTGCGAAGCTTGACGAGATGATCGAGATTGAGCGTGGCGAAAGTGAAGCCTCGGCCGGCGCGAAGGCGGGTGCGCACCCGGGCGATGGCGTCATCCGGATCGCGAACGTTGATGGCCTGGCCGTCGACAATGGCTACGGCGTTCATGCGCGGATCGAGAATGGTCATGGGTGCGGCGCTCCACTTGCGGTTTCTGCGCTGCCGGAAGAAAAACGGTGTCGATGACTTGTGGTCTTGCCTCGGCAGGCTCCCCCCTTGCTGCAAGCGGCGCCAGTTTCGCGATATGCGCCGGGGTGAGACAGGTCGGCGCCGGAATGACGCAGGCGCCCGCCTGGCGCGCGATGGCGGTGACCGGAAATGGACGGGGGCGATCGGCCTGAAACCGTTGGAGTAGCGCGATTTACGATGAATTTTGACTATGCGGGCGTCGGTGGGAGTTTCCGCTGGCGAGAGCACAAGCACGGGCGCCTCGGCGGAGCAGCACGCCGGAAAACCTCATCCCAATTGATTGGAATTACAGAGATATATGTCGCTTTTAATGTAGTTTGCTAACTTGAATCGTCACTGGAAGCTGAAGTTAATATTAGAATTGTAATTGACGCTCGGAAACTGAGGTCCAGCCCGAAAGGATTGGAGCCATGACTCGGCTCCATCAACATGACGGCTGCTGGCGAGAACTGGCCCCGAAATCAGCCGCAGCCTGTCAACTATGCCTTGCCGACTTGATAATCCTTGATGTCGTCGAAGCGGATCGCCGGCCAGCGTTCCTGGTCGTAACGCAGCGAAAACGCCGACTGCGCTAAAAAAACCGGGGAGCCGTCGAGATCGTTGGCCATGGCGGTCGGATAGGCGCGGACGAATTTTTCCAGCTCCGCGGGATCGTCGGTGCTCACCCAGCGGCAGACCTCGAAACGGCTGGTCTCGAAGCTGACGGGCAGGCCGTATTCGGCCTGCAATCGCTCGATCAGCACGTCGAGCTGCAGGGCGCCGACCACGCCGACCATCGCCGGGGCGCCGTCATGCGGCAGGAAGAGCTGAACCACGCCCTCCTCCGCCATCTGCTGCAGGGCCTCGCGCAGTTTTTTCGCCTTCATGGCGTCGCCGAGCTTCACACGGCGCAGGATTTCGGGGGCGAAGCTCGGCACGCCCCGGAACACCAGGTTTTCGCCCTCGGTCAGCGTGTCGCCGATGCGCAGCGCGCCATGATTGGGAATGCCGACGACATCGCCCGCAAAAGCTTCTTCGGCGAGCTGGCGGTCCTGCGCGAAAAAGAACTGCGGCGCATTGAGCGCGATGTTTTTCCCCGTGCGAGACAGGCGCGCCTTCATCCCGCGCAGCAACCTGCCGGATGTCACGCGTAAAAAGGCGATGCGGTCGCGGTGGTTGGGGTCCATGTTCGCCTGGATCTTGAAGACGAAGCCGCTCATCTTGTTTTCGCGCGGATCGACGCGGCGGGTCGAGGCTTCCACCGGCTGCGGCGGCGGCGCGAATTCGGCAAGGGCGTCGATGAGGTCCTGCACGCCGAATTTCTTCAAGGCCGAGCCGAAAAACACCGGGGTCAGATGCCCCTCGAGAAAATCGGCGACCACGAAAGGCTTTTGCGCCTCGCGCGCCAGGCCGATTTCCTCGGCCGCCAATTCGGCGTCGGCGGGGTTGGAAATGGCCAGGATCTGCGGATCGTCAGGGCCGGAGACGCGCATCGGCTCGGAATCCTCCTCAAGCCTTCGCACCAGGTTTTTCCTCAGATCATAGGTGCCGGCGAAGGATCTGCCGCGCCCGATCGGCCAGGTCAGCGCCACCGTGTCGAGCGCCAGCGTCTTTTCGATTTCGTCGAGGAGATCGAAGGGATCGCGCGTCTCGCGATCCATCTTGTTGATGAAGGTGATGATCGGAATGTCGCGCAAGCGGCAGACTTCGAACAATTTTCTTGTGCGCGCCTCGATGCCCTTGGCGGCGTCGATGACCATGATGGCGCTGTCGACCGCTGTCAGCGTGCGATAGGTGTCTTCCGAAAAGTCCTCGTGGCCCGGCGTATCCAGCAGATTGTAGACGCAATCGCCATATTCGAAGGTCATTACCGAGGTCACCACGGAAATGCCGCGCTCGCGCTCGATGCCCATCCAGTCGGAGCGGGTCTGGCGGCGATTGGCCTTGGCGCGCACTTCACCGGCGAGCTGAATCGCGCCGCCGAAAAGCAGCAACTTTTCCGTCAGCGTGGTCTTGCCGGCGTCGGGATGCGAAATGATGGCGAAAGTGCGCCGCCTTGCGACGGGATCGAGATTTTGCATGGCTGGCCGGGTTTTATCGGGGGAAACGCGCCCGGCTGATTAGCGCATGTGGCTCATGCAAAGCAAATCCCGCGCCGGCCACCTAGTTTGCCGGAGCCGTTTGCCCGGCCTTGCAGGCCGCAATCCATTTCTGCAACTCGGCGACATGCTCGGCCTCCTCGGCGGCGAATTCCTTCGCGAGCGCCTTGATTTCCGGGTCGTCGGTCGTCTCCAGCACCTTTTTGTAATAATCATGCCCAGCCATCTCCGCCGCAACCGCGATCTGCAGGGCCTCGTCGCGCGAAATCATGGGGTCGGCGCCCCAGATCGCCGCGGCTTCCGGGCTTTCGAGGTCGGGCCAGACGAATTCACGCGCCGCGATGTCGGGAATTTCGCGAAATCCAGCGCGCGCCCTGGCGTCGGCAAGATGCAGCTTGGAATAGTCGGACAGGCGGCGGAAGAGCTTGCCGACGTCTCGGTTGCCGGCGGATTCCATGGCGTCGGCCAATTCGCCGAAGCGCGCCGCAGCCTCCTGTTCGAGATGAATGGAGTAGGCAAGGAATTCTTCTACGGTTTGCATCGGTCTTCTCCCCTTGGGAATGCCGGCTTGTTCGTTTGCCTGTTTCTCATACAGCCGACGCATACCGCAGGCAAATCGCTCCTTTAGTCGCCTGGTGAATTTGCGCGCCGGAGTAACATTCCTTCGCCGTCATCGTCATTGAATTGCGGCTTAAAGCGGACAATGATCCGAAGGCCGCTTTGTTCCGGCCCAAGGGGATGCAATGCGCAAGGCGATCTGGCTGGTTTCATTCCTCCTCGCATTGGGAGCGCTCGGCCTCGTCGGCGTTGTCGAGCTTCCCGAGAAGGCGCGGCCGCTGCTTCCGGCCTCGGTCGCCGTCCTGCTGCCGCCGCCCCTGCCCGCGCTCCACCAGCCAACGAGAGTGCGCTGGCTCGACCAGAACTGGTCGGAGGCCGACCGGTTCTGGACGCATCACGCGAGCCAGGGGACGGCGACCCTGCCCGTTCCCTATGACTGGTTCATGGCGCTGGAACAGCCCGGCCTCTCGCTCTTTTCCGCGCCAGGCCTGTTGAGCGACAGCGCCTATCTCCAGCGGATCGGCTTCATTCCCAGCCCGAAATCGCTCGACGTCGGTCGCGACGCTTTGCAATCCTATGGCTATGGGCAGGCCGGCGCCACCCATCCGGTCACGCCGACAACCAGCCTGCATTGGACGCCCTCGGACAATCGCGGGGGCCTGCCGGTCGGCTTCGCGCGCACGACAGTCCCCGTCGACCCTCGTGACGGCAAGCCATCTCCCGATCGTATCGGGCTGACCTGCGCCGCCTGCCATACCGGCCATATCGAATATAAAGGCGCCAGCCTGCGCTTCGACGGCGGGCCGGCGATGCTCAATCTCAACGCGCTGGAGCGCGCCGTTTCGCTGTCACTCATCTATACGCTGCAGACGCCGGGACGCTTCGATCGCTTTTCCGATCGCGTGCTTGGGCCGCAGGCGAGCAAGGAGCAGCGGGAGGATTTGCGCGCCTCGTTGCAAAAAATCTTCGACTCCATCGTCGTCGCGGCGCGCGCCTCCTATGCGATGGAGGCGACGACAGGACAGGCGGACACGCCGGAAAATTTTGGCCGGCTCGACGCGCTCAACCGCATCGGCAACCGGCTGTTCTTTGAGGACCTCGGCGGCCCCTCGGGAGGCGCGGCGCTCGCTCCGAATTTCCACGCCACCGACGCGCCCGTGCGCTATCCCGCTCTGTGGAGCGCGTCCTGGTTCGCCCTCGCCGAATATGATTCCTCGATCGAGCAGCCGCTGGTGCGCAACGTCGGCGAAGCGCTCGGCGTCGGCGCGCTGATTGATCTCAACGGCGGCGCCGACGGCAAATCGCTTTTCGCCTCCACCGTGGCGCTGGAGAACATTCTGTGGATCGAGGATCTTTATCGCGGCGGCAATTTTTTCTCGGCCGCATCAGGAGGCCTGCGCGCGCCAAAATGGCCGGGGGCGCTGTTTCCCCACGATCCCGCCTGGAAAGTCGATCCCGCCCGCGTTGAAAAAGGACGCGCGCTCTATGCCGGGCTTTGCGCCGGCTGCCATCTCGGCCCCATCGACGATCCCGCCTTCGACAAAGCGTTTCCCGACAAGGCGCTGCGCCATTCCGACGCCTGGATGAAAAACGGAACGCTAAAACTGCGACAATTTCCGATCGCCCTGGTCGGCACGGACCCGGCGCAGGCGCAGGTGCTCAAGAGCCGCATGATCGAGGCGCCCAAGCGCTTCGGCCTCGATCCGCGCCACGATCTCGGCGACGCCTGGAATTGCGGCGGGGCGTTTCCCGAAGCTTCCGGAAAGCCCCTGCCCTTCGGCCTCGCGCTGATGGACGCCGTCGATCACATCGCCCGCAAAAGCATGGGGGATCGCGGCCTGACCGAGGACGAGAGCAGATTGCTGTTCGGGTCCCGTGCAAACTGTCCCAATCCCGCATCGGAGGCAGTCTATCGGCCGCGGCCGCTCGATGGCGTCTGGGCCGTGGCGCCCTATCTGCACAATGGCTCGGTTCCCTCGCTTTACTGGCTGCTGCGGCCGGCTGGCGAAAGGCCGAAGAAATTCTGTTTGGGCGCGAGGGATTACGATCCGCGCCGCGTCGGCTATCCCGCCGATCCCGTCTGCGCAACAGGCGAAACCCTGTTCGAGGAAACCGACGCCTCCGACAAGATCATCAAGGGCAACAGCACGTCCGGACATAGTTTCGAGGGCGATGGCGCGAGCCGCCCCGGCGTGGTCGGACGGGCGCTCGGCGACGACGAGCGCGACGCGCTGATCGACTATCTCAAGACGCTCTGACCGCAAGGAAATTTCATGCGCAAACGCGCGGCGCTGCCCCTGCTTCTCGCCTTGCTCGCAGGCGTCGGATTTGTCGCCGAAAGGTTTTCGCGCGAAAAATCCCTGCCCGAGGATCAGGCCATCGCCGAGATCGTCGAGCGGGCCCAAGCCCTGCTCGCCGCAACCTATCCGGCTTCGTCAAAGGCTCCGGCGCTTCGCGGCGCCCATCCCAAGGCCTCCGGCTGCGTCAAGGCCACCTTCACCGTCGATCCCGATTTGCCGCAGGACCTGCGCGTCGGAAGCTTTTCGCATCCGGGTCAAAAATTCATGGCGTGGATTCGCTTTTCGAACAGCGCCTTCACGCCGGGGCCGGACAAAAATCCCAATGGACGCGGCATGGCGCTCAAGCTGATCGACGCCGACCCCGATCATTCCGACGTCCTGCGGAAGACCCCGCCGCACGATCTGCTGTTCATCAATTTCCCGGCCTATTTCCTGGCGGACGCCAATGACTTTCTCGCTTTCGTCCGCGCCGGCGGTCTGCAAGGCGACCAGGAGCACGCGCAAAAATATTTCTTTCCTGGAGTTAATCCGTTCGGCTGGCGGCTGCGCGAAGCGGCGATCGTCTATCGCAATGCGACCAGCGAAATCGCTTCGCCGCTGACGACGGATTACTGGTCGATGACGCCCTATCGGCTCGGGCCGGATCGCGCGCTTAAATATGCGGTGCGGCCCTGCACGGCGGCCGTTTCGGCGCCCGCCAAGGAGGATCCCGACTATTTGCGCGTCGCGCTGAAAGCCGAACTCGGAAAAGCGCCGGCCTGCATGGAGCTCTTCGCGCAATTGCGCGTCGGCGACATGCCGCTCGACGACGCCAGCCGCGAATGGTCGCAAGCGCTCTCACCGCTGCGGCGGCTCGGCCGCATCGACATGCAAGCGCAGGATATTTCGGCCGGGGCACGCGACGCGGCCTGCGAAAACCTGAGTTTCAATCCGGAAAACGCACCGGCCGAGCTCGCGCCGCTCGGCGGAATCAACCACGTCCGAATGAAACTTTATCAGGCCAGCGCCGCGTATCGCCTCGGCCACAATGGGACGACCGCGACGGACGCAAAGAAAGCCTGGACTCAATTTTGATTTGAGAAACGTGTAATATGAGCGGTCGGCGCAGCGTATTGAACGTATCGGTCACCGGGAAGGAACACCCATGAAGCGGCTGCTATTGGCTCTCGCCGGCCTCGCCTTCGCGCCTCACGCCTGGGCGGTCGAGGCGCGCCTTTCCTTTCCTGCGACATTCGCCAATGACGCCTTCGTCAAGGCGCTCCTGTCGAGCAAGGCGCTGGCTGACGCGGGCGTCACGCTGGCGGCGCGCCCCGCCGACAGCGAAGGCGCGGCCATGCGCGCGGTGAAAAACGGCGAGGCCGATATCGGCGTCTTCACGCTCGCCGACGAGGACCTGCATAAATTGCAAAAGGCGGGCTCCGAGGCCTCGCTGCTGACGCGCCCCTTCGTGTTCAAATCGGCCGACGAAGTCTTTCTGATGCAGAATTCTTTCCTCGGAGCAGCCGCCGCGACCGACGCCAGCCGTTCCGGCCTGTTCCCGCTGCATTTGTGGAACCACGCCATCACTTATTTCCTGACGGGCGAAAAAATCCGCTCGGCCGCCGATTTCGCCAAATTGAGCGTCGCGGCGGCGAATGGCGCGCCCGACGTACAGATTCTGTCCAATGTCGGGGCAAAAACGGTCGCCAAATCCGACGGCGCCATGATGGGCATGAGCGGCGACAAGGCCAATGCCGTCGAGACGCAACTTGGCGCGGAAACGCAGGAGTTTGCCGCCAAGCATCCGGGCAAATTGTATCTGACCGTCGGCTGGCCCGAAACCGGCCTGCTGGCCGCCGCGCCCGCCTTCTGGCAAAAGCTGAGCGAGGCGGAAAAATCCGCGTTCAAAACCGCCGCCGACGAAGCGGCGCAGGCGGCGGACGCCGAACTCAAGGCGCGCGAGACGGCGATCCTGAAGCTTCCCAATGTCGAGAGCAATCCGCTCGAACAGGCGGCGCAGATGCAATTGGCCATGAAGTCGGAAGGCGGCGCGGAGAAAAGCAACGCCGAGGCCATGCATTCGGAAATGAGCCTCTGGAAGAAGGCGGAGGTCGAGGTCCATTCGGCGCCAAGCCAGATGAAGCCGGATACCGCGCCGAAAATGGCCTCGCTCTCGCCGGTGTTTTTCGCCACCGACCGCAATGACGAGAATACGCTCGACTACACGACGCGCTTCGGCTCGCGGCGTCTCGACGCCTTTGAATACACTTGCGGTTTTCTGAGCGCGCCGGCGCGCAAACCGGGAGAGCCGCCGCTGCCGCCGTCGCCGAAGACCCTGACCAAGGGCCTCGAGGATTGCGCGAAACTCATCGTGACCCGGACGCGCGAAAGCGGCGCGACGAAGATCATGTTCGTGATCCACGGCTTCAACACCCCTTTCCACTGGCTTGCGTTGCGAGCGCAGCAACTGGGGGCGGAGGCGGATTACAACGGCGCCATCGTCGGCTGGAGCTGGCCGTCGGAAGGCTCGGCCTTCGGCTATGCCTATGACGAGGATTCCAACGCTTGGAGCGCGCCGCATTTCGAAGAGCTGGTCAACGCCGTCGCAGAGGCGGGGCCGGACCTGCAGCTCGATTTCATCGCGCACAGCATGGGCAACCGCATCCTCCTGCAGATGCTGCGCGACTTCGCTCTGGCCAAGTCGAAACTGCGGATCGGCGCAGCGATTTTCGCGGCCCCCGATGTGGCGCAGGACGTGTTTCGCGAACAGCTCAAGCAGGTGCGGAAAATCGGCGAAATCCGCACGCTCTATGCGTCCGAATATGACCGCGCCATCCTGATTTCCGAGAGCTATCACCAGGCGCCGCGCGCCGGCAGCGGCGGCGCCAATATTCTCGTCGCGAGCGGCATTGAATCCATCGACGCACAGCTCGGCGGCCATTCCTACGTCTTCGACGAACCCAAGGCGATGCGGGATTTCAAGCAGGTGCTCAACAAGGCGACAATGGCGGCGTCACGCGGGCTGGAGGCGCGCGAAAAATTAGGCGCGGCCTATTGGGTGATCGAGCCGTGAGCTTGGAAGTAAAGTCACGCTCCTTAATGCCCTTGCGCGCTGACCGCGTTCGGCTCGAAGCGGACCATGCTTCGTGTTCGTAAAAGTCTCTTTTTGGACGCGAAGCGATCATTGTCGGTCGTGAGGCCAAACAGCGTTAGACGTCATTCGCGCAGGGCGCGATCCAGATTGCGCGCTCCGGCAAAATCCTTTTCCGCCCCCGCGCTGATCCGCGCCGAGTCTAGATCGAGCCCCTCCAGCATCGCGCCAGTCATACGCGCGCCGCGAAAATCGGCGCCTGCTGCGGTCGCCTTCAAGAAATTGGCGCGGGAAAAATTGGCGGCAACAAGGCTGGCGCCGGTAAGGTCGACGGCAAGGCGCGCCTCCGACAGATTGGCGTGATCCATTTTTGCCCGAATCAATTGCGTGCCGGCCAGACTAGCGCCGGAGAGGTCGGCGCCGGTGAAATCGGCTTCGAGCGCCCAGGCCTGATTGAGCGAGGCGCGGTTCAGCTTGGCGTCGGCAAGATTGGCGTGATTAAGGATGGCGCCGGTGAAATCAACCCCGGTGAGATCAAGTCCTGACAGATCGAGCCCGTTCAGGCGTCTGTTGCGGAGATTAATGGTTTCATCGACATCGCGGCTGTCGATCATGGACTGGATGTCGGCGCGCGAAACCTCCGCCAATGGAGCAAAGTTCCTCACCTCCGCGCTGATCTGTGCCGAGGCGAGGTTCGTCCCGTCTAACGTCGCCCCGGCCAGCGCGCCGCGAAAATCGGCGCCCGTTGCGTTCGCCAGCGAGAAATTGGCGCGTCGGAGGTCAGCGTCGTTCAGCTTGGCGGATTGAAGGTCCACGCGAGAAAAATCAGCGTGAAAGAGATTGGCGCCGCGCAGGTCGGCGGAACGCATCACCGTGTGGTTCACCTTATCATGCGCATCCCTCACGTCGGACAGATTGGCGCCAACCAGGCTTGCGCCGGAGAAGTCGCCACCGAGGTAAGCCCTTGACAGATTGGCGTGGTCCATCTTGGCGCCCATCAATTTGGCGCCCGCCAAACGCGCTTCCGAAAGGTCCGCGCCGGTGAAATCGGCCTCCAGCGCTATGACATCATCTAGAAATGCAGCGCCCATGCGAGCGCCGACGAAATTTGTGTGATTGAGTTGCGCGCCGTGAAATTCGGCCCCTTCGAAATCGAGTTGCGACAGGTCGAGACCGTTCAGGTTTTTGTTGGCAAGGTTGAGCCTGTCGCCCCGCTTGCGGGCGGCGATCAGTGCCTCCACGTCGGCCCGGGACATTTCGGCTTTGGTGAAGGCGGCTGTGGCGACGGCAACGCCGTTCTTCTTGTCTTGCGCGAGGGCGGGGCAACAGGCTGCGGTCACGAGCATGAGCGCGGCGAGTGTCGAAAAAATCGATTTGATCATATCAGATCCTGAATTGTTGCTTAAGCAGCAAAGGGCGCTAAGGGATTTCGGTGAAAGGGAGCTACGGACAACAACAGACACAATTTCCCTAATTTTCACATCGCGTCACCGTGCCGCGTTTGCTCGCTCACGGTCCGCTTTTTGACCCGTTCCGGCCCTTCGACTTATGACTGAAATCCGCCGATTGCCGCCTTAGCCGGAGACAACCAAATGATGGACTTCGAGCGCTAAAACATCGCCATCGCCAGCAGCGCCAGCACCACCATCTGCGCGGCGCAGGCTCGGCGATAGAGCGTCAGCGCCCGCAAAATGTCTTCGGCGCCGAGCTCGGCGCGGCCGTCGCCCATGTAGACGTCCTCCACCTTCTCGCCGCCATAAACCCGCGGCCCCGCCAGCTTGAAGCCAAGCGCGCCGGCCATGGCCGCCTCCGGCCAGCCGGCATTGGGCGAGCGATGGTGTCCGGCGTCGCGCTTCACGGCTTTGATCGCGGCGCTTGCGTCGGCGCCGGGCGTGACCACGGCGGCAAGGACCAGCCAGAGGGCCGCAATGCGCGAGGCCGGCAGGTTGACGAGATCGTCAAAACGCGCCGCCGCCCAGCCGAAATTCTCGTAGCGCGCGTTGCGATGGCCGATCATCGAATCCGCGGTATTGGCCGCCTTGTAGACGGCCCC
>Ga0182030_10004127_pt1 | contig 30921 bp, 23 predicted proteins | sample 812S3MmetaG_FD_121299 | JGI IMG/M metagenome (GOLD analysis project Ga0182030, IMG submission 121299) | Permafrost microbial communities from Stordalen Mire, Sweden - 812S3M metaG (Illumina Assembly) | ecosystem: Environmental > Terrestrial > Soil > Wetlands > Permafrost | place: Sweden...
CCAGATCACCGCCTCGCTGGACCAGCGGCTGCTGCAGTTCGAGACCACGTTCGGGACCAGCGTGGCCAATCTCGACAGCTCGCTCGACAGCAAGATCAAAACCTTCGACGAATCGGTCGATGGCCGCATCAAGTCGTTCGACGAGTCGGTCGACGGCCGGATCACGTCGTTTGGCGAGTCGGTCGATGGCCGCATCAGATCGTTCGACGAATTGGTCGACGGCCGCTTCAAATCGTTCGACGACACCGTCAGCGGTCGAATCGAATCGCTCGAAACCAGCCTGGACACCCGGGCGAAGTCGGTGACCGACACGATCGACAATCGTCTTGGTACGCTGGCGACGTCACTGACCGAGGGCGCCGCGCAGGCGATCCACTCGATCGACTCCCGCCTCAGCCTGCTCACCACGACGCTGACCGACGGCACCGCCCAGGCTATCGAAGCGGTCGACCGCCGCATCTCCAATGTGACCGAAACCATCGACGGTCGCAGCGCCCATCTGACCGACACCATCTCGGCGCGGTTCCAGGAAATCCATCAGGGCATCGAAACCCGGGTCGGCGCGGTAGCCACCGATATCGACATGCGGGTCGCCCAGTTCGAAGACCTGTTGGGTTCACGCGTCGAAGCCGTGGCGGGCCGCATCGAGAGCAGCGGGCGGCAGGCCAGCGAGGGTCTGATGGCGCGCGCCGAGGAATTGTCGCTCGGCATCAAGTCCCATGTCGAGGATGCCGAACGCTCGCTGACCAACCTCGTGGTCAACACCAGCGAGACCATCCAGACCGGCGCGCGCGCCGCACAACAGGCGCTGCTGTCGGTTTCCTCCGACGTCGGAGCGCAGCTCAAGCTGACCTCGGCGGAAGTCGAACGCTCCCTCACCGACGTCGGCACCGGCGCTGCGAACTCGATCCTGACCAGCGCCCGCGACGCCCAGGCCACCCTGCTGTCGGCTTCCGGCGACGCCGCCAGCCAGATCAAGTCGTTGTCCGCCGACGTTGAACGCACGCTGTCGGCTGCGGGCACCGCAACGGCGGCCTCGATTCTCTCTGGGGCGCGCGAAGTCCAGAGCACCCTGGTGACGACTTCCGCCGATGCCGCCAACCAGGTCAAGTCGCTGGCCGCCGACGTCGAACGGACGCTGTCGATCGCGGGGACGTCCGCCGCAGATTCGATCACCGCCGGCGCACGCGCCGCGCAAACCACGCTGGTGACGGCTTCCGCCGATGCCGCAAACCAGGTCAGGTCGCTGGCCGCCGAAGTCGAACGGACGCTGTCGACGGCGGGGACTTCCACCGCCGAGTCGATCACCGCCGGCGCGCTGGCGGCGCAAAACACCTTGGTCACGGCTTCCGCCGATGCCGCCAGCCAGGTCAAGTCGCTGGCCCTCGATATCCAGCGCACGCTGTCGATCGCCGGGACTTCCACCGCCGAGTCGATCACCGCCGGCGCGCGCGAGGCCCAGACCACATTGGTCGCCGCATCGTCGGATGCCGCCAGCTTAGTCAAGTCGCTGGCCGTCGACATTCAGCACACGCTGTCGATCGCCGGGACTTCCACCGCCGAGTCGATCACCGCCGGCGCGCGCGAGGCCCAGACCACGCTGGTCGCCGCTTCGTCGGATGCCGCCAACCACGTCAAGTCGCTGGCGAGCGATGTCGAACGTACGCTGACGGCGGTCGGCGCCGACACCGCCGCATCGATCCTGAACAGCGCACGCCAGGCGCAAAGTTCGCTGGCGGCGACGTCGGGCGACGCGGCCAGCCAGATCAAGGCGATCTCCGCGGATATCGAGCGTTCGCTGAGCGCAGTCACCGCGAACACCACCGACAACATCCAGGCCAGCGCGCTCAATGCGCAGAGCGCCCTGGTGGCGGCGTCGAACGAAGTCAGCTCGAAGGTCAAGTCGACCTCCGCGGAAGTCGAGCGCTCGGTGCTCGCCGCCAGCGGCGCGTTCGGCTCGACCATGACCGGCAAGACCGACGAAATCGTCACCTATGTGCAACAGCAGACCGACCGCCTGGCGCAGATGATCGACGGCAAGCGTGGATCGCTGGTCGAGGCGATCGGCTCCAAGACCAGCCAGCTCACCGTCGATATCGACCGCGTCACGTCAGATGCCCTGCGCTCGATCGAAACCAAGGGACAGACCTTCTCGCAATCGGTGTTGAGCAACGGAGCCGACGTGGCGCGGACGATCACCTCCGCCGGCGAACTGGCTACCGGAGCCGTCAACAAGTCGCTGAAGGAACTGGAGCAGTCCTCGCGAGCGGCGATCGACCAGTCGCGCCAGGTGTCGATCGCGGCCGTGACCGAAATGCAGGAAACCAGCAAGATCCTGCGCACCGACACCGTCGCGCTGTTCGAACGGCTGCGCGAAGGCAATATCCTGCTGCAGGAAGTGCTCACCGGCGCCCACGACAATCTCAATTCGCTGGAACGTGCCCTGGTCACGCGGGTGGCCGACTTCGTCTCCGCGATGAACGACGTTACCTCGCGCAACGGCGTCGCTACCCAGACGCTGGAAGACCAGTTGAGCGTCTTCAACGTCAAGACCTCCAAGGCGCTGGAGGATCTCGGCGAGCTTTCCAGCCAGTTCGATCACCACGGCAGGGCGCTGGTCGATGCCGCCGCGGTGGTCGAGCAAAGCAACCGCAGCACCACGGTTTCGGTCGCCGAGCGCAAATCGGCGCTCGAAGCGCTCGTCACCACGATCGATCTGCGGACCACCGATCTCGATCAGCGGCTGTCGCGGTTCACCGGCCTGCTCGACGAATCGCTGGCCGCCGCCGAAGAACGCGCCCGCGATATCGCACGGGTGGTGGCGGAAACCGCCGGCGCGGGCTCTGCCGCGATCAGCCGTCAGTTCGAAGCGGTGCGCGCCTCCGCCGAAGAGGAACGCCGGCTGACCGCCGAAACCATGAACGAACTCTATCAGCAGGGCACCCAGCAGGCCGACGCGATGTTCAAGCAGTCCGCGGACAAGTTCGCCGCGATGGTGCAGAACATGAAGCAGATGGCCCTGGAAATGCATCACGAGATGGAGGCCACGCGCAACGAACTTCGCCGCGGCGTGCTGGAAATGCCGCAGGAGGCCGCCGAGAGCACCGCGCAGATGCGCAAGGTGATTGTCGACCAGATCGAGGCGCTGGCCGAACTGAACCGGATCGTCGCACGTCACGGCCGCGGGCTCGACGTGGTGAGCGCGGGCCGCTCCATCAGCTCGCAGCGCGAGGAAGAGCCGATGCTGGCAACCGCCGGCACCCGTGCCGAGGCGCCGTCGCGGCCGATGCAGCGAATGCGCGATACCAGCAGCGCGTCGAGCCTGCCGCCGCCGGACATCGGTCTGCCCGCGGCTTCGCGACGCACCGAGGCGCCGCCGGTCAGCCCCGCGAGCCCCGACCAGGGGCGCGACGGATGGCTTTCCGACCTGTTGAACCGCGCCGACACCGGCGGCGGCAATGCGGAACCGCCGCGCAGCCGGCCGCCGCAGCAGGGCATGGGCGGCAACCCGCTGGAGTCGCTGTCGCTCGACATCGGACGCCTGATGGATCGCAATCTCGCGGCCGAGATGTGGGATCGCTATCAGCGCGGCGAGAGCAAGGCGTTCACCAAGCGGCTATACACCCCGGCCGGTCAGAAGGCGTTCGACGAAGTCGGCCGCAAATATCGCGCCGACCGCAACTTCAAGCAGACCGTCGATCGCTACATCACCGAGTTCGAGCGCCTGCTCGATGAAGTCGCGCGCGACGAGCGTGGGCCTGCGGTGCTGCGCAGCCATCTCACCTCCGAAACCGGGATGGTCTATACCCTGCTCGCTCATGCGGCCGGACGGCTCGGCTAGCGCGCAGGCTGACCGCACGACACTAAAAAACGGAGGCATCGCTGCCTCCGTTTTTGTTTGGGCGGCTCCGCGCCCGGCGCGACGATCGGACCGGTTCACGGCCGCCGCGCCGAAAACCATCGGCTTTATGTTTTAGCGCGTTTTCTTCACGCCAAACCGGTATCCAGCAAGTCATCGGGCGCGCGTTCGCCCGACCCGTTGGCGCAAAAACGCTCTAAGGCCGCTTCTTCTCGGTCGCCGCCGGCGGCGATGCCGGTGCCGTTGCGTTGCTGTTTCCGGCGCCGAACAGCAGGCGGGTCGGGTTGCGGTCGATATTGTTCACCGCGCGGCTGATATCGCCGAGGGTGCGGCGGCCGTCGGTCATCAAGGCCCCCGACCGCTTGTCGAAATCCTCCGCCAGTTCGCGGATCGATTTCACCGCCTGGAACAATTCGCCACCCTCCTTGCCGCCGGCCAGCGCGTTGAGTCCAACCATCAGGCTGTCGGCGTTGACCATGACGCCGTCGACCTTCAGCATGACATCGTCGATCCGCTCGGAATTGCGCGCCAGCGACGCCGTGAAGGTTTCAAGGTTATGCAGCGAGTTCTTGACCGCCGCCTGATTGTCGGCGACCACCTTGTTGATGTTCTGCAGCGTGCCCCGAATCGCCTCCGTGACGTCCTGCAACGCGTTCGGATCGGCGGTCAGCACCGGGATGCCATCCTCGTCCAGCGGCACACCCGGGGCGGCATCCTCGCCGCCTTTCAGCGATATCGCCGCGACCCCGGTCAGGCCCTGAAATTCGAGGCCGACCAGTGTGTCCTTGCGGATCGGGGCGTCGTTGGCGACCATGGCAAGTGCGACGACTCGACGCGGGTTGTCGAGCTTCACGGAGATCACTTCCCCTACCCTGATACCATTAAAATTCACGCTGCCGCCATTGCGAAGGCCCGCGGCCGGACCTTCGAAGATGATGCGGAGCGGAATCCGCGCTTTGGTGGTGTGCAGACTCTGAAACCACATCACAAAGCCGAAAGCGGCCGCGATCACCGCCAGCGTGAAGGTTCCGATCAGCACGAAGCTCGCCCGCGTTTCCATCCGACCAACTCCGATACTGAATAAATAAACTAGCCCATGACAGCGCGGGCGCGCTTGCCGTGGAAATAGGCTCGCAGCCAGGGATGTTGCGAGGCCTGCATGTCGGCCATTGATCCTGCAGCAATGATCTTACCGTTCCCTAAAACGGCAATACGGTCGCAGGCGGTGTAAAGGCTGTCCAGATCGTGGGTTACCATGAAAACGGTCAGGCCCAAAGTGCGCTGCAGGGTGCGCACCAGCTCGTCAAAGTCGCCGGCGCCGATCGGATCGAGACCTGAGGTCGGTTCATCGAGGAAGACCAGCTCGGGATCGAGCGCCAGCGCGCGCGCCAGCGCCACGCGCTTGATCATGCCCCCCGACAGCTCGGAGGGGAACCGGTCGGCCACTTCGGGCTGCAATCCCACCATGCCGAGCTTGGCGACCGTGATCTCGTCGAGCAGTCGCTGCGAGACCTTGAGATATTCGCGCACCGGGAACTGGATATTCTGGCGCACGCTCAGCGAGGAAAACAGCGCGCCCTGCTGGAACAGGATTCCCCAGCGCCGCTCGACCCCGCGCCGGGCCCTGGCGTCGGCGGCGTCGAGATCGATCCCGAACACCTCGATGTGCCCGCTGGTCTTGGGCACCAGTCCGATGATGGTGCGCGTCAGCACCGACTTGCCGGCGCCCGAGGGGCCGACGAAGCCGAGAATTTCGCCGCGCTTGACGTCGAGATTGAGCCCGTCGAGGACCTTGGTGACGCCGAACTGCACCGAGATATCGCGGACCCGGATGATGGCGTCGGATGTTTCAGGCGCCATCGTCACATTCCGATCGACGCAAAAAAGATCGCAAACACGCCATCCATGACGATGACGAAGAAGATCCCCTGCACCACCGACGAGGTGGTGTGCTGTCCGAGCGATTCGGCGCTGCCTTCGACCGCGAGTCCCTCGACGCAGGCGACGATCCCGATCACCGCGGCCATCACCGGCGCCTTGATGATGCCGACGGTGAAGTGATCGATCGAGATCGCGTCGCGCAGGCGAAGCATGAACGCTTCGGGATCGATCCCGCCATAGCCCCACGCCACCAGTCCGCCGCCCAGCAGCGCGGCGATGGCGCCCAGAAAGGCCAGGATCGGCAGCGCGATGATCAGCGCCAGCAGCCTCGGCAGAATCAGGACCTCGATAGGATCGAAGCCCATGGTCCGCAGCGCGTCGATCTCCTCGCGCATTTTCATCGAACCAAGCTCGGCGGTGTAGGCGCTGCCGGATCGGCCCGCCACCATGATCGACACCAGCAATACGCCGATTTCGCGCAGCACCAGCACGCCCAGCATGTCGACGACGAAGATATCGGCGCCGAATTGGCGGAAATGGAAGATGCCCTGCTGCGAGATGATGCAGCCGATCAGAAAGGTGATGAGGCCGACGATCGGCACCGCGCGCCAGCATACCTGTTCGAGATGATGCACGGTCGAGGTCAGGCGGAAGCCGGACGGGTGAATCATCACCCTTCCGCCGGCGGCAAGCACGGCGCCGAGCATGTCGATCAGGCCGACGATGGTGGTGCCGAAGCCGACCATGTTGCGGCCGACCTGTTCCAGCATTCCGGTTATCGTCACCGACGACGAAGCGAGCGCCGGCGTTGTCTTCACCCGGCGCACTTCGTCGACCAGGCTGGAATAGTTAGCCGACAGCCCGGCGATTTTGGCCTCGACACCGCCTTGGGTCAGGCTGCGGCGCAGCCGCTCGATCAGCCAGGCCCCGAAGGTGTCGAGCTTGGAGACCTGCGACACATCGATGAAGATATTGGGCCGGGTTCCGGTCAGCTTCTCGGCGTCGAGGACCATCCGTTCCAGCACCGGCGCATGGCGCGCGGTCCACGATCCCGCCGCACACAGCGCCAGCCCATTGCCCCGGGCAATCCGCTCCAATGTCGGATCGCCGTTCACGATGTCCACCCCTGTGTCGATTCTTCGCTATTGATCATCGAGGTAAAGTTCCAACACGCCGCCATCGCCTTGCAGGATGCCTGCCTAACCAGCCATACTTGGTTGCGCCGGGCAAGCGAACGGTTCAGAAATTGCCAGATTTTGAAATGACTTCCATCGAATCGCCAAGCCAATCCCCAAGCCTTGTCGCTAGAATCGAACACTGGCCGATTGCCGGCGCCTTCACCATCAGCCGCGGCGCCAAGACCGAGGCGGTAACGGTGGTCGTGGAAGTCAGCCGCGGCGGCCTTTGCGGGCGCGGCGAATGCGTGCCCTATCCGCGCTATGGCGAGACCCCGGAAGCGGCCCTGGCCGCCCTCCAATCGATGCAGGAGCCGTTGCGGCGGGGGCTCGACCGGCAGGCCCTGCAAGCCGCGATGCCGGCAGGCGCCGCCCGCAACGCGCTGGATTGTGCGCTGCTCGACCTCGAAGCCAAGACCGCCGGCCAGCGCGCCTGGGTCCTGCTCGGACGCCCCGCCCCGCGCGCCTGCACGACGGCCTACACCATCTCGCTGGGACCGCCGGAGGCGATGGCGGCAGCCACCGCCAAGGCCGCACATCGGCCGTTGCTCAAGATCAAGCTCGGCGGCGACGGCGACGGGATGCGGATCGCGGCGGTACGCAGGGCCGCCCCCGAATCGGAACTCATCGTCGACGCCAACGAGGCCTGGACCGCCCACAATCTTGAGCAAAATCTCGCCGAATGCGCCGAGGTCGGCGTCACCCTGGTCGAGCAGCCGCTGCCGGCCGGCCAGGACGAGGCGCTGGCGCGCATCCGCAGGCCGCTTTCGGTCTGTGCCGACGAGAGCGTGCATGATCGGGCGTCACTGCAGGGCCTGCGCGAACGCTACGATGCCGTCAATATCAAGCTCGACAAGGCCGGCGGACTGACCGAAGCGCTGGCGATGGCGGATGCGGCGCAGGCGCTCGGATTTGAAATCATGATCGGCTGCATGGTCGCGACCTCGCTGGCGATGGCCCCGGCGATGCTGCTGGCGCAGCAGGCCCGCTACGTCGATCTCGATGGTCCCTTGCTGCTGGCGCGCGACCGCGAGGACGGGCTGCGTTACGACGGCAGCCTGATCTATCCGCCGGAGGCCGCGCTGTGGGGCTGATCCGCGAGCCGGTGTCGCGCCAGCCACACCACGACGGCACCCGACAGCGCCATCGCCGCCATGACGTAATAAACGCCCTGCCCATATTGGGCGTAGATCGCACCCGACAAAATCGATGCGCTGCTGGAGACGATGCCGCCGCAGGCCGCCAGATAGCCCTGCCCTCGCGCCATCACATGGCCGGGCACATGGCGCACCAATAGTCCCATGGTGCCGACCTGGGTCAGTCCATAACTGAGCCCGTGGGCCAATTGGACCACCGCCAGTACCGCCACCGCGGGCTGCTGCGCCGTGATCAGCCAGCGCGCCACCGCGCTGAGCCCGCCGACGACCACCAGCACCGCGGGCGACAGCGTAAATCGCGGCGACAGCGCGAACACGACGATCTCGGCGAGCACCCCGAGCGCCCATAGCCCGGCGATCGTCAGCCCGCCGAGGCCCGATACCTGCCAGGTGATCGAGGAGAAAGTGTAATAGGCGGCGTGGCTGCCCTGGATCAGGGCCGATGCCAAGATGATGGCAAGGAAACCGGGCTCGCGCAGCAAGCCGCCGGCGCCGGCGAGGGCCGCCGACGCGGCCCTCGGCTGGTCCAGCGGCCGAAGCCCGAGACCGGCAACGACGCCGAGCCCTGCCACCCCGGCGATGGCCCAGATCAGGTGCCGGGCCGCGATGACATCGACCAGCAGCCCGCACGCCAGCGCCCCGACGATGAAGGCCGCCGAGCCCCACAGCCGCAACGGCCCGTAATTGAGGCCGTAGCGCGCCACGCCGTGCAACGCATAGGCATCGGTCAACGGCACCATCGGCGTCCAGACACAGGCGGTGGCCGCGAAGGTCAGGAATACCAGCAGCGGCCGGTGCTGGGTGCCGACGATCGCAAATCCGAGCGCGGTCGCGATGGCCGTGACGACCATGGCGCCGCGCAACGATCGACGCCGTTCGGCAAGGCCGGTCACCAGCGGCAGAATCGTAAACCGCGTCACCGAAGGCACCGCGGTGATGATCCCGATCCACGACGCGTCGATCCCGATCGCCTTCAGCCACACCGGGAAGAACGGCAGCTGGGTGCCCCCCAGCCCGAACAAGGTGCCGTAGAACAGCGCCAGCCGCGTCGCGAATCGGCCTCGTGTCTGCGCAGAAGCGATGGGGATTAGTGATCCGGCCGGCATCAATTCAATTGCGATTCGCCTGATATCGTGGTGATCGTTAGCCTAACGCGCGATGATTTGCGCGATGAGTTTAACATGGCCGACGAAGCATTCGCCCTATCGCCGATCTCCGCACGCGCAGCCCAGCCGAGCGAGCAGGATTATGACGCGATCAGCGAAGCCTTCATGGAGACTTCGCGCGGCCGCTGGTTTCTCGGCGAATATGCCAAGCGCAACCGCAATGCCGACACCCGCATGGTGCTCGATGCGGTCGAGCGGATCGAACACAGTCTTGCCGCCCAGAGGCAGCCGCAACCGGCTCCCGAAAGCGGCCTCGCCGAGGCGCTGGCCGCCATCGGACGCGCGGTCGATGAGGCCAGAGCCGCCGCGTCGGCGGCGATCGACGGCATGGCGCTGGAGCAATCGCTGGCCCCGGTCCGCAAGGGCGCCCGGGTCATCCGGGAGATCGCCTGGCGGCTGCGGGAAATCGGCGCCGATGGCCGGATCTGCGATCTGATCGATTCCCAGGTCGGCGCCATCGAAGCGGGCTGCGGACTAATCGCCTCGAGCGATCCGATCATGGGCCTCAACGCCGCCTTCGATCTCATCAAGGAGCGGATCAGGCAGTTTGACGATGGCGATGCGGCATCCCTGCAGGCTTCTGAAAAAACCGTGCGTTCGCCCGCTCCGGCCCGATCGGATCACCCCTCCGATGAGCGCGCTGCCGCCGCGCAGACGGCGCAGGTGGCGGCGACAATCGACGACCCCGAAGCCATGATGCCCAGCCCGGCGTTGGCCGCCGAAGCGGTCGTTACCGCCGCGGGGGCCGCCGGCGTCACCGGCGAGGCAACGGCTGTGAGCGCGCAGGCGACGGCCGAGGCCGCGGAGGCGTCCGCCGAGGCCGCGGAGGCGTCCGCTGAGGCCGCGGAGGCGACCGCCGAGATCGCGGAGGCGATCGCCGAGATCGCGGAGGCGATCGCCGAGATCGCGGAAGCAACCGCCGAGGTCGTGGAGGCAACCGCCGAGCTCGCGGAGGCGTCCGCCCAGGCTGCGGAGGCGTCCGCCCAGGCCGCGGAGGCAACCGCCGAAGCCGCGGAGGCAACCGCCGAGACGACGGAGCTGGCGGCGGAGGCGGCGGAAGTGGCAGCCGAAGTCGCGGCCGCCCATGACGACGCGGTGCTCGAGATGGTTGCGCTGGAAATGGCCGCACCGGACCCTTCCGATACCGACGAGCGATCCGATGGCGACGAAATCCCCGTCGCCGAGTCCGCGCCTGCCGAGCCGGAAACGATCGCGCCGATGGCCGCGGCGGCGCCGGCGCTGCAACCCTCGCTCGGTTCGACACTGATCGCCAACGGCATGGTGCGAAGGCCGAATCCCTCGGGGCCCGATCCGCTGGCGCCGATCCGGCGCATGAGCCAAGCCGAGAAAATGGCGCTGTTCTCGTAACCGCCACAGCCGCGATTCGACCAAATCTGACCGGGCGTTATCCGTTGGCGCGATGATTTTGATTCGGCAGACCGTTTCCACCTCGCCGGGATAGGCTGCAATCAGCCGACTAATTTCGCGAACATATCCGCATCGACATTGCCGCCCGACAGCACGATGACGACGTTCTTGCCGCGGGCGTCGATGCGACCGGCCAGCAGGGCGGCGAGGCCGACGACGCCGCCCGGCTCGACCACCAGTTTCAGCTCCCGGAATACAAATCCGACGGCCATCCCCACCTCGGCATCGGACGCGGTGACGCCCTGCGCGAGCAGCCGGGAATTGATCGCGAAGGTGATTTCGCCGGGGATCGCGGCCATCAGCGCGTCGCAGATGGTGCGCCCTTCGGCGCGACGCGGCTGGCGTTTTCCGGCCCGCAGCGAGCTCGCGTGATCGTCAAAGCCTTCGGGTTCGGCCGACATCAGCACGGCCTGCGGATAGCGCGCCTTGACCGCGGTCGCGACACCCGCGATCAGGCCGCCGCCCGACACCGGGGCGATCACGATGTCCGGGGTCAGGCCGAGCGCAGCCATGTCCTCCGCGATTTCGAGTCCCACCGTGCCCTGGCCGGCGATCACCATCCGATCCTCGTAAGGCGGCACCAGTGTCGCGCCGCGCTGGCTGGCGATGCCCCGGGCGATGGCTTCACGATCATCGCGGTCGCGGTCGTACAGCACGACTTCGGCGCCATAGGCCCTGGTGCGCTCACGCTTGGAGAGCGGAGCGTCCGCCGGCATCACGATGGTCGCCTGCATGTTCAGGATCTGCGCTGCCGCCGCCACGCCCTGGGCGTGGTTGCCTGAGGAGTAGGCGACCACGCCGCCGCCGCGTGCGGCTTGCGGGATCGACGACATCTTGTTGAAGGCGCCGCGAAACTTGAACGATCCGGTCCGCTGCAGCATTTCCGGCTTCAGAAAAACCCTGGTGCCGGCGCGTTCGTTGAGAACCGGCGGCGACAACAGCGGGGTTCGTACCGCAAAGCCTGCCAGCACGCGGGCGGCCGCATCAATATCCGCAGCAGCAACGGCAAACGGTGGGATCAATTCCGACATCCGGCCATTGTATCGCGCAGCCCGCGATACGGGCAAGGTGCTTGGGCCGATCAGGCAACGAACCGGGGGTGTTCCGCGGCGAATTGAACCGCGTCATTTTTGGGATCCGCATGGCGGATTTCAATAATATGTTGGACGAAGGCGCGCGCCGAGGCTTCCCAGGTATGGCTCGCGGCGAATTCGAGGCAGGCTTGCGGCGAGATTTCCAGGGCGGCCAGGCAGGCTGCCCGCAGATCGTCGTTCAGCGCGCCGACCGGCGCCGTTCCGATCACGTCGCGGGGGCCGGTCACGGGGAACGCGGCCACCGGCAGGCCGCTGGCAAGCGCCTCCAGAAGCACCAGGCCAAAGGTGTCGGTCCTGCTGGGGAACACGAAGACGTCGGCGGCGGCATAGGCCTGCGCCAGGGCCTCGCCCTGCCTTGCGCCGGCAAATACCGCTTGTGGATATTTTCGGGCCAGGGCTGCCCGCTCCGGCCCGTCGCCGACGATCAGCTTGGTGCCGGGGAGATCGAGGTCGAGAAACGCCTCCAGATTCTTCTCGACCGCCACCCGGCCGACGCAAAGAAAGATCGGGCGTGGCAGGCCAAGATCGACGGCGCGGGGATGGAATTGCCCGGCGTCAACGCCGCGCGGCCATAACACGACGTTGCGAAAGCCGCGGGCGCGCAGTTCGCTTGCCAGCGCCGGGGTCGCGGCCATCACCGCCTGGCTCGGCCCATGGAACCGGCGCAGCGCCGACCAGATCCATGATTCGGGCACCGGCAGGCGCGCGGAGATGTATTCCGGAAAGCGGGTGTGGAAACTGGTGGTGAACGGCAATCCCCGCTTGCGGCAATAGCGCCGCACCAGCAGTCCGATCGGCCCTTCGGTCGCGATGTGAATGCTGTCGGGCCGCGCGTCGGCGATCAGCCGGGCTATTCTGGACCGATACGGCAAAGCCAGCCGCAGATCCGGGTAGCTCGGCATCGCGAAGGTACGGAACGATTGCGGGGTCAGAAAGCTGACATCGACGCCGAGCGCCCTCGAGGCTTCCGCCATCATGGTCAGGGTGCGCACCACGCCGTTGACCTGGGGATGCCATGCGTCGGTCGCGATCAGAATGCGCATCATGCCGCACGCGCCGCCACGGAGGGCACCGGCGCCGCCCGGCGCAGCGGATCGGTCCAGGTGATGATCTCGAACCGGCCGTCCTCGTGCTCGGCGAGCGCGGTGCAGCTTTCCACCCAGTCGCCGCAATTCATGTAGCGAATGCCATGCTCGTCGCGGATCGTGGCGTAGTGGATATGGCCGCATATCACCCCGTCCGCACCGTGACGCCGCGCCTCGGCGGCCAGCGTCTGTTCGAACGCGCCGATATAGTTCACGGCGTTCTTGACCTTGAGCTTGGCCCATTGCGACAGCGACCAATAGGGCACGCCGAACCAGCGCCGAAACATGTTGACGATGCGGTTCATCCGGATGGCGAAATCATAGGCGGTGTCGCCAAGGTGAGCGAGCCAGCGCGCATTCTGCACCACGAGATCGAACATATCGCCGTGAATAACCAGATAGCGCCGGCCATCGACTCCGACATGTATGGTATTTTCCACGACGTCGATGCCGCCGAAATGGGTGCCGTAATAGTTCCTCAGGAACTCGTCGTGATTGCCTGGCACGTAGACGATCTTGGCGCCTTTGCGCGCCTTGCGCAGCATCTTCTGCACGAAGTCGTTGTGCGATTGCGGCCAGTACCAGTTGGATTGCAGCGCCCAGCCATCGACGATATCGCCCACCAGATAAATGGTATCGGCATCATGGCTGCGGAGAAAGTCCAGCAAACGCTCGGCTTGCGAACCGCGTGCTCCGAGATGGACATCGGAGATAAACAAAGTGCGAAAGCGTCGTTCCGGACACTCGTCACTCATAGCGTCACTTCCCCATGCGCGAGCAGCTACCTGAGTCCCATGACAGGGTGATGACGATTCATGCCGCTGATGGAACCGCCCGTTCGATACAACCACCGTATGGATGCCGAACGGTACGAGCTTGCGCCGTTCGACGAGGATCGCATTCTTCGGTCGCCACCCTTCGGCGCGACACGAATCAGGCGTCCACCTGTGACTTCGCGAATAGCAGCGCTGTGCGACAACCCAACGACATCGGCGCGCCGGCATCGCCACACCGGGACGCGGGTCAAGGCCGCGGCAGCGTCGGTGACGGTCGCGCCAGCGTGCGGGATCCAGGGCCTGGTCTAGTAAAATTCATGAAAATGATGGATCGGCCCATGGCCGTGGCCGACATCGAGGCGGCCGGCGGCGCCGATCGCGGCGCTGACCCAGGCCTTGGCGTCGCGAACTGCGGTCTCCAGGTCACCGCCTTTGGCAAGACCCGCCGCGACGGCGGAAGACAATGAACATCCGGTGCCATGGGTGTTTTTGGTCGCGATGCGCGGCGCCGCCAGCGCGATGGTGTCGCTGCCGGTGATGAGGTAGTCGATGCTCTCGATGCCCTGCCCGTGGCCGCCCTTGATCAGCACCGCGTGACACCCCATCGCCAGCAGCCGCCTGCCCTGGCTCTCGATGGCGGCTTCATTCAGGGCCACCGGCTGGTCCAGCAAGGCGGCGGCTTCCGGCAGGTTCGGCGTGATCAGGAAGGCGCGTGGAATGAGCCTGGTTCGCAGCGCCGCGACGGCGTCGGTCGCCAGCAGGCGATCGCCCGACGTGGCGACCATCACCGGATCGAGCACGACGCGCCTTGGCGACCACCGCGTCAGCCCGGCGACGACGGCCTCAACGGTCGCAAGCTGCGCCACCATCCCGATCTTGACGGCCTTGACATCGAGATCGCCGAAAACCGCGTCGATCTGTGCGGCGACGAAATCGGCAGGCACCGGATGAACGCCGCTCACGCCAGTCGTGTTCTGGGCGGTCACGGCCGTGATCACCGACGCACCGTAGACGCCAAGCGCGGCAAACGTCTTCAGGTCCGCCTGGATGCCGGCGCCGCCTGACGAATCCGAGCCGGCGATGGTGAGCGCGATGGGTATCGTCATCGCACCGCTCGCGGCAAATTCAGCGATCCGGTCCGGGTCATATTCTGTCCTAGCGCGGCAAGCTGTTGCCGGCAAGTTCTTGCCATGGCTGCCTGCACCCGGCTCTGTTATACAGCAACGGGTTTTCCTGCCGCGAAGCGGTGTCCGCTTCGCCTGAAAACGCTATATTGTAGTGGATGCGACGCCTTTCGGAGACGACAGCGATGGTTCCCTTTTTCGTCCAGTTCAAATGCAAACTTGGCCAGTCCTATGCCGTCGCCAACGCGCTCGCCGAGGCCGAGATCGCCTCGGAGATCTATTCCACCGCGGGCGATTACGATCTGCTGGTAAAGTTTTACGTCGACAACGACACCGACATCGGCCACTTTATCAATGAAAGGGTCCAGGTCATTCCCGGCATCCAGGACACCCATACCATCATCACCTTCAAGGCGTTCGGCACCAGCTAGGCTTCGAGCGCTGACGCTTGGGACACGGCGGCTGCCACGCGGCACTCGGGCCGAGACCAGGGCGCGTGCATCGACATATGGACAAGATGCCGGAGATTGACGACCGGGAGACCCTGGTTCGGCAAACCTCAAATTGCGGCAGACAGGCTCGCGGATTTACGAATTCACGGCCTAGTGAAGTCGAAGGTCGTCGGGGTATGCCGCCACTATATCCTCCGCCGCGGGTCGATCATCCCGGTTCTCACTCATGATCGCCACGTATTTAAGCTTCTCGTCCGCGGTCAGCGGACGGCCGCTTGCGCCGGCAAGATTGGCGCCGATCTGAAGCGGATTATTGTGGTATAGCAACAAGACTTCTTCTTCTGTCAGCGCCTCGATCCGAGCGCGCATATTACCGATGAGGGCATCCGCCTCATACTCGGCCTTGTCGAAAACTTCCGACAGGCACCTTCTGACCAAGTTCCAGTATTGCGCTATCTCATCGGTCTTCAGCTGCCGTGGGCCTGTCGCGACGGTGGCCGCGAGATCATCAATCGGTTCGTCTGAAACCATCAGAGCACCTTTGCCCAGTGTTGCTGAACGGACCCACTCTAGAACAAAGTTCGAGTCAGGTCACGCTCATTCGCCCTTCGAAAAAGCGACGGCTGCGGCAGACCTGCGACCGCCCGACGCGTGTGGAAGCTGATTTGATCGCAGTCACCGATCGTGAGTGTTTGCGGCCAGAGGGTTACCGGACCGAACACCACATCGTAGGGTGTTTGGTTTGGCGGCAGGCGCTGATGTGGCGCAAATCCATGCCGACAATCAGTCACGAGGTCCCAAAAGTCGCGCGTTGCCCTGACAAACCCTAATGTCTGCAGACCGGCCAGCCAGTCGCGATCGAGTTCGAACCGCAAAATGACCGCGAACAAGCCAGGCGCGGGTAGGCTTGTGACCCGCGTGTTGGCCCACTGTTGGGCCTGATGAAGCCGCGTAGTTACGTAAAAACCCTGTCCGAAATCGGTATTTGGACGGCAGAGGGCAAGATTGACAAAAAATGGAAGAATGGCACCGGTAGCTGCAGTAGCCGCAGCAACCGAGCCGCTGTCAGTTCCGTGATAGACAAAAGCTTCTTGTTCAGCCATTGCGGCAATGCGGCGCCCCCTGCGTGGCTACGACCGATAAATGACGTCACACGACTTCGAGTTTGCCGACGCGCACGTCAAGTATCGACGCGATTTCTGCCGGCAATGTGCGGCGGCTCAGAGTAAGCAAAAACCGGAGGTTGTCGAATCCATTCGTGGACACCTGAATAAGAAAGCAGGCGGCGGCTGTCCTCATCCGAGAGAACTCGGGCCCCAAGCGAGCTTCGGCAGCCAGCCCCGCGAGGGTCGTTGCGGGTGAACGGCGTTCAAGGGCCGACCGCCCAACGACCGGATCACGATTTGGCGGTGCCTTTCGCCGCTTTCTTCGGCCGCGACGGTCCCTCCACCGGCGGCAGCGACTTGAGATATTCCGCGATCGCCGCGCGATCTTCAGGGCTCAGTTGCGAGGTATTCCTGATCACGCGCGCCATCGAACCGCCGACGCTGTCGCCATCGGGCGTTTGGCCGGTTTCGAGGAGATAGGCGATATCGTTGGCACTCCATTCGCCTAGTCCCTTCTGCGTGATGTTCGGCACCCAGCCCTCCCCTTCCGGATCGGGTCCGCCTGCGAAGCGCTGCGCGGCGATGATGCCGCCAAGAAAATTTCGCGGACTGTGACATTCCGCGCAATGGCCGAGGCTGTTGACCAGATAGGCGCCGCGATTCCAGCGCTCGGAGCGCGCGGCATCCGGCATGAACGGCCGGACGTCCATGAACAGCAATTTCCAGATTCCGATATTGCGCCGGATATTGAAGGGAAACCGCACGTCGTGATCGCGCACCTTGCCGGGCACCGGCGTCAGTGTCTTCAGATAGGCGAACAGGTCGCTTATGTCTTCAAGCTTGGCATGCGCGTAAGACGTGTAGGGAAACGCCGGAAAATAATGCGTGCCGGCCGGAGAGACCCCCCGGGTCACGGCATTGACGAATTGCGTTTCGGTCCATCGCCCGATGCCGTCGACCGGATCAGGCGAGATATTCGGAACATAAAACGTCCCGAACGGCGACGGTATCGCGAGGCCGCCGCCGAGCCTTGAGCGATCGGGCTGGCCGGGCACGGCATGGCAGGAGGAGCATCCTGCGGCATTGAAGGTTGTCAGTCCGTTGGCAAGGTTCGGCGCGTGGGCCGCCGCGCTGACGGCTGCCACCCGCGGCGGCGCCGTCAGCCACCAGTAGACGGCAAACGCGGCGGCGCCGGCCAGCGCGGCAGCAAGGAAAAATCGTCGCGGCATTCACCTATCCGTCATTATCCGCGTGACTTTACGGCTGGCGCGACCGCAGCTCCAGCCATAAACTGCCGGAAAATTTTCAATGTCTTGGGCCCGCCGCGGGAATAAGCCTGAAACCTCGTTGTTTCGAGACCGACACCGTCAGTTGACGTCAACAGGGAGAGAACCATGAAAACCACGACCATGCTTGCTACGCTTGCGCTGGGTGCAACCGTTGCCTTCGCCGGACCCGCCTTCGCCGAAAAGCTGAAAGCAACGCTCGACGGCAAATCCGAAACGCCCCCCAACACCAGCGCCGGTACCGGTACCGCCGACATCGACTACGATGCCGCGACCAAGAAGCTGAGCTGGAAGCTGACCTATACGGGGCTCACCGGACCGGCCACTGCCGCGCATTTCCACGGACCTGCCGAACCCGGCAAGAACGCCGGCGTCGCGGTCGCGATCCCGAATCCGACCTCAAGCCCGGTAGAAGGCAGCGCCACGCTGACCGACGCGCAAGCTGCCGATCTCGAGGCAGGCAAGTACTACGTCAACATTCACACTGCGGCCAATCCGGGCGGCGAAATCCGCGGCCAGGTCACGAAGTAAGAGCCGGCTCTCCGGCCGACATAGAAAAGGGGCGGACGCATCGATCGTCCGCCCCTATTTCATCTGGCCCACCGGCCGCGCCCGCAGGCCGGCGGTCCCTGGACTTGAACCGGCAGGCTCCAGCCACCGATGTGCCGTTGCACATCGGTGAACGACAACCCTAGCCGTTCTTGACGCGGTAGGTCTCGTGGCAGCCGCCGCACTGCTTGCCGATCACGGGCAGCGTCGCCTTCAGGGTGTCGAGATCCTTGATCTGGGTCTTGGCTTCGGTTACGGCCTTGGCGAAGCTTGCGATGTGGGCGTCGAAGCCGGCCTTGTCTTCCCAGATTTTTGACGAGGCGCTGTAATCGCCATCGGCCTTGAGGCCCTTGATGCTTTCTGGAAACAACGTCGGAAGCTTCTTGGCGGTGTCATCCAGTTGCGCCAGCGCGGCGTCGACCGCGGCCTGATCGTACGGCTTTTCGCCCTTGACCATCGCGGCCATGATGCCCGCGTTCTTTCCGTTGCCCTTCATCACCGTCTGGGCCTGCTTGACCAGATCCTGCTGCGCCGCCACCGCTCCGATACCGAGCAACAACGTACCCACCACCACGACAGTTCGTATCATCGGTCTGTTTCCCCTGGTTTTCGATTCCACGATCAACTTGAAAATTGCGGTTATGGTCATCCAACACCGCCGGTAGCGTTTCATTCCCCCGCGCTGGATCACAGGCTATGCCGGCGCTGGTGCTCGCGGATCGCAATCCAGACCCGCTCGGGAGTTGCAGGCATGTCGATGTGATCGATTTTGTATTCACGCCATAGCCCGTCGATCACGGCATTGACGAGCGCCGGACAGGAGCCGATTGCGCCGGCCTCGCCCGCGCCCTTGACGCCCAGCGGATTGGTCTTGCAGGGCACGTTATGGGTCTCGAACACGAATGACGGACCGTCGGCGGCGCGCGGCAGCGCATAGTCCATGAAGGTGCCGGTGATGAGCTGGCCATCCCTGGGGTCGTAGACCGCCTGCTCCATCAAGGCCTGGCCGATGCCCTGCATCGCGCCGCCATGAACCTGGCCCGCCAGCAGCCGCGGATTCAGCGTCACGCCGAAATCGTCGACGATGACGTAATTGACGATCCGGATCACGCCGGTGGCAGGATCAATCTCGATTTCGGCAAGGTGGGTGCCGTTGGGGAAGGTGCCGTCGGCGCTGGCGAAGGTCGCGCTCGCGTTCAGCTTCGACGGATCGACGCCCGGACGTTTGGCAAGCTCGGCAAAGCTGACCGAGCGATCGGTGCCGGCGACCCGCACGGTGCCCGCATGGATCTCCAGGTCGTCGGTACCGGTTTCCAGCGCCTCGGCGGCGATCTGTTGCAAATTCGTGCCCAGTGCGCGGGTGGCGCGCTCGACACTGACGCCGCCGGTCGGAATCGACGCCGACCCCCCGGTGCCGAGGCCGGTGGCGACCTGATCGGTGTCGCCCTGGAAGATGTGGACGCGCTCGGGCGCAAGCCCGAACTGTTCGGCGACCAGCTGCGCATAGGCGGTCTGGTGGCCCTGCCCGCTCGACTGGGTGCCTATCAGGATCGAAACGTCGCCATTGGGATCGAGCCGGACCTCGGCGGTCTCCTCGCCCATGGTGCCGCAGACCTCCACATAGGTCGCAAGCCCGATGCCGCGCACCAGGCCCTGTTTCCTGGCGGCTTTGGCGCGCTTGGGAAAATCCTTCCAGTTCGCGATTTCCATCGCCCGCTTCATATGCGCGGTGAAGTCGCCGGAATCGTAGATCTTGCCGGTGGCGGTCTTGTAGGGCATCGCCCGCGGCGCAATGAAGTTCTTGCGCCGGATCGCGTCCGGCGTCATGCCGAGCTTGCGCGCAGCCGCATCGACCAGCCGCTCGACCACGTAGGCGGCCTCGGGCCGTCCGGCGCCGCGATAGGCATCCACCGGCACGGTGTTGGTGAACACGGTGCGGACACGGCAGTGAAATGCCTGGATATCATAGAGGCCGGGCAGCATGCCGGCGCCGCCATGCGGAATATAGGGCCCGAAGGTCGACAGATAGGCGCCCATGTCGCCCATCAGATCGACATCCATGGCGAGGAACTTGCCGTCCTCGGCGAGCGCCATCCGCGCCGTGGTGACATTGTCGCGGCCTTGCGCATCGCCCATGAAGTGGTCGGCGCGGTCGGCGGTCCACTTCACCGTCTTGCGCAGCCTGCGTGCGGCGACCGCGGCCAGTGCGTATTCGCGATAGGGAAACAGCTTGGTGCCGAACCCGCCACCGACGTCGGGGCAGATCACCCGCATCTTTTCGACCGGGATCTTGAGGATGTTCTGACACAGGATATCGCGCAGCCGATGGCTGCCCTGGCTACCGATGGTCAGCGTCAGATGATCGCGCCTGGCGTCGTACTCGCAGACCACCGCGCGTGTTTCCATGAAGTTGGTGACGACGCGCGGATTGACGATCGATATTTCGGCCACCGCATGGGCTTTGGCGAACGCCGCCTCGGTGGCCTTCTTGTCGCCGAGCGGAACATCGAACAGCACATTGCCGGCATGCTCGGGCCAGACCTGCGGCGCACCCTGCTTCACGGCATTGGCGACGCCGATCACCGCGGGTTGCGGCGTCCACTCCAGCTCGATAGCCTCGATCGCATCGCGGGCCTGATCGATGGTCTCCGCCACCACGAAGGCTACGGCATCGCCGACATGGCGCACCACGCCGCGGGCAAGGATCGCATAGGGCGGCGCGGTGAACGGGTCGGTTTCCAGGTTGAACAGGCAGGGCAGGCCGCCGAGATCCCTGACGTCGTCGGCCGTCAGGATGGCGCCGACCCCGGGCAGGCCGCGGGCACGGGCGGCATTGATGGTGAACTTCGCATGCGCATGGGGCGAGCGCAGCACCAGCGCGTGCATCGCCGCCGTGGGCGCGTGGTCATCGGTGTAGCGGCCCCTGCCGCGAATCAGCGCATCGTCTTCCTTGCGAAGCACGCTTTGACCGACGCCAAATTTGAGGGGAGCCATCGTCTCTCCGGAAAGCAGGTGGGTGTGGCGGTCATATTGCAGCGGAATGGGAGACAGCGCAAACGGCTTTAGCTGCGAACCAGCGACCGCAGCCAGCTCCTGCCGAACAGCAAAAGGATCGATCCGGCATAGACGACGGCGCCGACCACGATCAGCAGCAAAAGCGCGATTTCGTCACGCAGCGTGCCCCATTGTGCAAACTGCATCGCGGCAAAGTGCGCCGCCGACCATAGCGCGGCTGCGAGGACGAGGCCGCTGGCAAGAAATTTGCCCAGCGACAGCACGAAGCCGCGATCGAATACCAGGTACCCCGCCCGCACCGCAAAGCCGAGCACCAGCAAGAGATTGATCCAGGCGCCGACCGCCGTCGCCAGCGCCAGGCCGACCTGGGCCAGGGATCCCATCAGCAACAGCTTCAACAGCACGTTGACGGCAAGCCCGGTCAGCGACGCCTTGACCGGCGTCGCGGTGTCCTTGCGGGCGTAGAATGCCGACACCGCGCTGCGGATCGTCACGATCGGAATCAGGCCGACCGCATAGGCCGCGAGCGTCGCGCCGGCGGCTGCGGCATCGGCCGTCGTGTAGGCGCCGCGCGTGAACACCGCGCGGGTAATGAAGTCGGGCACGGTGAGAAAAGCGGCGACGAACGGCACGGTCGACAACAGGGTAAATTCAAAGGCGCGGCGCTGCGACGCCGCCGCGCCGGCGTCATCTCCCGCCGTGATCCGCCGCGACATTTCCGGCAGCAGCACGGTGCCTATCGCAATGCCGATCACGCCGATCGGCAGCTGATAAAGCCGCTCGGCGTAATACAGCGCCGACAGCGCGCCGGCGGGCAGGAAGGTGGCGATGATGGTGTCGGCGAACATCGCCACCTGGGTGCCCATCGAGCCCAGCGTCGCCGGACCGATGGCGCGGAAGAACGCGCGGACGTCGTCATCGAGCCGCAACGGTGCAAAGCGCGGCAGACCGCCATGGCGGGCGAGGTCGCCGGCGAGCAGGAAATATTGCAGGAAGCCGGAAATCAGCACGCCCCAGGCCGCGGCGTGGCCCGCGGTCGGGAACAACGCGGCCAGCGCCAAGGTCGCCATCATCGAAATATTGAGAAAGATCGACGCCGCCGCGGCGCTGGCGAAGCGATGCATCACGTTGAGCATGCCGCCATAGAGCGTCACCAGCGTGATCAGCAAAAGATAGGGGAAGGTGATGCGCGTCAGCTCGATCGCGAGCCGGCGCTGCTCGGGCTCGTCGGTAAAACCCGGGGCCAGCAGGCTGATCGCCTGCGGCATGAACAGCAGGGCCACCACCAGCAGCACGGCCTGCGAGATGAACAGCAGCGTGAATATGCGGTTGGCGAACAGCCGCGCCGAGGGCTCGCCGCCTTTGCTGTGGACATGGGCGTAAGCCGGAATGAAGGCGGTATTGAAGGCGCCTTCGGCGAAAATCGCCCGAAAATTGTTCGGCAGCCGCCACGCCACGAAGAAGGCGTCGGCGACGGGGCCGCCGCCGAGGATCGCGGCGACCATGATGTCGCGCGCCAGACCCGTCAGCCGCGAAAGCAGCGTATAGCCGCCAACGGTGAAAATACGACCAAGCATCAGCCGCTTCTACAGCATGCGGCGGCGCTTCAAAACGGCCAAATCATGTTGATCCGCCGCCGGACACGCCTTTGTCGATCAGGCTCCGAGCGCATCGCGCACGGCCACGATGACCCGCTCCTGGGTCGGCGCGTCGAGATAGGCATGCATCGGCAGGCTGATGACGTCGCCGGACAGTTTTTCGCATGCCGGCAGGCCGCCGTCGGCGACCGGGAAATTCCGATAGGCGGTCTGCTGATGCATCGATTTCGGATAGTAGATCGCGGTCGGAACGCCCCGGGCTTTCAGCGCCGCGGCGAAGCCGTCGCGATCGGTGCCATGGGGGAGCCGTATGGTATATTGCGCCCAGACCGAGACGCAGCCATCGGCGACGTGCGGAACGGTCACCACATTGCCGAGGCCTCGCGCATAGCGCTCCGCGACCCTGTTGCGCGCGGCGATTTCGTCCTCGAAGATTTTCAGTTTTTCGATCAGCACGGCCGCCTGCATGGTGTCGAGCCGCCCGGTGAGCCCGAGGCGAACATTGTCGTATTTGTCAGAACCCTGGCCGTGGACGCGGACGCTGCGCAGCGTCGCCGCCAGTTCGGCATCGTCGGTGAAGATGGCGCCGCCGTCGCCAAAGCAGCCGAGCGGCTTGGCGGGGAAAAAGCTGGTCGCGGTGACGAGGCCGAAGGTGCCGAGGCGGCGGCCCTTGTAGCTTGCGCCGAATGCCTGCGCGGCGTCGTCGAGCACGAACAGGCCCTCGGCTTGCGCGACCGCTCCGATCGCGTCATGGTCGGCGCTCTGTCCGAACAGATCGACCGGAATCACCGCCCTCGGCTTCAGGCCCAGCTTTCTTGCGGTTGCAATCCCGCGCTTCAGCGAAGCGACATCGATGTTGAATGTCGCTTCGTCGACGTCGACGAACACCGGTGTCGCACCGGTCAGCGCCACCGCCTCGCCGGTCGCGCAAAATGTGAACGACGGGCAGAGCACCGCGTCGCCGCGGCCGACGCCCTTGGCCATCAGCACCATCAGCAGCGCGTCGGTGCCGCTCGCACAGCTCACGACGTGCTCGGCCCCGCTGAAGGCGGCAAGTTCAGCCTCGAGCTGCGTGACTTCGGGACCATTGATGAACTGGCAATGGCTGAGCACGCGGGAAACCGCCTGGTCGACGGCGGTGCCGAGCCGGCGGCGTTGCGCGCCGATATCGATGAAGGGCACGGGTTCTGCAAGCATATGCTGGTTCATGGGGCCTTTTTGGGATGAGAACGGAACGTCAGCCGACCACGCGGCGCGGCCCCTTGCGGGCGGCGGCGGTCGCGGCAGGTTTGGCCGGGGCTTGCAGGCAGCGGATCGCGATTTCCAGGCTGGCCACGCCCTCCTCGCCGGTGACAGCGGAGACGCCACCGGCGCGGACCGCGGCAAGGAAGGAAATCAATTCGGCGCGCAACGGCTCGTCATGGCCGACCGGGAGATGCCGCATCGAATAGCTGCCGTCCGGCTTGAAGCCGAAACACTCGGTGACCTGACGGGTGAGAAGATCGCCCATCACGTACTTGCCGCGGGTGGCGACGGTGACGTTGCGCGCCTTGAACGGGGTCAGCCAGTTGGTATTGATGTGCGCGAGCACGCCGGAGGCGGTGCGAAACTGCAGCAGCGCGATATCCTCGCGCTCGGCGACGGCGCTGGAGAGCTGCGGCTGCACCTCCACAATATCCGACTCGGTGAACCAGCGGATCAGATCGATGTCGTGCACCGCGAGGTCGATGACCACACCGACATTGGACATCCGCGGTGGAAACGGCCCGACCCGGGTGATCGCAATCGAGAGGATGTCTTCGCCGGTGATCGCCTGTTTGATGGCGGCGACCGCCGGATTGAAGCGCTCGACATGGCCCACCATCAGCGTCACCCCGGCGCGGCGGGCGGCGTCGACGATATCCCGTCCCTCCTCCACCGAGGAAGCGATCGGCTTTTCAACCAGAATGTGAATGTTGCGCGCGATGCAGGCAAGCGCGACCTCGTGGTGAAGATGGGTCGGCGCGGCGATGGTCACGGCGTCGACGCCTTCGGCCACCAGCTCCTCCAGGGTTGCGAAGGTACGGCAGCCCGTCAGTTCGGTGGCGCGCGCCCGATGCGCCGGCAACGGATCGACGACTCCGACCAGCGTCGTGTCCGGCAGTCCGGCCAGCACGCGGGCATGATTGCTGCCCATGACCCCAGCGCCAATGACGCCGACGCGCAACGAGCGTTTCGCCTCGGCTTTCGCGCCCGATCCGGACCCCTTGGAACTCATATCATCAGCCTCGGTAACCTTACGGCGGGAGTATCCCGGTGCTCTCCTAGCACGTCGCCACACATGTGGCGAATGCCCACAAAATCATTCCGGACACGTTTTGAGTCAGAAAATTACACCATTTCGAGGTCCCGCCAAAGCGCCGAAGCCGGCCCGGCGGCCCGGCTCGAAGCCGAACAGTCATCCGGTCGGTCAGGAGCGCTGGTAATCGTCCTCGATCCGGATGATGTCGTCTTCGCCGAGATAGCTCCCGGTCTGGACCTCGATCAGCTCCAGCAGAATCTTGCCGGGATTTTCCAGCCGGTGGACGGCCCCGATCGGGATGTAGATCGATTCGTTCTCATGCACGATCTTGACCAGTTCATTGACCGTCACCTGCGCCGCCCCGCGCACCACGATCCAGTGCTCGGATCGATGATGATGCTTTTGCAGCGAGAGCCGGCCGCCAGGCTTGACCACGATACGCTTGACCTGATGGCGATCGCCATTGTCGACCGACTGGTACGACCCCCACGGGCGATGCACCTTGAGATGCTCCTCGGTCACCTGAGGCGCCACGGTCTTCAGCCTGGCGACCAGCCGCTTCAGGCCGTTGGCATCCTTCTGGCGGGACACCAGCACGGCATCCTGGGTCGCCACCACAACCAGATCGTCGACGCCTTCCAGCGCCACCAGCGCCTTGTCGGTCGCAACGTTGCAGTTGCGGGAATCCTCGAACACGGCGGCTCCCGTGGCGGCGTTGCCCTGCGCATCCTTGTCCGACAGTTCCCACACCGCATGCCAGGAGCCGACATCGGACCAGCCGCAATCGACCGGCACCACCGCCGCGCGCGAAGTCTTTTCCATCACCGCATAGTCGATCGAGATCGCCTTGGCTTTTGCAAACGATTCCGGATCGAGCTTGACAAAACCGAGATCGCGTCCTGCCTTGCCCACGGCATCGCCGACCGCCTGCACGCTATCGGCGTCAAGCTTGCGATATTCATCGAGCAGGACGCCTGCCCGGAACATGAAGTTGCCGCTGTTCCAGAAATAGCCTGCCGCGATATAGCCGGCGGCCGTTGCCGGATCCGGTTTTTCCACGAACTTCGCCACCGAGCGCACCGCACCGGAAATGACCTCGCCGGGACTGATGTAGCCGTACTCGGTGGCCGCACGCTCCGGAGTTACGCCGAAGGTCACGATACGTCCGGCTTCGGCCGCGACCAGCCCCTGCCGACAGGCGGCGACGAAGGCCTCGGTATCGCGGACCACGTGGTCGGCGGCGAGCGCCAGAACAATCGCCTCGCTGTCGCGCAGCTGGGCGAATACCGCGCCGGCAGCAATGGCCGGGCCGGAATCCCGCCGCATCGGTTCCAAAAGGACATCGGCCTCGCGCCCGATCTCGGCCAGTTGCTCGAGCACCATGAAGCGGTACGCCGTATTGGTGATGACGATCGGACGCCCGAACAGCGTCGCATCCGACACCCGCAGAATCGTATCCTGAAAGGTCGAACGCGCCCCGAACAAAGCCAGAAACTGTTTCGGATGGACTTCGCGCGAGGCCGGCCACAGCCGCGTTCCGGCGCCGCCACACATGATCAACGGGATAATGCTTCTGCTCATTGCGCCCTGCCCCTAAAGCCCGTGGTAGTCTCGATACCATTTCGCAAACCGTGCGATCCCGTCCTCGATTGTCGTCGCAGGCCGGAATCCGACATCGCGCACCAGATCCTCGACGTCGGCATAGGTTGCCGGCACGTCGCCCGGCTGCATCGGCAGCATCTCCTTGATGGCGGTACGTCCGAACTCCCGCTCGAGCACCGAGACCACATGCATGAGCTGCTCGGGACTGTTGTTGCCGATGTTGTAGATCTTCCACGGCGCGGCGCTGCTCGCGGGGTCGGGCTTGTCGCCGGACCACTGCGGATTGCCCTGCGGCGGACGATCTATCAGCCGCACCAGCGCCTCGCTGACATCGTCGATGTAGGTGAAATCGCGGCGCATATTGCCTTGATTGAACAGTCTTATCGGCGTTCCGTCGAGGATGGCCTTGGCGAAAATAAACATCGCCATGTCAGGACGGCCCCACGGGCCGTAAACCGTGAAAAACCGCAGGCCGGTGGCAGGAATACGGTACAGATGGCTGTAGGCGTGCGCCATCAGCTCATTGGCTTTTTTCGACGCCGCATACAGACTGACCGGATGATCGACATTGTCCTGTACCGAAAACGGCAACTTGGTGTTGGCGCCGTAGACCGAGGACGACGACGCAAACAAAAGGTGCCTGCAGGCATTGTGGCGGCACCCTTCCAGCACGTTGATGAAGCCCTCGATATTGGCGTCAACATAGGCATGGGGGTTTTCGAGCGAATAGCGAACCCCGGCCTGCGCGGCGAGATGAATGACGACCGGAAAGCGGTACTGCGCAAACAAGAGTTTTATCGCCGCCCGGTCGGTCAGGTCGAGCCGCACAAAGCCGAAGCGTGAGTTCTTTTCCAGAATATCGAGGCGGGCCTGTTTCAGTTTCGGATCGTAGTAGTTGTTGACGATGTCGAGGCCAACGACCTCGTGGCCGGCCGCCAGCAGGCGTTGGGCCACGTGGAAGCCGATAAAGCCCGCAGCTCCGGTCACCAATACCGCCTGATCAGACATCCGTACTCCCCTGGGGGTCTAGAGCCGCCACAGCTCGATGCCGGCCGGCTGCGAGCTGCGATCGAGCTTCAACTTGACGTCGAGAACGAGGCCGGTGCCGTCGTGCAGCAACTGCTGAATAAGCGGCCAGCCCGCGTCAATATATCGGTCATGGGCAACCGCCAGAACGACCGCGTCGGCCGGCTGCAGCGCATCGAGACCGGTCAGGGATATTCCGTATTCCTGCGAGACCGCCTGCGGATTGGCCAGCGGGTCGGCGACTTGAACCTCAACACCAAAGCTCTGGAGCTCACGCACGATATCGATCACCCGGGAATTGCGGGTGTCGGGAATGTTCTCCTTGAAGGTCATTCCGAGCACCGTGACCGTTCCGCCCCGGCCTTTTCGACGCAGCAAACCCCGAATACATTCGCGTGCGATCCGGCGTCCCATCCCGTCATTGATACGACGGCCTGCCAGAATAACTTCCGGATGATAGCCGGCCTGTTCGGCGCGGTAGGTCAAATAATAGGGATCCACCCCGATGCAGTGACCGCCGACCAGACCCGGGTAAAACGGCAGGAAATTCCACTTGGTTCGGGCCGCCGCCAGCACGTCCCCGGTGTCGATGCCGAGCTCCCGCAAGATCAGCGACAGTTCATTCATGAACGCAATGTTGAGATCGCGCTGGGTGTTTTCGATCACCTTGGCCGCTTCGGCAACCTTGATCGAAGGCGCCCGATGAATACCTGCCGTCACCACCGATCCATAGACATCGGCGATGATTTCAAGCGTCTGCGCATCCTGCGCGGAGACAACCTTGGTGATGGTCTCGAAACGGTGCTGTCTATCGCCGGGATTGATGCGCTCGGGCGAATATCCTACGTTAAAATCCACGCCCGGCCGCAGACCCGACGCCGCCGCCAGAATCGGGATGCACTCCTCCTCGATCGCCCCGGGATAGACCGTCGATTCATAGACGACGATATCGCCCTTCTTCAGCGCGCCGCCCACCAGGCGGGAAGCTTCAAACATGGCGCTGAGATCGGGCCGTCGCGCCGCATCGATCGGGGTTGGAACCGTGACGATGAAAAAATCCGAAGCCCGAAATGCCGCCACCTCGCCGGTAAAGCTCAACGAAGCAAGCCCGAGGTCGGAGGTTTCGACCTCGCGGGTGCGGTCCCGGCCCGCCTTCAACTCCAGAATACGGGTCTGATCGATATCGAAGCCGATCACCGGGCTGCCTGCGCGTGCGAACGCTGCCGCCACCGGCAGCCCAACATAGCCCAGACCAATAACCGCGATATTTCGGCGGTGTGACATCAAATGATAATCCAGGCTCCCGGGGGCGCGTTTGAAGCCACTCCGCCGACTGTTTAGCCGCGGTACGACGCACCTCGCAAGGGGTCAACGCCAGGGCCAAGCCGGGGTGGTTGCGTTGGCGGCCCTAAAGCCATACCAAGGCGGGGAGTTTGGGCTCAAACCGCTCCCTTTTGACCCACTTTGAAACATCAGCGAATACGGCCTGGAATGCGTCGGTTTCTAATTCTGTCGGCCCGGATACTGGTGTCGCTGGCGCTGCTTTATCTCGCACTCCGCGGCATCAATTTCACGGCAATTGAGTCCCGCCTGAGCCAGATCAGCGTCGGCTGGATTGCGCTGGCGGTACTGCTTACCGTGCTTCAGATTTTCATCGGCGCGCTGCGCTGGCGTGAGATCTCCGGGCGATGCCAGGCGCCGCTGACCGACCTGCAGGCCTTCCGCTACAACATGATCGGCGCGTTTTTCAATCAGACGCTGCCGTCGTCGATTGGCGGCGACGCCGTACGACTCTGGCTGATCAACCGCACCGGGGCCGGCTGGCGCGCGGCAAGCTATTCGATATTGACCGATCGCGCCATCGGGCTGATCGCGCTGGCTCTGATCATCGTCGGCAGCCTGCCTTGGAGCTACGGCATGATCGCCGACAGCAACGGCCGTGCCGCACTCGTGGTCGTCGACTGCGCCGCCCTGGCGGGCGGGCTGGGCTTTCTGCTGCTCGGTCATCTGCCGTGGTCATGGCTGAAGAACTGGTGGCCGACCAAGCATATCCACGCCTGCTCCGTGATCGCCAACCAGGTGATGTTCGATCGCCGCAGCGGGCCCAAGATCGCGGTCCTGTCGCTCTCGATTCATGTGCTGGCCGTCGTGATCGCCTGGTGCGCGGTGCGCTCGATCGCGGCACCGGCCAATTTCGAGCAGGTCTTCATGCTGATCCCTCCCATCATGCTGATTACCATGATGCCGATTTCGATCGCCGGCTGGGGCGTCCGCGAAGCCACCATGATGGTCGCGTTCGGCTATGCCGGGCTGGCGCCAACCGATGGAACGGTGGTCTCGATTCTGTTTGGCGCGGTGTCATTCGCGGTGGGCGGCGCCGGCGGGCTGGTCTGGATCTTCAGCGCGGAGAAGACGGGCTCAACGATGGACGTGGCTGACATCGGCGCGGATGGATGAACCGTCGGGAAACACCGACGCCGCGCCCGGCGCGATCGAAACCAGCGCCTATGCGCTCATCGGCTTTGAGAGCAGCGTGAGACAATCAAGATCGTCGACACCCCAACCGTCGCTGGTTCCGCTCAGACGCTGGAATTTCACCTTCAGGCCAGCCGCTTCGGCGTAGTCCCGCATCAGATCGGCGGTCATGTCGCTCCTGTTGCCATGGTTTTTTGTCCAGCTGCTGTCTGGAGCAACCATTCCATAATTCGAGTGATGAAGAAAAGCGCTGCCACCGGGTTTCAGCACTCTGCAGAATTCATGGACATAATCCCGGACCACCAATTTGTCGAAATGAACCATGGAGTCCCAGGAGTAGCCAAACGAAATCGACCCGCTCGGCACCGGCAAGGAATTTCCGGACGTCACATGATAGCGGAAAGCGCAGCCGCCCTGCTCCAGGCCAAACCGCCGTTCGCAGGCGTCGATGCAGCTCTGGTTGACGTCGACAAGATCGATCGACTTTGCAAATCGGCGCAAATATTCCGTGTTTCTTCCATGACCGCAGGCCAGCTCCAGCGTCGAGGAAAAATCCTCGTCCTTGATGATCGGCCAGATCGTCCGCTCCCACTGGAGGGCCATGAACTCCTCGGCGTGAGCGAAATAAAGACCGGCGCGGTGGGCATGCGCGCATTGCGCCACGGTTACCCAGCGAATGATTTCGTCGATGGCTTCCGCGATGGCGGCAGGCGTCGGATCGGTGGCGAGAGCCTGCAGTTTCGGTCCCGCACCTTTTTCGATATCGCCCTGAAAGAACGCAATCAC
>Ga0182030_10004129_pt1 | contig 30920 bp, 25 predicted proteins | sample 812S3MmetaG_FD_121299 | JGI IMG/M metagenome (GOLD analysis project Ga0182030, IMG submission 121299) | Permafrost microbial communities from Stordalen Mire, Sweden - 812S3M metaG (Illumina Assembly) | ecosystem: Environmental > Terrestrial > Soil > Wetlands > Permafrost | place: Sweden...
TCTGATGCAGGACAGCCGCGATCTGTACTCCGCCATGCAACAGATCATCGCGCACCTGTCGCAGCGCGTGCAGATCAGCGACATCGACGTCGTGGGCTACAGCCTCGGCGCCGCCAACGCCGCCGTGGTCAAATCGATCGATGCGTCCGAGCGCCACCTGAAGATCCATCGCGCCGTGATGATCAATCCGCCGGTCAGCCTGTTCAGTTCCATGGCGCGTCTGGACAAGCTGTTCGCGATCAGCATCGGCTCCAGCGACGCCGGCATCGAGCGGCTGTATAGGAAGCTGTACGCGCGACTGGCCAACGTCTACCGGACACCCGACCAGATCGCCATCGGCGACAGCGATGTGCTCGCCGCAGCCACGACGGTACTGACGACCGATTCGGAGTTCTCGGCCGCGATTGCACTGAATTTTCGCATCGCGCTAATGAACGTCTTCTTTGCCGGCGACCTGTATGCCGGTACCGGTGTTGTGGTCAACCCCAAACGGCCGCCGCGTGTCGGGGATTCGCTCGAGGCGATCACCCGCGCGCTGCGCACCATGCCGTTCTCTGAATATTTCGACCGGGTATTCGCCCCCTACTACCTGGCTCGCAAACCGCATTCCACTCCTGAATCACTGCTGGCCGACAATCGGCTCGACATCATCGGCGACGCACTGCGAGGTGACATTGACTACTACGCCCAGACCAATAGCGATGACCTGATCCTGGATCGCTCGGAACTCGCGTGGCTCAGGCAGACGCTCGGCCAGCGAGTGGTGGTCTACGATCATGGCGGCCACCTGGGCAACCTGGGGGACCGGCGCCAGATCGCGGACATGCTCGACATGCTGGCCGGGCGCTGGGCGGGCACTCCGTGAGGGCGCCGTTGCTCGCGATACTCCTCGCCAGCGCACTGTGCGGCTGCACCTCACAGGGCTATTCGATCCGGCGGCTGCCCGACGAGACACCGGCGGCCGACAATGCGGCGTCGATCAGGCATGCCGCTGAGCTCAAGGCAGCGGCCCAGGCTGTCGCCGACCACGAAGCTGCCGCGAGCGCAATCGGCGCGGTCACGCCTCTGACCCCGGCCGATGCGCCTTCGATGTATACCTACGACCCGCTGGAGCGCATGAATCGCTCGTTCTATCGATTCAACGCCCGCTTCGACAGCGCCATCTTCCTGCCGGTCACCGATACCTATAACCGCCTGCCGTCACCTATTCGCAGCGGCGTGGGTAATTTCTTTCTCAACCTGTCCGAGCCGAAAAGTGTCGTCAACTACGTGTTGCAGCTGCGACCGCTGTACGCGCTGCGCAGCCTCGGCCGCTTCGTAATCAACAGCACCGTGGGTATCGGCGGCCTGTTCGATGTCGCAACACGGATCAGGCTGAAGAGCGATCTGACCGGATTCAGTGCAACCCTGGCCCGCTGGGGCATGCATCCCGGCCCGTACCTGGTGATTCCGCTGCTCGGGCCATCCACACTGCGTGACGGCGTCGGTCTGCTGGGCGACTACGGAGTCTCCTACTGGATCGATGTGGCCGATCTGTACCGGGGCGACCAGGCCTGGGCGCTGGGCGTGCTCGATCCGATCAATCTGCGCGCCAACAACGACTTTCGCTACTACAGTAGCGGCTCGCCGTTCGAATACGAAACGGTACGCTTTCTGTACGTGCACCGGGAATTGATCCAGGACGAGGCGCTGCACGCGTTGACGCCGGGCAAGGTGCACGACGCGGGCCAGCCCGCGGGTCGCTAGCGGCTTAATCCTCACAGTGTGAACGCAATGATCCGGCTGCTGGCTTTCATCCTGGCGCTGCCCGCCAGCTGGGGTTGCTTCGCGCTCTGGTACCAGCTGCCGGGCGGAAAAACTATCAGGGTCATCGCGGTTGCGCTCTGGGGTCTGTTCAGCGTCCTGGTATTGCTTGCGTTGTATCGCACCCGGATGCTGTACCTCGCTGCCGTCTTTGTGCTCGCGCTGGCAGTGCTGCTGATCTGGTGGCACCGCGTGCTGCCTTCCAACGATCGGCCGTGGGCCGACGATGTCTCCGAGATGACCAGCGGCACTGTCGACGGCAGCCGTGTGGTGCTGCACAATGTGCGCAATTTCGACTGGCGCAGTGCCACCGAATACACGCCGCACTGGGAAACACGCAGCTACGATCTGGATCATCTGGATTCGCTCGACATGATCCTGTCGTACTGGACCATCCAGGCGATCGCGCACGTGCTGATTTCATTTGGCTTCGATGATGGCACCCAGGTGGTGTTCTCGGTCGAGATCCGGCCCGAGAAGGGCGAGAGCTATTCGTCGACCGGCGGCTTCTTCAAGGAATTCGAATTGAGCATCCTGGCCGCCGATGAGCGTGATGTGATTCGGGTGCGCACCAACATGCGCGGCGAAGACGACTATCTGTACCGCATCCGCATGCCCAAGGCGGACATGCGCTCATTGTTCCTCGCCTACGTCGCGCAGGCCAACGACCTGGTGCACACGCCGCGTTTTTACAATACCGTGACGGTGAATTGCACCACGCTGATCTACCACATGATGAAACGCATCGACGGCCACCTGCCGCTGGACTACCGGCTGCTGTTGTCCGGCTATCTTCCCAGCTACGTCTACAAGGTCGGCGGACTGGACCGGCGCTACACGCTCGAGCAGTTGCACTCGTTCGGTCGCATCACCGACCGCGCACGCAATGCCGATCGCAGCAATACATTCTCTGCCGACATCAGGCGCGGCGTGCCGCCGCTGCAGCCGGCGGAGCGCGTCCCGCCGATCCGCTGACGGTGCGCTCAGGCGCCGAGAATGGTGGCGACCGTTACACCCGCCTCGGCACACACCTGGGCTGCGGGCAACTTCTTGCCGCTGTCGCAGCGCAACCTAAGCAGCTCGATCTGGCCCCCCTGCACCGTGATAAAGACGCTCTCGCCTTCGATCGACGCGACCGCTCCGATCCTGCCTTTGACCTGCGAAAAACTGCGTGCCGTATGCCTGCGCGCGTCGAACACGAACAGCTTCTTGTCGCCGTGCATGGTCCAGGCGCCGGGCGCCGGGTTGCAGCCGCGGATCAGGTTGTAGACCAGATCGACATGACTGTGCCAGCTGATCCTGGCCTCCGGGCCGCGGCACCAGCCGACGTAGGTGGCCCGGGTTTCGTCCTGGACCGTTTCCCGCGCCTTGCCGCCCACCACCAGGTCCGCGGCTTCCTGCAGCGCTGCGACTCCCATTGGAAACAGCCGATCAAAATATACGCTGCCGAGCGTGTCGTCCGGTCCGATTGGGGTTTGCTTCTGTAGAACGATCGGACCTTCATCCAGCCCATCGGTGGGCCGGAAGATCGTCAGGCCGGTCATCTCATCACCGCGAATGATCGGCCAGTTGATCGAGCTCGGTCCGCGGTAGCGCGGCAACAGCGACGGATGAAATTGGATCGTGCCGTGCCGGGGCACCCTCGCGAATGCCTGCGGTACGAACTGCAGCACATAAGCCATCACGCCCAGTTCCACGTCCAGGCCACGCAGCGCCTCGAGCGCCGCGTCAGTTTTCAGGGACGGCAACTGGAACAGCGCAATGTTGCGCTCCTCGGCAGCGGTACGCAGTGGATCCGGCCTGGCGCCGGGTTGCTCCGGCGCACAAAACACACCGGCAACGGTATCGCCCCGCGCAAGCATCGCCTCCAGAACTGCCTTGCCGAACTCCTGCTGTCCGATAATGGCTATGCGCAATCGCGGTCTCCTGCCGTCAGATATTGCAACCAGCCGCCGCCCGGGTAAAACCTGCCACCGCCGGCCGCCGGCAGGTAAAATATCAGTTTATGGCGGGCTGCCGCTGGAGAAATGGTATGACATCGCCGAGCGGCCACGCCCTTTTCCGCCGGGCATCCGATGCGAGACTGCCATGGCGGTGATCAACAGCATTGCGGATCTGCGCGAGCTGGCGCGGCGGCGCATTCCGCGTGCAATCTTCGAGTACGCCGATCGCGGTTCGTACGATGAGCTTACGCTGGCGCGCAATCGGCACGACCTGCAGGCGATCGAGTTCCGTCAGCGCGTAATGCGTGACCTGTCCACGCTCTCGGTGGCCAGCACTCTCGTCGGCCAGCCGGTCACGATGCCGCTGGCGATCGCCCCCACCGGGCTCACCGGGCTGTTCTACGGCGACGGGGAGATCCACGGCGCGCGGGCCGCGGCCGCCTTCGGCATCCCGTTCTGCCTGAGCACGATGTCGATCTGTTCGATCGAGGATGTGCACCAGGCGGTGCCCGAGCCGTTCTGGTTCCAGATCTATCTGATGCGCGATCGCGGCTTCAACCGCGAGCTCATCGCCCGCGCACACGCGACGCACTGCTCGGCGCTGGTGCTCACCGTGGATCTGCAGGTGCAGGGGTTGCGCCGGCGCGATCCGAAGAACGGGCTGAGCATCCCGCCGCGCCTGACGGCGGCGAATGCGCTGGACATCGCCACCAAGCCGGCCTGGGCACTGCGGGTGCTGCTGGGCAAGCGGCGCACCTTTGGCAATCTCAGCGCCCGGCTGAATGGGGCGGGCGGCCTTGCCACGCTATCGGAGTGGATCGGCTCGCAGTTTGATCCGGCGGTGACCTGGCAGGACATGGAGTGGATCAGGGATCTGTGGCCCGGCAAGCTCATCATCAAGGGCATCCTGGATCCCGAGGATGCGGCGAGCGCGGCCGCCCAGGGCGTGGATGCGATCGTGGTGTCCAATCACGGCGGCCGCCAGCTCGATGGGGCGCCCTCCAGCATCTCGGTGCTGCCGCAGATCGTCCAGTCGGTGGCCGGGCGCTGCGAGGTGTGGTTTGACGGCGGCGTGCAGTCGGGCCAGGACATGCTGCGCGCGCTGGCGCTCGGAGCGCGCGGCTGCCTGATCGGCAAGAGCTTCCTGTATGCGCTGGGCGCCATGGGCGGGCGCGGCGTCACCCTGGCGTTGAACCTTCTGCGCCGCGAGCTCGAGGTCAGCATGGCGCTGACCGGCTGCACCGATATCCGCCAGGTCGATGCGGCCATCCTGTGGCGGCACGGCATGAAAGCCGCCGCGCCGCCTTAAGACTCAGCCAGAGTGACATCCGCGCGGCCAGCCTGATCAAGCACATCGTGTATCGCGCCGATCAACTGCGTACACAACATCGCGGCTACCGTTGCGTCGCGCCAGCCCTGCGGTATCGCTCTGTAATAAGAGCAAACCACTGATAGTGATGGTAAATCTGGCCGGACCACACGCATTCGAGTCATCCCGCGCATACTCCCGCTCGCCATGAGTTCTGAACTCCCCGCCAGCCCCCCTTCCTTTGCACAGCTCGGCCTGAATGACGCCATTGTCCAGGCGTTGCAGGATGTCGGTTACGAATCGCCGACACCGATCCAGGCGGCGACCATCCCGGTGCTGCTGCGCGGTGAAGATCTTGTCGGCCAGGCACAGACCGGGACCGGCAAGACGGCGGCGTTCGCGTTGCCGCTGCTATCACTGCTCGACCTGGCGCAGCGCGCACCGCAGGCGCTGGTGCTGGTGCCTACGCGCGAGCTCGCCATCCAGGTGGCCGAGGCGTTTCAGAAGTACGCCGCGCACCTGCGCGGCTTCCATGTGCTGCCGATCTACGGCGGTCAGAGCTATACGCCGCAACTCAATGCCCTGAAGCGCGGCGCGCATGTGATCGTCGGCACACCCGGCCGTGTCATGGACCATCTGGAACGCGGCACGCTGGCACTGGCCGCCATTCGCTTCGTGGTGCTGGATGAAGCGGATGAAATGCTCGCCATGGGTTTCATCGATGCGATCGACACCATACTCTCCCGTGTCCCGCGCGAACGGCAGGTGGCGCTGTTTTCCGCGATCCTGCCGCCGCAGATCCGGCAAATCGCGCAGCGGCACCTGCGTGCGGCGCGCGAGATCACCATCAAGAGCAGCACGACGACCGCCGCCAATATTCATCAGCGTTACTGGCTGGTGAGCGGGATGCACAAACTCGACGCCCTCACCCGCATCCTGGAAGTCGAGAGCTTCGACGCGATGCTGGTGTTCGTGCGTACCAAGCAGGCCACCGTCGAGCTGGCAGAGCGGCTCACGGCCCGAGGATTTTCAGCCGCCGCCCTCAACGGTGACATTCAGCAATCGCAGCGCGAACGCACCGTTGCCCAACTGAAGTCCGGCGCCATCGACATTCTGGTCGCCACCGATGTTGCGGCACGGGGCCTGGATGTCGAGCGCATCGGGCACGTGGTGAATTTCGACGTGCCGCACGATACCGAGTCATACGTGCATCGCATCGGCCGCACCGGGCGCGCTGGCCGCAGCGGTGAGGCCATCCTGTTTGTTGCGCCACGTGAACGCAATATGCTGCGGGCCATAGAACGCGCGACGCGTCAGCCGATCGAAGCCATGAATCTGCCAACGCTCGATGACGTCAACCAGCGGCGCATCGCCCGCTTCAAGGAACGCATCGCCGGCGCGCTCGATGGCGGTGAGTCGAGTTCCTATCGCACGGTGGTCGAGGATTTCGTGCGCGACCATGGCGCCGATATCCTCGATGTGGCCGCCGCCCTCGCAAGCCTGGCCCAGGGCCGCACCCCGCTGATCCTGAGTGGCGAGCGTGCCGCGGAGCAAACTGCGCCCGCTGCACCGGCGCACGGGACTCGAGCGGATCTAGGGCCTCACGGCGCAGCGGAACGCCCGCGACACGCCGGGCGCAAGGGTTCGCGTTTCGGCCCGCAGCAGACCTATCGCCTCAAGGTCGGTCGCGCACACGGCGTGCAGCCCGGCAACATCGTCGGCGCGATTGCCAACGAGGCGGATCTGGACGGCTCGCAGATCAATGGGATCGAGATCCAGGATGACCACAGCTTCGTGCGGCTGCCTGCCGGCATGCCGCCGGAGACGCTCGGGCGCTTGCAGCGCGTGCGTGTAAAGGGTCAGGCACTCGCTGCCATGCTGGTCGAGCGACGGCCCCCGAGCGGGCGCAGGAAGGCGAAGTCGCATCGGCGCCAAATCAAGTAGCCCGCCTGGCACCATGACGGGTGGCTGGGCTGGCGACAGGATGCCGGAGCACTGCAGCCGCATCTCCTCGCCGGCATCCAGTTGCAGCGATCCCGTCTTGGCCACCTTGGGCATGGCCTGGCGGCACAGATCCACACTGGGATATCCGCCGATTACCTGCGTGTGAGTAATCGCCAGCGTCTGGGCGTTATAGGTAAACGCGTACATCACTGCCTGAACGCTGGTGGGCTTTTCCGGTTCACCGCAGAGAGCCGCCGCACAGCACGGTAGTGCAAGTTTCGCCGGCCGCCGCGCTAAAGCGCAGGCAACGCGGCTCAGCGCTGCCAGAGTATGTACGGCGCCTCCAGCGGCACACTGACGGTCGGGAAATCCGGCACGACGCGGGCGGTATAGTCGCCGGCCGGGCGGGTGGCCGGCACGATCGCGGTGTAGAGCGCCGCGCCGCGAGCAACCGATCTGCCGTCCGAACGCTGCATCGGCTGGCGCACCGGCGCCGCACCGCGCGATGCCTCCGCGTACAGCTCCACGCGCACCGACTCTGCTCGCAGCGCGCCCAGATCGACTTCCACGGTGAACTGATGACCGGCGGTCGTCGTCTCGACCGTGACGCGCCCGAAGCGCACCGCAGCCCAGTTGTGTTCGACCGCCGCTCGCCAATCGACGATCTCGGCACCAAGTGCGCCGTTGCGCTGCGCTCGCGCCCAATAAGCGGCGGCCGCTGGCAAGTAGCACTGCTCGACATATTGGCGCACGCTGCGGTTGGCGGAATAAGCCGGGGTCAGCCGCGCCATGCTCTCGCGCACGCGCGCCACCCAGCTCCGGGGTACACCCTGGTCATCGCGATGGTAGAACGCTGGGATGATGTCCCGCTCCAGCAGCTCGAATAGCCGGGCTGCTTCAGCGGCATCCCACGCGGCGTCTTCGCCGTGTTCGCGCCCATCGCCCAATGCCCAGCCCACATCGGGTGCGTACGCTTCGGCCCACCAACCATCGAGCTCGGACAGGTTAAGTCCGCCGTTGACCAGTACCTTCATGCCGCTGGTGCCGGAGGCTTCCCAGGGACGGCGCGGCGTGTTGATCCAGACATCCACACCCTGCACCAACTGTTCGGTCAGCTGCATATCGTAATCGGCAAGAAAGATTGCGTGCGGGCGCACATCGTGCCGCCGTACGAAGCGCACCCACTCGCTGATCAACGCCTGGCCGGCCGCATCGGCCGGATGTGCCTTGCCGGCGAGAATGAGCTGGACTGGCTGCTGCGGATTGGTCAGCAGGCGCACCAAGCGCTCCGGGTCATGCAGCAGGAGGTTGGGGCGCTTGTAGGTCGCGAACCGGCGTGCAGAGCCGAGCGTCAGTACATCCGCGCTGAATAAATGCCTGGCGGCCTCCACCTCCCCGGGCGCCGCGCCGGATGCGGTGAGTTGTCGCACCAGCCGCTCGCGCGCATAGCCGACCAGAGTGGCGCGTGCGGTCGATCGGAGTTCCCAGACGCTGGCATCGGCAATGCTGCGGATGCACGGTGCCACGGACTCCAGGGATCCGCGCCAGCGATCCTTGCCGCAAGCCCCGGTCCACAGCTCGTCGGCGTCCGCGGAATCCCAGCTCGGTACGTGTACGCCATTGGTCACATGGCCGACGGGCACCTCGTCCACCGGCCAGCGGGGGAACAGTGGCAGAAATATGCGCCGGCTGACGTCACCATGCAGGCGACTGACTCCGTTGATCGACGCGCTGCCGCGCATCGCCAGGTACGCCATGTTGAACGGTTCGCTATCGTCGTTCGGATTGTTGCGACCCAACGCCAGCAGATCATGCAGCGAGATGTGCAGCTGGCTACTGGCGTAGCTACTGAAGAATTTCCCAATGAGCTCCGGAGCAAAGCGGTCGAACCCCGCAGGTACCGCCGTATGCGTCGTAAAGACATTGCCCGAGCGCGTCACGGCCATAGCCGTCTCGAACGACTGGCCGCTGGCCAGCATGAAGGCTCTTGCACGGTCCAGCACCGCAAACGCCGCGTGCCCTTCATTCAGATGACATACGTCAGGCGACAGGCCAAGCGCCTCGAGCAGGCGCCAGCCGCCAATGCCCAGCACCAGCTCCTGCTGCAGGCGCAGTTCAGCATTGCCGCCATACAAGGTCCCGGTGATCTCCCGGTACGCCGGATAGTTGACGATGTCGTTGCTATCCAGCAGATACAGCTGCAGGCGACCAACCGTGACCTGCCAGGCGCGTAACCAGAGCGAGTAGCCCGGCAGCTGAAGTTCCAGCCGCAGCCACTCTCCGTCCGGCTTTCGCAGCGGCGTGACCGGCAGTTGACCGGGATCGTTGTACGGGAATAGCGCCTGCTGATTGCCGTCGTGATCGATCACTTGCCGGAAATAGCCCTGCTGATAGAGCAAGCCCACGCCCACTACCGGCACGCCAAGGTCGCTGGCCGCCTTCAGCTGGTCGCCCGCCACATTGCCGAGGCCGCCGGCGTAGATCGGCAGCACGTCGCTGAGCATGAACTCCATGCTGAAGTAGGCCACCCGATTCAGCGCGGAACCGGGGTGGCTTCGCTGAAACCAGGCGCTTTTACGGGTCTCATCACGTACGTCATTCGTGAGGTGGTCGATGCGGGCGCGGAAATCAGGCTCCGTCAGCATCAGCGCAAGCCGTTGCGGCGAGACGGTCTGCAGCACGACCCAGGGGTTGTGCGTAGCCGCCCAGAGCTCGGGTTCAAGGCGGCGCCAGAGCTCGTCGGTCGCGTGATTCCACGACCAGCGCAGGTCAATGGCCAGCTGGCGCAGCAGCTCCTGCCCTGCGGCGAGGGCGGTAGAATTATCCTCGCTGTTCATGCGCACCTGTCCGGCAGATCAACGATCCCCGGCCCGAGCGAGATAGTCCGCCAACCCCTCGAAATCGGATTGCCCGAAGCGGCGCAACAGGCGCACGTGCGCGCGATCGAAATTTACCCGGCGCCCTTCTACTCCGTCCTGCATCTGCCGCAGCAGATACCCGTAATGCTGACCGGCAAGACGCGGATAGGCTCGCCGGTTATCGCCCTGCGCGGCTGTGCCGTGGCAGGAGCCGCAGAAGCGCAGGTAGATTCCTGCGCCGTGGATCACGAACTGGCCATCGCCGATCCCCGGTGATCGCACCGGGGAAAGCGCGCTGGTGTACGCGGCGACATCCGCCAAATCCTGGACATCGCCCAGATTGTGTACGTCGGCATAGTGCTCCATGTAGGCGCTCCAGCGTCGATCATGGCGAAAGTCAACCAGCTGCCCTGCTATCGTGCTGAAGTGCTGGCCAGCCAGTGCCGGCACACTACCATCCTGAGCGCCGCCGCCAAAGCTCCCATGACATCCGGTGCATGGGGCAAACAGGCGCTCGCCGTGCGTCTTGTCCGGCCTGGCTTGCAGTACGGCCTGCAATTCCTTTCGGTCTGAAGAGCCTCCGTAGGCAGCCAGTGGCAGTCCGACAACCAGCAGCCAAGCCATGACTCGCGGAGCAATATTCATTTCCTGCGTCGCATGGTGCCGCGGAACCGACCCATCAACGCTAGGTCGCCGCCGGTGAGCCCGCAATAGGTATTGTGCACCAGGCACGCGCGTCATGACCGATGCGCTTGCACGCACCTGCAGCATACGTAACTATCCGGATGAGTGGGTGGGTGCAAATGGCTACACTGAACCGCACCGCGTTTTTGAAATCCTTGCCAGTTCGGGCCGATCGGCGCGGTATGTATGAAGGAGGGGTTCGATGCCATCGATACGCCGTATTCTGGTCGCCGTCCGCGCGCTCGACGCCACGTCGCTGCCGGCAGTGCTTAAGGCGGCGCAGATTGCCGCAGCGTGCCGGGCCCAGCTGGAAATCTATCACTGCCTGGACGCGCCGCTGTATGCGGATCTACAGACTCTTGGCGAGCGCAGCCTGCGCGAAGTGGAGAGCAATCTACAGCAGCAGACTGTGCGACGTCTGGAGACCATTGGCGCCCGGGTACGCCGGCATCACATCAAGGTGGCAGTACGCGCAGAGTGGGATTTTCCTGCCTATGAGGCCATCGTTCGCCGGGCGGTGCGCATCAAGGCGGATCTGATCATCGCATCCGCGCATGCGGGGCGGCATCGGCTGCCCTCGCTGATGCGCCTGACCGACTGGGAGCTGGTGCGGCTGAGCCCGATTCCATTGCTGCTGGTCAAGGACCCGCGTCCATATCGGCGTCCTGCAGTCCTCGCGGCGCTCGACCCAACCCATGCGTTTGCCAAGCCATTGAAGCTGGACCAGCAGATACTACGGCTGGGAGCAGTAGTGAGCCAGAAGTTGCGCGGCAGCTTGCATGCGGTGCACGCCTACAGCAGGGTGCCGGCCGGCAGCTTTCCGGAACAAGCCATCACCCCGGCGCTGATCAGACAGATCGAGCGCGATGCGCAGCGCTCCGCGAAGGCGGCCTTCGATCGGGTCCTCAAATCATCACGCATCGCGCCGGCGCGCCGATACCTGATCGGCCGCGATCCGGTCAATGCCATCGCCGAAGCGGCCCGACGCAGCCGCAGCGCCATCGTGGTGATGGGAGCGATATCGCGTTCCGGCATCAAGCGCTGGCTGATCGGCAACACCGCCGAGCGCATCCTGGATGACCTGCATTGCGATGTACTGATCCTCAAGCCATCGACCTTCCGCAACCGGGTACCGCGTGCTTCGCGCGGGGTACACCTGTTGACCGCACCGCTGACGGGCGCGCTCGGGTACTACTGAGAGCAGGCACGCCGCTCAACCAGGGAGACAACGATGTTACTGAAACACGCCTGCACGCCGGAAGTAGTCTGCTGCAGCGGCAGCACGAACGCTCAGGAAGCGGCGCACCTCATGCGCCAGAAGCATGTCGGTGATCTGGTCATCGTGGACGACCCGGACGATGAGCGCGTTCCGCTCGGGATCGTCACCGACCGCGACATCGTGATCGAGGTCCTGGCGAAAGGTCTCGACCCAGCCAGTACCAACCTGGCGAGCCTGATGCGCAATCCGGTGGTAATTGCGCTGGATTCGGAGGACACCGGACAGGTGCTTGAGCGCATGCGCGCGCACGGCGTGCGGCGCATTCCGGTCGTCAACAGCAGCGGCGCGGCGATCGGAATAGTCACGCTGGATGACCTGCTCAGGCTGCTGGTCGCCGAAATGAATGCCTTGTTCGAGGTCACCGAGACCGGTCAGAGGCGCGAGCGGCATCTGCGACGCTGAACGCACAGTTATGAAACTCAGGAGCCATCGACCCGAAACGGATAGCGCGCCAACCGATATTCCGGGGGCGATCTGCGCCCGCCACGTGCACCTGACGCCACAAAGCCTCGAGGACTGTTACCTGCTCGATAGGTAGTTACACGAATACCGACGCATCGCGCGAGTCATAAGATTCGGTCCGGGAAGAAGGTAAGCGAATCGGGAGAACGCGTATGAAAACAGACGCAAATCTGAGAGCCGACGTTGAAGAGGAACTGGAATGGGACCCTCGGTTTGACGCACGTGACATCGGAGTCGCCGCCAAGGGGGGCGTCGTGACGCTTGCAGGTCACGTTCGGTCGTTTGCAGAGCGCTGGGCTGCCCAGGATGCGACACAGCGAGTCGGTGGCGTTAAGGCGATCGCCAATGAAATCGAGGTCAAACTGCCGGCCTCCGACCACCGCAGTGATACTGAGCTTGCTCAGGCGGCACTGGATGCGCTGGCCCTGAATGGTTCCGTCCCCGCCGCGGCTATCAAACTCACGGTGCAGGACGGCTGGGTCACGGCGACCGGCCAGGTATCCTTCTGGTACCAGAAACAGGCGGTCGAGACGACGCTGCGGCAACTGCGGGGAATAATGGGCTGCTCGAACGAGATCCATCTGAAACCGAAAGCCTCGGCGATGGATGTGAAGGCTCGAATTGAGAGCGCCTTTCGACGACACGCACAGCTGGATGCGGACAAGATCCGTGTCGAGGTTGCCGATGGTGCCGTAACCCTGGAAGGTGAGGTCCAGTCCTGGCGGGAACGTAACGAGGCGGAGGTCGCGGCGTGGGCGGCGCCGGGCGTGCTCGCCATTCAGGACAAGCTGACGATCAGGCCGTAGCAGATTGCGGGCAGCCGAGCCGCGGTCAATTGACGGCGGCTCGGCTACTCGAGATTGCTCTGGGATCAGGCGCTCGACCTGGTCGGATGTCGAAGCGGCAGTTGTGTGGCTAGCGAGGATTGAGCAAGATATGAACCGGTCTTATTTGCGAGTGGGGCTGATCATCGGCATGCTGGCCCCGATGCTCTTGGCTGTTTCAGCGCAGTCGCTGCCTGCAGCGCAGCCCGCATCCGATGGCGCGCAGAATTCGACCTTCAGCGAGGCTGAGCTCGATCAGCTGACCGCGGCGATAGCGCTGTACTCGGACCCGCTAATCGCTCAGATTCTGACCGCGGCGACGTATCCGCTCGAAGTGGTCGAAGCCCACCGCTGGCTGCAGGAGCCCGGCAACGCGGCGCTCACGGGAGATCAGCTCGCGGCGGCGCTGCAGCAGCAGTCCTGGGACCTCAGTGTCAAGTCGGTGGTGCCATTTCCGCAGGTCCTGCAGATGATGGACGCCAATCTGGATTGGACCGAGCGCATCGGCGAGGCTTTTCTTGCCCAACAAGACGCGGTCATGGATTCGATCCAGCGTCTGCGGCAGCGCGCGGCCTCTGCCGGCTCGCTGCACTCGACACCCCAGCAGACGGTGTCGACCGAGAATGAGGATATCGCGATCGAGCCGGCCAATCCCGATGTCGTCTATGTGCCGTATTACGATCCGAGCGTGATTTACGGCCCGTGGCCGTGGCCCGACGAGTCGCCTTTCTTTCTACTGCCACCCCCGGGCATCATCATTGGCGGGGGACTATGGATCGGCTTCGGCATCGGATTTCCTATTCTTGGGCCATTCTGGGGGTGGAATCGCTGGGACTGGCCCCACCATCGACTCGACATCGTTGGCGGCGGCGGTGGGCCGGGGCGCACCGGCCCCTGGGAGCATGACCCCGGTCATCGTCATGGCGTGCCCTATCGCAACGGCGCGCTCGCCGCGCGCTTCCAGGACCGCTCGGAATCCGCGCGCCGTGACGCGCGCGGATTCCCTGCGGCCGCGCAGGGGCCACGTGCGGCGGCCCCGTCCGGGTACGGCACGGCCGCGCAGCCGCGGCAGACGCCCGAGCGAACGTCGCTGCCCAGCGCTCACGCCGCGCCACCGACTTTTGAATCATACGGCGGCGGCTCGCAGGTACGACAGCAATCGCAGCGCGGATCAGCCAGCCGCTCCGCACCCGCACCTCGATCGGCCCCGAGTTCCCGGGGCGGCGGCGGCGGGCGGCGCTAGTGCGTGCAGTGAGTGTAGACGCGTCGCGGATACCGGTAATCTCATCAACGAGGGCACGATGTTCAAGTTCAGCGGAAAGTTACTGATCTGCGCCGTCGCCATGGCGACGTCAATCGCCTCAGCCACGCCCGGCGTTCGACAGAAGCATTTTCCGACACCCGAGAGCGCGGTCGAGGCCCTGATCGCCGCCAATCGAGACAACAGCCGCTCCGCGCTGCTGGCGATCCTGGGCGCGGACGGCGCCAGGCTGATCCGCTCGGGCGATCCAATCGAAGACCGCCGCGGCAGGGCGCACTTCGTGGCGGCCTATGACGCAGCGCATACGATCGAGCCCGAGGGGCAGGACCGGGCGTTGCTGATCGTTGGCGAGGAACAGTGGCCGCTTCCAATTCCGCTGATTCATGAGCCGGATGGCTGGCGTTTCGATACCGAGGCTGGCAAAGAGGAGATCCTCAACCGACGTATCGGTCGCAACGAGCTCAAGGTCATTGACATCTGCCGCGCCTATGTCGAAGCGCAGCGCGAATACGCCGCGATGCGGGAAGGCGGGCAAGGAGAATTTGCCCGCGAGTTCCGGAGCGCGCCGGGACGGCATGACGGCCTGTATTGGCCGGTGCAAGCCGGCGAGCAGGAAAGTCCGCTCGGCCCGCTGGTAGCCGAGGCACGCGCCGGTGGCTATCCAGTCGACCAGGCCGGCGCGAAGCACAGGCCGGCGCGGCCCTATTATGGGTATTTCTTTCGCATATTGACCGCCCAGGGAGCAAACGCATCCGGCGGTGCCAAGAGCTACGTGCACGCCGGTCATATGACGCAGGGATTCGCGTTACTGGCCTATCCGGCGACCTTCGGCGATTCCGGCGTCATGACCTTCATTGTCAATCAGAATGGCATCGTCTTTGAGAAGAATCTCGGCCCGGAGACTGCGCGTATCGCCCGGGGCATTGCTCAATTCGATCCGGATTCCAGCTGGCACGCACAGTGACAGGGCGAGGAGGTATCGTCGATCTGATAGAACTCATCGCAGATAAATGGCAGCTGATCAGCCGCTGTACCGATGCCCGTATCGAGCACCTCGATGCGGACCAGCGCCGCCTCATGCACGCAACGCAGGCGCACCCAGGCTTTGCGTGGCGTTCGCAACCAGGTTCCGCAGGATCTGGCTGCATAGCCATCGCCTGTCTTGCTGCCGGAATTGATCACCTGCGATTCGCCCGAGTACCAGCCCCGCCGCTGTTGTCAGGCCGGTAGCGCGAATACAGTTGAAGCGCCGGCTGCGTCACAGAATCGGCCAGGTCAGCGTGAAAGCCGGCACAGAGACGGCACTGGCACTGGCGCACGATTGCCGAGCGCACAGGGCGTGCGCATGCACGCGCTGCACCATATGCACTCACCCAAATCCGTCGCTGCGATTGGCGGGATCCTCGTGATCCTGGTGCTGTTTGTGGTGCTCACCCTGCTTGCGATCGTCGCCAAGCTCACTCGGGCGCGGCAACCTGCCGAGGCCATATCCTCGCTCGACCGCGCGCGCGGCATCCGGCCGGGAACCTGAGCGGTCCCGGCTTCCAGCCACTTCGCACTTACCTGCTGCTGCCCGCAGACCCGCCGTTGGTTCTGATAGTGCGCACCGCTGCGTGCAGAGTGCCCTTGACGCGCGCCGGCGCAGACGATTCGTTCGTCTCGACCTCACGCGTACATGCCGGCGTGCAGACATGCTGTTCCGATGTCACAGCCTCGGCCGCGGGCTCTGCCGTTTTCGCTTTGAGTTCCACGTTCATGAGCATTGAAGCCTAAGGTGATCGTTTAGGCACGTCGGTGCGCCAGCACACTTAGCGCGCTCGTCAGCTACGTCCTACGTCCCACGCACGGTGAGCATTGGTATCCGGGGAAGCGCCGCTGCCACAAGCCCATCCGGGCTGTTGAGCGACGCGCAAGAACTGTCGTCGATTTAAGTCACGCGCAACTGCGCCAGTGCTGACGCAACAATGACGACCAAGGCGATTCCCGCACCGGCAAGCATCCATGCAACCGCCGCAATGAACGAACGCACCGAAGATATGTGATGTCCTGCGTGATCACGGCGGTGCCGCAAAATCACGGGCACTGGAATACTGGCTTGTTGCGTAACACTCATGGGCGACTCCGGATTGGGGGTACTGATTGCAATAGATTACAGATCGATCCCACGTGCCGGCATCGGTCACGGCGAGGTCGGCGAGTAGGCCATCGCCTATGCGGCGCTCCTCGCGAAGCGGCGCAGCCGACGATGTCAGCTAATTGAAATGCAGGCGCACACCGGCCCAGATCGCTCGCGGTGCGCCCGGCACCACGCCGTTCTCATTAGTCCAGTCATTCGGATTGACGCGCAAGACGCCGTCAGGGTCGTAGGCGTCGGATGTCAGGAACCCGGCCGTGTAGTACTGCTTGTTCATTGCATTCACGATGCGACCGAAAATCTCCAAGTTCCTGGTGAAGCGATAGGTGCCGTTGAAATTCAGCAGCGCATAGCTCGGAATCCAGCCCGTGCCGGTGGGGGAAATGTAGCTACCGGTTGCAACATCGGTCGTCCCGGCGACGTTGGCGTTGTTCTCGTTGCCGTGCAGGAAAGAGCCGGACACGATGATCAGGTTGGCACCGAGATTGAGGTGCTTGTTGAAGTCGTAGTCCAGGATAAGCCGTCCGGTGTTCTGTGGTACCAGCGGCAGACGATCGCCTGGGCGCACCACAATGTTGCCGTTGGCATCGGCCTGGCTGTTGGACTCGGCGTTGACGACGAAAGTCGACAGGAAGGTCGCATCGACGTAGCTGTAGGCGAGCTTCCAGGTCAGGCCGCCTTCCTTGCCGCCAAAGGCGAGGTCGAGTCCCTCGCGGCGCGTGCTGCCGACGTTGTCGAAGTAGCCGGAGTTGGTACTGGTGGCGATGAACTGGATGTCATCGCTATTGGCCGTGCGGAATACATCTGCCGACCAGTTGAAGCGTCGGTCCGCCAGATTGCCGCGCAAGCCGATCTCGAACGTGCGCGCCACCACCTGCTTGAGATCAGGGTCGCTCGCGAAGTCATTCGGCAGCCCGCAGGGCACGGCAGGATCCGCGCAGCCGAGTTCTATTACGCTCGGCGCGCGGCTCGCCTCATTGTAGGTGGCGTAATAGGTCATCGTGTTGGTTGGTGTGACCGTGAAGCCGATTGAGGGATTGAGCCGCGCAAAAGAATGGTCGCCGCTGACAGACGTTGGCGTGCCGAACCCATTGCCGTAGTCTGCCGGATCGGTATCGACCGAGTAGCCGTTGATCGTTTCGGTGCTGATGTTGTAGCGCGCAGCCGCGTTGATATGGATCAGATCGCTGGGCGAGATTGTGTCGGTAAAATAGGCGCCGAAGATCCGGTTGCTGCCGCCGAGGGAGATGACCGTCTGGTTGTTGGAGGGACTGGCCTCGTATATCAGATGATGGTCGGTAGCGATCCCGCCGAACTGAAACGCCTCAGAGAAGGCGTCCTGGGTATCGTCGTAGTCGGCGCCGACAATCGCCTGATTTTTCCAGCCGAACAGATCATCGGAATCGGTGAACTGCAGGCCGAATCCAGCCGAGCGCTGGGTCAGGGTCGAGGTCGCATCCTGGCCCGGTGTGCAGTAGGCGAGCGTGGCAGGGTTGGCGCCCGACTCGGTGCAATCGGTCGGCGGCCCCGCGTAGTTGCCCTCGAGGTAGTAATCGTTGATGTTGCCGTTGCTCACATAGGTATTGAGGAAGCGGTAGAAGGCATTGCCCGTGAGAAGCAGATGCTCGGTCAAGGACTGCGTGCCGGTCAGGTTCACGAAGTTCATGACGTTCTGCGTGAAATCGGGGGTGTAAGTCTGCTCGCGACGATAGTAGAGCATGCTCAGCGGTGTCGATCCGTCGCCGTAAAGGCTCGTGTCTGCATAGGTGTAGCTCAGATCGATATCCGTGCTGTCGGTCTGCCAGCCAACCTTGCCGAAGCCCTGCCAGACGCGCGTCGAGGACAAATCGCGCCAGCCGGTCTCATCGAAGTAGTCGCCGGTAAAGAAATAATCGAACGCGCCGCGTTCGCCGCCGGTCTGGCCCTGGACCGAACGGCGGCCAAACGAGCCTCCATAGGCCTCAAGTTCGGTACCCGGATTGGCGTGCCCGCTCTTGGTCTGTATCGAGAGCGCGCCGCCCAGCGTATTCAGGCCGAACACGGGATTGGAGCCGGAGATCAGAGACACGGTGTTGATCGCGGAGTCGGGAATGAGGTCCCAGTTGACGGTATCGCCGAAGGATTCATTGACGCGCACCCCATCGACGTAGACCGACAGGCCCTCAGGCGTGCCGAGCAACGGAGAGGCGGTAAAGCCGTGGTAGTAGATATCGATCTGAAACGGGTTCCCCGCGCTCTCGCTGGCGTTGACCCCACTGAAGTTATTGTTAAGGTAGTCGGCCACGTCTGTGGTGTGCGCGCGCTGGATGTCGGAGCCGTTGGCGGTCTGTACGTTCGACGGAATCTGGTTCAGCGGCAGGCCGAACCCCGGTAGCGGCGCATTGCCGATCACAATGACCTGCGGCAGTTCCTGCACTGCGGCCGGGTTGCCAACGGAGCCGGCATTGGCGTCCGCCGCTGAGCCGCGTCCGGAAAGTGCCAAGGTCGCCGCGCCGAAGAGCGCACCGAGCGGCCAAAGCCGTGCCGGACAAGCCATACACACTCCCCATTTGTTATTGGGCTGACGGCGATCGAACGGCAGTCATCGCCTGCCGCAGCGCAACCCGGAGTATCTCGCAGAATTGATCGGGAATTTTTCCCGATTTTGGCAGGAGTCCTGCCTTGGGCGAGGCTGCCGCCGGCGCTGGTCGGCGATCTCAGCGGCCCTTCAGCACCGCGCGCAGACAGGCCTCGTAAGCGACAAAGCTGTCGGCTGGGAATGGCCGCTCACTGCACCTGCGGTCCAGGGAGGAATCGTGCGGCGGAAATTCTCTATCCAGTACGACGCGGTCCCATGCGTCTATCTCGCCATGCTCGCAAGACTTCAGGCTCTCATCCGTGTTGCCACCTTCCGCCGTTGCCTTCGCGCAATGGGATCGAATCCTCTGGGCAGCAGCAGGGCTGATTGCTTGGACCGACGCAATACCGACATCAGCTGCCGGCGGCGACGATGGCGAGGGCGGCAACGCCTGCGCAACAGGGGCCGCTTGCACTTCTGCCGGCGTCCGTACCGGCCCTGCAATTTGAGCCGGGCCGGGTAGTTGGATCGGTGCCGAGTGCGCACCGGAGTGCGCCGCTGGAGTTGCAACGCGCTTGGGCGTCACGGGAACGCTTTTCGGTGCGCTGTACAGCAGGATGGCGCCGGTGATCAGGATCGCGATCAGTATCTTGTATTGCCACCTGATCAGCTCGCCCTGCTGCTGCGGCCGCGCCGGCTCAGGCGCCAAGGCAGAACCGCAGCGCCGACATGTGATTGCCGCATCGGGAATCTGCTCTGCGCAGCAGGGACAACGCTTGCTCGACTCCATCTCTGTTCCCGGTATCGCCGGCACCGTCCCGAAATTGAAGCACATCACTGCAAAGCGAGGCAAAAAGCGCGGCCTGCAGCCCATCAGGTGCGCTCGCTGCCCAATTCGCCAACTGGCACTCATCAGCGGTCCGAATGTGCGGGCGCGCGGCTGTGACCAGGCGGCGATGACAAAATAAAATTCGCGGATTGGTCGGAGCGCCGAGATTTGAACTCGGGACCCCTTGCACCCCATGCAAGTGCGCTACCAGACTGCGCCACGCTCCGACACGACTTATTCTTAATTATCCGGGCGGCACCAGTCCCGTAGCGCCGTCGCGGGATCATACCCGGTTTCACCCCGCTGGGAACCGCTGTCGCTTCCTGGCTGCCGCTTTACTTAATGGCGGCCGCACCCCCGGCGGCGGCGATCGGCCCGGCCGCGACGCAGCAATCAGCTGGCGCCCACCTGCCGCCGCCCTTACCACAAACGAAGGTCGCAGCGGCGGCATTATCGGCTATGATGAATTACAAATTCAGGGTCTCACCTCGTGAATTCATGGGGTAATCACAACAATCAGATACTTCGGGCCAGCGATCGCTGCCGCCCGTCACGCTACATTCTGATGGCTGTATTGATGGGCGCGGCCTGGCAGGCTCGCAGCGACGACAGCCCCGAAGTGTTCGCACAACTTGGACATTCAAATGTCGTGCATTCGGTCGCGTTCTCTCCGAACGGCCATACATTGGCATCCGCGGGGGAAGACGGCGCCACCAAACTCTGGGACGTCGACACGCAACGCGAGCTGCGCACGCTCAGGAGCGGCACCGACGGCGTGAACTCTGCCGGCTTCTCGCCGGACGGCAAGACGCTCGCCGTCGCAGGCCACGACGGTACGATCGTGTTGTGGGACGTAGCCAGCGGACGCCAGCTGCACATACTCAAGGGACATGCGGGGCCGGTCAACGCCGTGGCCTTCTCCCCAAGCGGCCGATTGATCGCATCCGGCAGTGCCGATCACACGATCAGGCTTTGGGATCCGGCCTCCGGCAGCGAATTGCGAACGCTGAGCGCGCATCATGACGCGGTGACCACGGTCGCTTTCTCCGCCGATGGCCATACGCTGGCCTCTGGCAGCGTGGACCGCACCATCAGGCTCTGGGATGCGGCTGCAGGCCGGGAGCTGCGCTCGCTGACCGGCCATTCGGATCGCATCAGCGCCGTTGCCTTCTGCGCCTCGACCCAGACGCTCGCGTCGGCCAGCTGGGATCACACCATCAAGCTATGGGACCTGGCGAGCGGACGGGAGCTGCGCACGCTCAGCGGTCACGCCAGTGAGGTCTGGTCCGTCGCCTGCGCGCCGAATGGCCATACCATCGCGTCGGCTGGATACGATCATCGCGTCATGCTGTGGGACGTGGCCAGCGGCCGCGAGCTGCACGAGCTGGCGGCCGATGCCGGCTGGGTCGAGACGGTCGCGTTCTCGCCCGACGGCCGTCTGCTCGCCTCCGCCGGCGCAGATCATGCAGTCAAGTTCTGGAACGCAGCCAGCGGCGAGAAACTGCACACGCTCGAAGGGCATGCAGACTTCGTCAAATCGGTCGCATTCTCGCGCAACGGCCGCATGCTGGTGTCGGGTAGTGCCGACCACACGGTCAGGCTGTGGAGAATCACCGACGCGCGTGAACTGCGCACCATCCCGGCCCATGACAGCTGGGTCGGCGCGGTAGTATTCGCGCCCGATAACCACAGCGTCGCATCGCGCAGCGGCGACAAGACCATCAAGCTCTGGGACCTGGTCACCGGCCACCAGCTGCGCACGCTGCCGGTCGGTACTGCCGGGGCGGGCAGCTCATCGCTGGCGATGTCGCCGGACGGGCATACGCTGGCGGCCGGCAGTAGCGGCAACGCCATCAAGCTGTGGAGCATCGCCAACGGCGCCGAGCTGCGCACGCTCGCCGGCCACGCGGCCGCGGTCGAAACGGTGGCGTTCTCGCCCGACGGGCTGACGCTTGCCTCCGGCGATGCCCATGGCGCCATCAAGATCTGGAACCTGGCCAGCGGCCGCGAAGTGCGCACGTTGACCGGTCATACGAGCTGGGTCGATTCCGTGGCCTTCTCCCCGGACGGCCACACGCTTGCCTCCGGCGGCGGCGACCGGATCATCAAACTCTGGGACCTCGCAAGCGGGCGTGAACTGCGTTCGCTGACCGGCCATACGGCGCCGGTTACCGCAGTGGCATTCGCCCCGTCCGAGCCGATACTCGCCTCCAGCGATGAGAGCGCGGTGATCAAGCTCTGGGATACCGCCAGCGGCCGGGAACTGCGCAGCCTGCGTGGGCATTCTGATCTGGTGGAGTCAGTCGCGTTCTCGCCCGACGGCCATCTGCTGGCTTCCGCCAGTTCGGATTCGACCATCCGGCTGTGGGATGTCGCCAGCGGCGCGGAGCGGCTGCGACTGATCGCGTTTCGCGACGGCGCGACGCTGCAGATTACCCCGCAGGGCTATTATGACTTTCAGGGCGACAGCGCCGAGGATTATCTGAATGTGCGGGCCGGTGGTGAAGTCACCGGGATCGGCGCCTACCGCGAAAAGTTCTACCGACCCGACATCGTGCAACTGGCGCTGCAAGGCGAGAAGCTACCCGCGAGCCTGCCGACGCTGGCGAGCGTGAAACCGCCGCCGGACGTCGCGCTGCTGCAGGTGCCGGCCGAGATTACCGCCCAGACGCTCGACCTGCGGCTCACGATTACCGATCGCGGCGGTGGCATCGGCGACGTACGGGCGCTGGTCAACGGTACCGCGGTGTCCGATCAGGACGGGCGCGGCATCGCCGTGGTGCCGGTGGCTGGAGTGCCGACCCGCACCCTTCACCTGCGGCTGGTGCCCGGCAACAACGACATCCAGGTGATCGCGTTCAACGCCGATGGCTCGGTGCATTCCAATCCGGCCCAAGCCAGCGTCATGGCCCGTTACAGTCCCACCGGCAAACCGCAGCTGTATGCGCTGGTGGTGGGCATTGAGAAGTTCGATAACAGCAGCTTCAATCTGAAATATTCGGTCGCCGACGCGACCGCGATTGCGCAATTACTGCAAAAGAAGGCCACGCCGATCTTCGACAAGGTGAACATCGAAACGCTGGTCACGCAGCCGGCGACCACGAAGGCCGCACTGCTGAGCGCATTCGCGCGCTATCGCAGCATCGATCCGGGCGACGTGTTCCTGTTTTATGTGGCCAGCCATGGCCTGGTGACCGGAGAGGAGCTTGCCAGCCGCGAATATTTCCTGATTCCGTCCAACGTCAGCACGAACACCGAGGAGGCTATCCGGCACGACGCGCTGAGCGAGAATGACCTTAAGCAGGCGATCGCCAGCATCCCCGCCACGCGCAAGCTGCTGCTGCTCGATACCTGCCACGCCGGCGCGATGGGTGACGCCATAATCAGGGGACTTGAGGAGCTCGCGGCCGTCAAGGTGCTGTCCGGCGCGGTCGGCAGTACGGTGATGTCGGCGTCGACCAGTGACCAGGAGGCGCTCGAGGGCCAGGATGGCCACGGCCTGTTCACCTGGGTGCTGCTGCAGGGCCTGGGCGGCAGCGCCGATTTTCGCAACAAAGGCGCAATCAGCACCTTCGATCTCGCCGACTACGTCGACGACGAAGTGCCGAAGCTCGCCGAGCAGCATTTCAATCGCAAGCAGGTTCCGAACCTGCACAACGCCGGTCAGTCGTTCCAGATCGTCAGCAGTCGCTAGTGGCAATTCCACTCAGGACCTAACATGCGCAACACTAAAAAAAACCCAAGTCGACCGCCCCGCCGCCAAGGTGGCCCGGCGCTGTCCCTGGTCGTACTGGCCGCGCTGACACTCGCGCTGGCGCCGCTGTCAAGCCGCTCGCAGGTGCAACCTGCGCAGACGACCCAGCAGACGCAGCAGACCCAGCAGGCCCAGCAGAACGCGCTGCTGCTGCGCCAGCAGCAACAGGCAGCGCTGCTGCGCCAGCAGCAACAGGCAGCGCTGCAGCGCCAGCAGCAATTGAATGGTGCGAACCGGACGCCAGCGCAGAACGCCGCCGGCAACCAGGTCAATCAGACCAACCAGCCCAACCAGCCCAACCAGCCCAACCAGGCCAATCAGTCGCGTTACAGTCTTTCGAATCTGTTCAACGGCGCTAACGCCAATGCCAATGCCAATGCGACCAACGCAGCGCACCCGGCAACGCCAAATCCCGCAGCCAACCAGATGCTTCGCGGACCGACAGCCAATTCCACCCAGCAGCAGGCACCGACCACGCGGCTCGCAACACTCAATGCGAATCGCGCCTCAGGGCCGACCGGACGGCCGGTCCCCTCGCGCGCATTTGCCGGCTACCCGGGCCCGGCCGGCAGCACCGAGGCGACCCGCAACGGCAACACCGTGCGCACCGCCGCTGACGGCTCGGTGCTCGATGTGCACAGTCCGAAAAACGGCATGTACATCCACCACGGCGTCGACGGTAGCCGGCGAATCGTGGTGGATCGGCCGGACCACACGCGTATCTACGCCAGCTCGCGCGGGTTGCAGTACGTACAGCATCCGTACGTATTCCAGGGACACGCCTACGACCATCGCACCTATGTGGTGAACGGCCAGACCTACCACCGCCTGTACCGGCCCTACACCTATGCTGGCACGACGCTAGATGTCTATGCATCGTCGCGCTACTACGCGCCGAACATGTACCAGTGGGTCAACAGCCGCGCGACCACGCCGCAGAACTATACTTGGCCCTACCTCCGCAACCCGCCGGCCTGGTACGGCCACTACAGCGGCTATTTCACCCCGGACAGCTCATACAGCACGCCGCTGTCGTGGCTGGCCGACTACGTGGTCGCAGCGAGCCTGATGGCTTCTTACAAGATGGAATCCTCGGGTGCGCAACCTGCACCGCCGGATACTAGCGCCGCCATCACGCCCGAGGTGAAGAAGGCGCTGGCGGACGAGGTCGGGCGACAGGTGCAGCAGGAGTCGGTCGAAGCGCAGCAGGTTTCCCAGAACCACGAGCCACAAGCCAGCGGCGTGCTGGAGGAACTGGGCGACAAGCAGCCGCACGTGTTCGTGGTCGCATCCGATCTCGACCTCGTCGATCCGAGCGGGCGCCGCTGCACGGTCAGCGAGGGCGACGTCGTGCAGGTGGTGTCGGAGCCGAAAACGGGCGGCGCAGCAGTGGACGCGGTGGTGATGGCCAGCAAGGGCGGCGTCGAGTGTGGGCGCTCGGCCCAGGTGGAGATCGCGCTCACAGACGTGCAGGAAATGCAGAACCACATGCGCGAGACCATCGACCAGGGCATGGCCGATACCAATGCCGGCAAGCAGGCCGCCAAGGTCACGCCGGCATTCGCTGCCTCGCCGCCGCCTGCCGACACCAACGCCGCGGCCGAGATCGAGCAGCAGCAGCAGATCGCGGCTGCCGCCGAAAGCTAGCCGGAGGACGAAACTCACACAGTTTTTCGGCATGCCTGGGGTTCCGACCGCCGCGGCATGTCGTCGGTTAGTACTTGTCTTCGACTGCTGCGCGGCGGGCTATCACAGCGCTACCGCAGTGCCGCTGCTGACTCAGACCTATGGGGTGGCGGATTTCCCTGGGGAGATATCGGCCAGGTTACCGGCTGTCAGGCGAACCTGGGGGTCGGCGATCCATTGACCGGGTCTGATGTCGCTCCGGTCACGATGCCCGATGGCTTCCCCTACAGCCTGCAGGAGCTGGCGTTCTTCTACTGGTTCTTTGGCGCGCCATCGCTCGGTGTCAATGGCTGGTTCTCGGACAACGGCACCTTTAGTACCGACGCCGGTCCGAACTGCCCGACCACCTGACAGCGACGCGGGTATGCAAGCCGCCGACCCCGTGCGCAAGCAGTCGCGCGCAGGGCCGTGCGGCTCAGCGCCGCAGGATCCGCATCACGTCTTCGAGCTCCATGCGCACCTGGCGCACGATCTGCTGGCTCTGCGTGATGTCGGTGCGCGCCTCATCGCCGGTGAGCTTCTGGCGCGCGCCGCCAATGGTGAAGCCCTGCTCGTACAACAGGCTTCGGATCTGACGTATGATGATCACGTCCTGGCGCTGGTAGTAGCGGCGATTGCCACGTCGCTTGACCGGCTTCAACTGCGGGAACTCCTGTTCCCAGTAGCGCAGCACGTGCGGCTTGACGCCGCACAGCTCGCTCACCTCACCGATGGTGAAGTAGCGTTTGCCGGGGATCGCCGGCAGTTCGTTATTATTCCTTGCTTCCAGCATAGGCTTCTACGCGCGCCTTGAGTTTCTGCCCCGGTCGGAACGTCACGACGCGCCGCGCGCTGATCGGAATCTCCTCGCCTGTCTTCGGATTGCGGCCTGGCCGCTGATTCTTGTCGCGCAGGTCGAAATTACCGAAGCCGGATAGTTTTACCTGCTCGCCCTGCGATAACGCGCCGCGCACCTCTTCAAAGAAGAGATCCACGAGTTCGCGTGCTTCACGTTTGTTGAGGCCGAGTTGATTGAACAATGCCTCGGCCATCTCAGCTTTGGTCAGAGCCATCGACTTTATTCTCTTATCCGAGCATCCAGATTCGAACGCAAATCCTGCAGCACTGTCTGGACCACACGGTCCGCGTCATCGTCAGTAAGGGTGCGGCTTAAATCCTGTAAAATCAAGCCTAAGGCGATACTTTTTCGCCCCAAATCTACTTCCTTCCCCTGGTAGACGTCGAAGGCGCTTAGTTGTTTGAGCAGGCTGCCGGCAGCAACACTAACACGTTCGCTGAGCGTGGCGAAGGCGACATGTATTGGAACTGTAATAGAAATATCCCGCCGGATCTGCGGGTAGCGGGAAGTTTCGCGAAATTGCGCCAGATTAGCGCGAAATGCGCCCGAATAGTCGAGCTCGAACAGGATTGGGGCATATGTCAAGTCGAGCGCGCGTACCAGGCTGGGGTGCAGCTCCCCCAACTGCCCCAGCAGCACGCCATCCCGGATCAGGCTCGCCCCGCGTCCGGGATGCAGATACCCGGGAGCGGCCGGCTCGAAAACAAACCCCTCCAGTCCCCCGCCCAGTGCCAGCAGCGCGCTCAGGTCGCCCTTGGCGTCATAGAAATCCACCGGCGTTGAGGCACTGCCCCACTGTTCGGGCAGGCGCGCGCCCAACAGCAGTCCGGCCAGCATCTTCTGTTCGCGTACCACCCCCGCACCGCCCGCACCCGGTTGCACGACGAAGCGGTTGGCGATCTCGAACACCCGCACGCGCTGCTGCTGGCGCCGTAGGTTCTCGCGTGCCACGCCGATCAGCCCCGGCAGCAGCGAGCTGCGCATGACCGCCAGGTCTGCGGCGATCGGATTGGCCAGCTCGATCGCGCTCTGTTCGACCGACGGGTGCAGTGAAAACAACAACCGCTGCAGTGCCGGGTCGACAAAGCCGAAGGTCACGACTTCCTGGTAGCCGCGCGCCGCCAGCGTGCGCATCACCAGCTCTTCACCGATCTCGGCGGTGGCGAGCGGGCGCGGCACCATCACCATCACCGGTGCGCGCTCCTCGATCCTATCCAGGCCGCCAATGCGCACCACCTCTTCGATCAGGTCGGGTTCGATCTCGATATCGAAGCGCCACGAGGGTGGTTGTACGCTCCAGCCGCTCTTGTCCGAGCGCACGCCCATGCCAAGCGCGCGCAGGCGCAGCTCGACGTCGGCGGCGGCGATGCTCTGTCCGAGCAGACGCTGCAGCTGCCGGCTGCGCAGCGTCACCGGGCGGATTCGCGGCAGCTCGTCCGCCAGTTCGGCGATCGTGACCGGACCGGCGACACCGCCGGCGATTGCCAGCAGCAGCCGCGTCGCCAGCGCCAGTGCACGCTCCTGCCCGCGCCAGTCCACGCCGCGCTCGAAACGCTGGCTGGCATCGGTCTGCAGGCCGTGGCGACGCGCGCGACCGGCAATTGCTGCCGGCTTGAACCAGGCAGCCTCGAACACTATGTCGCTCGAGCTGCTGGTGATCGCCGAGCGCTGCCCGCCCATTACGCCCGCCAACCCGACCGCACCAGCATCATCAGCAATCACCAGCGCACCCGGCTCGAGTTCGATCTCGCGCCCGTCGAGCAGCGGCAGGCGCTCGCCGGTGCGGGCATGGCGCGCGGTGAGGCCGCCGGTCAGCCGCGCGCGGTCATAGGCGTGCATCGGCTGGCCGAGTTCCAGCATCACATAGTTGGTGACGTCCACGATAGGGCTGATCGGTCGCAGCCCCGCGCGCCGCAGCCGTTCGCGCAGCCACAGCGGTGCGCTGCGCGTGTTGTCCAGCCCGGACAACACCTGGGCCAGCAACCGCGGCGCACCGGCACCGGGCTGAACGCTGACCGGGAACGCGTCCGCCGAGGCACCCCCGGCGCGCGCCTCTTCCGGCGCCGCCGTCAGGCGCGCCGGCGTTTTCAGCGCCGCGCCGGTTAGCGCCACCACTTCGCGCGCAATGCCGAGCACCGACATCGCGTCGCCGCGGTTGGGCGTCACGTTGACCTCGAGCACTGCATCGTCGAGATCCAGGTACGCGCGCAGGTCGGTGCCCAGCGGCGCATCGTCCGGCAGTTCGAGGATGCCATCCGAGGACTCGGCCAGTCCCAGTTCACGCGCCGAACAAAGCATTCCCTGGGAATCCACGCCACGCAGTTTCGCAGTGCTGATCCTGACGCCGTTCGGCAGCATTGCACCGACGCGCGCCAGGGCGCTGATCAGTCCGACGCGTGCATTGGCCGCCCCGCACACGATCTGCAGCCGCGCGTCTATGCTGCCGCCTTCGGCGGTCACCACCTGGCACAACTTCAGCTTGTCGGCCTGCGGATGGCGCTCGGCGCGGATGATGCGCGCCACCACGACGCCGCTGAAGGCCGGCGCGGCGGGCGCGACACTCTCGACCTCCAGGCCCGCGGCGGTCAGGCGGCGCGCCAGCTCCTGCGCGTCCCAGCCCGCCGGCAGATCGACCCAGTCGCGCAGCCAGGACAACGACAACCTCATTACCGTCCACCCGCGAAGTTGGCCAGGAAGCGCAAGTCGTTCTCGAAGAACAGCCGTAGGTCGTTGACCCCATAGCGCAGCATCGCCAGCCGCTCGATGCCGGCGCCGAACGCGAAACCAGTGTAGCGTTCGGCATCGATGCCGCAGGCCTTGAACACGGCTGGATGCACCATGCCGCAGCCCGCGATCTCGAGCCAGCCGGTCAGCTTGCAGACCCGGCAGCCATCGCCACGGCACAACACACAGCTGATATCGACTTCGGCCGACGGCTCGGTGAAGGGAAAGTAGGATGGCCGCAATCGCATCGACAGGTCCTGCTCGAAGAACGCCTCCATGAACTTGTGCAGCGTCGCCTTCAAATTGGCGAAGCTGACGTTTTCATCGACGTACAGGCCCTCGACCTGGTGAAACATCGGCGAGTGGCTGACATCCGAGTCGTGCCGGTACACCCGGCCGGGCGCGATCAATGCCAGCGGCAGCGCTGCGCTGTGCACGGCGCGCTGCAGCGCGCGGATCTGCACCGGCGAGGTATGGGTGCGCAGCAACCGTCCATCCTTCAGATAGAACGTGTCATGCATCGCGCGCGCCGGATGATTGGCCGGAATGTTCAGCGCTTCGAAGTTGTAGAACTCGTCCTCGATCTCCGGACCTGCGGCGACTTCATAGCCGGCACGGCGGAAGATCTGCTCGATGCGCAGGCGTGTCTGCGTGATCGGGTGCAGGCCCCCGGGCGCCTCGCCGCGGCCGGGCAGCGTGACATCGATCGCCCCGAGCGCCAGCTCGCGCTCGACGCTGGCGCGCTCTAGCTCGGCGCGCCGGCTCTCGATCGCACCTTGCAGTGCGCTCTTGGCCGCGTTGATCAGGGCGCCGGCGGCCGGCCGCTCTGCCACCGGCAGTGTGCCGAGCGACTTCAGCTGCTCGGTCAGCGTGCCCTTCTTGCCGAGCCAGCGCACGCGCAGGTCCTCGAGCTCGGGCAATGTGCCAGCGGCGCGCACCTGTGCCAGTGCGCTCGTGGTCAGGGTGTCGAGCTCTCCCACAGCCGCACGTCGAGGATCAGGCCGCGGCGAGTTGGGCTTTCGCCTGCTCCGCGATCACGCCAAAGGCGTTGGCATCATTCATCGCCAGGTCGGCCAGCACCTTGCGGTCGATTTCCAGCCCCGCCTTGTGCAGGCCTTCGATCAGGCGGCTGTACGACAGCCCGTGGATGCGCGCGGCGGCATTGATGCGCATGATCCACAGCGCCCGGAACTCGCGCTTCTTGGCGCGCCGGTCGCGATAGGCGTACTGGCCAGCCTTGATGACCGCCTGCTTGGCGGCGCGATACACCTTGCGCCGCGCATTGTAATAACCCTTGGCCTTGCCAAGGACCTTCTTGTGTCGGCGACCAGCGGTGACGCCGCGTTTGACTCTTGCCATGTTGGGACTCCGTCAGGCGTTACTTGTGATTGGGCAGCAGTTGCAGGAGACGATTCACATCGCTCTTATCCACGAGACTGCTGCCTCCCGAGCGGGCGTGACGCTTGCGCTTGGAGTCCTTGTGGCCGAGATTATGACGTCTGCCGGACGCGTAGCCTTTGAAGCCGTTTGCCGTCTTGCGGAAACGCTTCGCCGCGGCCCGGTTGGTTTTCAACTTGGGCATGATCACTCCTTACCTTGTAGCCAGAGTTCGCAAGGCGCTGCATGCCTGCTAGAGGCATGACCGCACCCGCTTGCTCGCGGATCGCACGCTTGCGGCTATTCAGCCGCGCGCTGCACGATCACTTCTTTTTTGGTGCAAACAGCATCACCATCTGCCGCCCTTCCATCAGCGGGTTCTGTTCGACCACGCTGTGCGCGGCGAGATCGCCCTGTACCCGGTCCAGAAGCTTGCGACCGATGTCCTGATGCACCATCTCACGGCCGCGGAACCTCAGGGTCACCTTGGCCTTATCACCCTCGGACAGGAAGCGGATCAGATTACGCAGCTTGACCTGGTAGTCCGCCTCTTCCGTGCCGGGACGAAACTTCACTTCCTTGACATGAATCTGCTTCTGCTTGCGCTTGGCAGAGTGCGCCTTCTTGTTCTGCTCGAACAGGAATTTGCCGTAA
>Ga0182030_10004132_pt1 | contig 30911 bp, 23 predicted proteins | sample 812S3MmetaG_FD_121299 | JGI IMG/M metagenome (GOLD analysis project Ga0182030, IMG submission 121299) | Permafrost microbial communities from Stordalen Mire, Sweden - 812S3M metaG (Illumina Assembly) | ecosystem: Environmental > Terrestrial > Soil > Wetlands > Permafrost | place: Sweden...
AAAGTTTCGAGCGGTTCCAGAAATGGCGTAGCGCAGGCGTCCGCGCCTGCGGGTAGCGGCGGCGTCTCGCCGCCAAGCCGCGCACACGCACCGGGACGGTGCTTTAACCCGCAGCCGGGACGGAGCTGCGCTACCTCAGAAGCGGAGCTGCCCGGATTTGAAAACGGCGCGCGGCGGTGCGCGCAGCGTCCGCCGCAGCGCCAATCGGAAAACAGAAAGCGGAAAGCGAAAAGCGGAAAGCGGAAACGGCAGCGCGTCAGTCTTGGCAGGCTATGGAGCGGTTAGGCCAAATGGTCATATTGGATCTGCAAATTCTCTCAACAACTCATCAACCAAATCTTGGCCACCAATCTGATCATGGCTCTTGTAAACCTCAACCTCTATCTTTCCGTCAGCAAATACTTCAATCTCATAATGCCGACCGGGAACGTGCGCCTCAATCATCACCGTCTCGTCGCGCATTCTGGCAAGAGTGAAATGAATCTTGGCCGCTTCAAGCTGGGCAATAATTCGGTAAAGTGGATGTGGAGAATCATTCATGGTCTCGAATGTGGCCTAACTATTTTTCAGAAATTAGGTTTTGTGGCCGATCCTGTTTCATGAAATAAAGGTTAGGCTGGAGGCCAAAGGTTGTCCAACCGATTATTTTGAGCCTGCCGCCGGGTGATTTGTTTTTCGTCAAGCGAATGGCTTGATTGACTTCGAAAGCAAATAAGATTGCTGGCAAACCGAAACGAAAAAGCGGAAAATTCGCCGGTGCGCGGCCGGGGCTTGGTGTTGTCGAGCAAGTGAGAACAACGGCAGTGACTAAATTTGGTGGGGCGAGCGTCCTCGCGAGCCGCTTGAACCCAAGGCTCACGACGGCTCGCGAGGACGCTCGCCCCACCGGTTTTTTTGAATCAGGACATTGCCAAAACAATTTCCGCTTCGGCCTCGCCTTGGTGGTGAAGCGGAAGCGAACCGATTTTATGAAGCCGATCAAAATCATCGCCGGGCTTTGCCTGCTGGCCACGTTGCCATTGGTGGCGGCGCCAACCGTGGAGCAATGGGGCGTTTTTGAAATCGCGCTGACCGGGCCGACGAATGGCAATCCGTTTCTGGACGTGACCTTGGCCGCGCGCTTCACGCACGGCGCTGCAAAAATTGAGGCCAATGGTTTTTATGACGGAGCGGGAACTTACCGCGTCCGTTTCCTGCCGGAGCAGCTTGGTGAATGGCATTACGTCATGGAAAGTTCCTGCGCGGTATTGAACGACCGGACCGGCAGCTTCACGGTGACGCCGCCGGCGCGGGAAAATCACGGACTGGTTCGCGTCACGAACACATATCATTTTGCCTACGCCGACGGCCAGCCGTTCGTGGAACTCGGCACGACGTGCTACGCCTGGGTGCATCAGGATGAAAGTTTGCAGGAACAGACGCTGAAGACGCTCGCCGCGTCGCCGTTCAACAAGCTGCGGATGTGCGTTTTTCCCAAGCGCTACGCGTGGAATACGAACGAGCCGCCGCGGTATCCGTTCGCCGGTTCGCCGCTGACGAACTGGGATTTCACGCGGTTCAATCCCGATTATTTTCAGCATCTGGAGCAGCGGATTCTCGAGTTGCAAAGACTGGGCATTGAGGCGGACGTGATTTTGTTTCATCCGTATGACGGCGGGCATTGGGGCTTTGACCGGATGCCGGCGGCGGCGGATGACCGGTATTTGCGCTACGTCGTCGCGCGGCTCGCGGCGTATCGCAATGTCTGGTGGTCGCTCGCGAACGAATGGGATTTCATGAAGGAAAAACGGGAGTCCGACTTCGTGCGCTTCGGCGAAATCATTTCGACGAACGATCCGTATCGGCATCTGCTTTCGATTCACAACGGGTCGGTCTTTTTCAACCACACGCTGCCGTGGATCAGCCATGTGAGCGTGCAGAACGGCTTTGCGGCGGAGGAGGCCGGGCGCGCGGAGTTGCTGCGCGACGCGTATCGCAAGCCGGTGGTTTTCGACGAGGCGAAATATGAGGGGAACATTCCCAACCGCTGGGGCCAGCTTTCCGCCGAGGAAATGGTTCATCGTTTTTGGGAAGGCACGATTGCCGGCACTTACGTCGGCCACGGCGAAACCTATTTGAGTCCGGACAACATTCTTTGGTGGTCGAAAGGCGGCGTGCTCAAAGGCCAGAGTCCGGCGCGGCTGGCGTTTTTGAAGAAAGTTCTCGCGGACGCGCCGCCGGAAGGCATTGACCCGGTGGACAAGTGGCAGAATCCCGAAATTGCCGGGCAGCCCGGAAAATATTATCTCGTCTATCTCGGCAAAACGCAGCCGGAGTCGTGGGCCTTTCAACTGCCCAAATCGTCCAGCAAGACTTTTCCGCTGACGAATGGCGTGCAGTTCACGGCCGAGGTGCTGGACACTTGGAACATGACGGTGACGCCGGTCCCCGGCGTTTTCACGCTCCAGAAAAAAGCGGATTACATTTTTGCCGACCAGGATGGGCGATCCATCAAGCTGCCGGGCAAACCTTTCATGGCCATCCGCATCAAACGGGTGAGGGAATGAAAGTCCGGGAACGGAGAATCAACGCGGAGCCGCGCGTTCAAGGTGCGCCGGCCTCCACCACGCCCAAATCATAGATGAGCAGTCCCTGTTTGTTCCGCCCGATTTCCATCGCAAACCAGTCAATGCGATATTTGCCTTTTTCGGCGGGGATGGCGGCAAGCTGTTTCTCCGCCAACGCGCGCGCGGTTTCCAGTTGTTTTTGATCGTTGAGCGCGGCGGTGGCGGCTGCGTTATCCTGCGCCGCCTGTTGCGCGGAATTGGCGGCGTTCACCCGCGCCCGCCCGTTGCGGGAACGATTGCCGGCCTGGGCGCGCGTTGTCGCCTGTTGCGCGGCCTTGGTGTCGTTCTGGTAAGTGCGCTGATCGTTGGTGATCTGCTGTCCGGCGGCGGCCAGTCCGGCTTTCAAGTTGTAAAACAGTTGTTCTTCCGCCGCCGGTGGATTCCGCAGGATGATGCGCGCGTTGGTGCGGGTCGTGGGGCTGGTGTAAATGACGGCATCCACCACCCAGTTGTATTCCAACTCCGCCACCTTGACGCCGGTAATGCGATGCCAGGCGGCCAGCGGCCGGGAAATATCCAAGCGGCCGGAATTTTCGTGATGCGTCCACCATTGAAACAGCGGCGTCAGGTTGACGGTCGAGTGATCGCCGAAAACCCGGAGCGGATGCTGGCAGCACAACAGGGTTTGATTGGTTGTCGCCGCCCCGGCCAGCGTGGCGGACAACAGGAAAATTAAACCGGCAATTTTCATGGCGATGATTTTCAGCATGGCACATTCCTGCCGGATTTCAAATGATTCATGGCCGGCAGCGTTGAATCAAGCTGGCGGAATCCGGTGATTAGTGCAGTCGGAAGAAGGCGTTGCCGGGGGCGTTGGTAACTTGCAGGCCGGTGAACGCAACGCCGTTGCTGACCGTATTCCAAGTGCCGGACGGTGGATTAGTATTCATCTGCAATGAATAGCCCGTGGCCGAGGCCAGCCAGACCAGCACCGGCGAACCGCTGACGCTGGTTCGGACCAATGGCGGCGGAGCCACTGGATTCGAGGCAACCACACTGACGGCGTCAATAACGGGAACGTCAGCTGAGACGGCATGATAGAATTGCAACAGATAACTGCCCGTGGTGGCGGGGGTGAATGTCAAGGAGTTCGTCAGCCACTGCATATTGGTGGCACTAGTGGACGCAGAGTTGGTGAATGACTGTATGGCTGTGCCAAAGGTCACTTGAATGATGCCGGGGTTCCAAACATAATATGCGGTTGTGGACAGGGCAAAAGAAAGGATGTAAGTTGTGCCGCCATTCAAATTTAGCGTTGTGTAAATGCTCGAATGTTGTCCGCCGGCACCTAATTCCACATCCTTGGTGCCATCCGCATCCTGCCAGCGCCCCCAATTCCAATTGACGTTGCTGGTGCAAATCCAGCCGGTAATTGGAGATACGGAATTCAACGTCCACACCCATGCGCCGATCAAGGCGTTAGTTGACACGATTGTATTATGATATGCGTTTATTGAATTGGTGTCATAAAAGCCCAGTTCAAAACTGCCCGCCCCCGCGCCGTATGCCTGGTCAATCAAATTGGTTTGTGCTTGGCCAACACTGGCCGGCAACAACGCCGCCTCCAGCAGGCCTATCAGCATCACTTTTCGGATGGCTTTCATGGCGTGGGTGCAAGGTGCTGGTTTGACTATTGCAGCCGGTAGGTGGTGGTGCCGGGGACGTTGGTGAGTTGCACTCCGCCAAAGGGAATACCGTTGGTGATGGTCACCCAGTTGCCGGAGAGCAGGTTGGTGGTCATTTGCAGCACATAGTTCGTGGCCGACGCCGGCCAGACCAGCACCGGCAGATTGCTCAAGCTGCCAATGCCCAGCGGCGGGATCACCACCGCCACATTGGTCACCGTCAGCAGGGCATTGGAACTGAGCACCGAGCCAAAACTATTGTTGACCAGACAACTGAACAGGTTGCCGGAATCCACCAGTTGGACATTGTTGGTGGCGTAAGAGGCATTGGTGGCTCCGGGAATTAACACGTTGTTGCGATACCAGTAGTAATTCAATGGCAAGGAACTGAAGGCGGTCACGCTGAAGGCCGCCGAGCCGCCGACCGGCACCGTTATGCTGGCGGGCTGGGTGATGATGGTGGGCAGCGAGCAGTTGTTATACAGATCCATGTCGCTGATGGCAAATCCCGCCGGCAGCCCTTGGCCGGCCGACAGGCCGGACACGCCGCTGGTATCATTGATTTGCAGGTAGGTGATCCGAATCCGCCCGTCTTCAAACAATTCCATCTGGAATGAGTTGGTGTAGGCGTGTTGATAGGATGCCGGGACGTTTAGAAAAGTCACCACTACGCTTTGGCCCGTCTCTTTCCAGGATACCGTGCCGCCGGCAGACGGGTCCAAGTCATCAAACCAGCCGGAGACGCGTGGCAGGTTGAAATGCCCGGTGGGATGCTGGATGTCTCCGCCGTTGGTATAGGCAATATAAGATGAATCGCCGGCATTCATTGTTATGTAACCATTGCTGCCGATGAAGAGCACATTGGTGCGCGTGTTGTAAATGACCACCGGATCGTCGCTCAGGGTGATTTTTACAAAATTATCATCCTGTAGCGATACCACTGTGCCGCCGGTGGGATCCACTGGAAAGGAGTTCGTCGGCTGCTGGCAGGCATAATAGAAATTTGTCGTCCCGTTCGGCGTGAAGGTGATGGTGCGATACTGTAGGTCGTTCAGGTGGACACTGCCGTCAAAGCCTTCGGTGAACCAATCCGTCACCTGCGCCCGGCACGGTGCGAGGAGCAAGAATAAACCGGCCGCACACACGGTCCACCAGCGGAAGCAGGATTCAGTTTTCATGGGATCTCCTAATATTTCTCGCTTGAATTTCTAACTTGAGAATGCGCCCAAAAATCGCCGATGGCAACGGTGAAAAAAACTTTTGCCGGGGAAGCTCCCGGTTTTGCCGGCACAATGGCACCCGCCCGCTGGTCGCGAACGCTTTCACAGCACCCTTGATTTACTCAAAAAATTCCAAAACTGTCAATCACGGCAGTGTCCTAATCTCAAACAACCGGTGGGGCGAGCGTCCGCGCGAGCCGTCGTGAGCCTTGGGTTTGCGCGGCTCGCGAGGACGCTCGCCCCATCAAATTAGGACACTACACAATCCACCGATTTGCCGGTCGTGTCCTAATCTCAATCGTAATCATAATGTGCTCAAATCAACAATTACGATTATGAACAAGATTAAGATTAAGACGCTGCCATTTTGCTTCCGGCCTGGCTAAACCCGGTGATGCCCAATCCAAGACGGCCTCGGCGTGAACATGAATTATTTGTAATTATTCAAAAAATCATTGCTTAACGCGGGCCGGGTTGGAATAACTTGTAACCGCACAACGACCTTAAACATCAAATCCACCTTATGAAAATCTTATCACGCCTTTTTTCCCTGGCGGGCATCGGCCTGCTCGCCGGCAATGTCCTGGCCCAAAACGATTCGCCTTACAAGGTGCTCGCCACCACGCAGCTCATGGGCAGCGGCGGCATTGATTATGTCACCGCCGACAGCGCGGCCCGGCGCGTCTATGTGCCGCGCGGCGGCAATACCTTCGTGTTTGATTTGGACAGCCACCAATACGTCGGCACCATCACCAATGTGGGCGGACACGGTGTGGCGGTGGACCCGGCCACGCATCACGGTTTCGCCAGCGGCAGCCCGGTGGGAATGTTTGACACGGCGACGCTGCAGAAGCTCAAGGATGTCGCGGTGGACAGCCGGCCCGACGGCATTTTGTTTGAACCTTTCACCGGCAAGGTTTTGATTTTGAGCCATGCGTCGCCCAGCCTCACGCTGATTGATCCCAAGGACGGCACGGTGGCCGGCACGATTGACGTCGGCGGCGCGATGGAGCAGGCGCAAAGCGACGGGCAGGGGAAATTGTATGTGGATGTGGAGGACGAAAATAAAATCGCCGTCGTGGATTTGAAAACGCAGAAGGTGCTCACCAAATATGCTCTCGGCGAAAAAGGCGACGGCCCGGCCGGGCTGGGCTTGGATGTGAAGAACCATCTTCTGTTTGCCATGTGCCACAGCCAGAACTGCATTGTCCTCAATGCCGACGATGGAAAAATTCTGGCGACCCTGCCCATCGGCAATGGCACGGACGGCGGCGGTTTCAATCCGAATACGCTGGAGGCGTTCAGCTCGCAACGTGACGGCACGCTGACCATCATCAAGGAAAGCAGTCCCACGAGCTTTGCCGTGGCGCAAACCGTGCCGACCAAGGCCGGCTGCAAAACCTGTTCGCTCGACACGAAGAACAACCAAATCATTTTGATTTGCACGGAACGGCTGGCGGGTGCAGCCACACCGGCACCGGTCACGAACGCACCGGCCGGAGGCCAGCGGCGCGGCGGCGGCGGCGGCCGCGGCGGTCCCGGCAATCTCGACGTGTTGTGGGTTGGACATTGAGCAGATAAAACTTTGTGCCACGCAGCCCGGCCAGCCACGGCCGGGCTGTTTTTTTTGGCAATGGAATGTTTCACGCAAAGTCGCGAAGGGCGCGAAGGAAAGAATTTTTGCCTCCGGTTTGACCCGGCTGCATAAATATCCGCAAATTCATCTTGCCGTCATGTGCCGAGCAGAACTGCGCGCGATTCATTGCCGTGGGTGTCAAAAATTGGCGAGTGGTTGACAAAATCGGGGTAGTCTTTGTCCGCCGTTTCGCCGGAAAATGAAGCATGAAACGTGGCTTCCATTTTCTGATCGCATTGTTCCTGCTGGCGGCGCTGCCGGCTTTCGCCGGCTTGAAAAACAGCGATTGTCTCGATTGTCACGGCGACAACACGCTGTTCAAGACCAATTCCGCCGGCAAGGCCATCTCGCTGTTTGTGGACGCGGCCAAGCTGAAATTGTCCGCGCACGCGACCAATGCCTGCATCAGTTGCCACGCGGATATCACCACCAAACATCCCGACGACAACCAGCCCGTCGCGCCGGTCAACTGCGGCTTGTGCCACGCGCGGCAGACGGCGAGCTACCAGTCGAGCGTTCACGGGCTGGCGTTTAAGGCCGGCCATGACGACGCGGCGGCGTGCCGCGACTGCCATGACACGCACGAGATTATTTCCGACCGCTCGCCGACCTCGCCGCTTTATTTTTCGCGCCAGGCGGAAACTTGCGGCGCCTGCCACGACAAGGAGACGCGCGACTGGCAGGCGAGTGTTCATGGCAAGGCGGTGGCCGCCGGTTCGCAGGATGCGCCGACTTGCACGGGCTGCCATGACGAACATAAAATCCGTTCGCTCAAGAGCAGCTCGACGATGAGCATTTCCGAGGACGTTTGCAGCCGCTGCCACGCGTCCGAGCGGTTGAACACCAAATACAATCTGCCCGCCGACCGCGTGAAAACTTTTTTTGACAGCTACCACGGCCTTGCGGCGCAATATGGTTCCACCGTGGCGGCGAACTGCGCGAGCTGCCACAGCTACCATAAAATCCTGCCGTCGTCGGACACCAATTCGACCATCAACAAAGTGCATCTGGTGGCGACCTGCGGCAAATGTCATCCGGGCGCAAACAAGGAATTTTCGCTGGGCAAAATCCACGTCGCGCCGGACGGGCAGGCGGGCGGCACGGATTTTGGCAGCACGCTGAACAACTGGACGCGGCGCATTTATCTCTTCCTGATTTTTGCGACTATTGGCGGGATGCTGGCGCACAACGGGATTTTGTTCATCAAAAAAACCGCCGCGCGGCTGCGCATGACGGAGCGGCCGGTGGTGCGGATGACGACGTCGCAGCGCTGGCAGCATTTCGTGCTGGCGACGAGCTTCATCGTGCTGGCGATCACTGGTTTCGCGCTGAAATTTCCGGATTCGTGGCTGGCGAAAATCATGGGTTCCTGCGAGCCATTCCGCCGCTGGGCGCACCGCATCGCGGGGATCATCCTGCTGGCGGTGGGTTTGTATCATGTTATTTATCTGCTTGCCACGCGCGACGGGCGCAAGCTGGTGGCGGATTTGTTCCCGGTGAAAAAAGACCTGGCTGATATGTGGCAGGCGGTGCGTTATCTCGGCGGCTTTACCAAAGTGAAACCGAAAATCGGGCGTTTCGGTTACGCGGAAAAAATGGAATACTGGGCGGTGGTCTGGGGCACGATCATCATGGGCGCGACGGGCCTGGCCATCTGGTTCAAGATTGACGTGACCCAATTCCTGCCGCGCTGGGTGGTGACGGTGGCGACGACGATTCATTATTATGAAGCCGTGCTGGCGTGCCTGGCCATCATTGTCTGGCATTTCTACCACGTCATCTTTGATCCGGAGGTTTATCCGCTGAACACCGCGTGCCTGGACGGGCGCATTTCCGAGGAGTTCCAGGCGCACGAACACCCGCTGGAACGGCCGGAAGACGAGCCGCGCGTGGCGCCGCCGGGCGAGGCCGAGGCAGGCAAGGAAATCTAATGTAATAGGTAAGCATAAAATATAACTTTTATCTTGCCAAATGTTGCTTGGTAAATGACAAGAAATGGTAAGCGCGTTTTGGGAGTCGGATTAAGTTTGTCAGCAGTCGTCAGTCGCCGTTTGAAAAATTGATCGGATTATGAACATTTTTGTTGCAGGCTTGAGCTACAAGACCACGCCGGTGGAGGTGCGCGAGAAACTCGCGGTCCACCGCGCGCGCCTGCAATGCTGCGGCTGCCGCCTCAAGCTGCGCGGCAATCTCGCCGAAGTCGTCCTGCTCTCCACCTGCAACCGCGTGGAAATTTACGGCGTGGCCCCGTGGATTCACGGCCGCGTTTCGCAACTTTTTCAGGAACTCACCGGCAGCGATTTCGATTTCACCCCGCATCTTTATGTCAAAGAAGGCGCGGCGGCGGCGGAACATTTGTTTGCGGTCGCCAGCGGGCTGGACTCGCTTGTGATCGGCGAAACGGAAATCACCGGCCAGGTCAAGAACGCCTATCAGGCCGCGAAGGACGCGGGCCTCGTCGGCAAGAAAATGAACCGGCTGTTTCAAACGGCGTTCGCGGTAGTGAAAGCCGTCCGCACGAACACCGGCATCGGGCGCGGCGCGACATCCGTGGGCAGCGTGGCGGTGGAACTGGCGGAAAAAGTTTTTGACCGCGACTTGAGCGCGAAGACCGTGATGATTTTGGGCGCGGGCAAAATGGGCGAAGCCTGCGTGAAGCACCTCGCCAAGCGCGGCGCAAAAACCGTGCTGGTGTCCAACCGCTCGTTCGAGCGCGCGGAGAAGCTGGCGACGGAATTCGGCGGCCGCGCGGTGCGCCTTGAGGATTCGGTGGCGGCGCTGACCGAGGCGGATATTTTGGTCAGCTCGACCGGCAGCCCGGACATTGTTTTGAAGCGCGAAGACGTGGCGAAAATTCTGCCCGCGCGCGGAAATCGTCCGTTGGTGCTGGTGGACATCGCGGTGCCGCGCGACATTGACCCGGCGGTGGCGGAACTCCCGAATGTTTATCTTTACGACATTGACGACCTCGAAGCCGTCGTCCGCGAGAACACCAAAAACCGCGAGCAGGAACTGGCCGTGTGCCAGCAGATCATCGCCGAACACTCGGCGGAACTCATGGCGCGGTTTAATTCGCCGTTTGCCAAACGCGCCCCGGAAGCGGTCGGAACCGCGTCCGGCTGGGCGCTGGGCGGCGCGGCGGCTTGACAAGAATTTGCCATGAGCAGAACATTTTCAACGATGAATCAGGTTGTGAGCTCACGGCTTGGTTTTTCAGAGAAACAATCCGGTATCTGGTGATATCAGATTGGAACAACAAACAACACAGCACGTGCAACAACAAACACAAACTATGAAAAAACTAACCATGCTCCTCGCCTTGGGAGCCACGGTGGCCTTGATGCCATCGGTCAGCAAGGCAACCATCGTGGGCAGCGCCCATGATTTCTACACTGGCAGCACCACCAACCTGTTATGGGCGAATGGTGTTACCGGCCTGATCGGGAAGACCGCCAATGTCTGCGGTGAATGTCACGACATTCACAAGGCGCCGAATCCGGCCAACGGGCCGCTCTGGGTTCACGCTCCATCCGCCACCCTGTCCTACCTCACCTATGATCAGGCGGGCAGCGAAACCTTCAATGCCTTGGGTTTGACGGTCAGTCTCGGCACGTCCAGCAAAGCCTGCTTGTCCTGCCATGACGGAACGGTGGGCATCAACCAGCAGTTGAAATTGGGCATGGACGACACCACGACCGCGACAACGTCGTTCTTGGGATCCACCAATTCCACCGCCGTGATCATGCCGGCGGGTTTCTACCCGGTGGTCAACCACAACGACCTCACCCACACGCACCCCATTGGGATTAGCTATGTGGCGGCCAGAACTGCTTTGAATACGGAAAATCCGTCGTTTGCCGAGTTGAATGACCCGACCGCGACCTACTTCAAGGACGGTGGCCCGCTGATCCAGAGCCAGTTGAAGGGATTGGGCAAAACCCAGATGGAATGCAGCACCTGCCATGACATCCATAATACGCGGACCATGCCTCGCGGCCAGGATCTCTGCACCAGTTGCCATAACAAATAACAACCACTTGACATGAACTTGCCGGGGCGTCTGAAGCTAGTCATTCAGATGCCCCGGTTTTTTGGTGGAAATCCAATTTCCGAGGAGTTCAAAGGTGGCTGGCTAAAAAATGTCAATCAATGCGCAAAAAATGTTTAGCCAATGGGGGCGATATGATTAAGCTTTCACCATGAAAACCGGCCCGGCTCAAATTTTGAAGAACATCGCGGCAAAACTGCTGGCGCTGGCTTTGGTGGCCGGCCTGGCCGCCGGCTGCGCCTCGACGGCAAACCATTCGGCGGAAAAGGACAAAGGACCAAAATACATTTTTTATCCGGCGGCCCCCGATGAGCCGCATGTGCAATTCCTCACCTCCTTCGAGACGGAGAAAGATCTGCGCAAAGGGATGCACGATAGTTTCATGACTTATCTGACCGGTCAGCAACCCCGGCTCCTGATGATTGTGAAGCCTTATGGCGGCCATGTCGGTGGCGGCAAATTTTATGTGTGCGACACCGGGCAGGGGGCGGTTCTGAAAATGGATCTGGCCGCGCAGCGGATGAGCGTGGTGACGCCCGACATGACCAGCGCCATCCAGAACCCGCTTAACATGGCGGTGGACGCGAATGGCTGGCTTTATGTGGTGGACATGGGCCGCCAGCAACTGGTGGTTCTGGACGACAAGGAACATTTCGTCACTGCCATCGGCGAGAAGGGCAAGACCAAGCCGATGGATGTGGCCGTAACCCCCGACCGGATTTATTTGAGCGACATCACGTCGCACAGCGTTCATGTGCTGGACAAGGCCACGCGGAAAAACCTGTTCGACATTCCCCGGGACGCGGACGGAACCAACTGGCAGCGGAGACTGTTTCAGCCGATCAACATCGCGCTTGACACGCAGGGGCGGTTGTATGTGAGCGACTTCGGCGCCTACCGGGTGCAGGTCTATGATGCGGACGGAAAATATCTCCGCAGCATCGGCGAACAGGGCAGCAACTTTGGCCAATTTGTGCGGAACAAGGGCGTGGCGGTGGACCGCAGCAACATCGTCTATGTCGTGGATACGGCGGGCGACATGGTGCAGATGTTCAACGAGGAAGGGCGCGTGCTGATGTGGTTTGGCGGCGCCAAAGCCGGGGCGGCCAGCATGGAACTGCCCGCCAAGGTGCTGGTGGATTATGATGACGTGCCGTGGTTTCAAAAATTCGCCGCGCCGGATTTCCAAGTGGAGCATCTGCTCATCGTGATGAACCAGTTTGGCCCCCACAAGGTGGCCGTCTATGGTTTTGGGCACAAAAAATAATGGCTGACTTTCCGGCCGCAGCGGATTCAAGGCAAAAATGAACAACCGGCGAATGATGTTGGCGGTGCTTCTCGCGGGCATTGGTGCGGTTCTGCTGACTGATGGTTGCAGCACCGCCACCAAGCGCCAGTGGTTGACCTTGTTTTTTGACGGCGTGCCGCCGGCGGGAGCCGGCACCAATGTCGTGGCCGCACCCGTTCCTGCCAGCAAAGTTTCCGCGACAAATCAAACCGCCCAGGCGGCGAAGCCGGCAGCCCCGGCCCCGCCGCCGGGATCCGTTCACCCGCCTTTCAGCAAACAGGAATGCGCCGCGTGCCACGATGCCGGTGGCGGCGGGTTGAAAGAAAAAAAGCCGGAGCTATGCTGGACCTGCCACAAGGATTTTCTCCTCAACACCAAGGTCAAGCACCAGCCTGCGGAGAGCGGCGAGTGCAACAGTTGCCACGACCCGCACCAGTCGGACAACAAACACCTGCTCGTCAAAAAAGGCAACGAGCTTTGCCTGACGTGCCACGACGATCCGCTGGCGGCGGGCAAGGTCAAACATCAGGCGGTCGAGGCGGGCGAGTGTCTGGACTGTCACGCGCCCCATGCCGGAAAAATCAAGGGGCTGTTAAAGAAGCCGGTGAAGGAAACCTGCGCGGACTGCCATGACGACATTCCTGGCAAGAATAAAAAGTCCGTTCACCAGCCGGTGCAGGATGGGGATTGCCTGGCCTGCCACAATCCGCACGCGACGGACAAAAAGGGGCTGGTTAAAAAGACCGCGCCGGCTTTGTGCTGGGACTGCCATGACAATTTTTTGGAGAAGGCCAAATTCAAGCACGACGTGGTGGAGGATTGCACCAGTTGCCACCAGCCGCACGCCTCCGTCGAAAAGAACTTGCTGGCCAAGGAGGTTTTGAAATTGTGCGGCGACTGCCATGACGACAAGGATTTGAAGGCGGTCAAGGGCCACGCCGGGGCCGAGGGCAAAGCCTGCACGGTTTGTCACGACCCGCATGTGGGCGCGGACAAAAACCTGTTGAAACCATCGGCCCAAACCAAGTGACTTCCATGTTCCTCAACCCTCCAATAAAATACCACTACCTGCCGCGTTCATTGGCGTGGCTGGTGCTGGCGGCGGGGGCTTCGCGCAGTTCGGCGCAGTCCGATTATTTGGAACAGTCGCTGCCCGACCTGACGATGCCGCATTTGAAATATGTTGAACTGAATGTTGAGGCGGAACAGTCGGGGGCTTCCGGGGGCGGTTCGCAAACCACTTATCAGCGGTTGTATGTGGCCCCGACGGTGGGGATTGGTTGGGACTATTTCCTGTATCATCCGGATTTGCTGACCTATTCGATTTTGGCGGAGCCGGGATATGTCTGGCAGAGTTACGGCTCGCCCCAATACATGAGCCAGGAAAACGATTTTTTGCTCAACGGCGACATCCACGCCTCTTTGCTGCAGCTCAAGCCCTACGCCTCCACCGTTTTTGCCACGGCAAGCCATGACACGCGCCAATACGATTTTTTTAACACCGTGGTGGAGGACACCCAGAGTTTTGGCCTGACGACCGGTTATCGCGAAGGTCCGGTGCCGTTTTCGGTCTCTTTTCAGAAGTCGCTGACCGACAGTTCCGGTTTTGCCTATAACAGCACGTCGGATCAGACCTCGTTGAATCTGCACGCGAACAATGCGCGCAGTGGCGGCAACAACACGGACCTGACCTACCAGTATCAGGACTGGACCTGGAACCAGTCCCAAGGGCCTTCCAGTTCCAGTTCGTCCCACAATGTCACGCTGACCGACGCGGAACACTTCGGCAACAAGACGTTGACTTCAACCTTGCTGTTCAATCATACCGAATACTCCGGTTTGACTTCGGATGGTTTGAACCTCACGGAAAATTTCGTCGTGGAGCACACGCCGCATTTGCAGAGCTTTTACGACTATTCCATTGCCCGCTATTCGGACGACAACGGGGACTCGGTTCAAAACACCGTCCGTGCCGGCCTGCAACACCAGCTTTACGAAAGCCTCTCCTCCTATCTGGACGTTCACGGCTCAACGCTCAACAGCGATTTCGGCAGTTCGACGCTGGATTCCTATTCCGGCGGCGGCACAGTTTCGGTCAATTATACGAAAAGTCTCGGCGACTGGGGCCACTTGTCGCTGGGCAATTCCGCCAGCTATGACCTGACGCAACAGCAAAGCGCGGGGCCAGCCCTGCTCATCATTGATGAAACGCATCAATTATCCACCGGCCAGTGGGTGCGTTTGAACCAGCCGCAGGTGGTCAATGACGGCAACTTTAAGGTAACCACGGCCAGCCATATCCTCCTGACGGAAGGCACGGACTATTATGTGGACCGCACCAAAAACCCATGGCTGATCCAAATCAGCCCGTTCAGCTTGCTGATCGCCAGCGGGGATAATGTGCTGGTGACTTATGATGTCGAATCCAACCCTTCCGGCAATTACTCCACGTTTTCAGACATGTCGCAGGCGCGGTTGGATCTTTGGAACGGCCGGCTGGACTTTTACGTTCGCTATAACCAAACCGACAACAATGCCAGCACGCCGGGGTTTGTCCTGGAAAACCTTAATCAATTTCAGGCCGGCACGGACTTCAACTGGAAGCACCTGCATTTGGGGGCGAGCTACACCGACAGCCAATCCTCGCTCACCAGTTATTACTCCTACTCCGCCACCGAATCCTATATCCTGCTCACCACCTTGCGCCATAACTTGAGCATCAACTTGGACCAGCAATGGGGCTTCTATCCCGCCAGCGGCGGCGTGGACAACCAGAGCAGCGATTTGACCTACTACAACTACCGGCTTCATTACGGCTGGAAACCGACCGCGATTCTGGACTGGAGCGCGGAGGCGGGACTGCAACAGGAGCGGGGCGGCGGTCAGGACGAGGATTTGCTGGCCGCCCGCTCTTATCTGAATTGGAGCATCGGCCAGCTCAAGCTTAACCTCGGCTACGAATACGAAGACCAGGAATATACCGGCACCGGCCGGGTGCGGCACTTCGCCTTCCTGCGCGCCCGGCGCAATTTTTGAACATGAACCGGCGGCCCTCCATGCAGTTGCTGTTCGCGGTTCTGGCGGCGGGGCTGCTGGCCTCATGTTCCACCGCGCCGCCAACCGCTTCGGCGCCGCCGATGTCCGCGCCAGTCTGGCCGCCGGCGCCGGATCCGCCGCGCATCGCGTTCCTGCGGGATCTGCACGGTCCGCACGATGTGGGCCAGAAATCCTCGGCCTTCCGTTCCTTCGCCAACTGGATTACGGGCGACATCGGTGAAAACCTCAATCTCCACAAGCCTTTCGCCGTGGCGCTTGATGAAACCGGCAGTCTCTGTTTCACCGACACCGACGACAAGCTGGTCGGCTGCGCCGACTTCGCGCACAAAAAATGGCGGCGCTACGACGGCGTCGGCAAAACAAAATTTTCCAGCCCCGTCGCCGTCGCGCGGCGGCACGGCATTTTCTACGTCGCCGATTCCGGGTTGGCCAAAGTGTTTGCGTTCAGCGACAGCGGCAAAAGCATTTTTGAAATCAGCGCGCCGCTCAAGCGGCCCGTCGGCCTCGCCCTGGCCGGCGATTCGCTTTATGTCGTGGACGCGCAGGCGCACGCCGTGTTGGTTTTCGGGCTGGACGGAAAATTTCAATTTCAGTTTGGCCGGCGGGGTGACGGGCCGGGCGAATTTAATTTCCCCACCTGCGCCGCCGCCGACGGGCAGGGGCATCTGATCGTTTCCGACACGATGAACTGCCGCGTGCAGGTTTTTGATTTGCGTGGCCGGTTCCTCTCGCAGTTCGGCAGCAACGGCAATACTTCCGGCCACTTCGCGCGGCCCAAGGGCGTGGCGGTGGATTCCGCCGGCCGCATTTATGTCGTGGACGCCGTGTTTGACAATTTTCAGATTTTTGACGCGGCCGGGCGGCTGCTGCTCAATATTGGCGAAAGCGGTGACGGTCCCGGCGGCTTTGGTTTGCCGAACGGAATCGCAATCGGTGCCGACAACCAGATTTATGTCGCGGACGCTTATAACCACCGCGTGCAGGTTTTCAAATACATCGGCCAGCCATGAAAAATCCATCAACCTTTTGGCGGACGCAGATCCGCCGGTCAGCGCTTGCGGAACTGTCCGCCCTCTTGCTCGTCCTGAACTTTGCGTTTATTGCGCGGGCCGACAGCGTCGTCAACTCCGTTCACAATCTTTCCGCCAACGGTCCCGGCACGATCAAGGCGAGTTCCGAGAAGAACGCCTGTATTTTCTGCCATACCGTGCATCAGGCCAGCGGGGTGACGCCATTGTGGAACCATTCGATGTCGTCGGTTTCCAACTACGTCGTTTATTCCAGCGCGCGGTTGGACAGCCTGCATCTGACGATTCCCCAGCCGAACGGTGCCTCGCGGCTGTGCTTGAGCTGCCACGACGGCACGGTGGCGCTGGGCAGCGTCAGCAGCGGGGCGGCCGCCATCCAGATGCAGAATGGTGTGATCAATATGCCGGCGACCGATGCAAATAATCTCGGCACGGTTTTGTCCGGCGACCATCCGGTTTCGTTTTTCTATGACACGGCGCTGAAGACCAGGGACATTATTGTCAACGACCCCAAAAATTTGAGCAGCAAGGCCGTGAAGATGGATTCGCAGCACCGTATGCAATGCACCTCCTGTCACGACCCGCACAACGACCAGTTCGGCAATTTTCTGGTGATGAAGAATGACAACAACGGTTCCCCGCTGTGCCTGGTCTGTCACAATCAGAATTCCTGGAGCGCCTCCGCGCACGCCCTTTCCACGGTGGCCACGCCGGCCGCTATCACCGCCAAAATTTTGACCGGCGGCAGCGCCCAGGCGCCGTCCGTGAAAGCCCGGTCCCTGACCATCGCCGCCATGGGCTGCGCGAACTGCCATGCCAGCCACAAGGCCGGTTCCAAGTCGCACCTGCTCCTCTCCGACGTGCCGGAACAAAATTGTCTCGTCTGTCACAGCGGCACCACGGCCAAGAAAAACATCGCGGCCGATTTCCAGAAATTGAGCGTGCATCCGATCACGGTCAACAGCCAGTCCCACTCGCCGGTGGAAGACCCCATCAATCCCAAGACCCGCCACGTCGTTTGCGCCGACTGCCATGATCCCCATATCGCGAACGTCAAACCGGCGGTCGCGCCCAACGCCTCCGGCGCGCTGGCCGGACTCATCGGCGTCGCCGCCGGCGGCGGCGTCATCCAGCCGCTGCTGAAGCAATACGAACTGTGCTTCCGCTGCCATGCTGACAGCCTTGCGCGCGGTCCCGCGCTCGTCTCGCGGCAATTCCCGCAGACCAACACCCGCCAGCAGTTTTCCCCGGCCAACCAGAGTTTTCATCCCGTTGAAGCCATTGGCAAAAACTCGGCCAGCGTGCCCAGCCTGATTTCGCCGTGGACGGTGGGCAGCCTCATGTATTGCACCGACTGTCATAACAGCGACTCCGGGCCGAATGCCGGCGGCTCTGGCGCCAACGGCCCGCATGGCTCCATCTACCGGCCGATTCTGGAACAGAACCTGGTGCTCACCGACGGGCAGGCCGAGAGCGCCAGCGCCTATGCGCTCTGCTACAAATGCCATGATCGCAACAAGGTTTTGAGCAATGTCAGTTTCCGCCTGCATGAAAAGCACGTCGTGGACGACAAGACCGCCTGCACCACTTGTCACGATTCGCACGGCGTCGCCGCCGCGCCGCATCTGGTGAATTTCAATTCCACCTTCGTCACGAACAGTTCTCTTGGCGTCATTCGCTACATGTCCACCGGCACGTTCAAGGGCAATTGCACCTTGAACTGCCACGGCAAGGATCACAAAAACTTGAGCTATTGAGCGGTGCTGCCATGGCGCGGCGGTGGTCCGGCTGGCCGTGCCGGTTCCGACCTAGTGCTTGTTTTAACCATCAAGGCGGCGTATTTTTACAGTGTGTCATCTTATAAAATGAAAATCAAAAAGCTGCTCCTGATCGCTGGTCTCGTTTTTTCAATCGCCTTTGTCCGCGCGCAGGACACGGCTCCCGCCCCGGCCACCGATGCGGGCAGCTTTGCCGGCAAAGTTGCCGAAACCATGACCACCGCCGGTTATACCTACGTCCTGGTGGACACCGGCAGCCGGAAATTGTGGGCGGTCGCCGTGCAGTTCGCCGTCAAGGTCGGCGATGCCGTCACCGTCACCGCCGGAATGCCCATGCCCAATTATCACAGCAAATCGCTGAACCGCGATTTTGATCTGGTCTATTTCACCGGCGGCATCATGGTCAACGGCGGCAGTTCCGGTGCGCTTCCGGCTTTGCCGCCGGGCCACCCGCCGCTGACCGGAGCGCCGGCTCCAGCCCTGCCGCCGGGCCATCCGCCGTTGCCGGGCCAGGCCGCCAGCCCGAATCTGGATTTGACCGGCATCAAGCGCGCCGCCGGCGGCAAAACCATCCAGGAAATTTTCGCCGCCAAAACCAAGCTCGCCGGCAAACCCGTCGTGGTGCGCGGCAAGATTGTAAAATATAATGCCATGATTCTCGGCAAAAACTGGCTGCACCTGCAGGACGGCTCCGGCAGCGCCGCAAATAATGACAATGATTTGCTCGTCACCACCGCCACCACGGCCAAGCCCGGCGACACCGTGCTGGTGACCGGCAACGTCTCGACCGACAAGGATTTCGGCGCCGGTTACAAATACACCGTCATTCTTGACGACGCCAAAGTGACCGTCGAATAATTCCGTTTTGACTTTGTCTCCGCATGAATTACTGGCTGGCCAAATCCGAACCGGAAGCTTACGCGTGGTCGCAGCTCGTGAAGGATGGCCGCACCGCGTGGACGGGTGTCCGCAATTTTCAGGCGCGAAATAATCTGCGGGCGATGAAAAAAGACGATCAAGTTTTCTTCTACCACAGCGTCAGCGAAAAATGCGTTGTTGGCCTTGCGCGCGTCGCGCGGGAATTTTATCCCGACCCGACGGCGACGGAAGGCGACTGGTCGTGCGTGGATTTGGAGCCGGTGAAAGCTTTGAAAGTTCCTGTGCCGCTTGAAATTATCAAGACCGATCCGGTGCTGAAGGCAATGCCGCTGGTGAAACAGTCCCGTTTGTCCGTGACGCCGTTGACGGCACCCCAGGCGGCGCGGCTCTTGCAACTGGCGGCGTGAGTTCAATTGCCACATGAGCATGAGACTTCTGGCAACGATTTTACTTTGTGCCGGCTGCATTCAGGCCGCCGCCGGCACCAACGAAATCCAACTGGCGCTGGGGCAAACCTATTCCTTGCATCTTGATTCCAACCCGACCACCGGCTATCGCTGGTGTTTGGTCAGTCCGTCCAACCAAGTCGTCATGCTGGTCACGAACAGTTACGAGCCGTCGGCGCATAAAGCTGGCCTGGTTGGTTCTGGCGGGATGGAGCAATGGACTTTCAAGGCGGTGGGCAAAGGCCGGACGGAACTGGCTTTGGCGTATGCGCGGTCGTGGGAAAAAGTCGCCGTTCGCAAAACGAACGTCGTGATTATTTGCAAATAGCGGAGACAATTCAAACCATTCGCAAAATTAAATGCGACTGGACTCCAGACCGCCCGCTGGAAGAGTTGCCACTGTCACCAGCAAACCATCCGCCTGCACGAGATTTTGAATTTCGCACGGGGTTGTGTCCGGCACCGGTGCCGCCGCCGATTCGCGCAGCGGTTGTTTCCGGCATTTTAGCCGGGCTTCCAAAGTCGTCCACGCCGTTGCGAAGGCGAGCGCCGGATCGGTTGCCTGCTGGATGTTTTGCCATGCGCCGGCATCCAGATAATGCTGCGCCACGGCTTCCGCTTCGGGCACAAGTTGAAGGCGCAGGACATCCACGCCAATCCAGCCGGCGCGCAGCAATCCAATCCAGCCTTCACCATCGGCGTAGGACAAGCTGATGTCCAAGCCATGGTCACCGAGCTGACCTGGCCAAGTCGGGCCGGCGGCGGTTTCGCGCAGCGGCAGATTTTCCGAGGAGAAATTACTCCATGCCGCGAGCACTTGGCGCAAGGCGGTTCGCAATTCTTTTCGCGCCGTCTGCCGCGCTGGCGCGGTGGCAACGCGGATCAGCACGGGCTGGCCGGGCGGCGGCAGCGCAGGCATTTCCGGCCAATGAAAAATCAGCGCGCCTTTCATTTTTCATCGGCGGGCGCGGCGGGCGAACCTTCCCAGCGCGTCGCGGCGGGCAGGCGTTCGCCTTTGGCCACGAGCGTGAGCGGTCCCAGAACCACCCCGTCGCCAACCTGCGTGTCGTAAAGAATCGTGGTGCGCGGCCCGATGGTGGTGCGGGTGCCGATTTCGACGGCCCCGATTTTCATCACGCGGTCCTCGAACAAATGCGTTTGCGGGCCGCACCAGGCGTTCAACTCCGCTTCATCGCCGATGCGCACACAGTCGAACTCCGTCAGGTCGGTGGTGTTCAGATAAACGCCTTTGCCGATTCTCGCACCGAGCAGGCGCAGCGCCCACGGCAGCATTGGCGTGCCGCGCAAAAAATCCAGCAGATTCGGCACGGCGAGCGATTCATATAAATTCGTGACGGCTTCGCTGATCCAGACAAACGGCGTCCACATTGCCCGCGCGCAGGGACGATAGCGGCCAATCAAAATCCATTTGAGCGCGACGACCAGCAGGAACGAGGCGACGCCATACAAGCAGCCGGCGATGGCGAGCGCGTTCGCCACTTTCAAGCCCCAGCCATTTTCCTCGGCGTAAGGCATCACCAGCACCACAATCAAATAGCCGGTGGCGATAATCAGCGCGAGCGGCAGCACGATGCGCAGTCCTTCAATGAAGCCGCGCGCCAGCCGTCGCCGCCACGAGGGGCGGAACGTGAGCGATTCGGGAAAACCCGTCAGACATTCGCGGGCCGGCAGCAGCATGGCCGGCGAGCCGATCCAGGTCTGGCCGGATTTCAGTTGCGCGTTGCCCGGTGTGCGGGTTTGCACGCCGATCAAAATGTCGTCCGGCACCATCGCGCCGTTCGGAACGTAGGCGCCGTTGCCGATGAAGGATCGGCTGCCGATTTTCGTCGGCTTCAAAATCATCCAGCCGCCGCGCTGTTCCTCGTCGCCGAGCATCGCGCCGTCGGCGATGAAGCTGTCGTTGCCCAGTTCCAGCAGTTCCGGAACCATGCCTTCGGCGGTGGAAACTTCGGCGTTGCTGCCCACCTTGACGCCCAAAAAACGCAGCCACGTTGGCGCATAGACCGAGGCGTAAATGCCGTGCAGCACATGAAGGCTTTGATCCAGAATCAAACTGGTGAATTTTCGCCGCCAAAAAGCATAGCTGTAAATGGACGCGGTGCCGGCAACCTGGCTCGGCAAAATCCAGCGAAATGTTCCCGCCAATAATCCCGTCACGCAGATGAACAAGGCGCTGGCCGGAATGGCCAGCAGCAGAAACAGTCCGTAGGCAAACAGCGGATGTAAATCCGAATCAAAAATATCCCAGGTTTGGGCGTCCACCCAGTCAATCAGCATGAACGCCGGAAACGCCGGCAGAAAAAATAAAATGGACACGCCGATGGCGGTCGCGGCGAAGAGCAGCATTTGCGCCCATTGCCAGCCGATCCAGAGTTGCGGGCGCGGCGGAAGTTTTTCCGGCGGCAGATTGGCAACCCGCGCCGGTGCGCCTTCCCAAATTTCATCGGCGGGAATTTGCCGGCCCGCCGCCAGCGCGGATTGGCCGCCGAGCCGCGCCCGTTCGCCGAGCCGCGTGTCGTTTTCCAAAATGGAATACGAATCCACTGCGGAATCGCGTTGCAACTGAATCGGACCGAGAATCAACCGGCCGCCCTCGACGCGGGCGTTTTCGAGGTTCACAAAAGTTCCAAGGCTGACGCCGTCCTCGATGACCAGCAGCTCCGGCACGCCCAGCGTGATGGTTTCGATCATCACATTTTTTCCGATGCGCGCGCCGAGCGCCCGCAGGTAAAGCGGCATCCACGGCGTGCCGGCGAGCAGATAGACTTCCGGCAGTTCGCAAAATTTGTTCGCCAGCCACCAGCGGAAATACGTCACGCCCCACAGCGGATAACTGCCGGCTTTCAACCGGCCCGCCGCCAGCCATTTGCCGGCGATGGCCGCGCCGAAGGTGCCGATTTGAATCAGCACAAAAGTCGCCAGCGAATATAGCACCGCCAGCGAAATGCGGTCGCCCGGATCGCCGGTGTAATAGTGATAAACAAAAAACGGCGCGAGCCAACTGGCGATATGGAACAACACCAGTGGGGGAATGACGAGAAACTGCGCGAGGCCGCAAAAAAACCGGCGGCGCAATGGCGCGGCGGTGTGCGTGGTGGCGGATTGTTTTTTCCGGCGGCGTTGGAATTCCATCGCGCCGGCGATGCCGGCCAACTGGCGCTGGCGATACACATCTTGCACGCTCAAGGAAGCGTAGCGCGCATCGGTGCGCAGAATTGAAACTAGCCGCGCGGCCAGCAAGGAATGTCCGCCGAGGTCGCCAAAAAAATCCGACTCCGGCTGCCAGGCGCGGCCGGGAAAAAGTTTTCCCAGCGCGGTGTAAAGCGCCTGCTCTTCTTCGTTGCGCGGTTCCGCCGACTGGCCGCTGCTTGGTTTGGCCGGCTGGAGCGGAAAATTGCGCAGCGCTTTCTGGTCAATCTTGCCGGAGGTCAGGCGCGGCAGTTCGCCCACCAGTTCAAAATGCGCCGGCACCATGTAAGGTGGCAGCCGTGCGGCCAGGGCTTGCCGCAGTTTTCCGGGATCCAATTTTTGATTCGCGGCGGGAACAATGAATCCTACCACCTCGTCAATGCCCGCCAGCGGCCGCAGCACGGCCGCCGCCGCGCCCACGCCGGGCTGGGCGGTCAGCGCGGCGGTGATTTCATCCAGCTCGACGCGGAAGCCGCGGATTTTCACCTGGCTGTCCGCGCGGCCCAGGCAATGCACCGAACCGCCGGCCTCGATGCGGGCGAGATCGCCAGTCAGATACATTTTTTCCTCGCGGGAATTTTCCGCGAGCGGATTTGGAATAAATTTTTCCGCCGTCAAATCCGGTTGACCGAGATAACCGCTGGCCAGTCCCGGCCCGAAAATACACAGCTCGCCAACCGCGCCCGCCGGCAGCGGCCACCGTGCTTCGTCAACCACCAGCAGTCCGTAATTCGGCAGCGGCCGCCCGATGGTCACGGGTTCGCCCGGTTTCAATTCCGCCGCAGTCGCGGTCACTGAAGTTTCGGTTGGACCGTAGGTGTTGAAAATTTTTCGGCCCGGCCGCACGAGGCGTTGCGCCAGGGAATCGGGACAGGCTTCGCCGCCGAGATTGAGCAGCCGCACGGTTGGTGGCGGATCGGCCATCAAGCTCACCAGCGTCGGCACGGCGTGCAGCACGGTGATGCGTTTGCGCGCCAAAGTTTGCGCCAGCAAATCCGGATCGCCCACGAGCGTTGGCGGCGCGATCCAAAGCGTCGCGCCGACGAGGTAGGAAATCCAAATTTCCTCGAACGACATGTCGAAGGCCACCGAGAAGCCTTGATAAACCCGGTCGGTTTCGCGCACGCCGAGAATTTCATTTTCGCTGCGGAGAAAGTGGCAGATGCTGCGCTGGCTGATGACGATGCCTTTGGGCTGCCCGGTCGAGCCGGAAGTGTAAATGACATAAGCCGGATCGGTGGGTTGCGCGGCAACGCAAACGGGTTTTGAATTGTTATCCGCCAGCAAGTCTTCGAGCGCCCACGCCGGCAAATTTAATTCCACCAGTCGCGGCAGCCAGTCGCGGCAAGTCACGAGGCCGATAGCCTTGGCGGATTGCAGGCAGGTTTTAATTCGTTCGCTGGGCGTTTCGGCATCAAACGGCAGCCAGGCCGCGCCGCTTTTGGTGATGCCGGCCTGGGCGACCAACAAATCCGCGCCGCGCGGCAGGAACAATCCGATGACCTTGCCCGCCGCTGCGCCGCGCGAAATCAACGCGCCAGCCACCGCATTGCTGCGAGTGTCCAGTTCCCCGTAAGTGACGATTTGTTCGCCCCAAATCAGCGCGGGATGCTGCGGCCGCCGGCGCGCGCTGGCGGTGAAAATGTCCGCGAGACATTCTTGGCGCAGCAAATCGGGACGGTCGGGGCCGCGCAACACCGCCGCTTTCCGGGGCGCGGCACCCGTCGCCGCGCCGGGGTGATTTTCTTTGATATCCATCAGGCAAACAAATCTTCCGCCGAGTGAATGTGATTACAAAACGCAGTGCGAAAAGTTCAATTCGGATTGTCCATCAGCAGACGTGTGGGAGCGGAAACAGGTAACGAATGGACGCGGTGGTTCCGGGTCCGAGGCAAGCGAACTTTCAGGCTTAATTGTGTGGAGGTCATTCGTCACATTTTCGCGCGTTGCCGCCGGGACGCAATCAATTTGTCCGAGCCAGCCGCTAAAACCACGCTCCCGGTCTCAATTCATAATTTGAATTCACCGGCCAACGGGTTTGACTCGCCGGTTTTCGCGGCTAAACTCACGCAGCTTTTTTTGAACATGAATCGCAAACCGTCATTGCTCGTCATTTTTCTCACGGTCTTCATTGACCTCATTGGCTTCGGCATTGTCCTGCCGCTGTTGCCGCGCTATGCCGACAAGTTTGGCGCGGAGGGCGTGATGATCGGTCTCATCATTGCTTCTTTTTCCGTCATGCAGTTTTTCTTTGCGCCGGTTTGGGGCCGCCTTTCTGACCGCATCGGGCGGCGACCGGTCTTGTTGTTGAGCACGGCGGGCGCGGCCGTTTCCTACGCGATGTTTGCGCTGGCCGCGTGGCCCGGCCTCTCGCCAACAACGGCTCTGACCATCCTGCTCGCCTCGCGCATTTTTGCCGGGATCTGCGGCGCGAACATTTCCGTGGCCTCGGCTTACATTGCGGATGTGACCACGCCGGACAAGCGCTCGCGCGGCATGGGATTTATCGGCATGGCTTTCGGTCTCGGTTTTATTCTCGGCCCGGTCATCGGCGCCTTGAGTGCGAGCTATCTCGGATTGCAGGGGCCGGGCTGGGTGGCGGCGGGCATCTGCGCCGCGAATTTTCTGCTGGCGTTCACCATTCTCGTCGAAAGCCGCCAGCCCGGTGCCGCGCCGGCCGCCCCGCGTCCCAAGCTCGCGCAATGGGCGCATTCGTTGAAGACGCCGCGCGTGGGTTTTTTGATCGGCCTGTATTTTCTGGCCACGTTTTGCTTCGCCTGTTTTGAAAGCACCTTGCCGCTGCTGCTCGGCTCGCCGAATTTTCATCCGGATGAATTCACCAGCCCCGCCGGGCTGGCGCAGAAAATTATTTCCGGCACCGACGCGGTGTCCGTCCGCGTCCGCGCCAAATTTTCGGCGGCTGGATTGAAGGTTCTCGGCGACGCTGCCGCCAGCGAGCTTGCGCTTCGCCGCGTGTTGTTCAATGAAATGAACGCGCTGCTCAAGTCGCCGGATTTTTATGACGCCGCCACCTGGCAAAATTTTAAACTCAGCGACGAAACCGTTCGGCTCGTGGCGGCAAGCCGGAACCATGACACGAACCGGCGGTTGAACCGGTTGCTGCTGGAGGCCGCCTATCCGGCAGACTTGAAGCCGCAGAAATTTTATTACGACGAGAAACACATCGGCTATCTCTTCGCGTATTGCGGCCTGATGTCGGCGCTGATCCAGGGCGGCATGATCGGGCGGCTGGTGAAACGCTTCGGCGAACCGGCGCTCATCTCCGGCAGCCTGATCGCCGTGGGTTTGAGCCTGCTCATCATTCCGTATGCCGGCACGCTGGGCGTGTTGCTGTTCGGCCTCGCGTTGGTGGCGATGTCCTCCGGCCTCAACCGCGCGCCGACCATGGGCTTGATTTCCATTTTCACGCCGGCGGAAGAGCAGGGGGCGGTGCTCGGCGTCACCCAAAGCGCCGGGACGCTGGGCCGGATTTTCGGCCCGCTGTTTGCCACCAGCGCCTACGCGCTGTTCCCGCACTCGCCGTATCTTGCCGGAGCCGGCCTTTGCGTGCTGGCGGGACTCGTCGCCGTAAAAAAACTTCCGCCGCGCTCCGCCATTCCCACGCACGCGCCGGTGACCGCCTGAAAATTAAATAAAAAAAGAGCGGCGGACTGACATTCACACCCGGAATTATTGTCAGCCCGCCGCCTTGCCGTTCACAAGAACGGAAGTTTTTTACTGGTTGCCCGGAGGCGGACCGGCCGGAGGATTATTGCCATTGCCGCCATCGCCGGGCGGCGGACCGGGCGGCAGGTTGTTGTCGTCGCCACCAGAATTTTTGCCGCCCGGACCATTGCCTTGACCGCCGGGGCCGCCGCGCATTCCGGGGCCGCCTTGACCGCCCGGTCCGCCTTGGCGCATGGGCGGGCGCATGTTTTTCAACTGTTGCATTTGGTCGGGCGTGAGGATTTTTTCCAGCTTCGCTTTGGTCTCGGTTTCGAGGGCGGCGATCTGGGTCTTTTGCGCATCCGTCAGCTTGAGCTGTTCCTGTGCGCGCGGCGGCAGAATGTGAAATCCGCCCTGGCCGCCGGGGCCGCCGCGCTGGCTGCCCAGGCCACCGGGACCGCCTTCGCGTTGCGGTGGTTGTTGTGTGTCGGACGGCGGCGGACCGTCTTGCGCGGAGAGCAGGCACGTTGAAGCGCCAAGCGCCAGCGCGAGGAATGTCATTTTTGTTTTCATAGTTTTGTCTTTCGTTTTTGGGTGTGAATCTTTGTTACGCGCTCAATCTAGCACGTCCAACCTTAAGCCGACATTAAGCGGAAAACTTTTTGAAATTATTTTTCCGCCGCAAACTGCGCGTCGGTCAGCGTGCGCAAAAAAGCCGCCAATGCCTGCTGATCCGCCGCGCTCAACGGCACGCCGCCGTCGGGATGCTTGGCGAGATTCGGATCCAGCGTCGCGCTGCGCTTCACGCCGGTCGAATAATGCGCGATGGCTTCTTCCAGCGTGGCAAAGCGTCCGTCGTGCATGTAAGGCCCGGTCAAAGCGACGTTGCGCAGCGACGGCACGGCGAATTTTCCCCGGTCAAAATCTTTGCCGGTGACTTTGGCGCGGCCCCAATCTGAAAATTCGGCATCGAGTCCGTTGTTCGCAAAGCTCTGGCTCTGGAACAGCGGCCCGCCGTGGCAATGAAAACAGTCCGCGCCGAACTGCCCGCGCCGCGGATCGTATTCGGTGGAGAACAATTCAAACCCGCGCTGTTCCTCCGGCGTGAATTTTTCCTCGCCGCGCAAAACCCGGTCAAACTTCGCGTTGAACGCCGTGAGCGTGAGCAGGTAATTTTCCAGCGCGAGCGAAATCTTTTCCGCCGTGATTTCCGGCGAGCCGAACGCGGCGGAGAACCCGGCGGGATAATCCATTTCCGCTTGCCGCTTGCCGCTTTCCGTTTTTTCAGATTTCAGCTTCACCATCAGGTTTGTCAGCGTCTCGTGCATCTCGATGGGATTTTGAATCGGCTGCAACACCTGCGCGCGCAAACTTTTCGCGCGCCCGTCCCAGAAGAATTCCGTCTTCCACGCCAGGTTGAACAGCGGCATGGAATGGCGCGGGCTGAATTCGCCTTCCGCGCCGCGCGCGGTTTTGCGTCCGTCGGTGAACGCCTTTTCCGGCGCGTGGCAGTCCGCGCACGACTGCGCGTTGTTGATGGAAAGCCGCCGGTCGAAAAATATTTTCCGGCCCAGTGCCACGCGCTCGGCGGTCAGCGGATTGTCGCGCGGCAGGTCGGGAACCGGAAACGTCGCGCTCATTTGGAATGGATACGGCGTGAATTTTTCCGGCAAATAAAGCGGCCTGGGCCGCGCGCCGGCGATTTCCGCGTCCGTCAGCGAAGTCATTTTGTGAACGCGAAACGCCCCCGCCAGATTGCCGACGAGCGCGGCGGAAATCGGATCGCCAGCGCGCGAGTGCGTGGACGAGCCGTCTTGCCCAAATGACAGCGGGCGCGGGGCGTTCAACACGGTGGCCAAATCGAAATCCAGTTCCAGCTTGGTTTCATTGGTGATGATGAGCGGCGCGGCGAGCGTGATGCGCGTGGCGTTCGTATCGCGCGCCAAATGATAGGCCCAGCCGTCGGACTCGCCGGCGGCGTTGCGCCACAAGCCTTCCAGCGCGAGAAAAATAAAACCGCCCTGCCAGCTCCAGTGCAGGCCGTTCAGGTTTGGATTGAGCGGATGGCGGGCGGGAAATTTTGCCACGTCGGCGTGGTTCAGATTCGGGTTCAAGCCGACGAGAAAACGGAGCGAGCGAAATTCGCCCGGTGGAATTTCCAAGCGGACTGAATCGCGGCTCCGCTCGTAATCAAACCACGCGACGGAATTGGAGATTTCCAGCCACGAGCCGTCGTTCCGTTGCAGTGCGAAATCGCTGACGAGATAGCTCACGCGCGTCACGGAAAAAGTTTCCCCCGCCGAAGTCTGGTAGCGCAGCGACGCGGGCTGAAGATTTTCGCCGGAAACTTTGGGCGTGATTTGTATTTGCAGCGTCGCGGCGACGGCCGGCGGGTGGAACTGGAAAATTAAAAAGCCACCGGCGATGGCTCGCACAAAATTGAGCCATCGCCGCCAAGGCTGTTTATGCAGAACCAGCATCAGTTGATCGTCAGGCTGTTCACCGTGTAAGTCGGGCCATTGGTGAACACGATGACCAGGCTTTGCGCGCCGGTTGATGCGTTCGATGGAATGGTGAACGTGGCGATGACCTGGCCTTGCGTCGCGTCGGAGATGCCGGCGCCGGCAATACTGCCGCCGAGTGTGGCGCTGGTGATGGCCACGTTGGCCGGCGGCCACGGCGGCGTGGTGGGCAGCGTGATGGTCACGGTCACCGTCGTGCCACGCGTGGCGGTGCCGCCGGGCGCAAAAGTGCTGATGGTCGGCGTGTAGCCGCCGCTGCCGGCGGAATCATAAGCGGCCAGCGCGGTTTGCGCGACGCGGTAAAAACGAGCATTGTCCGCAGAATTATTGGTGTAGCTGGCGCTGTTCAGCACGGTGGCAACGGCCGTTGCATTGGTGGCCCACGTTGAGAAATTCGTCGTGGACTGCACCAGGTAAATGCCGCCTTCCGTCGCGCTCCACGTCAAGGTGACCGCGCTGTTTTTCACCGTGGGCGCATTGAGCGACGGCGTGGCTTCCGGCCCGCCGAGATAATTGGTCATCACGGCTTCCGAAATGGCCGTGACCACCGCGCCGGTCGGATAGCCGTAAAACGCGCGGCCAATGTTGTAGGGAAAAACCGGCGTGCCGTTGCTGCTCATGTTGACAAAGTAGGCGTAGGTGCCGCCCGGAAATTCCGGTGTGACGCACCAGCGGCCATTGTTTTCGTCGAGGTCGAAAGTGTTCGTGCCCATCACATATTTCTGGCCGGTGGCGGCATTGGTGAGGTCGCCGAGATACGCCTTGTCCTCCATGTAACGGCCAACCGGATAAGTGCTGGTGTCCGTCGGCCCGGCGGAGTTGGTGTTGTAAAGCCGTTGCGCCCACGCCGGCAAGTTGGTGCGCAGCGTGTTCGTCAAATTGTCCGTGCCGAACTGGCCGTTGCGAAAAACATAGCCGGAAACCATCCGGCGCAAGCCGCTGGCGGCGTTGTTGGAAACCGAATAACCGTAAGGCCCGTAAACCGGATAACCGTCGCGCACCCAGCCGAGCAGCGGCGAATGTTTCGTCACCGCGTTGGTGGCCTCGGCATACGTTTTCGCCGCCGCGTTGTAAGTCACATGGTCGCCCATCAGGTAGCGCAGCGCGATGGGATTGGCGTGGTAATGATAAGTGCCGGTGTTTTCCTGGTGCGCATAAGCCGGATCGAACGTCGCGCTTTCGTTCACATACGCGTCGCGGTTCCAATAGCCCGTGCCGCTGCCGCTTTCGCCGGAACCCGTCCAGACATAGCCGTCACGCGAATCAAACATCGCCACGCCGTCCACGAAATAACCAATCGCGCCGAGGCTGGTCTGCGATTTCGCCGCCGGAATGGTGATGACGTTCGGGCGCGGAATCCGGTAGAGCACTTTCTGGTTCGCCGGCAAATTCGGAAAGCCCGCCGACCACGCGCCCATCGTGTGGCTCGCCAGTCCGGTCGTGCGGAAATAAACCCAGTTCGAGGACGAATAAACTTCCTGCACGCCGCAATACGCCGGCGATGCCTGCGTCTGCGTGCCATTGCTCCAGGTCGTCGCCGCGTTGCCGGAAGTCTGCGCCGCCGCGTTCGTGTAGCTGCGCGCGTATTTGCCGGCATAGGTCGTGAACCAGGAATTCGTGCGCGGATCAGCGGTTTGCGCGCCGGCTTGCAGGGCGCACAAAACGCCGAGCAGCGCGGCGGTGAAATTCATTTTACGCTGGATGTGAACTTGAGTTTTCATGTCGCCACTCTACGCGGGCGAACCTTAAGCAAACATGAAGAATAATATTATTCAATCTTTTGAGGCTCTTTCAAAACCTGGATTTGTTGGGGATTATTTTTGAATTGTTTGAACGTGAAGGGACGCAGAGCGTCTGTTCTTCATGTCCGACCTGACGACGATTTTCCACCATCTGCAACGG
>Ga0182030_10004133_pt1 | contig 30910 bp, 27 predicted proteins | sample 812S3MmetaG_FD_121299 | JGI IMG/M metagenome (GOLD analysis project Ga0182030, IMG submission 121299) | Permafrost microbial communities from Stordalen Mire, Sweden - 812S3M metaG (Illumina Assembly) | ecosystem: Environmental > Terrestrial > Soil > Wetlands > Permafrost | place: Sweden...
CCCGCCGCCGTGACCAGCTTGGCCGGTCCCATCTGCGCCAAGATGTCGCGCGCGCAGGCCTCGTTGAAGAAGCGGCTCCAGGTCGGGACGCCCGCGTCCAGCGCCAACTGCGCCACGTTGCCGGCGGCCTCGACGCCCAGGACCCGGCAGCCATAGGGCGCGTATTGCTTCAGCCATGTGCCGTCGTTGCTGCCGACGTCGACCACGAGATCGTCGGGGCCGAGCCCGTAGGCGTCAGCGACGCGCTTGGCTGTGACGGCGAAATGCGCCGGCAGCGTCTTGGTCGTCCCGGACACATAGGGGTAGTCCGAGAACATGCTCTCCTTCGGGATCGTGTGGTCGATCTGCGCCATCGTGCATTCGCGGCAGAAGCCGAGCCGCAGCGGATAGGCGGGATCGGCCCCGGCGGGCGCGTCAACCCGCACGAGCCGGTTGCAGTGCGGCTGATCGCCGAGGTCGAGCACAAGCTCCACCGCCTCGGCGCCGCAACAACGGCAGGCCATGTCGAGCAGGCGCCCCGGCGGCGGGACGAGACGGCGTGCGTCAGACATTGGAGAAGCGCCCGTTGCGCAGCATCCGGTAGCCCTTGACGAGTTCGCGCACGCCGGCCGCGAGCCCGTGATCCGGCCGCCAGCCCGTCGCCTCGATCTTGGCGTTGCTGACGATGTAGTCGCGCTTGTCGGGGTCCTCGCCGACCGGCGCTTCGAGATAGACGAAGCCCGGGACCTCTTTCGCGATCACCTCGCAGAGCTGCGCCTTGGAAAGGTTCGCCTCGCTGAGGCCGACGTTGTAGGCCTCTCCCTTCAGGCTCTCGTATCTTTCGAGCACATGCAGGAAGGCCTTCGCGACGTCGCGCACGTGAATGAAGTTGCGGCGGAAATGCGCCTCGAACAGCACGACGGCGCGGTCGTTGACCGCCCGCCAGGTGAAGTCGTTGACGAGCAGGTCGAGGCGCATGCGCGGCGCCATGCCGAACACGGTGGCGAGCCGCAGCGAAACCCCGTGGCCGGTGTCGAGCACCGCCTTCTCCGCCTCCACTTTCGTGACGCCATAGAGCGAGACCGGATTGAGCGGCGTCTCCTCGGTGCAGAAGGCGTCCGCCGCGCCGACGCCGTAGCCGCTGTTGGTGGTGGGGTAGACGATGCGCTGGTCGCGCGACAACAGCTTGACCGTGTCGACGACGGCGTCGCGGTTGAGCGAGGTCGCGCCGATCTTGTCGCGCGCGCACAGCGGCGCGCCGACCAGCGCGGCGAGCGGGATGACGACGTCCGCCTTGGCGACCAGGGGCTTGACCACGGACATGTCGCGGGCGTCGCCGCGTACGGTCTCGAATTTGGGATCGGCGCAGCACATGGCCAGAAACGCATCGCCGGCCGAGAAACTGTCGAGAACGGTGACCTCGTGACGTTGCGCGAGAAGAGCCGGCACAAGCATGGAGCCGATGTAGCCGCAACCGCCCGTAACGAGGATCCGCATAAACGCCCCATTATTATTTACGACAAGCGACATGCCTAAGACGCTGTATAGGATGCGTTACGCGGGAGAGCAACACACCGCAGCGTGCGACAAAAAAGCTGTCACCTTTCGCGACTAGAAAAGCAAATTGAAACATGGGCATGTAAGCCGTGCGGTCGGGCGCCGAAAGTTGCCGGCGACTCTACAGCCGCCCCGACAGGAACGCGGCGAGATCGGGCCCGGCGAACAGATGCGCCTTTATGCCCGCCGCGCGCGCCGCCGCGAGATCGCTCTCCTTGTCGCCGACCAGGAAAGAGCGCCCGGCGTCGACCGGCCATTTCGCCAGGAGATCCTGGATCATGCCGGGCGCGGGCTTGCGGCGCCGGCAGTCCCGCCGCCACTGCGCAAGCGGCGCTTGCGGGTGGTGGGCGCAATATTCGAACGCATCGACATGCGCGCCGCTTTCGGCGAGCGCGCCGCTCATCCAACGGTGCACGACACCGACCTGCTCCTCGTCGTAGAGACCGCGCGCGACGCCGGCCTGGTTGGTGACGACGAACATGTAATAGCCGGCGTCGTTCAGCCGCTTGACGGCCTCGGCGGCGCCCGGAATCCAGCGGATTTTGTCGGGATCGTGCGGGTAGCCGTCGTCGGCGATCAGGACGCCGTCGCGGTCGAGGAAGGCGGCGGGGCGGCGGACCATTTCGGGGATCTCGGTCTGCGCGCGTTCGAGGTCGGCGGGGATTCCGATGTCGATGAAAGGAGCGTCGTAGAGCGCTCCGCGCATCCGCCCCGAAGCCGCCAGACGCGGAAAGATCTCCGCCTCCAGCGAGACGCTGCGGCCCTTCTCGATCTCCGCGACGAGGGCGCGATCGAAGACGTAGACGCCGGCGTTGATCGGCCCGTCGCGTTCGGGAGAACGCGCCCGGAAGCCGGAAATGAACCCGTCTTGCGAGACCTCGACCGTGCCGTAGCGCCCGCCCGGCGCGGTCCGCCGGAGGCCGACGGTCAGCGGCGTTTCGCCGCTCCGGACGGCGAGGTCCAGGAGATTGATCGGAAACAGCGTGTCGCCGTTCATCAGCAGGAAGCGCCGTTCCAGCCGATTCGCGAACAACGCGAGGGCGCCGCCGGTTCCCAGCGGCTCCGGCTCGACGAGAACCTCGATCCCGGCGCCGCGGACCGAGCGACCCGCGTAGCGCGCCGCGATCGTCTCCGCCTTGTAGCCGGCCAGCAGCGTGATGCGCTCGAAGCCGAACCGCGCGACCTCCTCGATCTGCCAGTCCAGGAACGGCCTGCCGGCGACGTCGGCGAGCGGCTTGGGGATCGCATCCGTCAGCGGGCCGAGCCGCGCGCCGCGCCCGCCGACCAGGATGACCGCCTGCCGGATCGCAACGGTCACGCCGCCAGCGCCGTTTCCAGCGCGGCGCAGAAATAATGATACAGGCAGAGATGGATCTGCTGGATCGCCGGGGTCGAGCGGCTCGGAGCCGCGAGAAGGTGGTCGCAGACCGCAGCCATCCGGCCGCCGCCTTCGCCGGTCATGCCGACGGTGACCATGCCGAGGCCGCGGGCCGTCTCCACCGCTCGCAGCACGTTGACGGAATTGCCGCTGGTCGAGATCCCGAGCAGCACGCCGCCGGGCTCGCCATAGGCCTCGACCTGACGGCTGAATACGGTCTCGAAGCTGTAGTCGTTGCTCCAGGCCGTCAGCACGGCGGGATTGGAGGACAGGCAAATGGCCTTATAGGCCGGTCTTTCCTTGAGAAAGCGCCCGATCAGCTCGCCGACGATATGCTGCGCGTCGGCCGCGGAGCCGCCGTTGCCGCAGACGAGAAACGGCAGGCGCCGTCGCAGCGCCGAAGCCGTCGTCGCGACCGCCGCCTCCATGATTTCGTCGAGACGCATTCGGCGAGTCGCCGACAAAACCTGCTCGGCGCCGGATAGCCAACTATCCAAATTCGACAAAGGCGCCTCAACGGTCCCCGCTCCGCTATGCCTTAAACCCAGAGGCGGCGCTCCGCCATTCGTTGTTACAAGGTTGCGTATGACTTGCGACATATTGCATCCGACCTCACGCAAGCCCTTGGTTGCGACGTAGGCAACCCTATGATACGTCCGCGCAGAAAATTATACAACAGGGCGTTGCAACGGCGGATATAAGTGTTTTCCGACGATAATTTCCGGCAAAAAGCATTTTGTCGCATTGCCCTCCCAAGTTGAGGGCGGGTATGGAGGATAAGGCCATTTAACATGCGGGCAGGGGATGAGTTGGCGGACGACAACCCGCTTCCAAAGCGGCAGACCGGTGTCGTCGAGTTGCTATTGGCGCAGAGACATGTGTCGGATGCGGTCCAAAGGGGGGCGGCAATTCAGATTTGCGCCTCCGGCGATTGCTTGCAAGGCGCGCTTTTTCCTTTTGCCGCTACAATCAAAGTGAATTCGGACGACGCGAAATCGGCTTTGCGCTCAGTCGAGCGACTTTCGGGCGGCCCCAGCCTGATTTTCGTCCACAATGTTCTGCAGTTTTTGGTCGAGACTCGGCTGTTCCTGGCGGGATGCTTCGCCAAACTGACGACCGGCGGCGTCATGGTCGTGACGGCGCCGCATCAGTTCCTGTACGAGCGCAAGCTGCGGCTGCCGTCGCGGCGCGAGCGCCGCCATCGGCGTTTCTTCACGCCCAACACCTTGCTGGCCGAAATCGAGGAGGCGATAGATCCTTGCGCCTACCGTGTGCGCTACCTCGCCGATTGCGACGCCGGCTACGACTATCGCGCCGACATCGCCGATGAGCCGGACGGCGGTCAGGACATCGTCGTCGTCATCGAGAAAATCGCCCTGCCGCCTTGGCGCGACGCGCTCGAACGCGACGAACTTTGGGCGCATACGCCGACGCAACCGGTCCGATTTCTCGAAATCGACCGCAAGGCGCCGGCGGTCGTGCGGCCATCGTCCCGGACCGGCGCGGCGTCCACAAGATCCTCGTGGCGAAGCTCGACCACCGCGGCGACCTTCTGATGGCGAACGAGGCGTTCGCGATATTGCGCAGATCCTTTCCCGAAGCCGAACTCACGCTGGTCTGCGGCTCCTGGAACGTCGCCGAAGCTCAGAAACTCGGCCTGTTCGATGAGATCGTCGCTTTCGACTTTTTCCACGAGGACGATTCCGCGCGCCAGGAAACGGCGGCGCGCGAAGTCCTGATCGAACGCTTCGCCGATCAATTCGGCGCGGAAAGCTACGATCTCGCGGTCGATCTCAGGCTGTTCGACGACACGCGCGAGGTTCTGCGCGCCGTCAAGGCGCGCAACCGCGCCGGGTTCGACCGCTACGATTCGTTTCCCTGGCTTACGATTCGCCTCAATCTGCCGAGTGCGACCGACGACGACCGCGCCGAGACCGGCTTCCTGGCGGCCGAGCTTTTTTCGACCTCGGCCGGCCGGCATCTCGGCTATGAAATACGCCTCGACGACCCGCTGCGGGCGGAAGCGCATACGGCGATCTGGGGCCCTTACAAGCCGTTGAAACCCGGCCACTATCGCTTCGAGTGCCTCATCGAGCCGCTGGGGCAGGATTTCGACGCGATCTTCGACGTCGCGGCGGATTCGGGCCGTGACATATTGACCCGGGGAACATTGCGCGTCTCGCGGCGGCATCCCGAAATCGTCCTCGACCTGGGTCGACTCTATGAAGCGTTCGAGTTTCGCCTCTACGCGAGGTCCGGCTACGAGTTGCAGCCGTTTCGTTTTTTCGGCCTCAGATTTGTCCGCTCGGGCGCCGTGCGGGGGCCGCACCAGTCGGAGGCGATGGCGCTTCTGGCGCATCTCATAAAAATGCGCTTGCGCGACGCCCATGAGGTCGAGACGCTCTGATGGCCGAGACCGCGAGCGCTCCCGTCGTCATGTCTCCTTTCGCCAACGAACGCGTGCGCCAATGGCCGGCCGCGCATTATCGCGAACTGGTTGAACTCATCTGGCGCCGGCATGGTCTGCCGACGCTGATCGTCGGCACGCGCGCGCAGCGGGCCTCGGCGAACGCCATCGTGCGCGGCTTCTCGTCTGAGATCGTCACGAACTCCTGCGGCGCGATGAACTGGCGCGAGCTTGTGGCGGCCGTCGACGCGGCGCCCTATGTCGTGGCCAACAATTCCGGCGTCGCGCACCTCGCCGCCGGGCGCGGGCGATGGACCCTGTGCATCTTCGCGGCCAGCCATTCGCCGGCCGAATGGGCTCCGCGCGGGCCGTTCGTCGTGACCGTCCTGCGAAGCCTGCCGTGCGCGCCCTGTTCAATCGGCGCCGACCTCTGCCCCAACGGCGTCGCCTGCATGACCGACCTCTACCCCGAGGAGGTGTTCTGGCGTTTCGAACAGGTGAGATCGCAGGTCGTTGGCGACGCGCCGGCCTGTGACTCGCCATGAGAATATTCTACTTCGTTCATATCACCGGGACCGATAGCGGCATCAGCGGCGTCCCAAGGGTCGTGCGCAATCTCGCGCGCGAGCTGGCCGGGATGGTCGGCGTCGAGTTCGTTCCGGTATGTTGGCGCCACGATTTTTCGGCGATTGTCCACGCCGAGCAGAGGCTGCTCGACAACCTTTCGCGTCATGGCGGCCCGGCGTTGTCGGCTTCCGGCAAGGCGCGTCAGCCGGTCGAGCCGTCGCCGGGAGACTGGTTGCTGATCGCCGAGGTTCCGCATCTGCAGAGCCATTTTGCCGACTACGCGTCAGTTCACCTCGACGAGATCGTCGGCTACGCGGTCCAGGCGGGGCTAAAGGCGGCAATCGTCTTTCACGACATCCTGCCGCTTATCTTCGGCGTCGGCGGGAAAGCGGGGCGAATTTTCGTCGAGCTGTCGCCGGCGGAGCTGAGTTCGCGCAGTCAGGACGCGGAGCAACTGGCGTTTTCCCGCTACGCGCATGCGACGGCGCTGGTCGATCTCGTGCTTCCGGTTTCGCAGACGGCCGGGGACACGTTGCGCGCTTGGCTAATCCGGCACGGCTGCCGCGCCGAACGCCTGCCTCCCATCGCGCCGTGTTTGTTGCCGGAAGAGGTTTTCGGCGAAGGCCGCGTCAATCCGCTCTATCGGCCTCAGCGTGATGAGGAGCGGATCGAGTTCGTCGCCATCGGTTTCGTCAGCGCGCAAAAGAACCAGCTTATGGCGATGGCGGCGTTTCTCGATCTCATCGAGCGACGGCCCGATCTCGATCTCTACCTGCATCTTGTTGGCCTGATCGATCCGCAAGTCGCGGTCGCCGCGAGCTTGATGGCGAAACGCGCGAAGGGACGCATCGTCCTGCATGGACGGCTGCCGGATGCGCGGATTCGCGAACTCACAAGGCGTTCGCGCGCAACTTTGTTCGTTTCGCTTGGCGAGGGGTTCGGACTGCCCGTCGCAGAGAGCTTGTGGCGTGGCAAGCCTTGTCTCAGCTCGAATTCTGGCTCAATCGCAGAGATCGCGCGCGGGGGAGGTTGCCTGCCCGTCAACCCGCGCAGCCTGGACGCGATCTCTTCCGGGATCGAGACGCTGGCGACAGACGCCGAACGTTATCGCGAGCTGCTGCAGGAAATCGCTGCGCGTTCGTTCAAGACATGGGATCTGTACGCGCGCCAGTTGGTTGACGCGCTTGCGTCCGGCCGCGTTGCCGATTTCATCGAGAGGAACGCGCCCACGGCGGCGGAGCGCCTGCCGGACGCCAAAGCGGGAGAACGAGAAGCGGTGCTGCTCATTCTGGCCGAGGATTGGCTCATCCCTGACGCCTATTCCGCGCCAAACCGCTCCCGCTCTTTGTTCTATGGCGGGGCGATCAACTACGATGCGGAGCGCGACGCGGCGGTCGACGAGCAGACGCTGTTCTTTGGGCCATACATTCCCTTGCCCGCCGGGCGTTATTCGGTCACGCTCGACGGCGAATTGGAAGGCGAATTGAGGCTCTCGTTCACGGCGGAAGGCGGCTCCCTGCATCTGGTCGAAACGACTGTGACGTTTCTTGGCGCGCCCATCGTGTTTGAACTTCCTCGCGCGGTCGAAAGGTTCGAGATCGTCGGCGCACGCACGCCGCAGCTGCGCAGCCTCGCCTTGCGTTGCGCCATCGGCGAACTGCGCGCTTGCCGCGGTGAGCCGGAGGTCGCGAAAGCGGCTGACAAGCCGTCGTTGAGGCTCGTCCCCGCCGCCGGGATGAGAACGCCCGACGCCTATAAATCGGGCCACAGGAATAGGCTGCGCGACGGTGCGGCGATTGCGTTCGATCTCGCGTCGCACGCCGGCGTGAAGGAGACGACGCTGTTTTTCGGCCCCTATATCCGTCTCGAGACGGGCCGCTACAGCATAAGATTCGTCGGCGAGCTTCAGGGATCGCTGAACCTGCGGCTGACGCGCGATCACGGTCGCGACTGCCTGCGCGAGCTCATCTTGTCTGACTTCGACGCTCCGGTCGTTCTGGAACTCGCCGAGCCCGCGAACAACTTTGAGGCGGTCGGCGCCCGGACGCAAGACACACGCGCGATGCGCCTGGAATCGATTGAAATCGCCGCTGTCCCGGATGGCGCCGAGGACGACGACAAGGGACGCGAGATGTCGAAAAACAAGACCAAAGGGTCGCTGCTCGCGCGCGTGCTGGGACGCGCCTGAGGCCGCGCGATGCGGCACGCTCGCTCGACGACCTGAGAGAAGGCGGATCGAGGGCAACGTCGTGCCGGTCCCGAATCAACGGGACGCCGCCCTGAGACTCGTCAGCGACCGCGATGGCGACGGCCGCGGAATGATCTAGGGGCCAACATCAAATGCTTGGTGTCTATCTCGAATGGCTGCAACGGGGGGGTAGGGTGCATCCGCGGCGGCAGGTTGGCGTGGTCTCGCTCGTAGTTGCGTTGCAACCGAACTCGTACGCGGACGGTGGAGAGCGGTGGGAACCCTGCGGACCGAGGCGGCGCCAAAGTCAGCTTTCTGACCGCGTTCCGTCAGCCCCGGGTCGCGCAGTTCCCGCAATCTGAGCAGGTGCGCGTCCAAATGCGCCTTGGTTGCCGTCGCCAATGCGCAGTTTCGAGAAATGCGGACCTGGGCCTTGCGCCAATAGCGGACGGTCGACAGCCAAGCGACTCTTGACGTCAGTTGCGCGCGCGCGGTGACAATGTCGATATGCTTCTCAATAGACCGCCGCGAACATGATGGCGTCGGGTGTTGCTTCATTCGCGGAAAGCTCCTCGACGATCCGCCCTTGCCGCGAGACGAGCACGCGATCGGAGAGGCTCATGATTTCGGGCAAATAGGAGGAGATGACGACTACCGCGAGGCCGTCGTCGGCAAGCGCGCCGATCAGATGGTGGATTTCGGCGATGGCGCCGACGTCCACGCCCCGCGTCGGCTCGTCGAAAATGACAAGCCGGGGCTTTTGCACGAGACCCTTGGCGATTACGACCTTCTGCTGATTGCCTCCAGATAGTTCGATGACCCGCGAGGCGACGCTGAGCGCGCGGATGTTGAGTCTCTTCGTCCAACTCTCGGCCAGCGTCTGCGCCTCGCTGCGTCGCGCGAGTACGCCGCGCGAATCCCGGCTCGAAATGCGGCCGATATAGACATTGTCCGCAACCGACATGGATTCAAAGAAACCGTCGCCCTTGCGATCCTCGGTGACATAGACGACGCCGTCGCTGACGGCGGCGCGCGGCGTGCGATAACGCACGGAGCGGCCTTCAAGGCGAATGTCGCCGCCGTGAAAGGCGTCGCGTTTGGCGATTCCGGCGATGATCCTGGCAGTTTCGGTGCGGCCCGAGCCGACCAGTCCAAATATGCCAGTCACCTGCCCCTTAAAAATCGAGAACGAGGTGTTGCGAACCTGATTCTGCATCGAAAGATTTTGCACGCTCAGCACCTTGGCGCCGGGCGCTCGCAACCGTCGCGCGACGTTCGCGCGACCATAGAGTTCGTCGGTCAGCGATCGCCCGACCATGTGACGTATGATCGTCTCGCGCGAGAACGCGCGGGCTTCGCCGGTAATCACATGGGCGCCGTCGCGCAAGATGGTGATGCGGTCGGAGATCTCAAGCGCCTCTTCCAGCGCGTGGCTGATGAAGATGATCGACACCCGATCGCCGCGCAACCGTTGGATCAACGCGAACAGATGACGTTTCTCCTCCGGCGTCAGAGTCGCCGTGGGTTCGTCGAAAATGATGAGCTTGGCCTTCAGGCGCACCGCGCGCGCAATCTCGACCATCTGACGCTTGGCGGTGCCGAGCGACTGCACGGGCGCGGTGGGTTCGACGGGGAAATTGAGCGACTGCAGGAACTGTTGCGCGTCGATGTAGGTTCCGCGCAAGCGGTTGAAGAATTTTTCGTCGCCGAGATGGAGGTTCTGCGCGACGGTCATCGTCGGCACGAGACTCGTTTCCTGGAAGACCATCGCGATGCCGTGACGCCGGGCGGCCGAAGGGCCGGCTATTTGGATCTTCTCGCCATCGAGGCGGATCTCGCCCTGGGTGGGCGTCACCGCTCCGGCGAGGATCTTCACCAGAGTCGATTTGCCGGCGCCGTTCTCACCGAGGATGGCGTGAACTTCACCGCGCCGGAGGTCGAAGTCGATGTCCTTGAGCGCGGCCACGCCGCGATAATGTTTTCCGACGCCTCTCATTTCCAGCAGCGGCGGCTCGGCGCCCGGCGAAGCGGTCACGGCGTCGCTCCCAATTCGGCAAAGGAGGCGACGACGCCGTCGCCCTTGGCGGTGAAGAAGACTTGACCCTCATGCGCGAGGCAGGAGGTCACGCCGTGGCGGCGTCCGCCCGCGCGGCTGTGAAGACTCGAAAGCGGACGGTAATTGGCGTCAAGGCGCGCAACCAGTCCACATGAGCGGCTCGGGGACCAAGGTTTGAGTACGCCGAGTTGCCTGACGCCGCCCTGCTGGATCGGCTCCAGTGGCGAGCGGCCCGAGCGAAGGCTGGGCGCGACCCAGGCGTCGGGCTCAACCTCCCGGATCATGCGTTCACGAAAGCTGCGCTCCTTCAGAACGAATTCGACGAGTTGGCTTCGCGGCGCAAAAAGAGCGAGCCAGACGCCGCCGTCGCTCGCGCGCGACAGCCGGCCCGGATAGGCTGGGAGGTTGTCCAGCACGATTTCGGGTCGGCCGGCGCCGCCGGGGGATATGCGCGTCAGCGCGCTGCGCCAGCTCTCCGACACGACGACGGCGCCGCCTTCGTCGAGCAGTCCGTGAGGATAGGCGAGGGCTCCGGCAAGCTGGATCGCGCGGCCGGTCGCGGAATCGAGCCGCCAGACCGAGCCCGTGGGCGTTGTCGCCATGAGGTCGCGGGTCCATTCGTGCGGCGAAAACGCCGAGGAGCCGTTGGCGACGAAAAGCGCGCCGTCCGACGCCGGCGCAAGCGCCGTAATGCAGCGGATTTCGGGGTGGGCGGGAATCGTGCGCCCGTCGGTAAAGACGATCCTGCCGTCCGAGAGGCCGGCCGCCGCGCCGCCGTCGGGCAAACCCGTCAGCGCCGTGATTTCGGCTTCGAAGACGAGGGCGCCGGCGCTTGGCCTGCCGACATCGAAGAGCCGCGCGTCGGACGAGACGAGGAGGCCGCGCGACGTGATCGCCAGCGCATCGGGCGCGGGGAGTTCGAGCGCGATCGCCGCGGCGTCGAGCCGGTCGTTGGGCCGGAACGCGCCGTCCATCGGCGGCACGGTGACGGAAAACTCGCCGCGACCGAACCAACGGTCCACGGCGCGCGTCAGCCTATTCATTGCGCCGCTCCCCAGTAGGAGCGCGGGCCGGTCCAGTGGGGATCGGCGTCGGCGAGCTTGAGGCGCCCGATGCGGTTGTTGGTGACGCCGCCGAGATAGAGATAGCCGCGATGCTCGCGCATCGAGGTGATCGCTGGATGGTTTTCGCCCCCTGCGTCCCAGAGCGTCTCCAGAATCTCGCCGCTCTCGTCGAAATGCACGACGCAGCCGATATTGACGTTCGGGAAAAGCCATTCGTCCGCGGCCACGCGCCGGGCCATGCGGCGACGGAAGCCCGGCATGGTCATGGCGAGATCGTAGCTCGGCGTTCTGGCGCCGGCGAGCGCGACCCAGTAGGCGCCGCGCGACCCGCGATTGATGTTGTCGGGATAGCCGGGAAGATCGGAAATCACGGGCTCGACGCGGCCCGCCTTCGCGCCTTCCAACCAGTAGCGGCTGACGCGACAGCCCCAGGTCTCCGCAAACAAAACGGACTTGTTGTCGTGGGCGACGCAGACGCCGTTGGCGAACAGAAGATTGCGTAGAACGGTGCGGGTCGATTTGGTCGCGGGATCGTAGCAGATGATGCGTCCGTTGCCGCGCCCCTCCAGCGCGTCGACCACCCACTCCTCGAAGCCGTAGCGGACCGTCGCCTCACTGAAATAGATCTTCCCGTCAGGCGCGATGTCGAGATCGTCAGCCAGCCGCATTCGGCTGTCGTCGATGATCGAGAACGGCGAGCGGTTGGTTTCGGCTGTGAGCTTCTGCGCCTTTCGGTCCCTGTCGATGCGATAGAGGCCCATGCCGGCGATGCAGACGACCAGGCCGCCGTCGCGGTCGAAGGCCATGCCGAGCGGCCGGCCGCCGACATGGGCGTAGACTTCCCGGCGAACGTGGTCGGGGCTAAGAAAGCGCACGATCTCGCCGTGCCGCACGCCGCAATAGAGGTTGCCGTCTTCGTCCAGGATCACGTCCTCGGGTCCATCGACTTGGCCAAGGCCGATGATCTCGACATCGCGCAGCCGGTCGTTGATGGCGTAGGGCGACGAGGCGCCAGTGATAAATTGCGGCGCCGGCGGCAACTTGAGGTAGGCCGGCGAGACATAGACTTTGGCCTGCAGCCGATGGCGCCATTTGCTCCATCTGACGTCGATGCCGATGGCGAGCAACAGCACGAGCCCCACCACCATCGACGACGCCCCGCTTTCGAGACCGAGCCGGACGAGGCCGTTCGTCAGCAGCGAGACGATGACCGCGCCCATCAGCGCCTTGCCGACGGAGCCGCGACCGCCGCCGACGCTGTTGCCGCCGAGCAGCGCCGCCGTCACGACATTGAGTTCCAGCCCGAGACCCGTGTCGGGGCCGGCGCCCGAAAGCCGCGCCGCGTAGAGCACGCCGGCAAGGCTCGTCAGCACGCCCGACACGACATAGGTGAGGCAGACGGTCGTCGGCACGGGGATGCCGGCGTTGTAAGCCGCGCGACGCGATCCGCCGACCGCCGAGATGCGCCAACCGATGCGCATGCGCGTCAGCACGACCTGCGCCGCCAGCGCGACGGCCGCCAGCGCGATCAGGCTGACGGGCGCTCCGAGCAGGCTTCCAGCGCCCATAAAATCCCAGGCGGCGGAGTCCATATCGCTGGACGCGATGCGAACGGAATAAATCTCAAGCAGAAACTCGACGATGGCGCGAACCAGGGTCAGGATCACGAGCGTCGTCAGAAAGGCGCGCAGCTTCAGGACTCCGATAAGCAGGCCGTTGACGAGCCCGGCGAGCGCGCCGATTCCGAGCGTAGCTGCGACGGAAGCCGCGACCGACCAATGAGCCACATTGAGCAATGCGAGCGAGGTCACATTGGCGAGCGCAAAATTGGAGCCGACGCTCAAGTCGATCCCGCCCGCGATCATGACGATAGTCATGCCGATAACGATGAGACCGAATTCGCCGATCTGACGGGAGACGTCGGAGAGATTGCCGGCCGAGGTGAAATTCGGGATGGCCGCGATCATGTAGATGGCGACCGCAGCGAGCAGGGATATGGGAATGACGTTATCGACCCATTTGCGGCCGAGCACTTCGCCGACGACATGGTCGGGGACATATCTGTAACGCAGGCGTATCGCCCATTCGCCAATCGTCATCAACGCAATCCGGTTCGCAAAAAGACGCGCTAGACCGTTCGCAGCCGAGCGCGCCGAAGTTGTCTGTGGGTCCGCTATTTCTTCAAGGCGGCGGCGCTCCAGCACAGACCGGGATGCAGGGCGTCTTTCGATATGATCAGTTGCGGGCTATAGATGACCGCCTTCAGCTTGCCAGCCGGAAGCCCCGTCTCCAGCACGGTGGCGATCATGTCGTTGATGTCGCGCCCCTGGTTCATCACCTGATAGGCGATCTCCTTATAGAAGATCCCCTTTTCGACATTGTCGCAGGCCATCTGCTCGCCGCCGCCGGAGGTGACGAGCACGATCGGCTTGCCGGATTCCTTGATGGCGGCCGCCGCGCCGAGGTCCATCACGTCCCAGAAGCCAACCACGCCGCAGAGGTCGGGGTTCTGCTGGATGACGGTGGAGACAATGGATTGGGCCTTGGTCGCGTCCCATTCTCCGGCGAGATTGGCGACGACTTTGATCTCGGGGTGTTTGGAGAAGACGTTGTCGGCGCCCTTCATCATGCCGCTGTCGGACCCGGAGGTCGGCTGCCCCTGCAGGATCGCGACTTTCTGGCTTGTGCCGGCGCCGCATTTTTTCGAGCACGGCGTTGGCTTCGGCCTCGCCGATGCCGATCCAATCGGCGCCGACGTAGACGTCCGAGTTGTAATTCGACCGCATGTTGATCTGGATAACGTGGATGCCGGCCTCTTCGGCGCGCTTCAAGAGACGCGCGTAGGAATTGACGTCAGGATTGTGAACGACGAGCACGTCCGGCTTCTCGGAGATCAGCGAGGTGATGGCCTGCGCCCCGGCGTCGGCGCTGAAATGCGGATCGCGGATCTCGAGCTTCATGTGCAGGCGGTCAGCCTGCTGCTTCATCACGGCGGCCCAGCCCTCGGTGAGATCGATGCCCATCGTGACCGGCACGAAGGCGATGGTCTTGCCGTCGAAATCCTTGAAGTAGTCGGCCCGCCGGGGATCGTCGATGCCTGCCGCCGTAGCGTATGCGGCGGCTCCCGTGAGCGACAAGGCCAACCCGAGAGTGGCCGCTATTTTTCTCATGCGCATATTTCTTCTCCCTGTTTCAAGCTTATGGTTGCTAGATGTCGCCCTGCTGCTCCGTCTGTTCGTCGCGGGGATTGACGAAGCTATCGAGCACGATGGCCGAAAGCAGGATCAGGCTGCGAATCACGTTCTGCAACGTGTACTGGATGTTCATGATCGTCATGCCGTTGAGCAGAATGCCGATCAGCAGCGTACCGACGAGCACGTTGCGAATTCCGCCCCGGCCGCCCGACAGGCCGATGCCGCCGAGCACCACCACCAGGATCACGTCATAGATCAGCGAGGAGTTGACGACATTGGTGTTGACGCTGGAAACCGCGGTCGCCGTAATGATGCCGGCGACATAGGCGATCGCGGCCGAAAGCGAATATTGCAGCACGATGAGGCCGCGCACGGGCGCGCCGGAATTGCGCGCAGCAGCGAAATTGTCGCCCATTGCATAGATGAAGCGGCCAGCTTTGGTGAAGCTTAGGAACGCGTGGCCGAGCAGCGCGACCAGAGCGAAGAAAAGGATCGGCGTCGGGACGCCGGCGACGAAGCCGCCGCCGATCCAGGATATCGAACCGGCGTTCGCGGGCATGTAGACGACGACGAGCGGCACGAGCGCGAAGCGCACGAAGCCGTAGACGAAAGCCGCCATTCCGAGCGTGGCGAACAAAGCTGGGATTTCGGCGTAGGCGATCAGGACGCCGTTGGTCAGGCCGATCGCAACCGCCAGCGCGAGACCGAGGAGCAGCGCCGGACCGATGGCGACGCCCTGCGTGGCGAGGCGAAGCGTCCAAGCCGCGGACATGGCGTAGGTCGCCACAATCGCAAGGTCGACACCCTGTCCGATCACCACGATAGCCATGGCGACGCCGAGCACGCCCAGGACGGAGACGCTGCGCACCAGCGTGAGCAGATTGGCGGCGCTGAGGAAACCACGCAAAAACAACGAGAAAGCGCAGAACAATACAACTGCGGTGACGAGCACGATCCTCTCTTGACTGACGAGGGCGCGCCTTATCCGTTCGAGCATAGCTTCAACGTATGTCGCCGTTAGAGATCCACCACAGGCGCCGCTTCGCCTCGGCCGGCGCCCGCCCGACTATTCCAGCACAATTTTGCGGCGGCTTGCGCGGTAGCGCACGGGTTTGCTCGCCAGCGCAACGAAGGACGCAAAAAGAGTGCTCGTCGGGGCGCGGCAGGCGGCCACACTTGCTTTTCCGGGGCCGAAAGTTAGGCTTGGCCTCAGCCCGGCGAAGCGACCGGGTCCCGTCGCCGCAATTCGGAAACAGACGCAACCCAGCGGTTGACGTTCGTGGCGGGAAATTGGTGAGGGAGGCGCGTGTGGAGGTCGTTTTCGACTCGAAGGCCGTTGCCGCCGGCAAACGCCGTGAGGCTTGGCGCGACGCCATCTGCGAAATTTACCTGCAAGTCGATTGCGATGTCGGTCGCACGCGCGAGTACGCGGGCTACGTGCAGGAGGCGCGCTACGGCGCCGTAACTATCACGGATGCGCTCATCTCCCCGCAAGTCATACGCCGCCGCGCCTGCCACATCGGCAATTTCGATAAGGACTGCTACTATATTGGTATTGAGCACATTGGCGCTGTGGACATCCGTCAGGCGGGTTCATCCTTCGAGTTGCGGCCCGGCAAGGGATCGCTATATTATGCGAACGAGCCATATGAGCTGCATTGCGACGTCACTTCGCGACAATTCTGGATCGAATTGCCGAGAACCGCATTCGATTCACGGTTCGAAGGCGGGCGGCCGCCAATGCTCAAACATTTTGACCTGCGTCGCGGTCTTGGGCGCATCGCCGCCGAGTTTTGCGCGACGCTCGCCCGCGAGAGCGTCAGCGTGCCGGAACCGTCGCGCGGCCTGCTCGGCGAACAGTTCATGGACATCCTCGCTTCTGCTCTCAGCGCCGAGCCCGACCGGCAATCGGCCGCCGAGAACGGCGTGCAGCGTGCGCGATTGCGTTCGGTGCGCGCCTATATCGAAGCCCACCTCGACGACCCGAACCTGTCTCCGGCGAGCATCGCGATGCAGAACGGCATTTCCGTCCGCTATCTTCACCACCTGTTTCGACAACTCGATGTGACGGTCTCGGACTGGTTGCGCTTCCGCCGGCTGGAACGCTGCCGCGACCTTCTGGCCTCCCCGCGCCACGCCCGCATGTCCATTACGGAAATCGCGTTTTCTTTCGGCTTCAGCAGCTCTTCGCACTTCAGCAACTTGTTTCGGGCGCAGTACGATATGCGTCCATCCGACGCCAGATGGGCGGCGGAGCGGGATCGCGAAATCGTGTAAGCGAACAAATCAACTATCCGCCCGCTCGTATGGCGCCGCACTCGCTTTTACCGCCAGCGCCGGGCCGTGTCTTGCGCCCATAGGCAAGCCCTTGCGCTCTCAGGCAAGCCAGGGCGCAAAAGCACTGCAAGAATGGCGAACTGAAGAGCGGATGTTTGTCGGCCGGCTTCTGGCGCGACGGCATTCCGGAACGCGCGATCGGGCGCCATTACGCCTACGCGTCGAGCGCAGAGACTCAGGACGGGAGGACTAACATGCGAAACGGACAGATCGCGACTGCGGCGGCAAGCTGATCCTATTCCAGGGCTGGGCGGATCCGATCGTGCCGGTCGGACAGACCGTCAACTATTATAAGTCGCTCGCCGACAAGTTCGGCGGCGAGGAGAAGACGCAGCCGTTCGCCCGGCTGTTCATGGCTCCGGGCATGGGCCATTGCGGTTTCGGCTCGGGACCGAACCGGCTCGATTCCGCGGCCTTCGGAGGTCTGCAACCGCCTTCGCTGGACCCCGAGCACGACATCTTCACCGCCCTCTCCCACTGGGTCGAGGACGGCGTAGCGCCCGTTCGCGTCATCGCGACGAAATTCGTCGACGGCGACGCCTCGAAGGGCGTCGAAATGCAGAGGCCGCTCTGTCCCTATCCGGAGAGCGCCCAATACAAGGGCGATGGCGACGCCAACGCCGCGGCGAATTTCGTCTGTTCCCGCAAGCCGGGATCGCCGTCCCGCCAGGGCGGCGGCGAACCTGCTCGGCCGGGGCGACGGTTGACAAAGCGGGTGCTGGCGCGGTCTGTTGAACCCAGGGAGGAAACCAAAACATGCGCAAAGTCATCCTGTCCGCCGTGGCGGCGCTGCCGCTGGCCTTCGCTACCGCTCGTGCGGAGGACACCCTGAAGATCGGCTATATCGATCCCCTCTCCGGCGGCGGCGCCAGCGTCGGGGTCATCGGTCTCAAAACATTTCAATACCTTGCCGACGAGATCAACGCCTCAGGCGGCATCCTCGGCCACAGGATAGAGATCGTCGCCATGGACAACAAAACCAATCCGCAGGAAAGCCTGGTCCAGGCGCAGAAGGCCGTCGACGGCGGCTTGCGCTACATCACCCAGGGCAATGGCTCGTCGGTCGGGGCGGCCCTGGAAGGCTTCGTCGCCAAGAACAACGAGCGCAACCCCGGCAAAGAGTTGCTCTACTTCAACTACGCCGCCGTCGATCCCAGCATGACGAACCAGAATTGCAGCTACTGGCATTTCCGCTGGGACGCGAACTCGGACATCAAGATGGAGGCGCTCACCAACTACATGAAGGCGCAGCCATCGATAAAGAAAGTGTACCTCATCAACCAGGATTACTCGTTCGGTCAGTCGGTGCGCACGACGGCGCGCAAGATGCTCGCGGAAAAGCGCGCGGACGTCCAGATCGTCGGAGATGAATTGCACCCGCTGCTCAAGGTCACGGATTTCTCGCCCTATATCGCCAAGATCAAGGCGTCCGGGGCCGACAGCGTGGTGACCGGAAACTGGGGCCAGGACTTCGCGCTGCTCTTGAAGGCGGCGGCGGACGCCGGCCTCAAGGTCAACTGGTACACCTATTACGCGGGCGGGGCCGGCGGTCCGACCGCGATCAAGCAGACGGGTCTCGATCATCAGGTGTTCCAGATCACCGAGGGCGTCCCCAACTCCGGCGACGCATCGGCGATGGAGTTCGAAAAGAGCTTCCGCGCGAAGGTCGGGACTTCCGTGTGGTATCCGCGCGCCGTCAACGAGATGCGGATGTTCAAGGCCGCGGCGGAAAAAGCCGGCTCCATCGAACCTTTGAAGGTCGCGGCGGCGCTCGAAGACCTGAAATTCGAGGTTCTCGATGGCGGCGAGGGTCACATGCGCAAAGACGACCACCAATTCTTCCAGCCGATCTACATCTCCTCTTTCGGCACGTTGACGGACAAGGCGAAGGACCCGTTCGACGAGGAAAACACTGGCTGGGGTTGGAGCGTGGTGTCCAGGATCGACACCGCCGCGACCCTTGTTCCGACGACCTGCAACATGAAGCGTCCGTGATCGGGCGCCGCATCGCCCGGCGCTCTGTCGGGGCGCCCGACGCTGTCAGCGAGAGCCAATCGTGCTAGAGCTGATCGTCATATCCACGCTGAACGGCGTCCAGTTCGGGATGCTGTTGTTTCTGTTGTCGAGCGGACTGACGCTGATCTTCAGCATGATGGGCGTGCTCAACTTCGCGCACGCCAGCTTCTACATGCTTGGAGCCTTCTTCGGCTATCAGCTGACGCGCTGGATCGGCTTCTGGCCGGCGCTGGTCGTGGCGCCGCTGCTGGTCGGGGCGGTCGGCATGGCTGTCGAGCGCTACGGGTTGCGCAACGCGCATAAACACGGACACGTCGCCGAACTGCTGCTGACGTTCGGCCTCGCCTTCGCGATCGAGGAGATCGTTTCCATGATCTGGGGCAAGAGTCCGGTGGATTATCGCGTTCCCGCCGCTCTCGACTTCCCTGCGTTCACGATTTTTTCGACCAACTACCCCGCCTACAAGATCTTCATTCTGGCGGTCTCGGCGGCGGTGTTCGTCGGCCTTCTCATTGTCTTGAAGGCGACACGCGTCGGATTGATCGTGCAGGCTGCGCTGACGCACCCGAATATGGTCGGCCATCTCGGCCACAATGTCGGCCGCGTGTTCATGCTGGTGTTCGGCGTCGGCAGCGCGCTCGCGGGCCTCGCAGGCGTGATCGCCGGTCCTTCGCTGGTGACGCAGTCGGACATGGCGGCGCTGCTCGGCCCGATCTTGTTTGTCGTCATCGTTTTCGGCGGCCTCGGCTCGCTGCCCGGCGCCTTCGTCGCTTCCCTGCTGATCGGGCTCATCCAGACTTTCGCGGTCGCGCTGAACGGATCGCTGGCGAGCGCGTTCGGACCGCTCGATCCCAGCCTCGGCCCGTCGGTTGTGACCGATGTCTGGAACGTCACCATCGCGCAGATCGCGCCGATCCTGCCCTACGTGCTGCTCGTCGCGATCCTGATCGTGCGTCCGATGGGCCTTTTGGGCACGCGCGAGACATGAACGGGGCCGCGACAGACGCGCGCAGACTTCGCAAGGAGGCGTCCGCCTCCCGCCTGCGGTTTTATGGCGTCTGGCTGGCCGCAGGGGCGGCGCTTATCGTGTTGCCGCTTATCTTTTCGACCGGCGGCGCGCTTACGGCCTTCAGCCTGATTGGCATCGCCGGTGTATTTGCTCTGTCTTATAATATTCTGCTCGGCCAAACAGGGCTGTTGTCCTTCGGTCATGCCGTGCACTACGGCCTCGGCGCGTTCGCAGCCGTTCACGCGATGAATGCGATCGTCAGCCGCGGCTGGCCGGTCCCCCTGCCGTTCGTTCCTCTGGTTGGCGGGATCGGCGGCTTAGCCTTCGCGGTCGCTTTCGGCTGGTTGATCACCAAGCGCGCTGGCACCGCATTCGCGATGATCTCGCTCGGCATAGGGGAGTTGGTCGCGTCTTCGTCGCTCATTCTTCGCAGCGTGTTTGGCGGAGAGTCCGGCGTCACGACCGATCGCACTGCGCTACCCCATATATTCGGCTGGAGTTTCGGCCCGCAGCTTCAGGTCTACTACCTGATAGCCTTCTGGGCGATGGCGTCGGCGATCGCCATGTACGCGCTGACCCGCACTCCGTTCGGCCGCGTTTGCAACGCAGTTCGCGACAATCCCGAGCGCGTCGAGTTCATCGGCTACAACCCGCACGTCGTGCGCTTTCTCGCCTACGCTTTCGCCGGCTTTTTCGCCGGCCTCGCCGGCGGCCTAGCGGCGATCAATTTCGAGATCGCCAATTCCGCCTATCTCGGCGCAAGCCAATCCGGCTATGTGCTATTCGCCGCCTTTATCGGGGGAACCGCTCATTTCTTCGGTCCGATCCTCGGCGCCGTTCTCGTGACTTTCCTGCAACTCAAACTGAGCGACGTGACCGCCGTCTGGCAGCTCTATTTCGGCGTCGTCTTCATCGGCATCGTTGTGTTCGCGCCGGGCGGAGTCGCGGGCCTCATCATGATGCATCGTCCGTTGGTCCGCACAGGAACCTTGACGATGGTGATCCCGTCCTATCTCGCGGCCGCAGTTCCGACGCTGGCGCTGGCGCTTGGCGTCATTCTCTCGATAGAAACGGTGGCTCGGTACACCGCCAACCAAGATCAGAGCAACGTAATAAATCTTCTCGGCGTTCCCTTCGACGCAACTCGGCCGTGGACCTGGGGGATTGCGGCAATCCTGGTCGTCGCCGGGTTCCTCGCCGCGCGGCTGTCCTGGCGGCGGGTCGCCGAGGCGTGGGACCGCGCGGCGGCCGTGGCGCGGAGCCGGGAGCAACTCGCGTGACCGCCGCCATCGCCCTGGAATCCGTTGAGAAACGATTCGGCGACGTGCGCGTCATCCGCAATCTCAATCTGAGCGTGGCGCGGGGAGAGCGCCATGCGATCATAGGTCCGAACGGCGCCGGAAAGTCCACGACCTTCAACCTTATCAGCGGCCGTCTCAAACCGAGTTCGGGCGAGATTCGGCTGAATGGCGAATTGATCTCCGGCTTGCGTCCGTTCGAGGTGAGCCGACGGGGACTGTCGCGTTCGTTTCAGGTCACCAACGTCTTTGCGGGGATGACCGTCTGGGAGAACGTCCGCTGCGCGGTCCTCTGGGCGACGGGATTTCGCTACTCGTTCTGGAAGAACGTCGACCGCCTGACGGAGGTGCGCCGGAGGACTGCGGAGGTGCTCGAAGACATCCGCCTTATTCACCGCCGCGATGTGCCGGCAGGCTTGCTGACCTACGCCGAGCAGAGGGAGTTGGAGATCGGCGTCACGGTCGCCTGCGGCGCCAGCGTCATCATGCTAGACGAGCCGACTGCAGGCATGAGCCGCGCGGAGACCGAGCGGGCGGTCGCGCTGATCCGCCGCCTGACCGAGGGACGCACGCTGGTGATTGTCGAGCACGACATGAGCGTGGTGTTCGGATTGGCCGATCGCGTCTCGGTTCTGGTTTACGGGGAGATCATCGCCTCGGGTACGCCCGAGGTCATTCGCGGAGATCCAAAGGTCAGGCAAGCCTATCTCGGGGAGGACGCTCTCTGATGCTCGAAGTGAGGGATCTTCACGCCTACTACGGTAGGAGCCACATTCTGCAGGGTGTCGATCTCGACATAGCCTCAGGCGAAGTCGTCGGCCTGCTCGGCCGCAACGGAGTCGGCCGTTCCACCGTTGTCAAAGCCATCATGGGTGAAGTCAGCCCGCGGGGCGCCATTCGCTTCAAGGGAGAAGACATTGCAGGCCTTCCGAGCTACGATATTGCGCGCCGCGGCCTTGGCTACGTGCCGGAGCATCGAGACATCTTTCCCGGCCTAACCGTTCGTCAGAACCTGCTGCTCGGCGTCAAGACTGTCCGTCGTCCCGGCAGGTGGCGGCTCGAAGCCATGTTCGACATGTTCCCAAACCTTGCGGCGCGCGCCAACACGGCGGCGGGCGTGCTGTCCGGCGGCGAAAAGCAGATGCTGACCATTTGCCGCACGCTCATGGGCGATCCCGAACTCATCATGATTGACGAACCGACGGAAGGCTTGGCCCCTCTGATCGTCCAGCAGATCGGCGATCTGCTCGTCCGCATCGCCGAGGCCGGCGTCGCCATTCTCCTCGTCGAACAAAAGCTGTCGATCGCCTTGCGGATCTCGCACAGACTGTATGTCATGGGGCGCGGTCGGATCGTCTTCGAAGGCACGCCGCAGCAATTCAAAGACGACGACGCGATACGGAAGGAATGGCTCGAGGTGTAGGGGGGCGCCTAAAGCTTCGATCCTGGTACCGAGGCCGATCCGGCGGAGCCGCGTCCAATCAAATATTTCGGAAAACTGCGTTTCGAGTAATGCTCCGGTTATGTCTGCTTGGTGAAGGGTCTCGCACGCCGGGGCTCGAAGGGCGGGGAGCGCCTGAAGGTTGAGACGGCGTTCGAAGGGCTACCTACGACGAAACCGCGGGCGCGATTTGGCGCTGTTTGGCGTGCGATGGGCCCTAGGGGCGGATGAGCTCGCCGGCATTGAGTGTCATATCACATCGACTGATTTGCCCTTATATGTGAAGGCAGTGTTGCGGCGATCTTGCGGGTCTCGGTCATGGCCCCCCGACGACGGCAGCGAATACCGCAAAGTGCCCACCGCTCCCAGCACCCGACAACAACGATCCCAGACCTTCCCACGAACGTCGCCTTCGGGTCGATTTCGGCCGTCTGCGTTGACATAAGACGTAAGCTCTTCCGACCGTGGGAATGACAAGGGTGAAATTCATCGGCCTTCGCGCCGCTTTGCTCTTTATCCTCGCCGCCGACCCTACCGCGGCCGAAATGGCGCCCCTGGCTGCTGACTACGTCTGCGCCTATGGCTGCCGAGCGACCGACGCAAATCCGCGCCTTGAGATCGAGGGCGACGTCGCGCGGTGCTGGAACGAACTCGGCGGCCTTTACGTCGGCGAATTCCGGCCGCCGGATGGCGTCGCCTGCTTCCGCAAGACTGGTCGCATCGTGGACGGAGGCGCTTGGATCGAGTGGAGTGACGGCGTTCTATGGCGCCGCCGTTAGGCGCGCACGCCTTTCTGCGTCCCTGACGGAGGCTGCCGCGGCGCCCCGCGAATCGTGCTGACGAAACGCTGACATAGTCTTGGAGTGTCTTAGCTTGCCCTGCTATGTCATTGATTTATTTGGTGCGGACGGCGGGGGTCGAACCCGCATAGCCATAGGCCGAGGGATTTTAAGTCCCTTGCGTCTACCGGTTTCGCCACGTCCGCTTGGGCCCGCCTTTTCGCACGGCGGGGCGGTTCGCGCAAAGCCCTCAGCCGGTCACCGAGTCCCTGGCGATCGGCGGCTGGAAGCTGAGGCCCATGTCCCAGGGGAAGTAGATCCAGGTGTCCTGCGACACTTCGGTGACGAACGTGTCGACCAGCGGCCGGCCGAGCGGCTTGGCGTAGACGGTCGCGAAATGCGCCTTCGGCAGCATCTCCCGCACCACCTTTGCGGTCTTGCCGGTGTCGACGAGATCGTCGACCACAAGCATGCCGTGGCCGCCGGCCGCCGTGAGGTCGGAAGCCAGCGTCTTGAGGACGCGCAGGCCCGCCTGCGTCTTGTTGTCGTCGTAGGAGGCGATGCACACCGTCTCGATGAGCCGCAGATCCAGCTCGCGCGAGATGATCGCCGCGGGCACCAGACCGCCGCGGGTGATCGCGACGAGGCCGGTGAACGGGCCGGAGCCCGCCAGCCGCCAGGCCAGCGCGCGCGCGTCGCGGTGGAACTGCTCCCAGGAGACGGGAAAGGCTTTCTGGCTGCGTTCGGTCATGGCGGCTCTCAAATCGATCTACGCCCGCGCTCTTAGCAAGCCGCGCGCCGCCGCGCGAGGGCGCCGCGGCGGCGTCGACAGGCTGTCACAGCGGCCGGGCGTCGCCCTTCAGTCGCGCCAGCATCGCTTCGACGGCGGCCTTCGCCTCCTGCAGCGCCTCCGCGTCGCGCGAGCGCACGACGATCTGGTTGCGGAAACGCCCGTCGCTGAACGAGGGATAGGAGCCGATCGAGACCTCCTTGCGCGCCTCGGCGACCTCGCGCAGCGCGTCGCCGTAGATCCCCTCGGGCAGGCCGTCGGCCTCGACATTGGCGACCAGCATCAGCGCGCCGCCCTTGACCCCGACAATGGCGCTGTCGAGCATCGCCTGCATCACGCTTGGCACGCCGGCCATGACGATCACGTTGCCGATGCGGAAACCGGGCGCCTTTGAGATGGGGTTGTCGACGAGGTCGGCGCCGTCGGGGATGCGCGCCATGCGCCGCCGAGCAGGGGTCAGCTCGTCGGGCGTGTAACGCTCGCCCATGACGGCGAGCGCGCGCGGGTCTTCGCCGATCCCGACGCCGAACGCCTTGGCGATGGCGTCGGCGGTGATGTCGTCGTGGGTCGGGCCAATGCCGCCGGTGGTGAACACGTAATCGTAGCGGGCCCGCAGGGCGTTGACCGCCGCGACGATCTCCTCCTCGACGTCGGGCACGACGCGGGCCTCGCGCACGTCGACGGCGGCGCGAGCGAGATATTCGGCGATATAGCCGATGTTGCGGTCCTTGGTGCGGCCGGAGAGAATCTCGTCGCCGATGACGAGTATGGCGGCGGTTACGGTGGTTTCGGACATCGGCGGCTCGGCGAATCTGTTTTCCGCTCAAGCGGTAACACGACCGCCGCGCCGCCGATAGCCGCGGCCTGCTCGCCCGACTGCGGCGATGCGGCAATCTGCCGAAAAACGAGCCCAACTTGCCATCGGCGATACCCTATTTCCAGAATATCCTGTTGAAATCGCGCCGAGGCGGCTTACGATGGAAAGGCGCGCGCCGCTATTGAACACTGAGCGCGACGCGAATAATTGGCTGTGCATGACTTACGTTGACTCCACCGCCATTCACGGCCGCCGCAACGGCCACATCAAGCTGCATGGGCCCGAGGGTTTTGAGGGCATGCGCAAGGCCGGCCAGCTCACCGCGCAGGCGCTCGACCTGCTCGTTCCGCTGGTCAAGCCCGGCGTCACCACCAACGCGCTCGACAAGTTCGTGTTCGAGTTCGGCCGCGACCACAACGCCTATCCGGCGCCGCTCAACTATCGCGGCTATCGCAAGTCGATCTGCACCTCGATAAATCACGTCGTCTGCCACGGCATCCCCGACGACAAGCCGCTGCGCGACGGCGACATCCTCAATATCGACGTGACCTTCATCCTCGACGGCTGGCACGGCGACGCAAGCCGCATGTATGTGGCGGGCACGCCTTCGCGCCGCGCCCAGCGGCTGATCGAGGTCACCTACGAGTGCCTGCTGCGCGGCGTGGCGGCGGTGAAGCCCGGCGGGCATGTCGGCGACATCGGCCACGCCATCCAGACCTTCGCCGAAGCCGAGCGATGCTCAGTCGTGCGCGACTTCTGCGGCCACGGGCTCGGGCGGCTGTTCCACGACGAGCCCAACATCCTGCACGCCGGGCGGCGCGGCGAGGGGGCGCCGCTCAAGCCCGGCATGTTCTTCACCATCGAGCCGATGATAAATCTCGGCGGTGCAGCCGTGAAGGTGCTGTCCGACGGTTGGACCGCGGTGACGCGCGACCGTTCGCTCAGCGCGCAGTTCGAGCATGCGGTCGGGGTGACCGAGACCGGGGTCGAGGTGTTCACCCTTTCGCCGGCCGGTCTCGATAGTCCGCCGCTGTCGACGTGAACGACGAGGCCGCGCATTATCACGGCCATAGGGAGCGTCTACGCAAGCGATTCCTGGAGGCCGGCGACGAGGCCCTCGCCGATTACGAACTGATCGAACTCATCCTATTCCGCGCGATACCGCGCCGCGACGTCAAGCCGCTCGCCAAGGAGCTTGTCCGGAAATTCGGCTCGTTCGCCGACGTCGTCGCCGCGCCGCTCGCGCGGCTGAAGGAGGTCGAGGGGATCAGCGAGGGCGTCGCCACCGAGTTCAAAATCGTCGAGGCGAGCGCGCGGCGATTCGCGAAGGGCCAGATCAAGAAGCGCCACTCGCTCGGCTCCTGGAGCCAAGTGATCGACTATTGCCGGACCGCGATGGCGTTCGAGGACCACGAGGAGTTCCGCGTGCTGTTCCTCGACAAGAAGAACGGCCTGATCGCCGACGAATCGCAGGGGACCGGCACCGTCGATCACACGCCGGTCTATCCGCGCGAGGTGGTGAAGCGGGCGCTGGAGCTTGCGGCATCCGCGATCATCCTCGTCCACAACCACCCGTCGGGCGATCCGACGCCCTCGACGCAGGACGTCAAGATGACGCTCGACATCATCGCCATCGCTGCGCCGCTCGGCGTTACCGTGCACGACCACATCATCGTCGGCCGGCAGGGCCATGCCTCGCTCAAGGGGATGCGGTTCATCTGATCCCGCAGCGTCTGCAGGGCTGACCCCGGGGTCTGCAGCGCTGACCCCCGTGCGTCTTCGGCGCAAGAAATTTAACCAAATCGGGCGATGGTTATCATTGCCTTGTCGCGGATGTTGGGCCCAATAGGCTCTCGTCCTTCCCGGAGATTGTCTTGCTGATGGATTCCGCCGATGTGGGTTTCATGCGCCGTTGCTTCGACCTCGCGCGCTCGGCGGTGGAGCGCGACGAACTGCCGTTCGGCTCGGTGATCGCGCGCGGGGCGGAGGAAATCAGCGCCGAGGCCAACAGCGTGCGCGCGGCGGCGGACGTGACGCGCCACGCCGAGGTCTGCGCCATCGTCGCCGCGCAGCGCCGGTTCGGCCGCCCGAGCCTCGAAGGCTGTACGCTCTACACCAATGTCGAGCCCTGCGCCTTCTGCTCCTATGCGATTCGCGAATCGCGCATCGCCCGCGTGGTGTTCGCGCTCAGTTCGCCAGTGATGGGCGGAACGTCGCGCTGGGACGTGTTGCAGGACCACGGGCTCGCCGGCGCCATGCCGGAAGTGTTCGCGCCGGCGCCTGAGGTGGTGGCCGGCTTCCTTGCCGACGAGGCGGACGCGCTGCTGCGCCAGACCGCGCCGATGATGTGGGCCGCCACTCGCGCGCGCGGGCTGTTCGTGTGCGACGACGCGGGGCGGCTGAGCCGCCCGTCGGCGCGGCCGGAGGGAGCGCTTGGCGCGGTCAAGGCGCGGGCGATGGACCTGCTGCGCCGCCGGTTCTTCGACCGCTTCAGCCGCGGGACGGCGTGAGGAGGAACTAAACCGCCTCCACCGCGAACGCCGTCGCCTCGCCGCCGCCGATGCACAGCGACGCCACGCCGCGCCGGACCCCACGCGCCTTCAAAGCGGCCAGCAGCGTGACGAGAATCCGCGCCCCCGAGGCGCCGATGGGATGGCCGAGCGCGCAGGCGCCGCCGTTCACGTTGACCTTGTCGTGCGGTAAGTCGAGGTCGCGCATCGCCGCCATCGCCACCACCGCGAAAGCCTCGTTGATCTCGTAGAGGTCGACCTCGCCCGCCCGCCAGCCGGTCTTCTCGAACAGCTTTTTCATCGCGCCGATAGGCGCGGTCGGGAATTTGCCGGGCTCGGCGGCGTAGGTCGCATGTCCCACGACGCGGGCGAGCGGCGTCAGCCCGCGCTTCTCCGCCACGCTCGCTCGGGTGAGGATCAGCGCCGCCGCGCCGTCGGAGATCGACGAGGAGTTTGCTGCTGTGACCGTTCCGCCCTCGCGGAATGCGGCCTTCAGCGTCGGGATCTTGTCGGGCCGTCCCTTTGGCGGCTGCTCGTCGGTGGTTATCGTCGCCGCCTTCGTCGCGACGGGCACGATCTCCGCCGCGAAGGCGCCGTCGCGGATCGCCCGGTTGGCCCGCTCCAGCGAGGCGAGCGCATAGGCGTCCTGCGCCTCACGGGTGAACTGGTAGCTCTGCGCGCAGTCTTCCGCAAAGGTCCCCATCAGGCGGCCCTTGTCGTAGGCGTCCTCCAGCCCGTCGAGGAACATCGAATCCAGCACCTTGCCGTGACCCATGCGGTAGCCGGCCCGCGCCCGCTCCAGGAGATAGGGCGCGTTGCTCATGCTCTCCATGCCGCCGGCGATGACGACGTCGGCGCTGCCCGCAACGAGGAGATCGTGCGCCAACATGGCGGCCTTCATGCCGGAGCCGCACATCTTGTTGATGGTCGTGGCGCCGACGCCCTTCGGCACGCCCGCGCCAAGCGAAGCCTGCCGCGCCGGGGCCTGACCCTGGCCGGCGGGCAGCACGCAGCCCATCAGCACCTCGTCGGCGTCGTCGCCCGTGAGCCCGGCGCGCTCCAATGCGGCGGCGATGGCGCGGGCGCCGAGTTGCGGCGCGCTCACGTGCTGGAAATCGCCTAGAAAACCGCCCATCGGCGTCCGCGCCGCGCCGACGATCACAACTGGGTTCATCTCACGCTCCTCCCGAGGCCTCGGGCGGGAGCATAAAGCGCCGGCCCGCAAACGGCAAAAAGCGCGCGAGTCGCCCCGCGCGCCTTGCAAACTTCAGAGCTAGAAGGCCTTACGCCGCCTGCGCGGTCTCGGCCTGCTTCTTGACGATGTCGCGCTTGATCTCGAGCGCGTTCGTCGACAGATCGGCTTCGCCGGCCTTGAGCAGGAAGGCGTCGAGCCCGCCGCGATGCTCGACCGAGCGCAGGGCCGCCGCCGCGACGCGCAGCTTGTAGCCCTTGCCGAGCGTGTCGGAGATCAGCGTCACGTTGACCAGGTTCGGCAGGAAGCGCGTACGCGTCTTGCGATTGGAGTGGCTGACCTTATTGCCGGATTGGACGGCCTTGCCCGTCAGCTCGCAGCGGCGCGACATCTTTGCTACCTCGAATTATCCGGACCGAGGCGAGGGAGCGGAAACGCAAAACCGCTCGCCGTTTGCCCCTGGCGTTTAGGGTGGCGGCTCTATAGGGGAGGGCGGCTCAAGCGTCAAGCGGAGACGAAACATGGAAATCGCAGGCGACACGGCGGTCGCTCGGCTCGAATCGCTTCGCGCGGCGCTGGCCCGCCGCGCCTGCGACTGCGGCCGGCAGCCGGGCGGTATCACGCTGGTCGCGGTGTCGAAGACCTTCTCCGCCGACGAAGTCTGGCCGACGATCCGCGACGGCGGGCAGGTCGTGTTCGGCGAGAACCGGGTGCAGGAGGCCATGCACAAATGGGCCGACCTGCGCGAGCGGGCCGCCGAGGCGGGCAAGAGCATTGAGTTGCACCTGATCGGCCCGCTGCAAAGCAACAAGGCGCGCGAGGCGGTCGAGACCTTCGACGTGATCGAGACGGTCGACCGCGAGAAGATCGCCGCCGCGCTCGCCGAGGCGATGGCGAAGACCGGCCGCACGCCGCGCCTCTATGTCGAGATCAACACCGGCGCCGAGCCGCAGAAAGCCGGCGTCCTGCCGCAGGACGCCGACGGCTTCCTGCTCGCCTGCCGCGAGGCCTACGGCCTGGAGATCGAAGGCCTGATGTGCATCCCTCCGGCGGGAGAACTCGCTTCGCCGCATTTCGCCTTGCTCGGCGAGATCGCACGTCGCAACGGCCTCGCCCATCTCTCTATGGGCATGAGCGCCGACTGGCCGCTCGCCGTGCAACTCGGCGCGACCCACATCCGCGTCGGCTCCGCGATCTTCGGCTCGCGGCCTGCCTCTGCCGCTTAAGACTTGCGGCGGCGCATCGCTATAGACGACAAACATTCGTCCCAATGCATTCATCGCGTGTTCAATCAAATAACGTTAGCGTGCCGCATAGTTTGCCAGTGGGGCTCATCGCTTGGTTCCGGCTGAAGAATTTGGCTTCCTTTCAAGACGCGGGGGCATGCTGTGTTGAATGGCTCGAACAATTTGCTGCGGAGCTGCGCCTTTGCGCTGCTGGCGGTGATCGCCGCGCCGGCGATCGGGGAGGCGCCGGCGATGGCGCAGATTTCGATCGGAATCAGCGTCAATGTGACGCCTCCGGCGCTGCCTGTCATCGTCCAGCCGCCGCTCCCTGCAATGGGCTACATTTGGACTCCCGGCTATTGGGCCTGGGACCCGGACATCGGCGATTACTACTGGGTGCCCGGCGCCTGGGTGGCCCCGCCGCGGTTCGGCCTGCTGTGGACGCCGGGTTACTGGGGCTGGAGCGACGGCGCGTATTTCTTCCATACCGGCTACTGGGGACAGAACGTCGGCTTCTACGGCGGCGTCAATTATGGCTACGGCTACACCGGCGCGGGGTTCTTCGGCGGGGAATGGCGCGGCGGGCAATATTATTACAATTCGTCCGTCAACAACGTTCGCAACGTCAACGTGACGAACGTCTACAACAAGACGGTGATCGTCAACAACAACACGAGCAACGCCAGCTTCAATGGCGGCCCGAACGGGACGACCGCGAAGCCGACGCCCACGCAGGTCGCCGCAGCCCAATTGCCGCACACGCCGCCGACGCCAGCGCAAACCCAGCACGCGGTGGCGGCCAAGGCCGATCCGCAGGCGCGGGCTTCCGTCAACAAAGGCAAGCCCCCCACCGCGGCGGTCGAAAGGCCGGTCGGAACTTCGCCGGTGACGGAGAAGGCGGCGCATGCGCCGGCCGCGGAAGCGCCCGCCGCCGCCGCCAAGCCGAACACTGCGCCCGTGGGCGAGCCCGCCAAGGCTCACGAAAACATCAAGCCGGCGGAACGGCCCGCGCCGCGCGAACGGGTGGAGAAGGCCGCGCCCACGGGGGAGCCCGCCAAGGTCCACGAAAACCTAAAGCCGGCGGCGGAGCGGCCCGCGCCGCGTC
>Ga0182030_10004134_pt1 | contig 30904 bp, 29 predicted proteins | sample 812S3MmetaG_FD_121299 | JGI IMG/M metagenome (GOLD analysis project Ga0182030, IMG submission 121299) | Permafrost microbial communities from Stordalen Mire, Sweden - 812S3M metaG (Illumina Assembly) | ecosystem: Environmental > Terrestrial > Soil > Wetlands > Permafrost | place: Sweden...
CGAATCCGAACACCCGGTAAATGCGCATATTCACCGACACCAGGTCCGCCATGGTGAGGTAATTTCGCGGCACCAGGTTCGCCGGGATCGCGGCGCCGTTCAGTACGCCCGGCGCGAGATAATTGGTGCTGAAGTTGCCAAGCGGCGTGCACACTACCTCGTTCGCTCCGCACGTCGCTCCGGCGGGCGCAAACAGCGCGCGGGCGGTGCCGTTATCTCCATAGACATCCTGCCCCACCGTCACATCGTAGGGCGCGCCGGAGCGCACCGTGATGGTGGGCGCCACGGTGATTTTGGCAGGCCCCTGAATCGATCCGATGACCATCAGGTTGGACCGCCGGTTGAGGTTGGACGTGCCCCAATCCTGCATGAAGTTATAGGGATTTGTGGGAGTTCCCGGCAAATCGTTGGCATGCGTGTACTGATAGTTGCCCTGTAGCGAAACCCGCCGGCTGAAGCGCGTATTGAAGTTCACCATCAGGATGTTCTGCTTCAGAATGCCGCCCGATTCGGTTTCGATCAGGTCGCCCGCGCTGTAGCCATACGGAAACACGCCGTTGGCCGGCCCCGGCGCCAACTGGTAGTTATACGATCCCGGGAACGGAGTGTTGATGGGCACGTTCTGCGTCAGGTGATTCGAACGGTTGTTGGTGTACGTTACCGCCACCGTGGTGCTGTGCGGCAACTGCCGCTCCACCCCGATAGCGCTCTGGATGCTGGCATCCGCGCGCAGTTTCGGGTCTACCAGATAAGTGGCGTTGGTGCCCGGATTCAACGCCGACAGGCTCGGAATGTTCGGGAAAAACGTCGGGTTGGTGACCGTGTAGTCCAACTGGTTCACGCCGTTGTTGAGGAAGGCGTTCTCGTACGGACCGAAGGCGATGCGGTCGTAGAAGATGCCGACGCCGCCCCGAAACACGGTTTTTTGCGGTCCGTTCTTGGCGGAACCGGGCGCCCAGGCGACCCCGATGCGCGGCGCCCAATCGCGGTGGTCGTTCACCAGGGTTTGCACTTCGTACCGCAGTCCCAGGCTCAAGGTCAGGTTCGGGCGCACCTTCCAATCGTCCTGCACGAACGGCGCGGCGTCCCAGCGCACCATGCTGACGTACGCCAGTCCTCCCTGAATGGAGAACTTGCTCGGTCCGCCGCCCAACGCCTGAATCTGCGTTTCGTTGAAACCGGCTTGCAGCAACTGCAGATTGCGAATGTATTGCGCCAGCGAAGTGAGCTGCGTGAGCACCGGGTTCCCGGAGCTATCCGTCACGATCTGGTTGGCCGAATTGAGCGCCGGTGCGTTGCCGCCCAGGAAGCTAAACGATCCGTTGAAGCCCGCCGGGTTATTGTTCTGGTCGCCGTCGCGCCGCGCCCGCACGCCGAAGTGGAAGGTGTGCGCGCCGTGTGTCGCCGTGCTGGTGTTGGTCATCTCGAAGTGGCGGGTGACATCGTACTTGTTGCCCACGCCGTTGCCTCCGGTGGTGAATTCGTTGGACACATTGATGATGGGAACCAGGTTGCCGGGCGTCACCGTCGAGTTGCGCGTAAATTGAAAACGCGTTTCGTTCACCAGGTGCGCGCTCAGAATGGATGTCTCCGTGATCATCAGGTTCTGCGCGTTCCCGCTGCTGTTGTAGGTCACCTCGTTGGGGAAATTCGGCACGCTGAATCCCGGGGGAAGCACGTTCTTTCCGTACCCTTGGTTGTCGCGGGAGTTCAACCGCTCCTCGAACCGCACCGTCAAAGTGTGTTTGTCGCTGATGGCGTAATCGATGCGCGGCGTGATGGTGGTCATGTAATTCGGAGTCACCAGCGAGTTAGTCAGGTGATCCACCGCAAAAGTCGCGGGGTCCACGTAGAAGGCGTTGGTGATGGCGTTGTCCTGAATATCGCGCCGCTGGAAATCCAGGTTGAAGGACGTCCTGTGGTTAATGGGCCCGCTCAGGCTGCCGCCGAAGTTGCGGTTGGAAAAGGACGGCTTGTTGCTGGCAAATGGATTGCGCGAATCCCAGATGCCATCCGTATCGTTGAGGTAAACCGTGCCGCGATATTTGTCCGTGCCCGGCTTGGTGAAGATCTCGATGCGGCCCATCCCCAGCCGGTCGTATTCCGCCGAAAAGGGATTCTGGTTGATGCGGATCTCGCGGATGGATTCCTTGGGCGGCAACTGGCCACCGCTGAATCCGTCGATATAGATCGACCCGCCATTGGGGCCCGCGCCCGGCCCGGCCAGCGCCTGCAGCGCGTCCGAGAGATCGTCGGGATCGTCGGGCAGCGCCATCAGGTCGTCCCCTTTAATCACCAGCGCGGTCGCGTTATTGTCGGGCTCCACGCTTACGGTCGGTCCCGCTTCCCCCTTGACGGTGATTTCCTGTTTCTGGGCGAGCACCGAAAGCTGGATGGGCAGTTGCACCGTGCCGCCGGCGCTTACTGTCAGCGCTTTGCTATAAGGGTTGAAGCCCGGATAGCTCACGCTCAGCGTGTAATCGCCCGGCTGCACGGCGGGAAACGTGTAACTGCCGTCGGCCTGAGATTGCGCCTGCTGCTTTCCGGCAGGGTTCGCGACCGTAACCATGGCCGCCGGTATACTGGCCCCCGAATCGTCGGTCAGCACCCCCTTGATCGCCCCCGTGGACGAGGTCTGCGCCGCGCCAATAAATGCGGCCCATGCGATCCCTAAAGACAAAAGTGTCAATCTGCGCAAGTGATTCATTTTTAGTCCTTCGAGTATTCGTTAATTGCCCTCGCCGCCGCTACCGCTGCCGCCCAGGTTCCAGCCGCTCATGATGTCGCGCGTTGCATTAGGCGACGCGGTCAGCAGCGGTTCCACGCCCGCCAGCAGCATGATCACGGTCACGCGCGACGGGTCGCTGCCCATCGTGGTCGAGATCATTACGGCATCCCCCGGCTTCAAGTCGGAGATCTGCACGGCCGGCAAGCGGTCGAGCATCTGCCCCACATCGGCGCCGCCGCCTCGTCCGCCGCGACCGGCTCGTGCGGCCCCTCCATCGGCGCCCGCCGGCGGCCCTCCCTGGCTCCGGCCGACGCCGTAACGGCGGGCCAACTGCGCCGCCATCTGCGGATCCAGCTTCTTCAACGTGGAGTCGGAATCCACCTTGACCGTCAGCGGCTTCTTGGTCGCCAGATCCTTCACCTGCATTTCACCCGCCGCCGCGTTGATCGAGACCACCGTCGCCGCCAACTGGCGGAACTCGCCCGCGTAGATGGATTCAGCCGTCGTGGCCGTGCCGTCCGCGTCCTTGTTCCCCAGCACGTGAGCCTGGTCGCCGACCCTGATTTCCGCGAACGAACTGGGCTTGGCGTCGGCCGGTTTGGCGGAATCGAGCGAATACCGGTGGTACTCGGTCTTGTCCGACGCCGTCACCGTCACGGTCTTCGATCCCACCTTCAAGGTGATAGTCTTGGCCGCCGGGTCGGTCGCGCTCACGATCCCCACCGTGCCCCGCTTCTTCCAATCCGCCACTTCCGCCTTGGCGATCTCGCTCATATCGGCGGCTGTCCGCACCACCAGCGTGGTCGCTTGGATCGATTGCTCGCCGGGCGCGCCGTGGTAGTAAGCCACCACGCGGTCTCCGGCCGCCAGATCGTCCAACTTCATCCTGGTGGCCTTTGCCGGGTCGGTGACGCCGGGCGCCAGATGCAGAATGGCGGTCCTGTCCGTAGTGGTAACGGTGACGCTCTCGCCTTTAGCCGTTTTCAGAACAAATTGGTTCGCCGATGCAGTGACAGTGCTGACCGTGCCGGTGATGTCGGCGCGCGGAGCGGCCGTCCCCTGCGCCGCCAGGCATGGCACCGAGCACACAACACAAAACAACGACAACCTCGATAGTATTCCTCGCATGTCCGAGCCCTCTTACCCCAAAATCCACACGGATCTTTAATCACACCGCTGGCCAGTTCCGGAGATATTGGAAGAGGCGCAGGTCGCACCTGTGCCGTTACCCAATCGCGGGCAAAATTCGTGATTGCAAGTGATTTAAAATCAATCTATTAGAAGTTGACCCAAAAAGCCATATTCCAATGGCTCTAAAGAGCTATCGTACAGTGACCCTGGGGACCGTCCTTTTTCGCCCTGGCAGGCGCCACAGCGTATGCTGGAACGGTGATTTTCGATCAGGCGGAGTTCCAGATCCGGTGCGAGTGGCGCTGGCGTGGCCTGCACGAGTTGGCCCCCGCCTGCGATGTCGTCATCCTCGTCGACGTACTCTCGTTCACCACGGCTTTGGACATCGCCGCGTCCCGCGGGGCCATCGTATTCCCCTATCGCTCCCAGGACGCATCCGCGCGCGTCTACGCGGCCGGCCTGGACGCCCACCTCGCCTGCCCCAACCGCGAGGCAGGCTTCTCCCTGTCGCCCGCATCGCTCGAAACCCTGCCCGCCGGTTACCGCCTGGTTCTGCCTTCGCCCAATGGCGCCGCCTTGGCTTTCGCAGCCCACCACCCGTGCGTACTGGCCGCCTGCCTGCGCAACGCCGCCGCCGTCGCCCGCGCGGCCGCCGGCCGCGGCACGACGTTTGCCGTGATCCCCGCCGGGGAAATCTGGGACAGCGGCGAATTCCGGCCGTGCCTGGAAGACCTGATCGGCGCCGGAGCGGTCGTCGCCTCGCTTCCCGGCAGCCGCTCGCCCGAGGCCCAACTGGCGGCCGCCGCTGGCGAACATTTCCGCGCCGATTTCGCCGCTGCGCTGCGGAAATCGAGCTCCGGCAAAGAACTCATCGCGAGAGGCTTCGCCCGCGACGTCGAACTGGCCGCCCAAAGCAACGTCAGCCCCCACGTCCCCGCGCTGGTGGGACGCGCCTTTGTGGCCCTCAGTTCACCGCCTTCTGATGAAACTTCTTCAGCCCCACCACCAGCAGCAGCGCGTTGATAGCCACCAGCGCGCCGATTACCACGAACGTATTGATGTGCGGCGCATCGGTCAGCGTGCCGCGCAGCCCTTCGCTGGCGTAGACCAGGGGATTCACCAGGACGGCGTATTGCAGCACCGGGAAATTGTGCAGAAAGCTCCACGGGTAATAGGCGCAGCCGAACATCATCATGGGGGCCAGCACCAGGCTGAACATCAGGCCGATCTGCGTCTGCCCCACGCTGCAGCCCAGCGCCAGCCCGCCGGCCGACGAGAACAGCGCCACCAGCAGGCAGACCACCGCGAATTCCAGCGGGTGGAAGCTCAAATGGACCCCCGAACCCATGGTCAGCCACGCTGCCGGAATCACCACCAGCCCGGCCACCAGTGCTTGTACCATCCCGGCGGCGATCTTCTCCACCGCCAGCCAGCCGATCTCGATAGGCGCCAGCAGACGGTCTTCGATCTCGCGGGTGAATTGAAATTCCGTGATCAGCGGCATGGCCACCGCCTGCACGCCCGAGAGCACCATGCTGATGGCCATCACGCCGGGCAGCAGCACGCTCTTGTAGCCGGCCTGCATCATGCCGCTCGACGTCAGGATGCGTCCGAATACGAAGGTCAACAGCAGCGGCTGCAGCAGGTTCTGCAGCAGCATGGCCAAAAGGTTGCGGCGCGCCACGTGCCCGTCGCGCGCAAGCAGCGCGTAAAACGTTTTCCAGTTCAATCGCGTAAGCTCCTTCCGGTATGGTGCAGAAACAGGGTTTCGAGACTCGGTTCGGCGATGTGCACGTCGTGCAACTCGGCGTCGAGCGCTTGCGCCGCGTTGACGATGGGCGCGATCAGCGGTCCGCCGCGATCGGCATAGACATCCACCCCCGTCTCGCCGGTCGAGCGCACTTCGGTGACGCCCGGCAACTTCCGCAACTCCGCCACCAGCGCCTCCGGCGCCTGGCTAAAGCGCAGGCGCAGCAGGTATCCGCCGGGGATAGAAGCCTTCAGCTCCGTGGGCGTCCCCTGGGAGATGATACGGCCGTGATCGATAATCGCCACCCGGTCGCACAGCGTATCGGCCTCATCCATATAGTGCGTGGTGAGCACGATGGTTTTGCCTTGCTGGTTGTAGCCGCGCACGATCTCCCACAGCATCAGACGCGTCTGCGGATCGAGACCCGCGCTGGGCTCGTCGAGGAACAACACTTCGGGGTCGTGCATCATGGCGCGCGCGATGGAGATGCGCTGCATCATGCCGCCGGAGAAGTTGCGCACCATGTCGTCGGCCCGCTCGCTGAGGTGGAACTTCTCCAGCAGTTCGCCGGAGCGCCGTTCGCGCTCGCGCGCGCTCTGGCCGAAATACGCGCCGTGGAACAGCAGGACTTCGCGCGCCGTCAGGGCAAAATCCAGATTGGGCCGCTGCGGCACCACACCGATCAGCCGCTTGGCCTTCACCTGCTCCTGCCAGACATCGTAGTCGCCGATGAAGGCGCGCCCGCTGGTGGGCCTGATGCGCGTGGTGAGCACCCCGATGGTGGTCGATTTCCCCGCGCCGTTCGGGCCCAGCAGTCCGAAGACCTCGCCGGCGCCCATCGTGAGCGAAATGCCGTCGATGGCCACCACTTCGAACTTCTTCTTTTTCTCTTTGGACCCGGCCGCCCGTTGGCCTGTGAACGAGAAACCTCCGCCGCGCGCGGCCGAAGGCGGCGGCGTGTCATAGACCTTGCGCAGATTGTCGATGCGGATGCCGATTCCCATTTCCACCCCTCAGATGGCTTCCAGATCCTTGCGGGCACGGTCCAGAATCTCGCGCACCCGCTCCACCCCGCAGCGCCCCGCGGCCCGCAGGCTGGCTTTCACCAACGGCGAGAGCAGAGGCAGCACCATCATACTTTCCGGGCCGAAGGACTGTCCCCAATCTTCGCACTCTTCGGCGCGTTCCCAAATGCGGCGGACCGCCTCCGGGTCGCGCGCCAGTTGCTTGCGTCCGGCGGCGGTGAGCGAATGTACTTTCCGGCCGCCCTCCTGCTTGACGCGGATCAGCGTCTCGTCCTCCAGTTGCTGGAGCGTCGGATAGACGCTGCCGGCGCTGGCATGGTAGACGCCGCCGGACCGCTCCCCCAATTCCTTCATCAACTGGTACCCGTGTTTGGGGCCCTCGACGAGCAGCGACAGAAGGGCCAGCCGCAGTTCGCCGGCGCCGAAGAAGCGGCCTTTGGGGCCGAACGCGAAGGCCATGGGGAATGCGGCGCCCGGGAACGCGCGCGGCCGCCGCTCGCCGAAGGCCATGGACCAAGGCCATCCGCTTTCCCAGAAGTCTCTGCTCATGATGTATCTTACGATATATCAGAAGTCATATCGGCGCAAGGGCAATTTCAAAAGCTTGCGGGCGCTCGGTTACATTGAGGGTACGAAGACGGCGGTGTCCATTCCCGACGGTGTGTTTGCAGGCCTGTCCGTGGTTTTCTGAGGCTTGCCCCCAGGCCCTGTTTTTTGTAGGCTGGAAAGCATGGAATTGCTCACTGCCGATGAGATCGTTCGTTTGACGCCCTCGGAACGTCTGGCGCTCATCGCACAGCTTTGGGATAGCCTCGAACATGACCAGCTTCCCTTGACTAGTGTGCAGGAAGCCGAGCTTGATCGCCGCCTCTCTTCGCTCGACGAAGATCGCCGCAACGGCGTAACGTGGGCATCCTTAAAAGCTGAACTTGAGCAGCGTTGCCGGTAGTGTATTCCGTTATCTTCACTCCGGCCGCGCGGGCGGAGTTGATCGACGCGCAGGATTGGTATGAAGGCGAAGTCACCGGACTCGGCCGGCGCTTGCGCCAAGCGATTGACGTCCTGGTCGGACGGATGAGCGATAATCCCCGGCAATTTCCCGTTGTCTACAAGACTGTTCGCCGCGCCCTCTTGCGCCGCTTTCCATATTCGCTGTTTTTTGTCGTCGAAAGTAACACCCTGATCGTGATTGCGTGTTTCCACGCCAGCCGTGACCCGTCGCACTGGCAAGAACGGACCTGAATTTGCGCCTTCAACTCTGTAATCTGTAAAGGTTGGGGGCACAAGACAATAAGTCAGCCAACGGTCGACAACCAACGATTTGAGTGATTTGAGTGATAACGTCCTTTGCAGCCCTCCGTCACCTTCAGGTTGGGGGTCAGTTTCCGGAGATCCGCTCTAAATCCGAAAGCACGCGCTCGACGTGTTGGAGAGTCCTTCGGAGTTCGTCAGCTTCGACCTGGACCGGCCCGCAGATGGGGCAAATGAGTGTTGGCTTCATCTTAAGCCGGGCGATTGTCTCCTTGAAAACCTCCTCGCACTTCGGGCACTGAATCGAGAGTTCCATGTTGCGATTTAAGGTGCTCATCCAACGCGTCGCCATGGGGATTGTCGGGCTCTGCCGTGAAGCCGGGGTTGCCGATCACATTTGGAGCGTGGACGAAATCGTGGCCTTGCTGGGTTCAAACTGACCCACCTCACTCCACGACCTCTGAAAAGCGAACGCACACCCGTCCTTCTTCCGCGAGGAGCCGGACGCGGCGGCGGAGGAAGTCCGGCAAGCTAATAGATTCACCCAGGACCATCGTCAGATCGTGTCCATTCATAACGAAAAAGGAAGGGGATTTTCCCCGCGTGATGGCATCTCGCGCTGGCCCACTGATGTCATTGAGCGCAATCATAACGCCCCGCGTGAAAGTGGATTTTGCTTCGATCTTGCCCCGGAAGACCAGCAGGTCCGCCTCGGGCAGCGCGTGTTTCTCCCATTTTGATTCCAGGAGGTAGGTTTGGCCATCTAGCTGGAATGAGCCATCGATTTGCTCTCCCACGACACGAAACGGTTGTCGCGGTTGAAGTTCGAACAGCGCAAACAGCCGGTTTAAGAGTTTCTCGAACTGCAGACCCGCGTGGCTCCTGTCATGATCGGCAGCGAGATCGAAGAACGCGTCTTTCAATTCCCGAAGCTCGCGAGAAAGGCGCTGCTGTTGGACAGATTGACCGGCCTGAACGGGCGGGGCTGGAGCGGCAGCGGCGTTATTGCCCTTGAGAAGCCGCGCAACTATTAGACGGCAAACTTCCATTTGGGCGCCATCGGCCCCGCTGTAGTCGAGCAGGTCGCCCATGAGTTTTCCGACCGTGGCGTTGTCTTCGTTTTGCCAGAAAGCGCGAAGGCGATTCGCTTTCGACCCGCTTGCGTATTCATAGCGCGCATCGAAAATATTGCGGCCGGTGCTGTCTTGAACAAACTCGGCGAAGGTGCGGTTGGAGAAATCCAACACGTAGCCTGTCCCCATGCCGAGGAATTGTTCAAACTTTCGTTTCTCTGTATTCGTGAGGTCTGACATGCCAAAAGTTCAAATCGAAATCCTCTCGACGATATTCCGCGTGACCTTCCGCCGGCGCCGGTCGTACACGCGCGTCGTGGTTGGGCTGGAGTGCCCGGCCAGGTATTGCACGTCTTCGAGGGGGATGTTCTGGCTGAGCAGATCGGTGACGACCGTGACGCGGAAACTGTGAGGCGAGAACAAGTGCGGCAGCCCGGCACCCTCCAGCCGCCGTTTCATCATCTGGCGCATGGAATGCGGGCCGTATGGAGCAGAGGTCAGAACCTTACGTTTCCCATCGGCCGCGCGGAAGAGGGGAGCCTTGCTTTTCAATTCCTCCTCGGTGATGCCGGCCGCGGCGATGTATTCGTTGAGCCAGACCGCTAGGTCGTGCCGCACCGGAATCTCTCTATCCTTCCCGCCCTTTTCCTTGAAGCGCAGGACGTGGTGTTCGCCGAGATTGCGATAATCCGACAGCCGTAGCTTGGCGACGGCGCCGACGCGCGCGCCGGTGTAGGCGAGGACGCCGAGTACAGCGCGATCGCGGAGGCCGACGATATTGCCGACATCGATCGACTTGAATTATTTCCGGGCTTGCTCGATCGCGAGCTCGGCGGTTTTGCCCTCGGTGACGCTGTACTTGAGGCCGCGGACGGAGGCGAACGGGTTAAGCGCGATCGCGTGACGCTGCGCCATCGCATCGAAAAACCGCCGCAGCGCGGCGAGCGCCTGGTTCCGGGTGGGTTCCGAGCCGTTGAGCTGGCCGATATATTCGCCGGCAAGGCCCGGCGTGATCTGGCGCATCGTGAGCTTGCGTTCGCCGCACCAGGTCAGAAACCGGTCCACAATCCGGCCATAGGCGCGGCGCGTGTGTTCGTTGCTGATGCGGGCGCGGAAGAATTCATCGGCGGCGAAAGCGGCGTTCGGGGTTTCCTGCAGAACGGCCGCGGCGGCCGGGCCGACCGGCAGGCCAGGCAGCGCGCCCGGACCGAGACCGAGTTTGACGATTTCCGTGGCCATGGCGGAGGTCTCCCCCTGCTTGCGGATTTACTAGACGATAACATACTTTATCGTCTAATAAAATAAAATCAAGGGATGTCAGGAGCCCGCGGTGCGGTAACATTCATTATTGCGGGGCGCCGGCTTTGGCAGGAGGGTTTGCTCGAATGTGTGGGTCCAAAATTGTATTCATGCTCCAGGCCTTTGCCCTGCTGGGCGTCTGTCAAGTCGCGCCGCACCGGATCGAGGTGCAAACGGTGAATGGAGTCGGGCAATTCTACGACCGCCAGACGGGGCTGCCCTTCACGCCGCGAGGGAATAATTTTATTCGGCTTGCCCAGGAGAATCCTTATTATGGCGGGACCGAGGTCTATCACTCAACCTTCAATGTGGGCCTCTACGATCCCAACGACGCGGAGAATCAGCTCGCCCAAATGCAGATGAGCGGCTACAACACGGTGAGGGTGTTTACAAGCTGCTGTTGCCCGGCGGAATTGGCGATCCCAGCGGAGGTTTATCCGGGGCGTATTTGGCAAATCTTGTCGACTTCCTGAAGCGGGCCGGCTCGCACGGCTTGTTCGTCGTGGTCACAGGCGACTCCGTTCCCGAGACGGGCGGATACAACAACCTTTTGCCGACCGATCCGAACTTTGTTTACCCTAATATCTATTACCTGACCCAAGGCGGCGTGAACGCCTATTCCAAGTTTTGGACTGACCTCGTTACCGGGCTAGCAGGGCTAAATGCGCCCTTTGACACGGTGCTAGGGTGGGAGGTGCAAAACGAGATTGCCTTTGGCACCAATGTGCCGCCGCGCAGCCTTAATACCGGGATGATCACCACAGGCAACGGCAAAACCTACGATCTCTCGAACTCTGCGTCTCGGCAGGCGATGATGGATGACAATCTCGTTTATTTCATCGATCAAGTGCGCAACGCGATCGTCAAGGTCGATCCCACGGCACTCGTGACCGCGTCATTTCCTACACCTGGCAACCAGTATTCAACAGCTCTCGGTCTGACAATCAGAACCTATCCAGCCATCTGTGTGCTCAACCGCCGACTTTATAGACCTACATCCATATCCAGACCTTGGGACCATTTCTCAGCAGATTGAGGCATTCGAATCAGCGGGTCTGACGGCAAAACCAATCATCATGGGAGAATACGGCTCGGCCATGAATGAGACTGCCACGGCAGAATCGGCGGCCTCCGTTTTGCAGCAGTGGCAGGTGGGTTCATGTCCCTATGGTTTCAGCGGATGGCTGCTTTGGACGTGGGACTTACCCGCGAGCCCGAACAACAATTTCTGGCCCGCACTTTCTGGGAACGGCGGGATTAATAGCGCGATCGAGCCCGCTGTCCGTCCCAACGCCTGCCAAGCAGGAGCTTATCCCGGGCAGAACATTGCGTTTGGCGCTCAGACAAGTGCATCGAACACCTGGAGCGGCACAAGCCCTGGCAGCGGCGGGCCGCCACTGGCTGTTGATGGCAACGTGAATACCTTTTGGAACTCTGGCGGGCCCCCGCCGCAGTGGATCGAGATAGCAATCCCTTCACCGTCAATTGTCAGCGGGGTCAAATTGACCGTGAGCCAGAGTCCGAGCGGGCCGACAGTACACGACCTGTATGTTCGAATCCAGGGTGGTCAATTGCAGTTGGTGAACGAATTCAGTGGTACCACCCAAGACATGCTGGTCCTCAACTGGAGCCCGAGCCAGTCACTGGTAGGGGTCACCTCTATTCGCGTCATGACGACCGCGAGTCCTTCATGGGTTGGGTGGCGCGAAATTGAGATTCTCTCTGGCGACACGTCGGAGCCGGCGATAACCTCGGCTGTCAACGGAGCTTCGTTCGATGCGTCGATCACGCCAGGTTCTTGGGTGACGATCCAAGGGAGCGGCCTGGCCGCTTCCGAACGAACGTGGCAATCTTCCGACTTCAACGGCACGCAGTTGCCGATCTCGCTCGACGGCGTTAGTGTCAGCATCGACGGCGCTCCCGCGCCCGTCTATTACATCAGTCCGACACAGTTGAACGTCCAGGCGCCCTCGTCGATTCACATCGGACAACTGGTGCCGATCTCGGTCGCGCGGACCAACATTCAGGTCACGGGCGCCGCCACGGTTCAATCGAAACTTGATGATCCAGCCTTATTTGCGTACACCGCCGCGGGCTCGCTCTACGCCGCTGCGGTTTTTCTAGACGGCACTATTGTAGGCGATCCCACAAAGACGCCTGGCACTCGTGCGGCGAAACCCGGAGATGAGATTTCGCTTTATGGTACGGCATTCGGTCCATCCCCGAGCGGAAGCGTGATCAGTTCTCCAACTACGCTCTTGAGCCCCGTCGTGGTGACCGTTGGCGGGCAACCGGCGGTGGTCCAGTATGCGGGCCTAGTAGGAGTGGGCCTGTATCAGATAAACATCGTGGTTCCAAGTCTGGCGATCGGCGACTTTCCGGTTGCGATCCAGTTTCAGGGCGCCAGCGCCGCCAGCACACCGAGCATTCCAATTCGATAGTGACTGCCCTGTTTGGATCGCGGCTCGACTTCCGATAATCCGGGACTATGTAAACTTTACAGGCGCACCGCCGCCGGGCCGTTTTACTGCACGATGTCGCCGGTCCAGCGGTCGCGATGCGCCCAGAACGGGCACTGCGGGCAAGGCTGTCCGTCGGGATAATCGACCCCCTCCTCATGCGGGCAGCCGATGATCCGGTCTGTCATCACGACCGTTTTGGCACCATGGGCCAGCACGAAACGGAGGATGTTACCGCCAACAGCAGGATCGGTCCGGACGTCGCCGCCCTCCTCGGCAAACAAGCGCTCCAATACCGCCGGGTCGGCGCCCTCCGCATTCATAATCGCCACCACCGCTTTGCTGGCATGTGCGTCATCGGGACCATAGAACGCGATGGTCGCAACCGGATAGCCTCGAAAACCGCGGCGCGCTTTCTGGCGCAATGGGGAATCGGAACGGTGTTTGAACTTCACGGCAAGACCAGTTTATCTCCCGCCGGCAGAACCCTACCAATTGATCGCATGCCCGGTGCCCGGCCCCAATGCTTGCGCGTTTTGTCAGTGGGTCGGTCAGTCATCCTCAATCGTACAGGAATCCAGGGTCGCCGCGTGATTCGCCCGCAACGGACCTGCATGGCTCTGGTCACCCCCGTATCAATTTTTGCTGGGGCAGACGGCGATATCGGATTCCCGAGCGCAGGATCAGATCGAAGTCCTCTTCGAAGGTGCGTGCCCGATCCGTTTTCGCGGGCCCACCGCTCTTGCCAACCCCGCCGTCCCGCCAGCGACTGGGTGATATCACCCAATCCTGCCCTGAATTTGCCCGGCGCCCCGCTGAAAACAAAGCCCAGATCTTTGGCGCACGGGGTGCATGCTACTCTCATTCCGAGGCGCACCCTATGTTTCGATTCGATCAGTTGATCCGCCGTGACACGATCATCCGTGACGTGAAACAACGTCACCCGGAAACCATCCCCGTTTTCGAAGAGTTGCACTTCCGCGCACCATGCGACGACTGCGACATCGAAACCGTGGCGCGCAAGAACGGACTCAACGTTCCGGACGTGGTCGAGGCGCTTAATAGAGCCGCGTTCGGACCAAAGGCGGACAGCGAACATGCAGGTAACCAAACCCTCTCGTAAGAAGTTTCGTCACCAGGGCAACCAGCCCCTGGATGTCTTCTTTTCCCCAAAAACCGTGGCCGTCATCGGCGCTACCGAAACCCCCAACTCGGTCGGGCGGACGGTGTTGTGGAACCTGGTGACGAGCCCGTTCGGGGGCACGGTCTATCCCGTAAACCCCAAACGCCCTAGCGTGTTAGGCGTGAAGGCGTACAAGACCGTGTCCGACATCCCGGAGGATGTGGACCTGGCGGTGATCGTCACGCCCCCGCCGTCCATTCCCGGCATCATCCGGGAGTGCGGCGAGAACGGCGTCCGCGGCGCCGTGGTGATCTCGGCCGGCTTCAAGGAAATCGGGCCCGAGGGCGCTGAGCTGGAGCGCCAGTTGCTGCTCGCGGCGCAGGCCGCCGGCATCCGCGTCATCGGTCCCAACTGCCTGGGCGTGATGAGCCCGCTCTCCGGCCTGAACGCCACCTTCGCCACCACCATTGCGCGGCCGGGGTCGGTGGGCTTCATCAGCCAGAGCGGCGCGCTGTGCACCGCCGTCCTCGACTGGAGCCTGAAGGAAATGGTGGGCTTCAGCGCATTCCTTTCGGTCGGTTCCATGGTGGACGTGGGTTGGGGCGACCTGATCTACTACCTGGGCAACGAGCCCAAAACCCGCTCCATCGTCATCTATATGGAGAGCATTGGAGACGCCCGCTCGTTCCTTTCGGCGGCGCGCGAAGTGGCTCTCAACAAGCCGATCATCATCATCAAGCCGGGCCGTTCGGCCGCCGCCGCCAAGGCCGCCGCCTCGCATACCGGCTCGCTCACCGGCAGCGACGAAGTGCTGGAGGCCGCCTTCCGCCGTAGCGGCGTGCTGCGCGTCCGGAATATCGCCGACCTCTTTTACATGGCCGAAGTCCTCTCCCGCCAACCCCGCCCCCGCGGACCGCGCCTCACCATCGTCACCAACGCCGGCGGACCCGGCGTGCTGGCCACCGACGCCCTCATCATGGGCGGCGGAGAGTTGGCCGAACTGACTCCCGCGACCATGGAAGCTTACAACGCCGTGCTGCCGGCCACCTGGAGCCACAACAATCCGGTCGACATCATCGGCGACGCCTCTCCCGAGCGCTACGCCAAGGCTCTCCAAATCGCCGCCAACGATCCCAATAGCGACGGCATGCTGGTGATCCTCACCCCGCAGGCCATGACCGATCCCACGCAGATCGCCGAGCAGCTCAAACCCCTGGCCAAACAGGAGGGCAAGCCGGTGCTGGCGAGCTGGATGGGCGGCGTCGACGTGGCCGCCGGCGAAGCCATACTCAACCGCGCCAACATCCCGACCTTCCCGTATCCCGACACCGCCGCGCGCGCCTTCAATTACATGTGGCAGTATAGCTACAACCTCAAGTCGCTCTACGAAACTCCGTCCATCGCTGAAGAATCCGCCGATTGGAAGCCCGACCGCGAACTGGTGGACGAGATCATTCGGAAATCGCGCGGCGAGGGGCGCACCATCCTCACCGAGTTCGAATCCAAGCAGGTGCTCAGCGCGTACGGCATCCCCACCGCGCAGACCGTCATCGCCGCCGATGCCGCTGCTGCCGTCGCCGCGGCCGGCCAGATCGGCTACCCCGTGGTGCTGAAAGTGTACTCCGAAACCATCAGCCACAAGACCGATGTGGGCGGCGTGCAGTTAAACCTGGGCGATGCCGGGGCCGTCAGGCGCGCTTTCGAGGCCATTGAGACCTCCGTGGCCGCCAAGGTGGGCGCACAGCATTTCCAGGGCGTCACGGTGCAGCCCATGATCAAGCTGAAGGACGCCTACGAGCTGATTATCGGGTCGAGCCTCGATCCGCAATTCGGCCCGGTGCTGCTGTTCGGCACCGGCGGCCAGTTGGTGGAAGTTTTCCAGGACCGCGCGCTGGCGCTGCCCCCGTTGAACACCACCCTGGCGCGGCGCATGATGGAGCAGACCAAGATTTACAAGGCGCTCAAAGGCGTGCGCGGCCGCAAGCCGGTGGACATGGCGGCGCTCGAAGTGCTGCTGGTGCGGTTCAGCTCGCTGGTGGCGGAGCAGCGTTGGATCAAGGAAATCGACATCAATCCGTTGCTGGCTTCCTCCGACGGGCTGATCGCCCTGGATGCCCGCGTGGTGGTGCATGGCCCCGAAGTGGCGCGCGACGACATCCCCAAGACCGCCATTCGCGCCTATCCGTCCCGTTACGTGGCGCCTTGGACCATGAAGGATGGCGGGAATGTCACCATCCGGCCCATCCGCCCCGAGGACGAGCCGCTGATGGTGCGCTTCCACGAAACCCTCTCCGAGCGCAGCGTCTACCTGCGGTACTTCCACCTGATGAACCTGGAACAGCGCGTCACCCACGAGCGCCTGACGCGCATCTGCTTTATCGATTACGACCGCGAAATGGCGCTGGTGGCTGTGCGGCGCAATTCCGAAACCGGCGATAGCGAGATCCTCGGCGTGGGCCGCCTGACGAAGATTCACGGCACGCGGGAGGCCGAGATCGCGGTCCTGATCAGCGACAACTGGCAGGGCCGGGGGTTGGGCAAGGAACTGCTTTCGCGCCTGCTGGTGGTGGCGGCGGACGACAAGCTCGCCCGCGTGGTCGCCGACATTCTCCCCGACAATCGCGGGGTGATGCGCATCTGCGAAAAACTGGGCTTCTCGCTCAAGCATTCGCTCGACGACGACGTGGTGCGGGCGGAATTCAAGCTGTAAGTTTGGCGCCCGACTCGGGCTTCGGCGCCGCCAGCCGCCGCTTTAAAGCCGGGTCGCGGCTAGGCGCCGGCTCGGTCCCGCTTCGCGAGGATCTCGTAGACGGGCTTATTGTCCGCGAACACCCGCCATTCCAGCACCATGCCGCCACGAACCACGGCCAGCCAAGCCGCCGGCGTCCGCCACGGGAGGTTGTCGATCGTGCCGCCCGCTTCCCCCACGGCCAGGACCGTGCCGCGCTGCGACAGTGACTTATCGATCCGGACCCGGTAATCCAGGCACATCGCGAAGTAACTTCGCCAGCCTGCCCGCATGGGTGTGGCGCCATGCACCCAATTCCCCATGGAGTCCACGAAGAGGTGGTCCGGAGACATGAGCGCCGCTAAGGCGTCTAAGTCATGATCGTTGATGGCAGCCACAAATTGCCTGAACGTGGCGGCGGGATTAAAAGCAGTCTTCATCTCCGCGCGTTACCCCAACGACCCCGTTTCCGAGGCCGTCTTTTCCAGGAATTTTTCCACGTGCATGCAGTAGATGGCCGGTTTGCCGTCGCGGTCGCTCTGGAAGTACACGCGCTGCGTGTCGGGGGCGAAGCGCGGCGCCGTGGTTTCCGGATGGCTGGCTTTGTGCTCACAAAGCGTCAGTTCGCGCTGCTCGGAGCGCAGCATGATCAGGATGGTAGGCGACGCGGCGCTGCGGCAGGCTCCCGCAAAAACGGTGGCCGGCAGGTTGAAGCCGAAGGCCGCATACTGGCTGGTCTTGGCCACCAGGGACTCGCCGTTAGTGTCGGGAAGCGACTCGCGAATGGCGGTGAGTTGTCTGGGATCCGCCGGGAAACTCAGGTACAGGATGCTCCTGCCATCCGCCACCCAGGACGCCGGGCCCAGCTTTCCGTCGGCCAGCTTGAGCTGGCGTTTCTGCGCGCCGTCGGAATTCACCATCCACAGGGCCTCGTCTCCCTGGCGGAACAAAATCTGTGCCCGCATAGGCCGCGGAATCGGGTGACTCATGGCGAAGGGCACTTCCACCACGGTGCGCGGCAATCCTTGCGCCAGCGTCACCATGCGCAGGCGCGAACGGTCGCCCTTGCGTTCCGCGAAGGTGGCGTGCGTGCCGTCCGGCCCCACGCTCAGCCCGGGGCAGCGCTCCCAATCGCCGGGCACCTCGTACAGCGGCCGCGAGCGCCCCCCCACGCTGGAAATATACAATCCCCTCCCGGCGAAATAGCAGAACTGGCGGTTGTCCGGCGTTAGCGTGAGCGAACTGCCGTCCAGGTCCTCCGCCTCGGTCAAGTCGCGGCTTTCGCCGCTCTTCAGATCCATGCGGAGCGCCTGGGGCGTGCCGCCGCGGTCGCAGCAGAATATCATCCACCCGCTGTTGCGGGCAATCACGCGGTTATAGTAGGCCGGAAGGGTGCTGCTGTGCGCGGGATCGGTGAGCCGGTAGACGTCCAGTTCCGTAGTGGGATCCGAGTAGCGCTTCACTTCGGGAGGATAGCTGGTCTTCTGCTCGGCGCCCAGTTGCGTGGCCGCGACACCCGACAGCAGGAACCCTCGCCGCGAAAAACCACGCCCGAAACCCGCCATATTTCGATGGTATCAAGAGTTCGCGGCCGGAATCCCAGGGGCCGCGGGCTTGGGAACCGATCCCGCACTCAAGCGTCTATCGAATATGCGATTCGATATCCGCTATGCGGCGCAGGAGCCTTCGCAGAATCGCCGGGCTATTTGTGGGTATGGGTGGCGCGCTGGCGGCCACGCGCTCCCTCGGCGGCCTGCTCTTTGGAGTGGCCGCGACCGATCCGGCCACCTATGCCGTGGTAACCGGCGTGTTGCTGGCGGCGGGAGTAGTGGCCTGCTGGCTTCCGGCGCGCCGCGCCGCGCGGACGAACCCGCTGGAGGCTTTGCGGCAGGAATAACCTGCTGCGGGCGTTACTTGCCGCCCGCCAGGTACGGCGTTATCTGCGGATACGCCTCGTCCGCGGCGGCGCTCACCTGTTCCAGAACGTGATTCAGTTCCGCGGCGTCCAACAGCCGCAAGGGCGAGTCCATGCGGACGTATAACATGCTCTTCGTCAGGGCCAGCTTGACATAGTCGAAGTCGTTGTTAAGCTCCAGCAGCTTGACGAGGAGCACCGGATCGAGGGTGAGGTCTTTGCGGTCGGCCAACTTGGCCAGCGTGACGAGGATGTTCTCCGCCATGGTGACGCGCACCGGAATCGACTTCATGTTCTTGCCTTCGTACATAATTTCCCAAACGCCGTCATCCACCTTGCTGTACTTGTGGCCCGACTTTTCCAGCAGGACTACCAAATCCGCCGAATTTTTCGGCGAAACCTGGGCCGGCGCCAGACAAACCGAGGCCGCCACCGGCAAAATCCACCCCACCACCGCCAAAAACCGCTTCCGGTCCATCATGATGCAATCTCCCTTCGTTACCGACGAAGCGCATCATATCATATACGCGGCTAAGCCCCTTGCAATGCAACCGTCCTCTTTACAGACACGCTAAAATAGGATTTGCGGACTTCCCCCCGTACTGAGACCATTCATGATTGTCGATAAAGTCCTGGCCAAGGTTTTCGGAACCAAGAACGAACGCGAAATTAAAGAAATGCTGCCGACGGTGGCCGCCGTCAACGCGCTCGAACCGGCGATCCGCCAGTTGCCGGATGCCGAGCTCGCCCAGAAAACCATCGAATTCAAGGAAAGGATCGCGCAAGGCGCTTCCCTGGACGACCTCATGGTGGAAGCCTTCGCAGTGGTTCGCGAGGGTGGCCGCCGGGTCCTCAACATGCGCCATTTCGACGTGCAGTTGATGGGCGGCATGGTGCTGCACAAGGGCCGAATCGCCGAGATGAAAACCGGCGAAGGCAAGACCCTGGTGGCCACGCTGCCGTGTTACCTCAACGCACTTTCCGGCAAGGGCGTCCACGTGGTCACGGTCAACGACTACCTGGCCAAACGCGACTCGGAATGGATGGGCCGCCTCTACAAGTTCCTGGGCCTGCACGTCGGCGTGATCGTGCACGACCTCTCCGACGAGGAACGTAAGGCGGCTTACGGCGCCGACATCACCTACGGCACCAACAACGAGTTCGGCTTCGATTATCTGCGCGACAACATGAAGTTTCGCATCGCCGATTGCGTGCAACGTGAGTACAACTACGCCATCGTCGACGAAGTCGATTCCATCCTGATCGACGAAGCGCGCACCCCGTTGATCATTTCCGGCCCCAGCGAGGAGTCCACCGACAAGTATTACAAGGTCAACCGCATCATCCCCAAGCTGATCCGCGGCGAAGTAATCGAAGGCAAGGAGCCGGGTGAAAAATACACCACCGGCGACTACACCATCGACGAGAAACACAAATCGGCGGCGCTCACCGAAGAGGGCGTCCTAAAAGTGGAAAAGCTGCTGGGCCTGGGCAACCTGTACGACCCCAACAACATCGAATTCAACCACCACGTGCAGCAGGCCCTGCGCGCCCACGTGCTCTACATGCGCGACCGCGAATACGTGGTGAAGGACGGCGAAGAAGGCCCCGAGGTGATCATCGTCGACGAGTTCACCGGCCGCCTGATGCCCGGGCGCCGCTGGTCCGACGGCCTCCACCAGGCGGTGGAAGCCAAGGAAGGGGTCAAGATCCAGCGGGAAAACCAGACCCTGGCCACCATCACCTTCCAGAATTATTTCCGCATGTACAAGAAGCTCTCCGGCATGACCGGCACGGCGGAAACCGAAGCGGCCGAATTCCAGAAAACCTACAATATCGACGTGGTGGTGGTGCCCACCAACCGTGCGATGATCCGCAAGGAGAACCAGGACCTGGTATACCGGACCGAGGAAGAAAAATTCCGCAACGCCGCCAAGGAAATCAAGGAATTCAACGCCAAAGGCCAGCCCGTGCTGGTGGGCACCATCTCGGTGGAGAAATCCGAGAAACTGTCGGGCATCCTCAAACGGATGGGCGTGCGGCACGAGGTTTTGAACGCCAAGAATCACGAGCGCGAAGCCAGCATCGTGGCGCAGGCCGGGCGTAAGGGCACGGTGACGGTCTCCACCAACATGGCCGGGCGCGGCACCGACATCCTGCTCGGCGGCAACGCCGAGTTCATGACCAAAGACGCCTGTCTCAAGGAGAGAGTAGCCGAACGGATTGCCGAGGACGAGGCCCAATACATCGCCGACGAGCACTTCTACTACTTCACCCACCACGACCAGTTCTACCGCGTGCGCCGCGATAAATGGGACGAGCTGTACGCCGGCTTTAAACGCGAGACCGATGCCGAGCACGAGGAAGTGGTGGCTCTGGGCGGCCTGCATATCGCGGCCACCGAGCGCCACGAGTCCCGCCGCATCGACAACCAGCTCCGCGGGCGCTCCGGCCGCCAGGGCGACCCCGGCAGCTCGCGCTTTTTCCTCTCGCTGCAGGACGACCTGCTGCGCATTTTCGGCGGCGAGAAAATGCAGAACCTGATGCTCCGGCTGGGCATGGAAGAGGACGTGCCGATCGAGAGCAAGATGATCACCAAGCGCATCGCCAAGGCCCAGGAAGCCGTCGAAATGCAGAATTTCGAGGCGCGCAAACACCTCCTGGAATACGACGATGTGATGAACAAGCAGCGCCAGGCGGTCTATGGCATGCGCCGCCAGTTGCTCGAAGGCAGCGACCAGAAAGACCGCGTCATGGAGATGGTGCAGGGCATCGTCGACCAGTTCGTCGACATGCGCTGCCCCGACAAGAAGCACCCCGATAACTGGGACCTGGCCACGCTGCGCAACGACGTGCTCACGCAGTTCGGCGTGCGCCTCGACTTGAACGATATCTCCAGCCTGACTCGCATCGAAATGAGCGATTTCATCCTGGAAAAGCTGAAGCAGAAGTACCAGGAAAAAGAAGACATGGTGGGCAGCGAGGTGATGCGCCAGACGGAGCGCATCGTCATGCTGCAGGTCATCGACAACCAATGGAAGGACCACCTGTTGTCGATGGACGAGCTGAAGCAGGGCATCGGCAACCAGGCGTATGGCCAGAAAGACCCGCTGGTGGAGTACAAGAAGGAGTCCTACGAGCTCTTCACCGCCATGATGGACCGGATGGAAGACGAGTCCGTGCGCTTCTTATATTTCCTGCAGGTGCAGAGCGGCGCGGGTCCGATCCTGCCCTATCCCGGCGAAGACGAAGAGATGTCGGTAGCCGATGCCGAGGCCGCCGCGGCGGCCGCCCGCGAAGCGGAGGAAGAGAAGAAGCGCGCCGCGAAGCGTCAGATGGAAGACTTCACGCGCAACTTCGAGCGCAAGAAGGATAAGGAACTGGCAGCCCTGCAATTCGGCGGCGGCGACGATTCCAGCGGCCCGAAGACGGTGGCCACCGGCGCCAAAATCGGCCGCAACGACCCCTGCCCCTGCGGCAGCGGCAAGAAGTACAAGAAGTGCCACGGGGCGGCGGCGTAGACGGGTGGGTTGAATCTGGCAAGAGCCCCCGCTACCATGGAGATGGAGGTGCGCCATTGAAGTGGCTGGAGTGTTCGGAAATCGAAGCCATTCCCGGAAAAATGGGCGGTCGCCCTGTAATCAAAGGGACGAGGGTCGAGCCAGAGACCATAGTCGTGGATGAAGAATATGGGCGCACACCCCAGCAGACCCACGAAAGCTACCCCACACTGTCGGTCGAAACGATTGTGAGAGTGCGCGCCTTTGCTCACGAGCACCAGCCCGTTCGGTGAAGGTCCTCCTGGACGAAAATATCCCGCATGATCTGCGGACCTTGCTCGCGCATCACGATACGTTCACAGTCGCGTACATGGGCTGGGGCGGTCTGAAAAACGGCAGACTGTTGGACACCGCGGAAGGTGCCGGGTTTGATGTTCTGATCACGGGCGACAAGACGCTCGAATACGAACAGAACCTCGCCCACCGCGGCATTGCGCTGGTAGCGCTCTCGGCCGTGAACTGGCCAGTGATCGAACCGCACGTGGGGAAAGTCATCTACGCAGTGGATAGCGCCCAACCGGGAACGATCATTCACGTAGAATGTGGCGCCTTCAACCGGCGCCGTCCCAAGCCGCCGGCGCTGGGGCCTGGGTAGCCAGGTAACTGATACTCGACGAAAACCGCGCCCGCTTAGCATCAGACAATCTCAAGCTTGTATTTGTTGAAAAGTTGAAAACGCGCCGTGCGTATTTTATAGGGAGTTTGGGCGCAAACTTGCGAACAAGCTTCTCAATCGGCTCCGGCGTCGTTTCGCCCGTTGGGAGCGCGTGTGTGGCGCTGAAGAACGCATCCCGGCCATGTTGGGAAAACCCGGAAATCAGTTCGATCTGCTCGACGGCATCGAGAAGACGGAGGCGGTCCGCCCTCATAATGAAACTGCGTCATGCATCACTTCAGACGCCAGGCGCGGCTTAAGACCACGGCTGGAGACCACGTCGACCTTGCAGCCCAATACCGTCTCAAGGTCGAGCCACAACCCTGTCAGATCGAAAAGCGACCGGCCCGGCTCGAAATCGACCAGGAAGTCGATGTCGGAGTCGTAACGCTGATCGCCGCGAGCAACCGATCCGAAGATACGAATATTGTGGGTGCCGCGCCTTTCAGCCGCCGCGACGATCTAGCCGCGATATCCAGAGCGGATTTCCTCCAACGTCATAGGTGGTGTCTTCGAGTATGCCACACCGCAACCCGATGAGTTCGCGCCGCGCTGGAACGGCGGACGGTGCGGCAGAACCAGCGGCGGTATGCAAAAGGCCGAGCCAGGAGCCCAGCAAAATGGAGCAATTCGCGGGACGGGATTCTCAACTACTGCCGCACCAAAAATACGCTTTGGCGTGGTGGAAGAAATCAACTCCAATATCCCAATATCGGTATGCTGATCAACCGCGGGCGTGGATACAAGAACCTCCGCTACCTGCTCCTCAAAGCACAGCGGATGGTCGCGACCCGAACCGAACTCGTCGCATTCAGAAAGGTCGCGTAGAATGGGGCCTGTTACAAATTCCTGCTCATAGCCCGTTTTTGGTATCGGTTGTCATGTCGTCTCTCCGTTTGTTTCGGCTCGCTTGATTGCCAGCCTGTGAAAACGAAGAGCCTCGGCCAGTGCCGCCGTCAACAGGGTTACTCGTTCTACCGCGGGCTGCCCTTTGACGACATTAGGCACGGACTGAGGCAGGTTTCACGCTAAGGCCGGCATGGTAGGCGAGCCGGAATCTGGGAGATGCCGTGCCAAGCGACCTGCGGAATAAAGGGCGATATAATCAGCAACGAGGTCCTGATGCTCCCGCCCGAAATCGCCAACATTGTCAAATTGGCAGGAAAGAAAACCCGGCAGCACTATGTTTTTCAGCATTACCTAAGGGCGTGGGCCGTTGATGGGAAGGTGTGGACTCGCCGGCGTGATAACAAAAAGGTCTTTAATGCCGGGACCAACAAAGTTGCCGCTGAAAGACATTTCTACAAACTGCAACCCGTAACGACGGAGGACCTCACACTGATTAGGCTTTTATTAATCAATGATGCTCCGTTTTATGTGAAGGAACGATGCGAAACGCTTATCCACAACATGACCGTCCCTCTTGCAATAAAGAGGGCCATCGATCCAGCTAATCCAGAGCTTGAAGAAATATCGGCATGGTTGGACGAACACATCATTAATGCGGAAGAGAATCTTCAGTGCGATGTGGAATCGGGCCTCATACAGGCTTTAGATGACATGCTGAACGGCAAGACCGACTTCTTTCTTGAGAGTGATCCGGCGCAGGAGTTTATTCACGCGATATGCTTCCAGTACATGCGGACGAAAAAGATGAGGGATGGTATTGAAGCCATAGGGCCAACACCCGTACCCGGTTCGGATATGAAGAGGTGTGGGAATCTTTACATGCTCATCTCTGCCATGCGGTTCGCGGACGCGCTGTATCGTCGCCGGGCACAGTACAAGATCGTGATACTTGACAACACAACCGACATACCATTTATCACGGGCGATCAACCGATTTTCAATATTCACGCCACGTTCCGCTCGGGAGCCATGCCTGAAAGACTGGAGCTGTTCTACCCGCTGTCGCCAAAGCGGGCAATGGCGCTCCTTGAGTTGGCCACGGAACGATCAACCGTATTGAGTATGAATGAGGTGCAACAGTTTAATGAGATGGTTGCGTGGAACTCGCATGAGCAGGTGTTCTCGAATTCTGGGGTGTACCTAGAAGGGCTTGAAATGGATGGACCACCAGCTTGAGCGCTCGCCGCGTTGTTTGATCGATAGCCGTCGGAATATCTCTATGAGAACAGGCTTTACAGGTCGGCGCGAATGGGGTAGTGTCCGAAATGTGCGTTATTGAGAAAATCAGTGGCTTCGGATGTCCTGTAACATTTGAGCAAGCCGTTTTTTGAGCGGATCGTAATCCGGGTTCCCAGCAATCCCCTTTTCGGCGGTTTCCAAGAGTTCGAGGGCCTCAGCTCTGTGGCCCAGCTCCAATTGGGCTTCGCCCGCAAACACGTACGGAGTGAGCCACTCCGGGCGTTTGTTCATCTCTACTCGGGCCAGACTTAGCAAAGCGGACCAGTTTTTTTCTTGCGCCAGCGCTCCCATTTGCTCGAACTCCGCATAGGCCTCGCCGACAAGCATAGCGGTGCGGCCAGGACTGATTAGGCGCTTTGAGCCATCAAAGGTGTAGGTCGTCTTTGGGGCGTTGGGATTTACAGCGTGGAGGATCTCGTCCAGTTTCGCCATAACGACGCCTGGGTCCAACTGATCGGCGAGAATCTTGTTTACGATTCTCAGCAACGATTCCCCTTGCTGTTTTCCAATTCCGCAGGTGATGCTGAATGTGTTATTGTCGCCGGTTGTTATGGGGCTACAGGAACCAGTCGTTTCGATTGGCTGTAGCTTGGGCTGCGCAGATGCAACCCAAAAATACACCAGTAGGACCGCAAAGATCTTCATTACACCATGCTATCACTTGGCAGTTTTCGGCGCAGTCCCCTTTGAGGATTCACAGTTGGTGGTAACGGTGTCCCCTGATCCTAGCGTTACCGGGTCGCACGGAGCATTAGTGATAATCGGTCCAACTGGAGGCGCAGGTTGTGGCGCTGCTGGCGCCTTCGCCACAGCTAGGGCCTTTTCGTACTGGTGCTCGCCGATTTTCCACATAGCGCCAAAAGCGCTAGCGCCGACGATCATCACGATGATGAGCGACACTGCCGGGTGTTTAACCCCAAATGTTTCGTAAAGGGACTTCAGCCATTCCAATGGGTTCAAAAATCGCCACCTTGAGACGCCTTCATGGTGCAACTCCAACTCGGCTGGGTTTTACACCACTCGAAAGGGTCGGTACCCGTTCAGGGCGGTGGCAGCCAGGTTGAACTTTTCCCGGAAACCGCCTCGCCTTATCCTAACGCCGGTACACCACGGTGTCTAGGCCAGCAGATCTGCAGATCTGCCGGCTGCCACACGCGATTCGCAAAGCCCCGATTCCATCGCAGCAGTGACGCGCAGAGGTTTGAAACTTGTGGGCTTCCAACCTCCCATTTGCGCAGTGCCTGAAAGTTTTGGTCCGGTCCGCGCGTGTTCCATAATCGTGCTCCCGAATTTCATCCATCCCCCCCGTTGATCTCAAGGAGGCGTTCTTCGTGGACTTGCCACATTGATTTCGGTCAATCATCCGCGCGCGCCAGAGATCTCGCCTGTGTCCCGCTTTCGATGAATCCTTTTACGGCGGACCTTGCTAACCGTTGATAGGCCCCCGCTCGTAAGCCTTGATGACCTGGGCGAAGTCGCGAAGGTTGCTAGGTCGGTCTTGAATCGGACGCTTAAAACTCCGAGCTTCATGCATATTTCATGCACAAGAGCGGTACGTCAGGCGCTTAAACTATACGCAGCCTTGCCCATAAACCACTGAACACATGGCGGAGAGAGAGGGATTCGAACCCCCGTGCCAGGCGCCCCGCAAACGGTTTTCAAGACCGCCGGTTTCAACCACTCATCCATTCCTCCAAACCCATCTATAATGTGGCCCCGCCCCCTTGTTGCGCCAGCCGTGCGAGCTGCGCGCTCAGTTCCTCCAGCCGCTTCAACACTTCCGCGTGCTGGACTTGGCCCGCCGGCGGCGTCTTCCCCTGCACATAAAACGTCCCGCCCGGTTCCAGGACGCACCGCTCCACGTCGTTGAGCGACGCGAATCCCTGCCGGTGCAACACCGTCGTCAATTCCGCCCGCGTCAGTAATTCCTTCGCCAGCGCTCCCTTCACGATCTTGCCGCAGTCGATCAGCACAGTCGGCTTCCCTTCGAACATTTGGTCCAGCCGCCGGTGCCGGAAGAGATAGCGCACCACCAGGTAGTTCACCGCCAGCAGCGTGAACGCGCCCACCAGTCCGCCTGTCAGCGAGTTGTCGTTGCCGATGATGGCGTTCTGCACGGTGTTCGAGAGCGAGAGCAGCACCACCAGGTCGAACGGGTTAAGCTGCGCCAATTCGCGCTTGCCGAATACCCGCAAAACCACCACCAGAAACGCATACACCGCAATCGGCCGCAGGACTTTTTCCGCCAGCGGCACGCCCAGCGCGAAGATCTGGCTCCACATGCCGTGCGAGATTACCCAATCGGGCATCGCCAATTCCTCCTCAGCCGATTATCTGATAAAACATAGAGAGTGGTACATGTTTTGACGATGCGGTTCAAAGTCTGTGGATATTTTGTGAGCCGTAGTGGAAATCGAATCCCATCGGCTGATTCCACACCGTTTCGGCGTTGCACAGCTATTTTTGGCGCGCCTTGTTTTATCCGAAGGAAAACTCGTTGACCCGTGCTTCCGGTTGACGTAGTGTGAGTGATTCCGCATGTCTGTGACCAACTCCACCGAAAAGGGCCTCCCGACCAACGTCGACGCCGAGCGCTTCGTGCTCGGCTCCATCCTGCTCGACGATACCCTCTACGTCCAGGCTGCCGGCACGCTCGAAGCCGGCGACTTCAGCCTCGAAAAACATCGCCGCATCTTCGCACGCATGGGCGAGATTCAGGATCGCGGCGAACGCATCGACCGCATCACCGTCGCCAACGAGCTCATGAAGTTCAACGAGCTCGAAGCCTGCGACGGCCTCACCTACCTCGTCTCTCTCGACGACGGCCTCCCGCAAATTCCCAACCTCGACAGCTACATCCGCATCGTCAAAGACAAGGCCGTCCTGCGCCGCATCGTCTTCGCCTCGCAGCACATGATGAACCGTGCCCTGCTCGGCGAGGACGAACCCGGCGAAATCCTCGCCGGCGCCGAAGAGACGCTTCTCAAACTCGGCGATTCGCAAGTCAAATCCGGCCTCCTCAACCCAGGCCAGATCATCGAGGGCTATGAGGGCGGCATCAGCGCTTTCCTCGACCCCAGCAAGCGCATCAAGGGTATCAGCACCGGCTTCGCCAAGTTGGACGAAATGACCGGCGGCATGCACGGCGGCGATCTTTGCATCATCGCCGCGCGGCCCTCCATGGGCAAAACCGCGCTCGCCCTGAACATCGCCCAGCATGTTTCCTTGAAGCTCCAGCAGACCGTCGCCGTCTTCTCGCTGGAAATGTCCAAGGAGTCGCTGCTCACCCGCATGCTCTGCGCCGCCGCCCGCGTCGATAGCCAGAAGTTCCGCAACGGTTATCTCAACAAGGAGGAGCGCGACAAGCTCAACCGCGCCCTGCACCAACTGGTGGAGGCCCCGCTGTTCATCGACGACACCGCCGGCATCCACATAATGGATATGCATGCCAAGCTGCGCCGCCTCCAGCAGGAGCACAAGCTCGGCCTCGTCATCGTCGATTATCTCCAGTTGATGACCGCCCCCGGCCGCCACGAAAACCGCAACCAGGAAGTCAGCACGCTCTCCCGCGGCATGAAACTGCTCGCCAAGGAATTGAACGTCCCCATGCTGGTGCTCTCCCAGCTTAGCCGCGCCGTCGAAACCCGCCAGGGCGATCACCGCCCCCAACTGAGCGACCTGCGCGAGTCCGGTTCCATCGAGCAGGACGCCGACCTCGTGGGCTTCATCTTCCGCGAGGAGGTCTATCACCGCGAGCGCGAAGACCTCCGCGGACTGGCCGAGTTGATCGTCGCCAAGCAGCGCAACGGCCCCGTCGGCACCGTGAACCTGGTCTACCTCCACGCGCAAACCAAGTTCGAAAACCGCGCCGAAGACACCGGCGATCTCGGCGAAGAGTGAACGCGGCCAGCCGCGGCGCGGCTACATGTGGTACCGTTCCATGGTCCGCGGATTGTAGCCCCAGTGGAACTCCAATTCGTACCTCATGGATCTCGCCAGCCCGTCGAGATCCGGGAATAACGTCGCGTAGGTGATGTTCATGCGGTAGAGCTCGCGCATTCCCACTTCGCGGACCGCGTTGGTCAGTACGATTTTGGCCAGGATGCTCTCCTGGTCGCGATCGCCCAGGATCTCTTCGATCGGCACGTCCAGCACACCCGGCACCGCGAAGGTCCCGGATTGCGCGATCAGGCGCCGGTTCATGGTGTGCGGTTCGCCCATCCAGATGAAGTGGCGCTTGCCCGGGAGAAAGTAGCGCGCGAAATTGCCGTGGATGCGCGGATCCACGCGGACCCGCTTCACGTTCCGGCTGCTATCCACGCGCGCCGGGTTCATGGCCCACACCACGCCATCGGCCAGCGTCCGTTCCAGAGCGAAAAAGGCCGCCACGTACGGCGACCAGGTGAAATCGATCAGCCGGGTGGGCGCTCCGTGGTGTTGCATCAGCGCCATCCACTGAAAGTCGTCGTCCGCGTCCGGCGGGGTGGCGAGAAACTGGTGCGCTTTGCGTTTGAAGATGCGCAGAACCCGGTCCTCCTGCGCGGACCACGCCTCGCGCGCCAGGCCAAAATTCTGCAGATAGCGGGATAGCGAGCTGTACAGCGGCCAGCGTTCGTCGCGTTCGCCGCGAAATGCCCAGTTGGAAAAGGGCGGCCTGGTAACCAGCGCCAGAAACGCCTCCCAGGATTCCAGCCGGAAGACGCGGTAGGACCGACGGTCCCGTTTGCGAGCGGTCATCTACTACACATCGTAGCGATATAACGCCTGCTCGATGGAGACGCCGCGCACGTCGATGCGTTTCAGGCCGGTTGTGCCCACCCCGACGGCTTCGGCCAGCAGCATGGTGTTGTCGGCGTTGGGAAATGGCTTCGTTCCGCGCGTGGCGCGCGGATCGTAGCCCATCACCGCCGTCGCCACGGCGTCGGTGCACACCGGGTTCAACCCGGCGATCATCACGCCGGGCTTCACGGGGCGGACTCCGCGGATCCACGGGCCTTCGCCGCCGGCCATGGACTCCACCCCGTCGATGATGGCCAGATGGATCGGGCGCACCACCGCCAGGTCCGCCACGATGCGGGAGACCCGGTAGCCGGCCGAATTGCTGACCCCGGGATGCAATTCCGGCGGCGCGATCTTCGCCGGTTGCCGCCGCCCCACGTGGCACACCGCCTGCCGTCCGCGCGAAGCCCGCTCGTTCGGCTCGTCCACCCCGGCGTCATCGCCATAGATCGATACCGGCACGGTGCCGAAGCAATTCTTCAGCGAGAGCGTCACCCCGCAATCCGCGTGGTTCTTCAGTTTCGCCATGCTGACGAAGACGTCGGTATCGGCATACGAGTGGTTGAGCACGTACTCCGGGTACATGTACGGATTGGGCACTTTGAAGCGCGCGTAGCTTTTGGCCTGCCCGAGATTGTTGGTGTTTTCGAATTCCACCGAAGTGGCCGCCGATTGGAGCGCCTTCACATCGAACCCGACTTCCTGCATGCCGTCCTGGAGCACCGTCGGGCCCCAGGCGCTCTCCACGAAGCGGATGCGTTTTGCGCCCGCCCGGCCCATCAGGTGAGCCGCTGCCGCGACCACCTTGGGGTGCACCATGTGAGTGAGACCCGGCGCCGCGCCGTTCAGGCGATTTCTCGGCCCGCCCGTCATGTTCATTTTGATGGTGACCGTCTTGTTTCGTACCAATCTCGGCAGGCCGCCCAGTTGATCGAACATGGTGGCCAGTTTGGCGGTGACGTCCTCCTCGTAGGAGGCGCATTTAGCGATGGAAACGGGTGCTGCCGGGGCCGGCGCAGTGTCGGCCTGGAGCAGCGGTGTGGCGGCGATAAGCGCCAGCCACTCGCGACGAGTCATGGGTATGCTCCTCTCCTGGTGCAGTGCTCTTAGCGAAATCATATCGCAGACGGAGGCCGTAGAGAAGCGGCGCCCTCCCGGAAGCCGGCCTCTCTGCGCTCTCTGCCTCCTCGCGTCTATCCCAAGGAAGAACGTGCGAAATAGCGACTAACGCCAGTCCCTCTTGGGTTTCGCTCCGCGTCTCTGCGACTCGGCGGTGAACA